>Ga0272448_1001281_pt1 | contig 34419 bp, 22 predicted proteins | sample YNPCB0191_FD_202220 | JGI IMG/M metagenome (GOLD analysis project Ga0272448, IMG submission 202220) | Hot spring sediment microbial communities from Yellowstone National Park, WY, United States - YNP-CB-019-1 | ecosystem: Environmental > Aquatic > Thermal springs > Hot (42-90C) > Sediment...
CACGCTCGCCCATGCCGTGAAGTTCGTCTACGACCGGCGGCCGGATCTCAAGAGAGCCGCCGAAGTGACGGCGCCTGCCGCGGCGCCCCGGCAGGCGGCGCCCGCTGCCGTGCCCGCCGTCGATCCGGTGCGCGAAACGGTTTTGCGCATTATTGCGGAAAAGACCGGCTATCCCGCCGACATGCTGGATATGGACCTGGATCTGGAAGCCGATCTGGGTATCGACACGGTCAAGCAGGCCGAGATGTTCGCGGCGATCCGTGCGGCCTACGACATCCCGCGCGACGACACGCTCAAGCTGCGCGATTTCCCCACGCTCGCCCATGCCGTGAAGTTCGTCTACGATCGCAGGCCCGACCTGAGAGGATCCGCCCCTGCAGCCCCATGCGAAGTTTCCGCACCCCCTGCCGAAGCGGCCGGGGTAGCGGGCGCGGCAAGTATGGAAGCGGCCGAGGCGATACCTCGCCGCGTGCCGGCGGCGCGCCTTCGCCCGGTGCTCCGGTTTTTCAAGCCGACCGGTGTGACGCTGAACGCCGGCAGCCGGGTGATCGTGATGCCGGACAAGGGCGGCGTCGCCAGGGCTCTCGCGGGCAAGCTCGAAAGACTCGGCGCTCGAGTCCTGGCGATCGAGGGCGAACCCGACGCGGAAGCTCTCGCCCGGCAGATCGAGCAATGGAAGGCTGAAGGCCCGATCCAGGGAGTCTACTGGCTGCCGGCGCTGGATCACGAGGGGAGCCTGGAGGGGATGGATGCCGCGACCTGGAGCGAGGCGACCCGGATCCGGATCAAACTCCTGTACGCGACCATGAGGTCGACCTACGACCATATCGGCGCGCCCGGGACCTTCCTCGTGGCGGCGACGAGGATGGGCGGCCGCCACGGCTATGACGAGGCGGGAGCCCTTTCACCGCTCGGGGGCGGCGTGACAGGGTTTGTCAAGGCGTTCAAGCGCGAGAAGACGGACGCCCTGGTCAAGGCCGTCGATTTCGAACCGAGCCGCAAGACGGCCGCCCTCGCGGACTTGTTGGTGGAGGAGACCCTTTTCGACCCCGGGGCCGTCGAGATCGGGTACCGCGACGGGCACCGCTGGACGGTCGGCCTCGAGGAAAAACCGGCCGCCGACGGCCGCCCCGGCATGACCTTGGGGAAGGAAACGGTGTTCGTCGTAACGGGAGCGGCCGGGAGCATCGTTTCCGCCATAACTGCGGATCTGGCCGCAGCCTCGGGCGGGACCTTCCACCTGCTGGACCTGGCCGCGGAACCTGATGCCGCGAACCCGGATCTGAAACGCTTCGCCACGGACAGGGAGAACCTGAAGCGCGACCTGTTCGAACGCCTCAAGGCGCGCGGCATTCGCGCCACTCCCGCGATGGTCGAAAAGGAAATGGCCGCTCTCGAGCGGTCGCATGCCGCGTTGACGGCGATCGACGCGATCCGCCGTGCCGGCGGCACGGTCCATTACTACCAGGTCGATCTGCGCGACGGCGGCGCGGTGGCCGAAGTCATGAGAAAGATCGCCGACAGGAGCGGCCGCATCGATGTACTGGTTCATGCGGCCGGGCTGGAGGTGAGCCACCTGCTTGCGGACAAGAAGCCCGGGGAGTTCGACCTGGTCTTCGACGTCAAGGCGGCGGGCTGGTTCCACCTGTTCTCCAACCTGGGCTCGATGCCGCTGGGTGCTGCGGTGGTTTTCAGTTCCGTGGCCGGGCGCTTCGGCAACATGGGGCAGACCGACTACAGCTCGGCCAATGACCTGCTGTGCAAATGCATTTCCAGCCTGCGCAACGCCCGCCCGCAGACACGCGGCATCGCCATCGACTGGACGGCCTGGAGCGGCATCGGCATGGCAGCGCGCGGGTCCATCCCGGCGGTCATGAAGCAGGCCGGGATCGACATGCTCCCGCCCGAGGCCGGCATACCCGTGGTGCGCCGCGAACTGACGGCGGGCGGTTTCTCCGGCGAGGTTGTGATCGCGCAGCGCCTCGGCGTCATGACGAAGGACTTCGACGAAACCGGCGGGCTCGACACCACGCCCGGCGGAGCGTTCTCCGCCGCGCCCGCCGGGGTCATGGTGGGCCGGGTGGTTCGCCTGGGCCTGTACGACGGCCTGACGATCGAAACTGCGCTCGATCCGGCGGCCCAACCCTTCCTGTACGACCACAGGATCGACGGGACGCCCGTGCTCCCCGGCGTGATGGGGATCGAAGCCATGGCGGAGACGGCCGGACTGCTCTTTCCCGAACTCCGCGTGGGCGCGATCGAAAACATCCGCTTCCATGCACCCTTCAAGTTCTATCGCGGGCAGCCGCGGACCGTGATACTGCAGGCGGAGTTCTCCGTCGAAGGCGGCGATGTCGTCGCCGACTGCCGGCTCATCGGGGAACGCGTGCTTCACGGGCAGACGGAACCCGAAAGAACCACGCATTTCACGGCGCGCGTGCGCCTGACGGGGGAGCAGGCCGCGCGCGAAAAGGGCCGCCGCGTCGACGTGCCGCCCGATGGCAAGCGCGTGGAGGCAGGCGATCTCTACCGCCTGTACTTCCACGGCCCGGCCTATCGTGTCGTGGAACGGGCCTGGAGGGCGGGAGACGAAGTGATAGGGCTTTTCGCCGCCGGTTTGCCGGCGAACCATACGCCCGAGGAGGCGCCGGTGACCGCCTTCCCGCGCCACATCGAGCTGTGCTTCCAGACGGCCGGGATCTGGGAACTGGCGTCCCAGGCGCGCCTGGGGTTGCCGCACGAGGTGGACTCGGTGCGCATCTTCGGGTCCCCGGAGAAGGAGAACGGAAGGCTTTACGCCGTGGTCACACGGAATCCCGGCGGAGGGTTCGACGCGCAGGTCGTCGGGGAAAACGGTGACGTCTTCGTTGCCGTCCAGGGTTACCGCACATCGGCCTTGCCGGAAACTGCCGACCCCGGGTTGCTCGGGCCGCTTCGTGAGGCGATCGGCTGACTCGGCGGCGACGAACAGGATAGGGGTGCCGCGTGCGTGCGGAGAACGTGCCGATCCGGTGGCTCATGCAGTCGGCGGGCGATATCCCGGGCTCGGATGGCTGGCTGAGCGACGGCGAGCGGGCTCATATCCTGCAATTGCGCACCTCCAAGCGGCGCAACGACTGGCGCCTGGGCCGCTGGACCGCGAAGCGTCTCCTCGTTTCCTTTCTTGCGGAAACGGGCCGGCAGGCCGCGCTCTCGGCTGTCGAGATCCGCGCCCGGCCGGACGGCTCTCCCGCGGCCGTGCTCGATGGGGAACCATTGCCCGTTTCCATCTCGCTCAGTCACAGTCACGGCGTGGGACTGTGCGCCGTGTGCGCGCCGGAAGCCGCGCTGGGCTGCGATCTGGAACTGGTCGAGCCGCGCGCGCCCGAGTTCCTCGAGGACTATTTCACTGCTGAAGAAAAGGCCTTTGTGCAACAACGCGCGCCGGAGGAAAGGGCGCTTTTCGCGACTCTGATATGGAGCGGCAAGGAGAGCGCGCTCAAGGCGTTGCGCGAAGGCCTGCGGCGTGACACGCGCAGCGTCGAGGTCTTGCCGGGCTCTTCCGATGGGGAAGGAGGATGGCGGCCCCTGGCCGTTCGCTGCCACGGCTCGCCGCAGATCTTTCACGGCTGGTGGCGCCCCCACCCGCCCCACATCCTCACCATTATTTCGGTGACAGGCTACTCAACCCCGAAACTCCAACCGAAGTGCATGCACGGGTAGCCGGGAGTTTCGGGGTTGAGTAGCCTGTCACCGAAACTCAGAAGGCCTGGCCGATGCTGAAGAAGAAGGCGCCGCGCGACTCGCCGGCCAGCCGGTCGAGCTTCAGGCCGTAGTCGAAGCGCAGCAGGACGTAAGGCGAGCGGATGCGCAGGCCCAGCCCGGCCGACTTGCGCACGCGAAAGGGATCGAGGTCGGTGATCCTGGGGTAAACGTTTCCCAAGTCCAGAAAGCCCACGCCGTCGACCATGCGATAGAGCGGGAAGCGGATCTCGTTGTTCATAACGAAGACCGCCTCGCCCCCGGCCGGTTCTCCGAAGAAATCCACGGGACCCAAGGCATCCTGGGCGAAGCCGCGCACGGTCGTGCCCCCGCCGGCAAAGAAGCGCTCCGTGCGCAAAACCTCCTGGCCGCCCAGGCCCTTCACCAGTCCCAGGCGCACACCGGAGGCCAGGACAAAGCGCGACTTCTGCCGCCCGCCGCCGAACGGAATCTCCGTGGGCCGCGAAAGCGGGACATAATGAAAGTACTGGCCGTAGTAGCGCACGAAACGGAGGTCCGACTTCAGGGAGGCCGGAGCCAGCTCGAAGGCATGCGAAGTGAACGAACCGCGAGCGGCATCCAGAAGGTCGTCGCGCTTGTCGCGCGACGCCGAGCCCGTCAGCCGCGAGGTGCGGATCGTGACGTCGAATGGGAAGAAGGGATCCGGCACCTTGTCATAGGTGTGCGTGCGCGAGTACCTGTAGCCGTACGACAGAATCAGGTCGGGGCGCGGGCGCGCCTCCTGCTGCAGGGAAAATCCGAGGGTGTCGTTGATGAAGGACGGAAAAAGCTCGCGCCGGGCGAATACGGAGGCATTGTTGGCCAGAGGCACTCGCGTGCCGAGAGGCTGGCTGAAATAAGCGCGGACCTCATGGATGTCGCTGTCGTAGCGCGCGCGCAATCCGAGCATTCCGGCATTGCCCGGGAAGTTGCGATAGGAAGCATCGACAATGGCGCCCGGGCCGCGCTCCGTGTCGTAGAAGCCGCCGTAGCGGATCTGGTAGGGCGGCACTTCCCGGAGGTGCAGCTTCAGGCGCACGGGACGCTGCCCGGCCTGCACACTCCCGATAGCGGCGCTTTCTTCCACAAGGATATCGGCCCGCGCATAAGCGCCGGTGTCGTAGAGCTTCTTGCGCGAGCGGTTGAGCCTGTCGTAATCGAGGACATCGCCCGGTTGCAGCTCGAGGCGCTCGCGGGCGAACTGCTCGTCGGTTCTGCGATTGCCCTCGACGGCGATCTCCCGGACCACGTCCTGCAGTTTCTCGGAGATGTCGAAAACCAAGTCTACGCGCGCTTCGGCAGTCCGCTTTTCGGTGCGCCAGGTGACGCCGACGTCGTTGAAACCGTTCTTCCAGTAGTACTCCTCCAGGCGCCCTGCGGCACCGCCGCCGACATCCGGCGTATAGATCGTTCCGGCCAGGGGTCCGACGACGGCCCGCAGTCGATCGTCGCCGCTCTGCCGGTTGCCGGTGAAGCCGACCGCGTTCACCCGATACTGAGGTCCTTCGTCGATCCCGATGATGACGCGTCCTGCTTTGGCCTCGGGATCGAACTCGAAGCGGGGGCGGGCGATCCTGGCGTCCAGAAAACCCTCGCCGCGATAGAAGGCGGCCAGCGTCTCGACCGCCCTGTTCGGGTCCAGGTAAAGGTCGGAGATGCTCAGCGACCGGCTCAGCACGTCCTCCAGGCGCCGCGAGGGCATTGAAATGTTTCCCTCGAGCACCAGCAGGCTCGATTCGTAGCGCGCGCCCGGATCGATGCGGAAGACGACGCGCTTCTCGCCGATCCCGCGTCCCTCCACGGCCGGCTCGACCCGGGGTTGCAGGTAACTCGACCGGATCAGAGCCTGCAGGATCACCCGCACGGCCGCCTGTGTGCGGGTGGCATCGAACGCACTTGCCTGCCAGGCCCGCCGGACGGCGTCCCTTACGGCGGATGGCAGGCTTGCGCCTTCGAAATCGATGGAGACCTTCGGGCCCGGGTCTATTTCTATTTCGATATCGATCCGTCCCTGCTCCGCGCGGCGGGCGATCCTGAGGCGCGCTTCGAGATAACCCTGCCGGTAGTAGTATGCCCGCAGGCGGTCCAGCGACCTTTGCAGCTTGAAAAAGTCATAGGCCTCGCCGGACTTCAGGCCGAGCCGCGCAAGGATATCTTGCGGTTGAAACACCGGGTTGCCGCCGATTCTTACCGCGCCGACCTTGGTGCTCGCCCCGGTCCGCGGAGCGGGGCCTGCGGCCGGGCTTCCGCCGCCGAAGCGCAGGTCATGGCGGAGATCGAAGCGGTACGAGCCGTCGGACTGTCTCGTGGCCTTGGTATTGAACCTCCGGGTGACGTCGTAGTCCGCGATCCAGATCTGGTCGCGGCTGTCGGCCAGGTCCATCGAATAGACCAGGCGCAACTGCCGCGTGACGTTCTGGCCTATGGTGAGGCGCGCCCCCGGCTCGGATTCCGGGGCGATGAGGTTGGGCTCGATCCGCACCTCGCTGAGCCCCAGGGTGCGCTCGGCCTGCCGCGACAGCAATCCTCCGACGCGTCCGGCGAGGTAGGACTGCACTTGCCGGCTTGCGATGTTCAATTCGGCGCCGCGCACGTCGTCCAGGGTCCTGCCCGTCAGCAGCACCGACACGAGGTCGGGCTCCGACAGCTCGGGGTGGGAGGGCGATCGCAGGGCGGTCTTGAGATCATCCGGCGTGCCGGAGATCTCGAGGTCGATTTCGTAGGAGCCGACCCTGGTCTTGGCCAGGATGTCGAGTGAGGGCTCGATCCTGGCCTGGCTGATCAGGTCGATGGTGCCCCGCTCGACGGCGTAGGTCCGCTCTCTCAGGAATAGCTCCCCTCCCTCCTGCAGGCTTATTCGCCCGGTGACGACGGGGCGATAGTAACTGCCGGCAAGGGACAGATCGGCGACCAGGGCGAGGCGTGCCAGATTGTTATCGATCACGACGGGATTCCGGGTGTCCACCTTGACGTCATAGCGGATCCGCGCAAGCCGGGGATCGGGCTCTCCGGCGCCCGTGAGCGTCTGATCCGACCGGAGGTAGCGAAGCAGCTCCCGTTCGATGTCGAGAGGTTCGGTATAGGACCCCTCGAGTATATGAGCGGCGCCTCCGACCAGTATGCGCTCTCCGGCGGAGCGCACGCTCAATTCGGCATCCACCGCCGAGCGCAACCCGGCCGGAAAGTCGAGCGAGGCGCCGGAGACCCGGGCTTCGATTTCAAAGCCGCGGACCTCGATTCCGGCAATATCCGCCCGCCCTCCCGCCTCCAGGCTGCCGCCGTTGAGCTCCCCCCGAATGCGTTCGACGTGGAGCCCTTGCGGATTGGCGCTCACGCGGATATCCAGGTTCTCCGCTCTCAGGCCGGGCGACTCGATCTCCAGCTGCGCCCGCTTCGCCTCCAGGAAACCGTGGATTTCCGGGGCTCCGAGGCGCCCGCTCAGGGTCAAGTTCAAACGGGTCTCGCCCGCGGCGCGCAGGCTTTCGGTCCAATAGCTCAGCAAGCCTGCGTCGAAGAGCCCGTCGACATGCAGATCGAGCGGTGCGTCGCGCAGCAGCCCGGCCGTGCCGCGGATGCTCAACTTCGTCCCCGGGCCTGAAACAATCCAGGGCTCGATGGTCGCAGTCCCGCCGCGGATCGTGATGATTCCGGCGCCGGCTTGTTCGACCTGGTAGCTGCCGGCGCTCAGGCGCAGCTCTTGCAATGTCAGTCGGGCCGCCAGGGCCTCGAGGCTCAGGCGGTCGGCTTCACCGCTTATGTCCAGCGTCACGGCACCCGCGATCCGGTCCGACAGAGCGGGGATGGATTCCGGCGTCAGCTTGTCGAGTTCCGCGGTGAAGCGCGCCGGGCCGGCGCTCGACTCCAGGCGAACGGGGAGCAGGTCGGAGAGCAGCCGGAGCGGCATCGACCCTTGCAGGTGCACCTCTCCTCCGCCCCAGCGGCCCCGGATCGCGTCCGCGTGCAAGGCCCCGTGATCCAGGCGCAGCTCGGCGGACAGGTCTTCGAGGGGCGGGACTGAATCTGCAATCTGCAGCCATCCTTCCTCGAGGGTGATCCTGCCGGAAGGGCGCAGCCGCTCGAGCGTGCCCTCCAATCGCGTGCTCGCATGGAGAGCACCTCTCGCGGCAACCGCCTTCCCGATGGGCAGCAGAGAGAGTATCTTCGCCACATCGGCCTGCCCTTCGACCTCGAGCGCAAGGGCGGCCCCGCGATCCATGACGGGAATTCTCCCGCCGACGGCGATGCGCGAGCCCTCCGACACGAAAGCCGTCGGGTGAATCTCGAGAAACCCGCCCGCGAACTCCATCGTCACCGGCGCTTCGTTGTGAATCTTCGACTCACCCACTTCCAGGTTCAGGAGGTTCACCCGGGCGGAAAAGCTGCCCCGCAAAGGGTCGATCAGGTCGAACATTCCCCGGGCTTCGGCCGACAGCGTGCCCCGCAGCGGCAATCCGGCAGGGCCTGGAACGGGGATGCGGGCCAGGTCGAACCCGTCGGCGCGGACCTCGAAGGTCGACGCATGCGGCGAGTGCAGGGCGATTGAAGCCCTGGTCGCGAGGCCGAGCCCGGGAGCACTGCCCGCAAGTCGCAATTCGGACCCTTGCGACGATGCTTCGAGTGCGATGTTGCCGATGCCGTAATCCGCGATCCGGATGTCGCGACCCCGCAACGACGCAGCGACATGGGGATCTGCGAGCGTCCCGGAGCCCTCGGCCGTCATATCGAGGCTGCCCCGGACAGGCAGGTCGCCCGGAAGCGACAAGCCCTCCATCCGAAGATCATGGGCGTCGAGCCTGAAGGCTGTTTCCTGGGTCTTGAAGTCGAACCATCCCTCGGCGTGCAGGTCGGCCGACCGGGAGGAAGTCCCGTCCCGGACGAGGTCGAGACGTTCGAGTGCGATCCGCGGGCCGGCGAGGCTGAGGTCGGCAGTGAGGGTGTCGAACCTTTCGCCGTACGCCGCGAGTCCGGTGATCGCCAGAGCGACTTTGCCTTTCGGTTCCGCCGCCGTGCCTTCGAAATGCGATCGCAGCGCGAGGGATCCTGCGAGCGGGATTTCCAGCCCCAGGCCGGCGGCGAGCGAGGTCAGGGATAGATCCTCGGCGGCGGCGGCGAACCGGAAAGCGGGCTCCGTTGCGGACAGATCGATGCGGCCGCCCATCCTGAGGCTGTGCTCCTGCCATGCCATGCGGGCTTCGAGCAGTTCCAGGCTTTTACTGTCCAGCTGCATGCGGGCATCGAGGGCGATTCCGGCAATCGAGCCCACCCGGCCCTCGCGCACGGTCAGCGTGCCCGAGGCGCCGGGATCGTCAAGGGTGCCCGTGATCTCGAGATCGAGCCGGGCGCTCCCGTCGATCTCGGTACCCGAGCCGATTCCGTCCTCCCAGCCCAGGAAGCGCCCGAGAGCCGCGCGCAGATTGCTCAGGCCCGCCGTGGCAGCCGTAACGGACCCGGCAAGCCGGCGCCGGCCGTCGACCGACAACCGGCCCTGAACATCCGATTCCAGCACGCGCGCCGCCGGAACGTGCAGCTCGAGGAGTCCTTCCTTGTACTGCGCATCGATCGTGCCCGCGAGCGGAAGCCGCGCGCGTTCCGGCAGGTGCGTCGTCGGACGAAGCTCGATGCGCGCTGCGGCTCGTGCCGAGGCGAGGTCGAGCCCATTCCAGGAGGCCTGGACGCTGCCCGAGGCGCGGGCGGCAGGAGCGAGCGGGAGCCGCAGCGCACGGGATGCGGCTTCGAGGTCGACATCGCGGAGGGCCGCAGCGAGCGAACTCGGCGCGTCGGCGCCGGCGAGCGAGAGGGCGGCGGCGCACTGGGCGGATCCATATGGCGATTCCAGGCGGGCATGATCGAGCGAGAGCGCGGCCTTGGCACCGGACCATGAGACGCGTGCGCGCAGGGAGATGCGGTCCAGACCAAGGGCCTGCAATCCGGTTCCCTCGACGTCGCCGCTGAATTCCGGTGCCGAGGCCGGACCGCGTGCCGAGCCTTTCACCTTCAGGCGGCCCGCGGGCTCGAAGCCCGCAGGGAGAAGATCCGCCTGGCGCGCAAGGTCCAGGTCGCCGTCCACCGCCAGATCGAGCCTGGGATCGTCCCAGCCCGACAAGAGCCCGGAAATCCGGAGAGAGGAGCCGCCCGCCGACGCCTCGAGACGGTCGATGCGCAGGCGGTCGGTCTCCTGCCGGACTTCGAGATGGAATGCGTCGACAGCGGTGACCCTGCCGTCGTAGCTCAGGCTTCCCGGCCGCGCGGCGTGCGCGGCCAGGCGGTGATTGCGCGAGGCGGCATCGCCGCGGATTTCGAGGATCCACTCCGGCAATTCCGCTGCGACGGCGCGGCCCGCGTGCCTGAACCGGATCGAGCCCCTCGAGATCGTCAGGCCGGAAACGAGCAGGCCGGGCGGCGCACCCTTTCCCGCCGATCGGGTCGCCGGCAGGTTGCTGTGCCCCCGGGCGTCGTACATGACCCGGATTTCCACTTCGTCGAGAGAGCCGCCGACGGCCGGCGTGAGCCCGCCGGGGAAATGCAGGCGAAATTGACCGCGCCCGACGCGCAGGAAGGCGGGGGCTTCGGGATCGGCGGCGGATTTCAGCTCCAGGCCGCGGACAGCGGCGCTCAAGGCGAGCAGGTTGTAGCGGAACTCCTCGACCGACAGAATGATCCCCTGCCGGTCGCGCAGATAGTCCGCGATTTCTCCGAGGATGCAGCGCCGCGCCGCCCCGGTATGCAGCATGGCCAGTGCGACCAGCAGCGCCACGGCCAGGGAGGCGGCGGCAACGGATATCCTGACTTTCCTCGAACGCTGTTTCATGAACCTGTCGGCGCCGCCGGGCGTCTTGCCGGACTGCGATGCGGAGCCGCCGCCGCATCAGCGGATCGAGCGCAGCAGCGACTGAACCTTGGAGGCTTCGGGCGCGTCCGGCGCCAGCTTCAGGAATGTCTGCAGCCTCTGGACCACCAGATCCGGCCTCTTGATCTGATTGTAGGCGAGGCCGGCATAGTAGTAGGCGTAGGCATTCTTCGGATCCAGTTCGATGACCTTGTCCATGGAGCGCGCCGAGGAGGCGTAATCCTTGCGCCGCGCTTCGAGCATGCCGCGGTAGAAATAGGCGTCGGGATTGTCGGCCTTGATGCGGGCGGCTTCGTCGAGGGCCGCCTGCGCTTCGCCGAGGCGGTCGCGTTCCATATAGCAGCGGGCGAGTCCGATGCGGATCATATCGATCCTGGGCATCGCCCCGGATTCCTCCGGCCGGTTCTGTTCGGCCTTGCGCAGCGTCTCTTCGGCTTCATCGAACCTCTTGAGCTCGAGCAGGCTCAGGCCCAGCCAGTAGCCGGCTTCGGCGTTCCCCGGCTCGGCGTCCAGCACCCGGCGCAGGAGCGTCTCGGCCTCCTGGAACTTCTTCCCTTTGTACAGGTCGCGCGCCCTGGCCAGGTCTTCCGGAGTCTGGGGAAAGACCGGAGCGCCGAGGAACGCGCAGATCGCGATGGCCGTCAGCATTCGGAACAGCATGCACTCCCTCCTTTGGCCCCGTATCGGCCGCCTCGGGGATTCCCTTTCCACCTGATTCGGCAGATGCAGCGGGGGGCCCGATGTTTCAGCGAACCGTCCGCGCCGCGCAAATTCTGGCACTTTCCGCAGACCGCGTGCAAGTCGGGTTGAGAGCGCGCCGTTGCTCCCGGGCGCGCGGCGCCGTGCCGTCTCATGCGGCACCACGGCCGAGGAAGTTTTCGATCAGGCGCGCGGCCTGCGCGGCTGCAGACTCGATTCCTGCGGCGGCATCCAGCCAGACGATTTCCCCGTCGGTGCGGAACCAGGTCAGCTGGCGCTTGGCGTAACGGCGCGAGGCCTTTTGCGTTTCGCGCAAGGCCTGCTCGAGCGTGAGCCGGCCCTCGAGGTGAAGGATGATCTGCCGGTAGCCGATGGCCGTGAAGGCATGGCAGTTCCTCGGGTATTTTTCGATCAGGCGGCGCACTTCCTCGACGAAGCCCTGCGCGAACATTTCCTCGACGCGCGCGTCGATCCTTTCGTAGAGCAGCGCGCGCGGCCAGGAAAGGCCGAGCTTCAGCCAGCGGAAGCCCTGCAGCGCGTCCCGGGGCTGGCGCTGCCACCAGGTCATGGTTTTGCCGCTGAGGAAGTAGATTTCGCAGGCGCGCACGGTGCGGGCGATGTCGGCGGGGGCGATGCGGGCGGCGGCCTCGGGATCGAAGCGCCGCAGGCGGGCGTGCAAATAGGACGGCCCCTTGCGTTCGGCGATGCGGCGCAGCCGGCTGCGGATTTCCTCCGAGCGCCCCGGGCCGTCGAAGAGGCCTTCGATCAGCGCGCGGAAGTAGAATCCCGTGCCGCCGACGACCAGGGGCAGGCGGCCGCGCTGCCGGATGGCGCGCAGCACCTCGCGTGCCCGGCGCTGGTACTCTCCGGCCGTGAAGTCTTCGTCGGGCTCGCACAGGTCGATCATGTGGTGGGGTATGGCACGGCGCTCGTGGGGCGCGGGCTTGGCCGTTCCGATGTCCATGCCGCGATAGACCTGCAGCGCGTCGCAGCTGACGATCTCGGCGCCGAAGCGCCCGGCCAGGAGGCTTGCCAGCGTGCTCTTGCCCGCACCCGTGGGCCCGACAATCGCCACCGCGGGGTAGGACGAGGTGTCTTCTAGCCGAGCCTCAGGCAATAGCGTATGCATGCGAGCAATAGCAGCAGGCCGGCGATCAGGATGATGCCGAGAATCTGGGAGCGGCGGCGCTGCCGATCGGGAGGCGGCCGCTGCCCGCTGCCGTTTTCACGAACGTCCGCTGCACTCAATAGGCCTTCCGGATTTCGACGCCCGTATAGTAAGTCTTCAGTATTTCCTCGTAGCTGCGGCCGGCGCGCGCCATGCCGAAGGCTCCGACCTGGCACAGGCCGACGCCGTGCCCGTAGCCGCGGCCGTCGAAGGTGAAGGCGGCGATCGCACCGCTGGGATCCATAGATCTGCGAATTGTATAGAGCGTATCCCTGAGCCCCAAGGCGTTGCGCGCTTTGTAGCCGTTGACTACCACGCTGCGCCGCGAGCCGATCAGGCGCAGCTGCACGACGCGGCCCGAAGCGCCGATGCGCGCGGGCTCCAGGTCGCGCAGTTCTCCGATGTCGGGAGCCAGGGGCCGGAGCTTTTCCGCGACCTGCGCGCGCGGCATCTCCGTCTGCCAGGATGCCAGCGGCGAGAAGCGGTCGCTGGCAGCCCCGGTGGGATTCAGGACCACCTCGAGAAAGTCGATCCTTCCCTCCGGATCGAGGTGAATGCTCAGCCTCTCGTTGCCGATCAGCAGCAGGCCGTCGGCGGGCACGCTGCGTTCGCCGGCGCGCTGGAAGAGGCGCACCTCGCGGGCCGCCGCGATCGTCTGCGACTTGTTCCCCCATTTGAGCGCCAGCGCGGGCCCTGCCTGGCTGTCCGCATCCGGCGCCGCGATGTCCGCGAGCAGCGCCGAGCTCAGCGTCTCCGGGCGGACGTGCAGCAGGATGCGGACGAGCAGCGCCAGGGCGTCCTTGCGCAGGATGGGTTCCTCGGGGCGCACGCTGTTGTCGGGGAACGACAGCCACAGGCCCTTCTGGAGAAAGAAGGCGATCGCGGCGCGGGCCGGCTCGGGAACGGCAGCGCCGTCCTTCAGGTTGGCCAGGTAATAGGCCGCGTCGGCGCGCGAGACGCTGCGGCCGAGTTCCTGCGGCCCGATGATCGCCTCGGCGGCATAACGCATGAATCCGGCGTGCGTGGTGATGATGGATCCCTCCCTGCGGTCGGGCGCCTGTCCGCGCCGCGCCGCGCGCCGCGTGGATTCCACCCAGTGTCTCAGTTCCGCCTCTTCCGCCGGTTTTTCCAGGAACTCGGGCGCGGCGGCTTCTGCAGGCGCGATCCCGAGAAGCAGCGCGAGTTCGATTTCACGGTTGGCGATGCGGCCGTCGCCTGCGGTCACCAGGCGGCCGAGGGCGTGGCTGCCGCGGATGTTGGCCGTGCCTTCTGCCGACTCGCTTTCCACGGCGCACAAGACGCTCACAAGATACGGCACCGGCGGCGCGTCGAATACGGCGGCGAAGTCCTCGGTCCTGCCGCCGCACGTGGACGTGTACATCGCGTCGATCAACTGGTCCTGGTAATACACGGCCAGACCGAAGGTGCTGCGCACGGCCTCGCTTGCCGGCGCTCTCTCGGCGGCGACGCCGCCGTAGACCTGCGTCCGGATGTCGTTGGTGAGATCGTAGCCTTCGGACCGGTACCTGCCCATGTTCTTGAGGGCGAAAGTCCTGGCGGCGACGGCCTGCGCCGCAAGGGCGGCGGGCGCCGGGTAGACCGCCGGGCTCATTTCCGCAGGCACGACTCCGAGAAGGTAATCCTCTATGCCCAGCTGATTCACGACCGTCATGCGGCCGTTCTTGTCGAGCATGAAGTCGAAAATCCCGCGATACGCCTTGCCGTCCAGGCGCAGGAAATCGGTTTCCGATGCGGGGAAAAAGAGAAAGCCGCCGCGCTGGACGCGCAAGAGATTCTGCGTTCCGCGGAGCGCCAGCACGGGTTCCCCGGAGATTCCGGCGGCCGCTTCCTCGACCACAAAAGCATCGTCATAGCCGGCGCGGCGCACGGGTCCGGCCGCGAAGCGCTGCGCCTCTTCGCGGGTTGCAAACTCGCCCACCCGGACCTGGAACAGGCCGCCGGCCGACCGGCGCACCACGGCCGGTGCGCCCGATTCGGCCGCGAGCTTGCGGCTCAGATCCTCGGCGCTCTCCCGGCGGGAGAGCGATGCGACCTGGACGCGGTAGATCCTGCCCCCGGCGTCCGCCCGGCTCTCGACGCGGATCTCGATCGGTCCCTTCACCATCTGGAGTGCGGATTCCGCGATCTTTTCCTGGAGATAGAAATCGGCCGAAGATGAAACGGTCGCCTGCATGATCCCGCTCGCCAGGCAGATGCGGATTGCGGGCCCGGCATCCGATCGAGGTTCCGGCGCGGCGGGGACCGACGGCGGCGGGAGCGCGGGAGCGGCGGGAGGCGCCGGTTGGGGCTGGGCGGGTGCCGGAGCCGGCGGCGGCTGCGGGGCTTGGGGTGGTGGAATCGGCGCCCTGTGGCGGCAGGCTCCGGAAAATGCAAGCAGGAGCGCAACGACAAGCAGCCCGCTGTTTTTCGGCTCGGAGCGCCGCGATGTCGTCTCGGACACGGGTCTTGCCGTACCGTATCGCACCATGAACCTGCGCTTGCCGGAAACGAAGCCGCCGCTCCCGGCGATCGATCGGGACAGGGCGGCCGTCATTGCCGTTCGTTGTACGAGAACACGAACTTCGCGCCCACGCGATCGGCCGGGAATCCTTCCGGCAGGGGCGGGAACGGGCTGGATCCGATGATGGCGCTCAGCGCCGCCAGATCGAGCGAACTGCTCCCCGAAGGCACCACGATGCGTGCGTCCATGAAATGCCCGTCGCGCGCGATGTAAAACACGATGGTTGTGCTTCCCTGGCTGTTTCGCAGGTTCGAGGGTATCAGCCAGTTCGACTTCACCCGCTCGATGACCAGCGTGGCGTAATCGCCCATGGGGAAGCCCTTGGTGTCGAACAGCCCGCTCCCCTGCGAGCGGATCGCCGCCTGCCGATCCGGGAAGACCTGTGCCTGTGGGGCCGTGGGCGCGGCTGCGGGCCTGGTTTCCGGCGGCTTGGGCGCAGGCGCGGCGGGATGCGGCGCCTCGGCGATCTTTTCGGGGATCTTTGCAGGTGCCGCTTCCGGCGGCGGCAGGAATGCGGGCTTCTGCTCGCCAGCGGCCGTGCCGCCGGCGATTGCCTCCGCAGCACCGCCGGGAGCTGCCGGCCGGGGTTCGTTCAGGCCCGGGACCGGCTTGGCAGGAGGGCCGACTTCGGCCTGGTCCTCGAGGGCAGCCAGCTGCTGCGCGCTCCAGCGCACGCGGATGGGCGGCTGTTTCGGCTGCCCGGCGTCCTTGCTCCAGTCGCGCATGACTTGCCGCAATGTCTCGCGCGACGGCATTTCCATTTTTCCGGGGCTCGTGCGGATGAGAGCGACGGAGCGCCAGTCCTTGTCCTCCAGGAGCGAGACCTGAGGGCGGGCGCGAAACCAGCGGCCGATCCCGGTGTCCAGTATGTGAGGATAGCGCAGGAGCGTCTCCAGAAGAGCCCCGTGCAGGGCGCAGCTCAGGATCAGGGAGAGCAGGAAGCGGGCCGACGGCCTGTGTCTCTCCTGGTGCGATATGGCGAATTCGAACATATCCCGGTATCGAACACCCGCATTGTCAGTATAAGAAACGGGTCAAAGCCTGTCAAACTCCTGCGCCTGCGCCTTTTCCGCCTGCGCCAGGACCTCGAGGGCGAGCTCGAGCGTTGCGCGGCCGTCCTCGCCGCTGCATTCCACCGGCGTCCGCCCCAGGCAGGCTTCGACGAAGGATTCCAGTTCGGCCTCGAGCGGTTCGCGGCGCGCGGGCTCGATGCGGCGCGCGACGATCCTGGGCATTTCCTGCTCGCGGGGGCGTTCGACGGTGTACACCGCGGCATCCTGGCGGGTGTAATCCAGCGATATGTATTCCCGTGCGTGGAACAGGCGCAGCTTGCGGACCTTGTCGGTCGAAACGCGGCTGGCGGTGAGATTGGCGACGCAGCCGTCTGCGAAGCGGATCCTGGCGTTGGCGATGTCGATTCGCCCGGTGAGAATCGCCAGGCCGACCGCCTGGATATCGGCGGGAGGGGCGGGAACCATGAGGCGGATGATATCGAGGTCGTGGATCATGAGGTCGAGGATCACATCGATATCGAGGCTGCGCGGCGTGAAGACCCCCAGGCGATGCGCTTCGAAGAAGCGGGGACGCCGGACCATGGCGCGCACCGCCCGCACCGCCGGATTGAAGCGCTCGAGGTGGCCCACCTGCAGCACCCGGCCGTTCGCGCTTGCCGCGCGGATAAGCCGGTCGGCGCCTTCCAGGGTGTTGCTGATCGGCTTTTCCACGAGCACGTGGATCCCGTTGCCGAGGAACTCCTCGCCGATCGGGGCATGGAGGGTCGTGGGTGTCGCTACGCTGACGGCATCGACCTTGCCGAACAGCTCGCGGTACCCGGCGAAAGCCTGCGTCGAATAGGCGGCCGCGACTTCGCGCGCCCGATCCGGGATGGCGTCGACGACGCCGACGAGCGACGCGCGCGGCAGGCCCGCATACACCCGCGCATGGTGCCTCCCCAGCGATCCGACCCCCACGACCCCGACTCTCAAGCGTTCGGTTTCCTGCATGTTGCCCCCGGCATGTATCCCGGCCCGGCGCGCACTCTATTCAGCGGGCGCGAGACCCACGATGGCGATGCGGTTCTGATCCGCCAGCCGGATGAGTTCCTCCCTGTCGAGCACGAGCGTTCGGTGCGCATCCAGAACCAGCGCCGTGGCGCCCGACTCGATCATCGTGCGCACGGTGGGTACGCCCACCACCGGCACGTCGAAGCGCATGTCCTGCTTGGGCTTGCTGACCTTGATCACCGTCAGGTTCGTCCTCCCGGCAAGTTCGCCCGCGCGGCGGATCGCGGCGTCGGTGCCTTCCATGGCTTCGACGGCCACCACCGCCTTTTCGCGCACCACGATCGTCTGACCGATGTCCATGCGGGCGATCTGCAGCGCGATCGGGCGGCCGAAGTCGACGTCGGCCTGCTCGCGGCCGTCCAGCCCGCGCCGCGTCCAGCGCCCCTCGGGCGCCATGTGAGCCTTCAACAGTTCCGTGGAATCGATCAGCGTGATGCCTTCAGCGGCGAGCGTCGCGGCGACGCCCCCGATCAGAGCGTCGGTGGTTTTCTGCTTCAGGCGCGCCAGCATGCGGATCATCGCCAGATCCGGGATCGAGCTGCCGAAAACCTGCACATGCTTCACCTGGCCGGCCATGATCGCCTTCTTCACCCCCGATTCCTTGAAGAGGCGGATCAGCTTGCCCAGCTGCCCGAGCCCGAGCCAGTGAACCGGATATCCCATGGCTTCGATCTCGGGCGAGGTTTCCTCGCGGATGGCAGCCACGACCATGCGCAGATTGCGCGCGCGGGCCGCCTCGAGTATCAGGAAGGGGAAGCGGCCGTTTCCCGCGATCAGCCCGAAAACCTCGGAATCCTCGCCCATGGTCGACCCACGCAGCTAGCGGATGAAACCGCGCTCGGAGGTCTCGATGAAATCGATCAGCGTCGCCACCTCGGGCGACGACCAGGTACGTTCCTTGACGCGCCGCAGGGCGTCGCCCGTGTTCAGCCCCGAGCGGAAGAGAATGCGATATACCTGCTTGAGTTCCTCGATCGAAGCCGGCGGGACGCCGCGGCGCTCGAGACCGATCGTGTTGATGCCGTATATCTTGGCTTGGTTGCGGTCGCCCACTGTCTTGATGTACGGAAGCGCGTCGCGCGTGATTACGGAGAAGCCGCCGATGAACGCATGGGGGCCGACGCGGCAGAACTGGTGCACCGCGGTGAAAGCCCCGACGGTGGCATGGTCGGCCACCGTCACGTGCCCGGCCAGGGTGGCGGCGTTCTCCATGATCACCCTGCTGCCCACATGGCAATCGTGCGCCACGTGCGCGTAAGCCATGAAAAGATTGTCGTCGCCTATCGTGCTTACGCCGCCGCCGCCCGCCGTCCCGCGATTCAGCGTCACGAACTCCCTGAAGTCGTTTCGATTGCCGATGTGCAATGCGGTTTTCTCGCCCCGGTACTTGAGATCCTGGGGGTCGCCTCCGATGGAGGCATATCCGGCAAAGCGGTTTTGCTCGCCGATGATCGTCCACCGGTGGACATGCACGTGGGATCCGAGCACCGTGCCCGATGCGATCCGCACCTCGGGGCCGATCACCGAGTAGGGCCCGATGACGACGTCGGCGGCGATTTCGGCCGTCGGATCCACGATGGCCGTGGGATGTATCGACATAAGCGGCTGTCCGTGTCGGGCCTGCCCCGCACGATTGCGACGGTCATGGAATGCGCCGCCCGGCTCGTCGCCGGCACGGCCGCGCCCGGAGGGCGTGCCCGAAACAAGCGCCTAGGTTCGATCGACGACGGCGCACGACAGCTCGCCCTCGGCGACCAGCGTCGTGCCCACCCAGGCCTCCCCTTTCATTCGGAAATAGCGCTCGCGCTTCTTCAGGACCGAAACTTCCAGCCTGAGCTGATCCCCGGGGATCACGGGGCTGCGGAAGCGGCAGCGATCGATCCCCGAAAAGTAGACCAGCTTGGAATGCCTGTTCTTGTCCGCGGCAAACAGAAGCAGCACTCCCACCTGCGCCAACGCCTCGATCACGAGGACTCCGGGCATGACCGGCGTTCCGGGGAAATGACCCTGAAAGAAGGCTTCATTGAACGTGACGTTCTTCAGAGCGACCATGCGCGTGGCGTGGTCGGTTTCCAGAACCCTGTCGACGAGGAGCAGGGGATACCGGTGCGGCAGGATGTCCAGGATTTCCTTGATCTTGTATGCGCTGAACTCGCTTCCCATGGATTCCCCGGGCGCCGGATCACGGCTTCTGAACGGCCTCGGGGGCCTTGGCCGCGCCCGGCGGATATGCCGCATTGTAAGCCTTGATGATCTCTGCGGTGATGATCAGGGACGGGTCGACCCAGCCGTCGCGCGACGGGTTGTAAAAGAAGAGGGCATTCAATCCCTTTTCCTTGCAGACCTTTTCGATTACGGGGAGCATTTTCCTGCCGATCGCGTTGGTGACGCGGTTGCGGCGCGAGTCGATCTCCTTCTGGGTGTCCTGCTGGAACCTTTGCAGGCTGGTCTGCTTGGCGTCGATCTGTTCCTCGAGCTCGTCGCGTGCTTCATCGGTGAGCTTGTCGGCCTGGACCTGAAGCTGGGTGCGCAATGTCTCCAGCTCTTTCTGGTATGCCTGCAGCTCCTGGTTCTTCTTCTCCACGAACTTCTGCACTTCCCCGAGCTCGCGCTTTCCTTCTTCGGTCTGGAGGATGGCCTCCTCCAGGCTGATCCAGGCGATTTTCACCGGCGCTATGGCGGCCGGGGCCGCCTCGGCTTGTGCCTGGGCGGCGGGTGCCTGCGCCATCGACAGCCCTGCGGGCAGGAAGAGCAGGGCGAGCGCGGAACCGGCGACTTTCGATATGCGATTCATCGGCGTCATTTCTCCTAACCCGGACTGGCGGGATCTCCGGCGGATCCGCTTCCATCCGGCCGTTTTGTTCCAGTGCGTGAGCGCGGTCGGCCCTCGGCTCTCGAGCATCCGCCTGCTGTCGAGCAAGGCTGATTGCCGAGACCTGAAGGCATCAGCAAACGCGATCATGCTCCATCCTTGTCGACTTCCTGCCGGAAACAGGAGTTCGCCGTCAAGGAACCAACGGTTTCGCCACCATCCATTCCGTCCGGGAGCGCCCGATGAGCGACGGGACGGAGACAAGTCTTGTGAAGCGAAGAATTTACTACAATTCGTGCCGTCAGGCAAAAGGGTTTTAGAAGCTCCGCCCGATCGTGAACTTGATCTCCCGGCGCGGCTCCCTCACAAACAGCGGGACGCTGCCCAGGTGGAGGACGTCGTTATATACGAGCGGATTGTAGGCGAAAATCAGGCGGAACGGCGCTCCTATCATGGGGAGCATGAACTGGACCTCCGCCCCGACGGAGCCTCTGGGCACGTTGTTGGTCGAGGGGATCAGCTCGACCTTGCTCTTGCCGAACTCGCCGAGCGATTTGGTGAAAAAGACGTGGGTGACGCCGATATCGGTGAATCCGGCGACCGACAGGGGGCCGGCTATGGGAATGCGATACTCGAAGTTGAAAATCCCCAGGCTGTCGCCGCCGATGGGCACGAGACTGCGGTCGACCTTGGCGATCCCGTTATTGAGGTCGATGATGGGCTTTCCGTTCGGATCGAACTGCGGTGTGGAAGTGATCGCAAGCGGGCTGATCGATCGGATGTCGAAGCCGCGTATCGTGGTTTCGCCCCCGATGTAGAACCTGTCGAAGAAGGGCAGCGTGGAGCCGCCGTAGGCCTGGACATACTCGCCGAGGAAGCGGAAGCCCAGCGTGTTGCGTCCCTTGCTGAGCCACTTGTCCGGGCGGAAGTGCCGGTATTCGATCATCGGGCGGACCATGTTGAATTTGCCGCCCAGGAAGCCGCCGGCGATCCCGACGGACAGGGTCAGGCTCGAGCCGCGGGTGGGATTCCAGAAGCTGTTGGTCGAATTGTAAGAAATCGAGGGCGTGAATTCGCTGCGGATGATTCCGCTGAGAGCCTTCTTGGTGTCGCCGCCCGGGATGAAGCCCACCAGCTGGCCCAGGGCGAACGTTTCGAATCCGGGAGCGATCCTGCCGACCGAGATGTTCTGATAGCTGTAGCTCGCGCCGACGCGCCACCAGGAGTATCCGAGAGGCCTGCTCAGGGACAGCGTGACGCCCGAGGTCCTCTGCGTGAAGAGCTCGTAGGGCTGCCCTCCGGCCAGTCCCAGGAGGCCGAAGGTCGTGTACGTATCGAAGCGGAAACGCTGGTTGAAGACCGACAGACCCATGTTCCAGCGCGTGTCGAACAGGTATGGTTCGGTGAAGGCGATGATGAAATCGCTCTCGCGCGTCCCGCCGGTGACGCTGAATTCCAGGCTTTCGCCGCGCCCGAGGAGGTTGTTGGTGGTGTAGTTGACGCCGATGAAGCTTCCCGAGATCCCGCTGACGCCGCCGCTGAATCCGATCGACTGCTGGCTCTTTTCCTTGACCTTGACGTTGACGTCCACGAGCCCGGTCTTCTCGTCGGGTTTGACCTCGTAATCCTTCTCCTCGATCTTGTCGAAGTACCCGAGCTGGTTCAGGCGCAGCACGGACATCTCGAGGGCCCGGCTGCTGAACATCTTGCCTTCTTCCAGGACGAACTCGCGCCGCAGGACCTTGTCGCGGGTCTTGGTATTGCCGACGAAGTTGATGCGATGGACGAAGAACTGCTTGCCCGGCTGGAATTCGAACGTCAGGTCCATCGTCTTCTTTTCCATGTCGAACTTCTGGTCCGGCAGGTAGCTCCAATCGAGGTAGCCCCAGTCGCCGTACAGCTTCTTGATGCTCTCCAGCCCGTCCTTGATCTTCTTTCCGTTGACGATGTCGCCCTTTTCCATCCCGAACGTTTTCACCAGGGCTTCACACTTGAAAATGCCGCATTCCTTGAGCTGGAGCTCGCCCAGGCGGAACTGCTCGCCGGCGTCGATGGGGATTTCGATGAGGAACTGCATCCTGGTCTTGCGGAACAGCGGCAGGCTGCCGCGCGGTCCCTGGAAGATGCGCGTGACCGGCTCGCTGATCTGGACCTGCATGTAGCCGTGTTCCTTGTAAAAGGCCTTGAGGTTCGATTCGATGTCGTATTCCAGCTTCCCCTGGTGGTACTTGTCGGTTCCCTTGAAAATGGTGATCGGCCCCCGTTCCTTGGTGAGCTTCAGGGCGCCCTTGAGCTTGTCGTCCTGGAATACCTTTTCGCCGACGAAGCGGATCCGGCCGATGCGCACCTTGGGTCCCTCGTCGATGACGAAACGCACGCGCACGCTCGACGGGGGAATGGGATCGATCTCGGTCCGCACCGTTCCCAAGGGCTTGCCGTTGATGGCGAGCAGATCCGTCAGGGCGCGCTCGGCCATGCGGATCTTGGCGGGGTCGTACTGGCTGTCGACGGTGAGCCCGACCTTGCGTTCCTTGAAGTGGTCCAGGATGTTCGATTCGGTGAAGGACTTGGCGCCCTCGTACTTGATTTCGCGGATCAGGGGCTTTTCCTTGACCAGGAAGGTCACGATCTTGCCGGTATTCCCGTCGCGCTGCGTGATCTCGATGTTCTCGAAGAAGTTCGCCTTGTAGAGGGACCGAAGATCCAGCTCGAGGCGGCTTTCGTCGTAGATGTCTCCGGGCCGCGACTGGATGTAGAAGCGTATGGTGTCCTCTTGGACACGGCGGTTCCCGCGGATGTCGATGCGTTCGATCGTGGGCGGTTTCGGCTGCTGCTGTGCGGCCGCCGGCTCGCAGAAAGCCGCCAGGCCGACAAGCGCGGCGGCAGCCAGAGCGACCGATCTTGCTATCCCGAACATGATGCCTCCGGTCCGCGCGTGGATCCCGACAGCGCCCCCGACGATGCGGAACGCCTTCACCCGGGGACATTTATGCTAAATGATTCCGCCGGAGAAGCCAACCTTCAATATGTCCCCGCGCGCAGCGCACCCCGGGCCGCTCCTGTCGATCATTGAATTACACTTCGCTTCGGGCGCAGGGTTGCAAAATTTTTCCGGGAGCCGACCCGCTTGCGGGCGAAAAGCATGACTCGCTCTCAATGCACCGTCAGCCTGGCACCGCTTTCGGGCGTGCCTCCCGCCGGCATGTAGCAGAGCTGGTCGCCTTCCAGATATATCTCGAGGACGGATTCGGGCTTGAAGCGGTTCTGGATCAAGGCTTCCGACAGCGGATCCTCGATGTATTTCTGGATGGCGCGGCGCAGGGGGCGCGCGCCGTAGGAGCGGTCGTGACAGGTTTTCCTGACGATCCACTGCCGCACTTCGGGTCGCAGCGAGATGGTGATCTTCTTCTGTTTCAGGACCTCGTTCCCCTGCTGGATGAGCAGGTCCACGATCTTCTCCAGGTCCTCGTCGGTCAGGGCCTCGAAGATGATCACCTCGTCGAGGCGGTTCAGGAATTCCGGGTTGAAGGCGCGCTTGACCTCGGCCTGGATCATGTCGCTCGTGCGCTTGGCATCGTGCTCGTCGGTCGTGCGGAATCCCATGCGCCCCTGCTTCTGCAGGTAGCGCGCCCCGAGGTTGGAGGTCATGATGACGATGCAGTTCTTGAAATCGATCGTATTGCCCAGGCTGTCGGTCAGCTGGCCGTCCTCGAAAACCTGCAGCAGGATGTTGTAAACGTCCGGATGCGCCTTCTCGATCTCATCGAGCAGGAGCACGGAATAGGGATTGCGCTTGACCTTTTCCGTCAGCTGGCCGCCCTCCTCGTGGCCGACGTATCCCGGGGGCGAGCCGATGAGCTTCGATACCGAGTGCTTTTCCATGTACTCGGACATGTCGAGGCGGATGAGCGCGTTTTCGCTGCCGAACAGGAAGGCGGCGAGCGACTTGGCCATCTCGGTTTTCCCGACGCCGGTCGGTCCCAGGAAGAGGAAGGAGCCCACGGGGCGCTTGGGCGACTTCAGCCCTGCGCGCGAGCGGCGGATGGCGCGGCTCAATGCCGATATGGCCTTGTCCTGGCTGATGATGCGCTTGTGGAGCTCCTCTTCCATGCGCAGCAGTTTCGCCATCTCCTCTTCGTGGATGGATGAGACCGGGATGCCGGTCCATTTGGAGATGACCTCCTCGATGTCCTCCCTCCTGACCTGCAGCGGCGCGGCCGTCTTCAGTTTCCAGCGCTCCTTGACCGCCTGCAGATTCTGCTGTTCGAGGTCCTCCTCGAGACGGTAGCGCGCGGCCTTTTCGAATTCGCGCGCGGAGATCGCGGTTTCGATCCGGCTGTCGATGATGCGGATGCGCCGCTGGATGTTGACCATTTCCTCCGGCAGGGCCGTGGCCCTCAGTTTCACCCGCGCCCCGGCTTCGTCGATCAGGTCGATGGCCTTGTCCGGGAGGAAGCGGTCCGATATGTAACGGCTCGAAAGATAGACGGCGGATTCCAGCGCCTCGTCGGTGTACTCGAGCTGGTGGAAGCTCTCGTATTTTTCCTTGATGCCGCGCAGGATGGCGATGCTTTCCTCTTCGGTCGGCGGCGCGACCTTGATCGCCTGGAAGCGGCGTTCGAGCGAGCGGTCTTTCTCGATGGAGCGGCGGTACTCGTAGGGCGTGGTGGAGCCGATGCACTGGATCTCGCCGCGCGACAGGGCGGGCTTGAGGATATTGGCGGCGTCGAGCGAGCCTTCCGCCGAACCGGCGCCCACGAGCGTGTGCAGCTCGTCGATGAAGACGATCAGGTTGCGGTTTTCCACCAGTTCCTTCATGATCGTCTTGAGACGCTCTTCGAACTGCCCGCGGTACTTGGTGCCCGCCACGATGAGGGATATGTCGAGGGCGAGGATGCGCTTGTCGGCGAGCTGCGGCGGCACCTGGCCGTTGACGATGCGCTGTGCCAGGCCTTCGACGATGGCCGTCTTGCCCACGCCCGGCTCGCCGATGAGGACGGGGTTGTTCTTCGTCCGCCGGCACAGGATCTGGATCATGCGCTCGATTTCGTTGTTCCGCCCGATGAGCGGATCCAGGGCGTCATTGGCCGCCGCCTCGGTCAGGTCACGGGAGAACTCGGCCAGGCTCAGCGCCTCCTTGCCGCGGTTCTGCGCGTGCCGGTCCAGGGACCCGCGCGCGAGCTCCTCGCGCACCGCCGAAAGCCGCAGGCCGCGCTCGCGCAGGATTTCGGCGGCCACCGACTTTTCCTCGCGCAGCAGGCCGAGCAGCATGTGCTCGGTTCCGATGTGCTTGTGGCTGAGACGCTCGGCCTCCTCGGCCGCCGCGTTCAACGCCCTCTTGGTCTCGTCGGAAAAGGGCAGGTCGACCGAAGTGGAAACCCTTTCCCGGATGATGGTCCTGCCCTCGATCTCCTTGCGGATGCTGTCGATCGAAGTATTGGCCTTGGGAAAGAAGCGGTTGGTGAGGTTTTTGTCCTCCCGGATCAGCCCGAGCAGCAGATGCTCCGTCTCGATAAACGGGCTGCCGAACTGGCTGGCTTCGTAGCGGGCGAAGAAGATGACCCTGCGGGCCTTTTCCGTGTATCTTTCAAACATCTTGCGTGCTTGTTACCTCGAGCATGTTAGCCTCATTATACGGATGGAGCGGAAACCCTGTAAAGCCCAAATAGAAGTCCCGGCGAGTAGGCCCGGCACGCAGGTAGGTCCGCCGCGCGAGTAGGTCCGCCGCGCCGCGGCGGACCGTTGGCTTATTGCTCCAAGCCACCGGTCCCGCGCGGCGCGCGGGACCTACTCGGCGCGGGACCTGTCCGTCCCAAAGAAAACCGGAGCCGACGGCGGCAAGCCCCGGAGGGCCGACAGAGGGGCGCGCGCGTTTATTGCGAACCAACGCCCTGGCGCAGGACCGCCCACCTTTAGGCACCTGCCGGGGGCCGTGCTGATCGGGGGCGTGATCCTGTTCAAGCCGGGCGGGAGCCGGGAATGCCGGGTTCGGCCTGCCAGCGCACCGGTTGAAGGGAGCCGTTTTCCAGGCGGTAGACCGTCGTGCATATCCGGGCGAGGCGCTCGTTGTGCGTCGCCAGGATCGAAGTCAGGCCGCGCTCGGCATGGAGCGCGACCAGGAGCCGACCGATCTCCTCGGTGGTCTGCGGATCGAGGTTGCCCGTGGGCTCGTCGGCGAGCAGGAGGGCGGGTGCGCCGGCGAGCGCGCGCGCTATGGCGACGCGCTGCTGCTCGCCTCCCGACAGTTCGCCCGGCCGGTGGTGCGCGCGCTCCTGCATGCCGACGCTTTCCAGGGCCGCCCGCGCCCGCCGGTCCGCTTCCGCGGGCGGCATTCCCCGAAGCAACAGGGGCATCATGGCATTCTCGAGCGCGGTGAATTCCGGGAGCAGGTGGTGGAACTGGAAGACGAAACCGATCGTGCGGTTGCGGAAGGCGGCGAGTTCGTGCCCCGCCAGGGCCGTCAGCTCGGCCCCGTCGATCCGGATCGAGCCGCGGTCGGGGCGGTCCATCCCCCCCAGCAGGTGCAGGAGGGTGCTCTTGCCCGACCCGGAAACGCCGGTGACGCCCACGAGTTCGCCGCGCATGACTCGCAAGGACAGGTCGACGAGCACTTCCAGCCGCCGCCGGCCCGACGGGTAGCCCTTGCAAAGGCCCTCGGCGCGCAGCAGTTCACTCATAGCGCAGGATCTCCACCGGATCGAGGCGGGCGGCGCTGCGGGCCGGATAGATCGTAGCCAGGAAGCTGATCAGCAGTGCCGTGACCGAGACCAGGATCACATCCGACACGCGCACGTGGAAAGGCACGTACGCGATGCTGTAAACCTCGGGCGCCAGCCGTATGAGCTGGTAGCGGTCGAGCAGCCGGCACGCCCCGACGCCGAGCGCCGAGCCGAGCACCGTGCCGACGACGCCGATGATCAGGCCCTGGAGCATGAACACGCGCATGATGATCTCCCTGCCGGCTCCCATGGCGCTCAGGACGGCGATGTCCTTCTGTTTTTCGAGCACCATCATGATGAGCGTGGTCACGATGTTGAGCGCGGCGACGAACACGATCAGGCCGATGGTCAGGAAGAGCGCGAGTTTTTCCAGTTTGAGCGCGGAAAAGAGCGGCTTGTTGAGATCGATCCAGGTGGTGGTGGTAAAACCCGGCCCGGCGCGCGCGCGGATGGCGTCGGAGATGGCTTCGACGTTCTCCATATCGTCGGTCTTGAACTGCAGCACCGAGGCGGAGTCTGCGGGGAAGGAGAAAAGCCGGCGCACCGCGTCCATGTCCGCGTATCCCCAGTTGGCGTCGTAATCCCACAGACCGGACTCGAATATGGCGGCCACCCGGAAGGTCTTTTGCGAGGGCGCCCTGCCGAAAGGCGTCAGGGCCCCTTCGGCCAGGACCTTCAGGGTGTCCCCGACCTTGACGCCGAGGGCGCGCGCCATTTCCCGGCCGATGATGATGGGGCTGGGCGCGGCGGAGACCTGCGGGTCGCGATCCTGGCGGCGCGCCGCGAGCGCGCCGGGGTCGCCTTCGACGATGTGCGCGAAAAAGTCGGAGATCTCGCGCTCGCCCGCGGGGTCGATCCCCTTGAGCACGGCCCCCTGGCTGCGCGCGGCGCCGACGATGAACACCTGGCTGAAAATCGCCGGGGCGGCGCCCGTCACGTGCGGCACGCGGCGCAGCGCGGCGAGCAGCTCCCCATAGTCGCGCAGCGGGCTGTTGTCGACGCGCAGCAGGTTGATATGCGAGGTCGCGCCCACGATCTTCTCCTGGATCACTTCGCGGAAGCCCGTCGAGAGCGCCAGCGCGATGACCAGCGCCATGACCCCGGCCGTGATCCCGAGTGCGGAGATCGCCGAGATCACCGACACCATGGTCTGCTTGCGCTTCGCCTTGAGATATCGGAGTGCGACGAAGACCTCGAATTTCATCGGGGCGTCTCCGCGTCGCCCGCCGCCGCTCAGTCCCCGGGCTGCTCCGGCCGCAGCAGCGGGAAAAGGATGACCTCGCGGATCGAGCGGGATCCGGTCAGCACCATGGTGAGCCGGTCGATCCCGATCCCTTCGCCGGCCGTGGGCGGCATGCCGTAGGCGAGGGCGCGCAGGTAATCCTCGTCCATGCCGTGCGCTTCCTCGTGGCCGCGGGCGCGCTCGCGCAGCTGTTCCTCGAAGCGGGCCCGCTGCTCGTCGGGATCGTTGAGCTCCGAGTAGGCATTGGCGATTTCCATGCCGGCGATATACAGCTCGAAGCGCTCCACGGTGTCCGGATCGCCGGGCTTGGTCTTCGACAGGGGCGAAAGCTCGGTCGGGTAATCGTAGATGAATGTCGGCTGGATCAGATGGGGCTCGGCCACCGCCTCGAAGATCGCGCCGACGATCTTGCCGCGGCCGTCGCCGTCCTGGGGCTCGAGCCCGAGCGCCCGGGCCGCCGAGCGCAGCCTGTCGAGGGAGCGGTAGTCTTCCTCCGCCAGAGGAGGCACGCCGGCGGGCCAGAAGCGCGCGATCGCCTCCTTCATCGAATAGCGCTGCCACCGGCCGAAGTCGATCTCATGATCCTGGTAGGAAACGGTGCGGGAGCCCGTGACCGCCTCCGCCACCCGCGTGATCATCTCTTCGGTGAGCGCCATCAGGTCGCGGTAGTCGCTGTAGGCCTGATAGAACTCCAGCATGGTGAACTCCGGGTTGTGCTGCGCGGAGATCCCCTCGTTGCGGAAGATGCGGCTGAGCTCGTAGACGCGCGGGATGCCGCCGACGATCAGGCGCTTCAGGTAGAGTTCCAGGGCGATGCGCAGGTACAGGTCGATGTCCAGGGCGTTGTGGTGCGTGCGGAAGGGGCGGGCCAGCGCTCCCCCGGCCATGGTCTGGAGAACGGGGGTTTCCACTTCCAGGTATCCCCGCTCGTCGAGGAAGTTGCGGATTTCCTTGATGATCCTGCTGCGCCTGACGAAGACCTCGCGCACCTGGCGGTTCACCATGAGGTCGACGTAGCGCCGGCGGAAGCGGATTTCCACGTCGGTCAGGCCGTGCCATTTTTCCGGCGGCGGCAGCAGGCTCTTGGCAAGGATGGCGAGGCGGGCGGCCTTCACCGTCAGCTCGCCGGTCCGCGTGCGGAAGAGCGTCCCCTCGGCGCCGGCGATGTCGCCGAGGTCGAACAGCTGGAAGAGCTCGAATGCTTCGGCTCCGACTATGTCCAGGCGCACGTAGACCTGCAGGCGCTGGGCGCCGTCGGAAAGATCCATGAAGCCGGCCTTGCCGTGGGGGCGCAGCGATGTGATGCGGCCGCACACGCGCACCGGGATCGCCTGCCTGTCGAGCTCATCGCCGCCGGTTTCGCCGAAGAGGCGGCGGATTTCGGTGATCGTGTGCGAATATTCGAACTTGTGCGGGTACGGCTCGCAGCCGCGGCGCTTCAGTTCGGCGAGCTTCAGGCGGCGCTGCGCGATCGGATGGGTTTCGCCTTCCGCTGTCACTCCGACACCTCCTGTGCCAGGTCCTTCCGGATGCTGTCGAGCACCCCGTTGACGAACTGCGCCGACTCGGTCGTGGAGTACTTCTTGGCGATCTCGAGCGCTTCATTGATGACCACGGTGCTCGGCGTCCTGCCGGGCGCGAGCAGCTCGTAGACCGCCAGGCGCAGTATGTTGCGGTCCACCGCAGCCATGCGGCTGAGGCGCCAGTGCTTCGTGTGCCGCTGGATGATCCTGTCGATCTCCTTCAGGCGCGCGACGCTTCCCTCGAAGAGCTGGGTGGCGAATTCGCGCACCCTGGCCGGGTGGTTTTCCATCTGCCAGTAATTTTCCAGGACCTCGGGCACAGGCAGCTTTCCGATGTCGTATTCGTAAAGCATCTGCAGGGCGCACTCGCGCGCCACTCTTCGTAGTCCCATGGTGCGGCGCTACCGGTATGCGTTGGGGGGACGCCCGCAGCACTAGAGCTGCTTGTGGAGCTGGTACATCTCGATCGCGGACATCGCGGCGTCGAATCCCTTGTTCCCCGACTTGAGCCCGGCTCTCTCGGCGGCCTGCTCCATGGTATTGCACGTGAGCACCCCGTAAATCACCGGCACGCGCGCCTCCAGGCCCACCTGGCCGATGCCCCGGGTGACGACGGCAGCGAGGTGGTCGAAATGCGGGGTTTCCCCCCGGATGAGCACCCCCAGGCAGATCACGGCGTCGTATTCTTCCGAAAGCGCCATCTTGCGCGCGGCGAAGGGGATCTCGAACGAGCCGGGGACCCACACGATCGTGATGTCGTCCGGGGCGGCGCCGTTGCGTTCCAGCGCGTCGAGCGCGCCCGTCAACAAGCGGCGGCTGATGAAGGAGTTGAACCTGCTGATGACGATGCCGAAGCGGCCGCCCTTTGCATCCAGTTTGCCTTCTATCGTCCTCGCCATATGGCTCTCCCAAGCTTCCAGAGACGTTGCGCCTCCGGCGGCGCCGCGCGTTCCGGCCGCCGCCGCGCTCAGGCGTAACATTCTGCAGTAGGCGCCCGGGCATTACAAGCCCAAACCCAGCGCCGGGAACCGCCGGCCCCGATCACGACAGGGCGGCGAGGAGCCGGAAGAAGTCGTCGGCGCTGCGCCCGCCGGCGCGGACGGGGCGCGCCAGGGACTGCGCGACCCAGGCCAGGGTGCGGTCGTCGAGGAAGACCGCCCCGGCGCGCGACAGGGCGTCGTCCGGGACGACCACGAAGTCCCCGGGGTCCGAACCCTGCAGCGCCCCGACGATATCCCCGCCCGACAGCAGGCCGGCCACGGTGATGCCGCCGCCCAGGAAACGGTTTTCCGCCGCCGCGACGCTCAGGCGCAGGCCGTAGCGGCGGTTGCAGCGCGCTGCGGCCGCCCCCAGGAATGGCTCGAACAGCCTGCCCGTCACCAGGGTGCCGCGCAGCCCGGGCCGCACGGGATACTCCTGCCCGAGCGCCTCGTCGAAATCGTCCAGGAAGCGGCGCACCATGCCGACGCCGTCCTCGATCTGGGCGAAGTCGTCGTAGTGCCGCGCCTCGGGGACGGGCGCGCCCGCCAGGAGGTAAAACTCGTCGGCCAGGTAGGCGAAGGTCCGGCCGATCTCCCTGCGGAAAGCCTCCTGCCAGGCCGTCACCGTGCGGATCAGCTCGGCGCTGAAGGCTGCCGTCACCGGCTGCAGGCGCTCCCTGGGCTTGCCGTGCGCCGAGAGACCCAGCGGTACGATGGCGACGGAGCGTACGCCGGGGTAGAGGTCGTAGAGGTCCAGGACGGTCCGCCGCAGATGCGCGCCGTCGTTGATCTGCGGCATCAGCACGATCTGGGCATGGATGGTGATGCCACCCGCGATCAGCCGGCGCAGCTTGCCCGCGAGGTCGTCCGGCTTCCTGCGCCCGAGGATGCGGGTGCGCAAGGCGGGATCGGTCGCATGGACCGAAACATAGAGGGGAGAGAGGGCATGTTCGACGATGCGCTCGAGATCGGCTTCGCCCAGGTTGGTCAGGGTGATGTAGTTGCCGTGGAGGAACGACAGGCGGTAGTCGTCGTCGCGCACCCTGAGCCCCGGCCGGACGCCCGCGGGGAGCTGATCGACGAAACAGAAGATGCAGGAGTTGTTGCAGGTCCGGGTGCGGAATTCCTCCACCTCGATTCCCAGGCTGCCGCCGGCAAGGTCGACTTCGACGCGCCGGGCTTCGCCGGCTGCGCTGCGGACGGAGAGCGCGACCTGCTCGTCGGCCAGGTAGAACCTGAGCGCGAGCTCGTCTTCGACCGGAGAGCCGTTGACCGCGAGGATCGTGTCTCCTGGCCGCAGACCCGCCCGCGCGCCGAGCCCCGCCGGCTCAAGCTTGAGTATGCGCACTCCCCTGGCTGCCATGCGCCGAACCGCTCTTCTTCTGATAGGACTCGATCAGCCGCACCGAACTGTAGAAGTAGTGCAATCCCGAGGCGATCGTAAGCAACAGGGCGGCCACCACCGCCGGCCCGAAGACGGCTTTCGCCCAGGGAGCCAGGTTGGCCACGAGCGCCGTTCCCACGGCGAAGAGCTGTGCCGTGGTGGTGCACTTGCCCAGGAAGGAGGGAACGAAGTCGCGGTGGCCGGTCTGCAGGTGGATGACCAGGGCCGCGAGGGCGATCAGGGCGTCGCGGCTGATGGCGGTGACCGTGAGCCATATCGGGATATGGACCGCGAGCGGCAGGGAGGGGATGCTCAGGGTCACGAAGGCGGAGGTGAGCAGCAGCTTGTCGGCCATGGGATCCAGGAAGGAACCGAGCATGGTGCGCTGGTGGAGCCTGCGCGCCAGATAGCCGTCGAGCATGTCGGTGATCGCGGCGACGACGAACAGCAGCAGGGCCCAGCGCGCCTGGCCGTAGACGAGCAGCAGGACGAAGCACGGGATGAAGATCATGCGCAGGATCGTCAGTTGGTTTGCGTAAGTCAGCACGGCAAAGCCTCCGCGGATCGAAGCCCCCAATCAGGATATACGATTCCCGGCCGCAACGCCGCGCGAATTTTACCGGGCCGGGCACTCCGCCCTATGGACCTGCGTGCTAAATTCTGTGCCGCATGCGATCTCGCGGAGAACGAAGCCGATGGGAAGGACGGGATTCGACAACATCCCGAACCCCGGCGACGGGGCGGGACTGAAGCGGCTGGGGGTGAACCTGACCAGCGAGCCGCGCTTCCCCACGCGCGAGCTCTTCCAGCCGCAGGCGTGACCGCGGAGCCGGAACCCCGAGGCACGCGCCGGCGAAAAAGGTATTTCTGCGCGCGCTGATCTGATATAAGCATGGCGCCGGCGCCGAGAAGGAGCGCGTGCGCCGTACCGCAGAGACATGGGATTCACGACGCTCGACTACACGATCGTCGTCGCCTACCTGCTGGGCATCGCCCTGTTCGGCATCCTGCAGCGCGGCCGGCATGCCTCGGCGCGCGACTATTTCCTCGGCAGGGAACGGATTCCATGGTGGATCATTTGCATGTCGATCGCGGCGGCGGAGACGAGCACGCTCACCTTCATCAGCGTGCCGGGCCTCGCGTACCTCGCGGATCTCGGTTTTCTCCAGCTGGCCTTCGGGTATCTGCTGGGGCGGATCTTCGTCGGCTATGTCTTCCTGCCCGCCTATTACAAAGGCGAGCTGTCGACGGCCTACGCTTTTCTCGAATCGCGTTTCGGCGCGAAAACGCGGAGTTTTGCCTCCATCGTGTTTCTGTTCACCCGGATCGCCGCCGACGGCGTTCGCCTCTTCGCCACGGCCATCCCGCTCAAGTTCATCCTCGATGTCGACTACGGCGTCGCCATCCTGATCCTCGCGGTCGTTTCTCTCCTGTACACGACGATCGGGGGCGTCCGGGGAGTGATCTGGGTGGATGCCGTCCAGATGCTGATCTACGTGGGCGGCGCCGCGCTGGCCGCGATCTTCCTGGTCGCCGATTTCCCCGGCGGATGGCGGGGAATCACGCTGCTCGCCTCCGAGGCGGGCAAGTTCAGGATCATCCACCCGGGATTCGGCGGCGATTTCTGGTCGCAGCCCTACACCCTGCTCGGGGGATTGATCGGGGGCGCGTTCCTGTCGATGGCTTCCCACGGGACCGACCAGCTGGTGGTCCAGCGCGTGCTTGCCGCCAAGTCCCTGCCGGCGAGCCGCAAGGCGCTGATCGGGAGCGGCGTGATCATCATCTTCCAGTTCGCCCTCTTCTTGGTCGTGGGCCTGCTGTTGTACGGGCATTACCGGGGGGCGACGCCGGCCGAGCTCGGCCTGACGCGCGCCGATGAGATCTTCCCGCGCTATATCGTGGAGGGGCTGCCGCCCGGCGTTTCGGGGCTGATCATCGCCGGCCTGCTGGCGGCGGCGCTTTCCACTCTGGCCGGCTCGATGAGCTCCATGGCGTCATCCACGGTGCTCGACCTCTACCGGCCCTCCGCGGGCAAGGGTGCGACCCATCGGAAGGAGCTGGCGGTTTCGCGGCTGGCCACGGTTCTCTGGGCCGGATTGCTCGTGGCTTCCGCTATCTTCTTCATGAACACGCCGCAGACGGTGGTGGAGCTGGCGCTGAGCATCGCGTCGTTCACTTACGGGGGACTGCTCGGCACGTTTCTGCTCGGCGTCCTGTTCCGGCGGCCGGCCCAGGAAGACGCGCTGGCCGGCTTCGTGGCCGGCATCTGCATCATGGTCACGGTCATTTCGCTGAAGGTAGTGGCCTGGACCTGGTTCACGTTCGTGGGCGTGGCCGGGACGATCCTCGTCGGCGGCACCCTGGCCCTGCTTTCGCCGCGCCCATCCGACCCGCCCCCGGGAAAATAGGGACGCTCACCGTTTTCCGCGCAGGACGGAGGCAGTGAGATCTCGGACAATGAACTACACCGTGCGCTGCCGCAGAGCCGACACTCTTGCCAGGAGGGGAAAATCGCGGTCCCGGTGAAGGACGGTCAGGTCGTTGCGCAGCGCACAGGCGGCAATAAGGCAGTCGATCGAGGAACGTATCGCCAGCCCCCGCCGTCGTGCTGCCCGGTAGAGCTCGACGGCTTCCTCGATCACCCTGAGGCCCAGAGGTGACTCGACCACGGGCAGCGAAAGCATCGCGTCGCGGGCCGTTCGGAATGCACGTTCCTCGC
>Ga0272448_1001282_pt1 | contig 34415 bp, 39 predicted proteins | sample YNPCB0191_FD_202220 | JGI IMG/M metagenome (GOLD analysis project Ga0272448, IMG submission 202220) | Hot spring sediment microbial communities from Yellowstone National Park, WY, United States - YNP-CB-019-1 | ecosystem: Environmental > Aquatic > Thermal springs > Hot (42-90C) > Sediment...
AGCAAGTGCTCGTCGTTCGAAACAAGAAAGTCGGCCTCGCCACCCATGGCCGCCTCAAGGAACTTTCGATCCTCGGGGTCGTCTATGGCCACGTCGTCCGCGGGCGCCGCCTCGACCAACTCCGCGCTCTCCCAATACGCATCCAGCCGCCTTACATAGTCTTCGGGTATCTTCATCCGGCGCAGCACGGCCAGCGTTTCGCCTCTGGATTCACTCGTGTAGACGGCTCTTATAGTCCCCTCGACGCATGCCCGAACGATGCGCGCCGATGCGCTGCTGGGCGCCCAGTAGGCGGCAACAAAGACGTTGGTGTCCAGCACCACGACCACGCGGTGAACATTCCCGCCCGCACTTCGATGCGCTTCGCACTCGGTGCTTGCGGGGCGGACACTCCCAAAAGACTGAACAGTCTCGGCCGCGCGATCATCTGACATGGGCTGTCCTGATAACGTTGAGAACCCCAACGCGGATGTAGGATATGGCAATCGTCGCCACAAACACGCCCATCACGCGGCTGATCAGGTCGGTTGTGGTGTTGCCGATGAGTCGGTGGATAAGTCGCGTCGAGAGGAAGATGGTAAGGGAGATGATCATCGCAGCGACCGCCGCCGCTGCGGTTATCCATATTCCGTAGACCGCCGCGAACACAACCGCGGCCGTTATCGCACCCGGGCCGGCGGTCATCGGCGAAATCAAAGGCACGACTGTGGCGGCATGATCCTCCTCTTCTTCTTCTCCGAACCTGCCGCCCAACACCAGCTTCAGCGAGATGATGAGCAGCAGCAGGCCGCCCCCGATTCGCATGTCGTCCGGAGTGATGCCGAAGAGCTTGAGGACCCACGTTCCCGTGATGGTAAACAACAACAGCAGCACAGTCGCGCCGCCGGCCACCTGAAAGATGATTTTGCGGGCGGCTTTCGGGCCGAACGACGAGTTAAGGCCGACGAGGATCGGCATCAGGCCGAGGGGATCTATCACTATGAGCATTGCGGCAACGACCGTGCCGAATTCGCGCAGGCTTTCGCTGATAGGCATAAGTTACACTTCGATCAGTCCGCCTGCTAGTCCTTCAGGTCGGCGGGTATCTCGTCCTCTACCTGGAGCCGGCTGACGACGTCGGTAACGCCGGGCGTCCACCACGCCACGTCTTCGGCGGCATTCTTTTGCGAGTGGGAATCAACCATGCCACTGAGCGTGACTTGCCCGCCCGCGGCCTCGACCGCTATGCGATCGACACCGACCGCAATATCGCGCACAAGGGCATGGCGCACGGCCTCGCGTAGCTCTTCGTCGGTGCGTTCGACGTAGTTGCGCAGCACGAGCCCGTCCACGACATCCTTGACTCCGTGGACCGCGCGAACATCCTCAAGCACCGCCTTTCGTTCTGCGGCGCTGTCAACGGCGCCTGTGAGAAACGCGGTTCCTTCCTCGACGCAGACATCCACTTCGCGCACATCGACGCGTGTATCAGCGAGCAGCGCTCTTCGCGCCGCCTCCTCGATCTCACTATCGCTTAGAGGATTCATGGCACGCCCTCCCCCGTCATACACCCAATGTTCCCGCGCCTCCCGCACGCCGAAACGCGCGCGTGCACGGCGCGATAGACTCGATTCGGAATCCAAACCGGCATCCGGCGTCGAGTTCAGGACGACATGATTGCAGATATGCAGGTTTTAGCTCAGCCGTTCTGGGAATAATACACAGTTAGCACTGGAGGAATCGGATGAACGCAAACAGAATAGTCGTGATCGGCGGGGTGGCGTGCGGGCCAAAGGCTGCAGCAAGGGCGCGCAGGCGAGATCCCGATGCCGACATAACCATTATAGAACGAGGCGATCTGCTCTCCTATGCGGGCTGCGGCATGCCCTACTACATCCAGGGCGTAATCGAGACCGCCGACGAACTCTTGAGCACGGCGGCGGGGGTCGTGCGCGACGAGGCGTTTTTCAAGAGCGTCAAGGCGATCAGGGTGATGAGTCGGACACTCGCCGAGCGAATCGACCGCGACCGAAAAGTCGTGGAAGTGGTCAGCGTCGAAACCGGCGAAAAGAGCGAAGTTCCATACGACAAACTCGTGCTCGCGACAGGCGCGGAGGGCGTGGTGCCGCCGTTCAAAGGAACCGACCTGAAGGGTGTCTATCGGCTGAATTCGCCCCATGACGCGCGCGCGATAAAGGACGAGGTCCTCAACGGTTGCAAGCGCGCCGCAATCATCGGCGCGGGACTGATAGGTATGGAAGTAGCCGAGGCGCTGGCGACGCACGAACTGTCGGTTACAATGATCGAGATGATGGACTCCGTGGTGGCCGCCGTAATCGATCCTGACATGGCCGCGCATCTAGAAAAGCACGTTGTCTCGAATGGGGTAAGCGTAATGACCGGCACTCGCGTGACCGCGCTCGAGGGCGACGACGCGGGCCGGGTCACAAGCGTGATTACGGATAAAGGAACGGTGGAAGCCGATCTGGTGCTGATGGCCGTCGGCGTGCGGCCAAACGTGAGGCTTGCCCGCGACGCCGGGCTCGAAATCGGCGAGACCGGCGCGATCAAAGTGGACGAGCACCTTCGCACCAACGACCCCGACATCTACGCAGGCGGCGATTGCGTTCAGTGCGTTCATCGGATATCAGGTAAGCCGGTCTACGTGCCCCTGGGATCGACCGCCAACAAGCACGGCCGGATCATTGGCGACAACGTCACGGGCGGCAGCTCGACCTGCCCTGGAGTGTTGGGGACAGTGGTGTTCAAGGCGTTCGATTTCAACGTCGGCCACACCGGACTTTCAGAAACGCAGTGCGACAAGCTCGGCATTCCTTATGTGACGGCACTCGTGCCCGGTCCGGATCGCGCCCACTACTACCCGACGGCGCGCAACATCATCCTCAAGATGATCGCGTCGCCCGAAGGTAAGCTGCTCGGCTTGCAAGCCGTCGGCAGAGGCGACATCGTCAAGCGCATCGACGTAGCCGCGACAGTGATGAGCTACGGAGGCACGGTGCAAGACATCTCCGCGATCGATCTCGGCTATGCCCCACCCTACGCCAGCGCGGTAGACATACTCGCACATGCGGCCAACGTCATAGATAACAAGCTCGCGGGCCTGGCGCGGTCGATCAGACCGGCCGAGGTAAAGCGTAAGATAGAGGCAGGAGAGGATTTCGTGCTGCTGGACGTTCGGGGACCCAAGGAAGTGGAAAGAATCGCTCTGAAGGCAAAGCAGGTCGTCAACATACCGCTTGGCAAGCTGCGGGAGCGAATCGGAGAACTGCCCCGCGATAAGGAGATCATTACGTTCTGCGCCGTCAGCCTGCGCGGCTATGAGGCACAACGGGTGCTGGACGGCGCAGGGTTTAAGGACGTCAAGTTTATGGACGGCGGCATTCTTGGCTGGCCGTACTCGACGAACATGGAGTAACGAGATGAACATTCAGGCAAGCGTTCACGAAGATCCCGATCTCGCGCAGGCCGTCAAGAAACTCGCGCTCGAGGGCTACGAAGGTCCGGGCAAGGCGCAATTCGAGAGCATCGGAAAATATCGATGGCTGCGCGAAATCGGCACGCGTCTCTGGCTCGATACCGGCGATTTCGAGGCGGCGAGTAAGGTTTACTCGCGCGAGATCGAGGCGCTTACGACCAACAACACGCTCGTCAATCAGGTTGTCCAGACCGGCGCAATGGACGACGTAATCAGCTACGCGGCTCGTAAGATGCGCGAAATCCGGCCGGACGTGGCCGACCACGACCTCGTCATCGAGATCGCGTTTCTGGTCAACGCCAAGCTGGCGCTCGGCCTGGTCGGCAAGTTTGGGGCGCACGTGAGCGTCGAGCTTCATCCCGACACGGCTTTCGACGTTCGCCAGACGCTTACATTCGCGCGCCGCTACTACGACATCAATCCGGATTTCTTCTACATCAAAGTCCCGCTCACCCCTGACGGCTTCATCGCCACGCGCATCCTCTCCAGCGAGGGTATCCCTGTCAACTACACGCTCGGTTTCTCGGCGCGCCAGAACTATCTCGCCGCGCGCTTCGCTAAGCCGATGTTCGTAAACGTGTTTCTGGGCCGCTTGAACTCCCTTGTAGAGGAGAACGGCCTCGGCAAGCCGGAGAACGTAGGCGAAAAGGCTACGCTTGCGTCTCAGGAGGCCGTGCGCGCGGTAAGAGCGGCTCACAAGGATACGCCCACGAGCCAGATAGCGGCCAGCATGCGCAGCGGCGGCCAAGTGCCGACGCTGGCAGGCGTGGACGTGTTCACGATGCCTCCGAAGGTGGCACGGGAGTATCTTGAGATGGATGTGACGAAGTCGGACGTGCGTCCGAGATCGGCACAGGACCTCCGCGTCGAGCTCTCCGACACCGGCCTTGCGAAAGTAATCGACCTTTCGACGCTGTGGACCATCGACGAGAGGGTGATCGCGTTCGTCGAGGACGCGGTCAAGCAGGCCGACGAACTGCCCACCGGCCGCGAGCTCGTGCGACTGGCCGAAGAACACGAGGTCGATATGTTCCGCGAGTGGACGGCGGCCGAGCGTCAGGCCATCCGCGCCCAGGGCAAGATTCCCGATTTGTCCCAGTGGCCGGGGGCGCCGGTCGATGACTTGATGTCTATCTCCGCGCTTGAAACCTTCGCTAAGGATCAGACTGCCCTTGACGAACGTATCCGCGGCATGCTGGGGAGTTGACGATTTGCGATTTGCGACCTACGATTTACAGATGTCGGTTGGCCGGCCAAAGGCAAATCGCTGATCGCAAATCGGAAATGCAAAAGCTTGATAGGGAGTTCTACAGGCGCGATACGGTGGAGGCGGCGCAGGCGCTGCTCGGCAAGATTCTCGTGCGCGAAACGGCCGACGGCGTCATGTCCGGACGGATTGTCGAGACCGAGGCATACGTGTTCGGCGATCCGGCTTCGCATTCTACTCGCGGCCGCACCGCGCGCACGGAGCCAATGTTCGGCGAACCGGGCCACGCCTACGTTTACTTCACGTATGGGTTCCACTATTGCATGAACGTAGTCGCGCATCCGGACGGCGTGCCCGGAGGAGTCCTGCTGCGCGCTCTGGAGCCGATTGACGGAATCGAACTGATGCGGCGCAGTCGCGGTAAGCACTCAATTAAGGACCTCTGCTCCGGACCGGGCAAGATCACAAAGGCAATGAGCATCGACGGCTCCCTGAGCGGCGAGAACCTTCTCGGCGACCGGCTCTACATCATCGACGACGGCACCGACCCCGGCGAGATAGTCGCGCGGCCGCGGGTCGGCATCAAGGTCGCGACCGACAAGCTCTGGCGCTTCTATCCCGTGCGTTATCGCGAGTGGGTGTCGAGACTTTGACGCCCTTCGATACGGGCCATCCTTCGATACGCGCTGCCGCGCTGCTCAGGATGGCCCTACTCAGTGCTTACGGATAATGAAAATCGCAACGGGTCAAGGTGTTTCGGGGTTTCCGACTGGCTCAAGTCCCAAAACGCCGGCCCGACTGGTGAGTTATGACTTACGACGGTTTCCTGCTCTCGGCGGTCGCTGCCGAGCTGAAACAAACAATCCTACGCGGCCGGGTGCAGAAAATCCGGCAGTCGAGCGCTACCGACGTAGTAATCGAGGTGCGCGCGTCCGGCCGCACGTACGTGCTGTTCATATCCGTGGACGCCCGCTTTCCGCGCATCTACCTCACCGCAAGCACACCCAGGCCTCTGCCGGAACCGCCCAATTTCACCATGCTGATGCGCAAGTACGCGTCCGGCGCGTTCGTTTCGAGCGCAGGTCAGATTGGGATGGATAGAATCTTGCACATTGGGCTCGATTCCGCGGAGCATGGCAAGCTCACCCTGATCTGCGAGATAATGGGCAAGCACAGCAATCTGATTTTGATCGACTCCGAGGGCCGAATCCTGGGCGCGGCAAAACACGTCGGGTCCTCGATCAGCCGCTATCGGCAGGTTCTTCCCGGCAGGCAATATATTCCTCCACCCGGCGAGCCGAAGATCGACATTCGCGACGTCGACGCGGTCGAGAATGTGTTTCGTGAGACGATTTGGCCCAAATCATCTCCGGATATCCAGCAGTGGCTCACACGCACGTTCAGCGGCTTCGGCCCGTTTCTTGCTGATGAGATCGTCGCCCGCTCAGGCGGTGAACCCGATCGCATGCGCGACGAGCTTCTCCGGCTCGGCGAGATTGTGCGAACCGGCGCGTACCAACCCGTGCTCATTACCGACGAGAGAGGCGTCGGCGTGATGGTCTACCCGATGGCATCGGCACAGTTCCCCGCCGACCGCCAGCACCCGCGCGATTCCATCAACGAGGCACTCGACACGCTCTTTCGGAGCCTCGTTGCCCGCACTACGATCGAGGAAGAGCGCGCCGCGCTGACCACATCCATTCAGCGTGCAATTGCCTCACGCAAGCAGACGCTAAAATCCATCGCCCGCACCATCGAAGAGTCAGCCAAGGCCGAGCGCTACAAGCAGATGGGAGAGATCATCCTAGCAAACCTGCACGCCATCGAGAAGGGCGCCAAGTCCGTCAGGCTTATTGACTTCTTTGCTGCCGACATGCCGGAAATCGAGATCGAGCTCGATGAGAAGCTCGACGCCCAAGCCAACGCCCAGCGCTATTTCAAGCGCTACCGCAAGGCGCGAGATTCCGCATCGACCGCCGAATCCCGCCGCGCGGTCGTCGAAAGCGAGATAGCACGATTGGAATCGGCCTTAGAGAAGGGCGAGACATTCGACAAGCTCAGGATGCCACACGCTACGACGGTCGAATCTCTGCGCGAGCTGCGTGCCGATCTCACCGCCGCCGGCCTGCTGCGCCAGGAGGTCTCCATCACCGAGCGTCAGGAACCCGAGTTCGAGGGCCATCGAATCCGCCGCGTCACCGTTGACGACTGGGAAATCCTGTATGGGGAGAATTCCACTTCCAATGACTACCTCACGCAGCGCGTCGCGCGTCCAAACGACATCTGGCTCCACGCCCGCCAGGTCACCGGCGCGCACGTCGTCATCCGCACCACGGGCCGCAAGGGCGGCGTCCCCAGACCGGTCCTGATGAACGCCGCCCGTATCGCCGCACTCAACTGCGACGCCAGGCACTCTTCGCTGGTTGCAGTCGATTACACCCTCCGCAAATACGTCCACAAACCGCGCGCCTCCGCGCCCGGGTTCGTAGTCTATCGCAATGAGAAAACTATCGACGTTAATCCCAAGGAGGCCTGACTCGCCCAAAAGGCGGCATCGGAATAACCGCCTGCAGGCCGTCGTGAAGTGCAATGGAAAGCACATCCTTCGGTCCCGACACGGCAATGACGCCTCGCGGCAAACAGCACCCGTCTGGACCCAGCGGTTACCAACAGCCGCCGTATACGAAATCTTTAGAAGCGCGCCACCCTTCTCGTGCCGTCGAACCGCTTCAGGGACGAGTCATCACCCATCAACTCGACCTCGCAGCAGACGTCCCTGATCCCCGGCTTCTGCTTGAGCAGTCGGACGATGATACCCATCTCCTCGTGCAGATCTAGATCGTGGTGCGACGAGCCGCGCAGCTTGTCGACGCGGCCTTGCAGATGCACCACCCCGCGCGTCACGTGTACACTCAGTTGGCTGATGTCCAACGGACGCTTTGATATGTCCCGGAGCACCTCTCGAGTCAAAGCAGAATCAACCACTGACATCCTAACCGCCCCCTCTCGGAGTCGTCATCCTCACGTCAGAGTCTCTCTACCGATTTTATACCCCGCTCAGCTTCGCTAGACGCCCGGTAATTCTACCAGTTGCGCCCAACGCTCCGGAAAGCATCGTCAATGTACACCCGCATTGTGCCCCGCTTTTCGCGATCTGTCAAGCCGCGCAGGTCGAAAGGTGGTCACTTCAGTATCTCGATATCAAACTGCTGCCTGGGCAGTATCGCGCGGCATATAGCGCCGGAGGTGACTTCGGTGGTGCTGATGCCGGTTATTGCGACGTACTTACCGACCGCAGGCTGAACGAGCGAGCCGGAGTTGACCCGCACCGAGGTGCCCGGTTTGCTCTCGATGTAGAAATAACCCGCGCCAAGCAAAGTGACCTTGCCCCATGTCTTGACGAGCAGGCCGACGTTGTTTGCACCGGATGCGCCTGTGATGCCCGGTATTGCTCCGTTCGCCGCGCCGCCGAGCACATCTCCGCGAATTCCAAACGGCCCTAAAGGCTCCGATGCCACGCCCACAGTCGTCACCGTGCCCGTGGTCAACTGCCGCTCGCCGTCGTAAGTGCCGATGACTCCGGTAATGTCGACAATATCGCCCACGTTTACGCTCGCGCCGGATACGACCTTGATTCCGCTCGATCTGTCTGGCTCCTCGGCATAGAAGTAGCCCGAGAACGCCGCGGTCACGACCTTGCCGCGCAGACCTACCAGCGCCCCCGGCGGCATCGACTTCGCCTCCCTGATGCATGCCACTTCCTGCAGCCCCTGCTGGGTTATCGGAGCCAGACAGATGCCGTTCACGTAGCACTCGCGCCGCTGATAGAACAGCACGCCCGAACTCGTGTCGCCGAAGATTCGAGGAGACAAGTCCGGTATGAGGTTGGATGCGAGCGCGGGCTTGGGTTCCAGGGACGGGGCGCCGTTCGCGCCGACCGTCGTGTAATACACGTCGGAATTGCCGGCGAAGGCCGATCTGTAGTCCTCCCAGACCACTTGATAGTTCGCGCCGTCCCACCAGGCAGCCGGTTTGCTCTTTGTAGCAGGACCGGTGTCGATGTTGATGCCGAACGTGTCCGTTATCGTCCCTGCGGGCGTCACCCGGCAGCCGGCAATGCGATTGCCGTCGGTCCAGCTCACCAGATAACAGCCGTTTCCGTAGCAGATACTCGGCGTCGTTTGGGAGCTGGAAGTGGCAGGCATTGCGGTGCCCGTCGCGCTCGCGACCGCTCCCGTCGAGGAAACTTTGACTCCGTAGACGAGCGGATAGCCCATTCGATAGTCCTCCCAGACGACGTAGTAATCCGTGCCGTTGGACGCGGCGCGAGGGCTTTTCTGGTTGCCCGCGGACATGCTGACCGCGCTTGACAGTGCGGTGACGGCGCCGTTGACATCGACAAGCGCGCCGTATAGATCGGTATAGTAGGTAGGCGAGATCGCGTTGCGAGAGTCCTCCCAGACGACAAGGAACTTGCTGCCGTTGGAGGTCACATAAGGCGCCGTCTGGTTCTCGGCAACCGAACAGATGGTGATTGGGTTGGCTTCCTTGGGCTGCAGGTTGGTGTTGAGCCTGAAGCCGCGTATGTCCATTCCGCTGGAGTCGTAGGTTTCGTCTCCGCACCAGGCGACAAGGTATTGCGAACCGTTCCACGCGATGGACGGCTGCGTCTGCTGGCCGTCGACGGTCGCGGTGAGATTGACCGCCGTGGGCGTGAGCAGTTCGCCTGAATGGGAAACCCTTGCGGCCAGAATGCAGCTCTTGCCGCCGACGATCTGGCTCCAGACGACCGCGTATTCAGTGCCGTTGTCGGCGACGGAATACGTGGGTTGGTCGTCCTGACCCATCGACACGACGGTTCCGTAGGAGCCTCCGAACGAGCCGCTGCCTGGAACGAACGTCATCAGCGCATCGCAGCCGATCATGCTGAGATTGTTCCAACCGACGCAGAAACCGCCGCTCGCGCGTCCGCACACGCCGATGCCGTCCGAGCCGGCGGCGCCGGGGTAGATGTCGAAGCCTGACGCATCAAGCACAGTGCCGGACGTGCTAATACGCGCGCCTCTGATATACCGATTGGATCGCTGCCGCCATGCGATCAGCATCCGCGCGCCGTCGTAACCAATGGCGGGCAGTTCCTGGATTTCGGCACCTGTTGCCACGGGCTTGCCGTTCTTGTCGAGCACCGCGCCGGCCGAATCGACTCTGGCACAGTAGATATCCGCGTTGGACACGCCGGCACGGTAGTCCTCCCAAACCACCATGCAATTCGTGCCGCACCTGGCCACGCGAGGATTCTGTTGAGCGTTGGCAACGCCGCTTGTGCCCGCGCTGTTGCAGGAGATGAGGATATCGCTGCCCATGCGCAAGCCGGTTCTGGCGACGCGGCATCCGTAGATGTCGGCGTCGGTCGTGGCCGAGTTGCGCTGATCCCGCCAGACGACAAGGAAGTTGGTTCCGTTGAACGCTATATCGGGGGTTTCTTCGTTGTTGCCGCTTTGCGTTGATATGCCCATGTTTTTGCCTATCGAACCGTCGCGTCCGATCTTGCAGCCGTAGATGTCCTGAGTGCCTCCTCGGGAATCCTGCCATACAACCTCCCATCCGGCGCCGTCGGAAGCGACCTTGGGATATGCCTGGGTGCCGGTTGTACCGGAAACAAGGAAGCCCTGCTTGTCGATCACCTCACCGTTCGGTCGGACGCGGCAGCCGTAGATATGCTGAACTCCCGACCGCCTGTCGCTCCACACTACAAGGTACTCCAGGCCGTTGAAGGCCACTGCCGGGTCGAGCTGGTCGCCGGGGTATTGACATATCGGGATGGCGGCTGGGTCGAGCACCTGTCCCGTGGGGCTGATTCTGCAACCGAATATGTCCCCGTCGGGACCGCGCGTATCGTGCCAGACCGCGAGGTAACCGTCGGAGCCGGCGGCGATCTCCACTCCGTCCTGATCGCCGCGCGCGGGACTGAACGTGGAACAGATCGGCGTTTCGGGCCCAACTACTGGGCTTGCATGACAGACGGATACGCACAACGCCGACAGAAGAGCGAGGCGGCAAATGCAGCGGTTAGCAATCATGAGCATGTGGGGACAATCCTCCTTGGACTATGTGCTTGCTTGCGAAACGTCATCAGTATACCCGCCCTCTGTATCTACAAACCCTGGTTTATATCGTTTCGTTGACATTGCCATCAAGCTGAGCCTTATTCCGGCTGAGCTTGAACATTATCTGCACCGCTTTGGCTAACTCAGCCGGAATATGGCACATATCTTGCACTTGTCAAAGCGGCGGTTGGGGTATCTGACAGGCATACCGGTCTATCGATCAGCCAGCGCTCTCAGCATATCAAGGAGGAACAATAATGCGAGCCTTGCCGACGGCCGCTCTGATCCTGGTGGTCGGGCTGGGGGTCTGCGCTGGCGCGAGCGCCGATTTGCCTTACGGCGCCGAAGTGCTGGCGGCAAAAAGCACAACCATTCCGAACACGTGGGTCTATGCAGTGTATAACACGAGCACGGCCCCGCAGTACGTGTTGTGGATATTCGGCATCGAGGTCGACGAGGACACCAACGTATTGAGCACTCTGACTCCGGCCGGCTGGATCGTGGACGATCAGAGCGATCCGCACTTCATCACCTGGATGTATCTATCGGGCGAGTTAGGGGCTGGAGACTCTCAAACCGGCTTCGCGGCCACGTTCACGGGCACTCCCGCATTCCAGAGCTTCACCGCGATGTTCAACAACAACGAAACCGGCGAAGCTCCCGTCGTGGACGGACCCGTGCGCCCGGTGCCCGAACCCACGGGTGCCTTGGTCCTGGTGACAGGTCTGGCGCCGGTCGTCGCAGCTGTGGCGAGGCGGCGAAGAATCGGGACTTAGCAACCACGCATCCGAAGCCGAACATCCAAAACCGAAGGGGGACTATCCAGGCCACCGGCGACTGGATAGTCCCCCTTTTGCGAATTCGGGTATCATAGTAGAGCCATGAGACTCTGGGAACCCTCGCTGATCGACCGTCGGACCGAGCGCCTGCGCGGCCACGGGCGCCTGCTGCGCCAGGTGGCGTCTTATATCGGACCGGGTTTCTTCGTGACGGTCGGCTTCATCGACCCCGGCAACTGGGCAACCAACGTCGCGGCAGGCGCCGGCTACGGCTACACTCTTCTTTGGGTTGTAGTGCTCGGCACGGGAATCCTGATCTTGTGGCAGCACATGTCCGCACACCTAGGGACAGTGACGGGCAAATGCCTTGCGGAAGCCGTCCGCGCCAACGTCCGTCCGTGGGTCGGCGCAATCTATGGCTCGACGGCAATGGCCGCGATCTGCGCGACTGCGCTGGCGGAACTGCTGGGTGCGGCAATCGGCCTGTATGCGCTCTTCGATGTTCCGATTCGCATCGGAGCGGGGTTGGCCGCAACGTTGTCGGCGGGACTGGTCGTGCTTCAACGCTACTCCACGTTGGAGAAGGTGATTGTGGGGTTCGTGGGGATAATCGGGTTGTCGTACCTCGCCGAGCTGCATGTGGTCAGGCCGGCGCCCGACTGGGGAGCTGTGGCGCATCACCTGTTCGTTCCGCGTCTGGAGTCAGGGAGCACGCTTGTGGCGGTGGGCGTGCTCGGGGCAGTGGTTATGCCGCATAACATGTACCTGCACTCGGAAATCATTCAGAACCGGGAATGGAAGGGCCGGTCGGATGCCGAGACGCGTCGGCTGCTGCGGTTCGAGTTCGTGGATACGCTCCTTGCGATGCTGGTGGGACTGGCCATCAATGCAGCTATGATAATCGTCGCGGCGTCGGTGTTCCACAGCCACGGGCGACAGGTTCACGATCTGATTCAGGCCGAGGCGACCCTTCGCCCGCTCGCCGGCAATTTGGCAAGTGTGATCTTCGCCGTTGGCCTGCTGCTTGCGGGGATAAGCTCGTCGGTGACTGCGGCGCTGGCGGCGGGAGTAACGTTTACCGGCTACATCGGCAAGGATACCCGCATCGAGAGCGGTTGGTTTCGGCTGGGGATGATAGGAACGCTGGTGGCGGCGTATTTGCTGATCCTGGCTGTCTCCGACACGTTCGGCGCTCTCATCATCAGCCAGGTGTGCCTTAGCCTCCAGCTTCCGCTCACGATGCTGCCGCTGTGGCTGTTGACGAACAATAAGCGCGTGATGGGCAAGTACTCCAACGGACTACTCGAAAACAGCCTGATGATCCTGACCGGCCTTGCGGTGCTGGTCATTAACTCACTGATGCTTGCTGCGTTGTTCTAATGCATGATTTTGGCCCAGGCGACTGCATAGTCGAAGTCGGGCGTGCGCTCAGCGGTATGGCACGAGCGGCAGGTCTGTTCTCCGGCCTTTCCGAACCCCTTCTTGGGAGCTTCCAAGTGCACTCGAGCGGGGCCGTGGCATGCCTCGCACTGGACGTTGCCCAGCTCCGGCGTTTCCTTCGCGTTGACGAAACCGTTCCGAACAGCCGCGCCGGTGACGTGGCACCGCACGCACTCCGGGTCATACTCCTGGTGGGTCTTCTGCAGGGTCGCCATTGCGTGTGCGTGTCTGGAGTCGGACCATATCTGGTATATTTCGGGGTGGCAGTCCTTGCATTTTGCGGCAGTGGCGAAGACGCTCTTGCGGAGCCTTTGGCGCATTTCGACGATATTCAGCCCGCGTTTGGTGAGCATCGCCTCGGCCTGCTTTTTGAATGCAGACGCGCTTTTCAAGGTGGCCTGCTTGACCTTTTCGCTGTAGTCGTCATAAACCTTGACCATCGCCGGATCCTCATCGTAGGCACGATCGAGATACAGCAGCTTGTGCTTGACTCCAGCAATACGACGGTCCGCGGACAGCGCGATATCCAGCTTTCCCACGCACCAGTTTGTGGACGTGCCGGACTTGACCAGCACCGCCCCTCCAAGCTTGTCGACGGGCGCGTCGACCGTATTGGAGTCCTCGGCCGGAAAGATTCTATCCTGATCGTTGGGATGGGTCGACAAAATGAGATCTATACCGTTGATGTCGGCCAAGGCGCTGGATGCGCCTACCACGCCGTGATAGATTACAACGACCAGATCGGCTTTGTCCCTTGCCTCTTTCACGACTGCGGGAAGTACGTCGATGGGGTCTTTGACCACTTTGTCCGTCGACATACTCAGCCAGGGCGAACAGAGAGCCTCGTCGATCAGACCGACAACCGCGACCCGCAGCCCACCGGCCGTCTTGACAACGACATATGGAGAGTATACAGGTTTAGTTTCACCTTCTTTGAACAGGTTCGCGCAGACGAGCGCGCACGTCGCGGAAGTCTGTGTGGAAGCGGGCTTGGTCTTGCTTGCGGGCTTCGGATCGGCGGCAGGCGTCGAGGGCGGTTTGGGCGGAACGGCAAAACGTTCGATGTAGCTGGTTCCTCTGACGCCGAGCTCCTCCTCGCCGGGAACCATCGCGTTGTAGCCGAGCAGGTGGAGGGCTTGGGCAGCCACATCCGCCTTGAGCGATGCTTGAAGGCCGCTGCCTCCACACATATCTCCGCCCTCGACAAGCACCACGTCCTTGGACTCGGCGCGGATGGCTTTGAGCAACGTCAACTGGCGGCCGTAGCCGCCGAAGCGAAACTTGGTGCAGTTGCACGACCTGATCTGCCCATTTGCGCCGGACGTGTAGAGAAGCACGAGTGACTGCGGCGACTGTGCGGTAGGCTTGGACGGCCGCGCGGCGAGCGAGAACACCGCTGCTGCAAGCGTGAGAATGGCCAATGCCTTGACTTTCATCCATTGCCCCTTTCCAGGTAAAGTGCGCGTCCTGCCGGGGCGAGACTTCCGATCGCGCTCCAACAAGAAGCTGACGCGCCGGAGCCGGTGTCGCTGCCGCGAGGGTGCTTCCGCAGGACACCGGCTTTGGCGTATGTCGAGTCGGGCTAGGTGCCCGTCTTGCCGTTATGGGATTGTCTTGAAGCGGGCTTGGATGCAAGCTCGCGCTTCGGCATAGGTCTGACGGAGTAGCCCTTGGGCAGCTCGAAGACCGAGTCGGATATCCTGGCAGTCTGGTCGTAGAGCACGTAGGTGGCGGTCAGTTCGTCCATCACCTTGTGTTTGCCATTCATCCAGAGCTTGACCGGCTTGCCCGTCTTGGTATCGACCCAGAGCTTGCAGAACCTCTTGGTGGTGGGCTCCGTGTAGGAGTACACCTCGCAGACCCGGTTTCCGACCTTCTGGTTATCAAGCTTCCTGGCGTTCACCTTAGCGAGGAAGAGCTTGGGTGATCCGGTCGGCCCCGGCAGCAGAGTCCTGGGATTGCCCCGAGGTGATCCATCCGGGTACTTGCCCGCGACCTTGTTCCACGGGTGCAGCAAGAACACGCCCTGGCTGTTCTTGAGTACAGTGACGCGGAGCTTGCCGCCGTAGATCTCGCAGCGCATCTTATCGCCTTTGATCCACACTTCCCGGGTTCCTGCGTCCTTGCCGAAGCTGGCGGACTGCATCTTCACCTTATAGTGCAGGGTTGCCGGAACTGTCGGTCCGGCGCCGGCCGCACTGCCTATGACGGCAACTGCGCACAGCAGAAGAAGGATATTGCTTAGTCTCAATGGTCTTCCTCCCGGTATGCGTTCGACCTGCGGGATATGTTCCTCTAGGCCCCTTGTGTTGATTGGTGTAAGCTCAGAATAGCGCAGTCCAGCGATACGTTTGTTTGGTCTGGTTATCGCCGGGGAGCCGGTTGCCCGACCCCCCGTCATACACGTTCATTCCGACCCTCACCCAAAAGGGTTTGGGACGGGACGGAATTACTTCTTGGGCTGGCCGATGCCAGTCGCCTGAAGTATGTACTCCACGTCGATGAGGAGCTTGCAGCAGGCCGGGTTCTCCTCGCTGTTCGCGATGCCCGTGCCGGGACCGGTCGGGTTCGGGAACGAAGGCGACTCGTCGATGCAGGCATCCATCACCTCGAGCTCGAAGTCGGCGAGAATCCAGGCCGCTGTTGCCAGGTCGCCGGCATCGTAGGCATCCAGCGCGGCCGCAAGCTTGGCCTGCAGGGTTTCGTAGAGTTGCTCATCGCTGATGAGCGGAACCTCATCGAGGCCGAACGGCAGCTCGTGGAAGAGCTCGAGAACCTGCTGCAGGGTCTCGATGGTGGCTTCCACGTTCCATATCCACTGCTCGACATGGACCCATGCCGGCGGGTTGGGACCGGATCCGTCGTCGTCGAACAGATTCGGTGTTCCGTAGAGAATGGTCAGGGTGAATGTGGTGCCCGGAATCTCATACATCAGCGGCCACCACAGTCGGATGTTGGGAGTGCCCTGCTGAGTCACGGTGTGCTGAGGGAAGATGTCAACACCGTCCTTCTCCTTGCACTGAACGTGAGGCGGAGTCACCTTGACCAGTGTCACGTTCTTGATCGTCCATGCCTGTCCGCAGACCTGAGCGGCCTGAACGAAGTTCGGCCAGTTGGGCCCGCCGGGGTCAATGCACAGAATGCCCGGAGCGGAAGAGATGACCGGGGTCGTGCTCGTGACGTAGCCAGCGGAGCAGACGCAGTCCGATGTGGCCGCGCATACCTGATAAACCGGTATGGTGTGCGTCTTGGGCGTGGTAAGCACCTTGCCTGCAAGACTGGGCACGGCCGCCAGCATAGTCAATGCCAACACCAGAATGAGAATTCTTTGCATCGTATAGCCTCCTTTGAGGTAGACAGAGAGTTTGGCTTTGTGCTGTTTTTCGGAATTGCTTGCTGCCCGGCGCGCGTCAGCACAGCCGCGCTCGGTCCGGCATACCACAGGGGCGTACCGGGTCCGGACAGGCCGCTCAACTGTCCAAGGCGATACAGACCACCTCCTCAATCAGAGTGCATGGGGCGAATCCCGATGCTTCGGATCGACCCCTTGCTGGGCGGTTTTAGCTGACGGCCTGCCGGCGCTTGACAAGCAGCCATTCACCGACTAAAATGCAACCGGCCGACAAAGCGATCCCTACCCAGACCGTTTTTGGAGGCCGCGGCTGAGAAGGTTGCTCTTCTCAGCCATTTTGGTTTGACAGGCTTTGCGGTAAGACCGCCGGTCCGCAACATCCTTCCGATCGGTCGGCGGCCTCTCCGGCCGACCCGAGCGCCTAAGTGCCTGCGCCCGCTGCGGGCCCGCTTTCGACTGCGGGAATCTGCGGGAAGGAACGAACCGTTTGTCTATCGACTTAGCAGCGGGCGAAGCCCGCCCGCCACACCAGCCCAGGCAAAATACCCAGTGCGGTCGGGGTTTCAAACCTGTCATTCATACTGTCTTTTTTGTTTCGTCACCAGCACAACAGTGGCGACACAATAAGCACAGCAATACTTATTTATGTCGCATTTCGTTTCGAGGGATGCGCTGTGGATCTTCTCGAAACGCGATTGAAGCTCGGGCTGACCTACGTTTCGGCCTAGCCGACGCCGAGCGATGCTCGCGTCGCAAATCCCGACACCCTTTTGCTTCGTTTGGTGGACGCCGGTGCGACACAGAACGCCACATCGGTGCATTAAGTCTGCTTGCCAGACTCAGCCATACAACATAATGCACACCTTAGACTCATCTGTTTCCCGTTATGGCACGATAATTGCACTGCTGTGGCCTGGCATCGCGGTTTAAGGGTAGGGATCAATATGCGACACAACAGAGCCAGGCGCCTGCGCAGGTGCGCCGCAGCCGGCGTATTACTCGTTGCGGCAATTGCATTGCTGGGCCAAGGCGGCGCCGTAGGGGCGCTGCCCCAATGCCCGACGGTCCGTTATGACGCGGGCTGCACAGGGTGGTCAGGGATGCACGCGACGTATAGCCCGTCGCTGGTCTGGACTATGAACATCACATACGCGACCACGCCCGTTATCGGCCAGGACGGCAGCCTCTATCTCGGCAACGGCTTCATGACATTCAGATCGTATACCTCGGACGGCGTGCTCCGATGGACCTATCAAACAGGACTGGTAAGCGGCAGCGCGGCGCTCGGCGCAGACGGGTCGGTCTATATTCCGGTGACCGGGCGGATAGTGGCGCTCACGAGCCTTGGAACCGACAAGTGGGCATCGCCGTTTCTGTTCACGCCGGGCGCATCGGCGTCCGCACCTATACTGAGTCAGGCCGGCACGCTCTATTTCGGCGCGGACGATAAGAAGGTGTACGCAGTCAACCCTAACGGCAGTGCAAAGTGGGTTTACACGACCGGCGGAGCCGTTCGGTACAGTTGCGCGGTTTCACCGGACGGCTTGACTGTGTATGTCGCGTCGGGCGACGGCTGCGTCTATGCGCTCGATGCGTCAAACGGCGCACTGAAATGGAAAACGGCGGCGATCTCTTGTATCTACAACTGCGCCGTCGGCGCCGACGGCACGATCTACGTGGGCTCGACTAACGGAAAGCTGTATGCACTCGCGCCCGACGGCACGCAGAAATGGGCATTTCAGTCCCAAAGCAAGGTCACCTGCGCGCCTGCCGTCGCGCCGGACGGCACCGTCTACTTCGGCAGCCAGGACACCAACGTGTATGCGCTCGACCCCGACGGACATCTCAAGTGGAAGTATCGAACGAACGGCCCAGTCTACTCCGCACCAACGCTGGCCGCGGACGGAACGGTCATAGTCGGCGCATGGCCGGGCGTTCTGACCGCTCTTGATCCGTCTGACGGGAGCGTCAACTGGAAACGAACCCTCACATCGCAGATGTATAGCGCGCCGATCATCGATCAGGCGGGATCGATCTATGCTCTAAGCAATGACGGCGTACTGGCCAAGTTTTCAGGACCTCAGGCGCCGGAGCCATCATGCCTGATCGCCCTGAGCGGCTTGTTGGCCGCTTGTGCGGGCGTCTCTTGCGCGCGCCGCAAGCGTGTCCGTTAATCCGCGAAATCCCTGGCACGAAAGAGGCCCGGCGGGCATGCCGCCGGGCCATCCTGTGCTGCTCTATCGATCGCTCTGGATGCTGAAACAAGTTCAGCGTGACGTGCTCGCGAAGGTGACAGGAAACGAAGCAGTATTAGCGCTTCGAGAACTGGAAGCCCCTTCTCGCCCTCTTGCGACCGTATTTCTTGCGTTCTTTGACTCTGGGGTCTCTAGTCAGGAACCCCAGCCTGCGCAAGGGTGTGCGCATTTCGGGGCTGACGCCCAAAAGCGCCACGCTTATGCCGTGGCGGACCGCGCCGGCCTGGCCAACGATCCCGCCGCCGGTACACTGCGCAGTGACGTCATACTTGCCGACCGCGTCAACCGCCTCGAACGGCTGCATGATCAGCAGCTCAAGCGCCTTGCGGCCGACGTATTGCGGCATCGGCACTCCGTTGATCGTAACGTTGCCCTCACCGGGCGTCAGCCACACCTTGGCTGTCGCATTCTTTCTGTGACCGGTTCCGTAGTATCTCGCGGTTTGTTCCATTCTTCCTCCGGCGTTCGAAGGTTGGAAGGTCGGAGCGTTGGGATACGACCTCCGCACCTTGCAACCCTCTTACCTTCTAGCCTTCGAACTTGAGTTCTTCCGGCATTTGGGCCTGGTGATTATGATCCGGCCCGGCGTATACCTTCAGCTTCTTGATCATAGCATCACCGAGCTTGTTGTGCGGCAGCATGCCTCTGATCGCCCGGTGCACTGCTTTCTCAGGCTTGTTGGCAAGTATCTCGCCGCGCGGCGTGCTTTTGAGGCCGCCGGGGTAGCCCGAGTGCCTATATATCGGCTCGCCCGCCTTGCTCGTGCCCGAGAGCACGCACTTGTCGGCATTGACGACTATAACGTGGTCTCCGCAGTCAACGTGTGGAGTAAATGTGGGTTTGTGCTTGCCGCGCAGAATTTTGGCCACCTCCGCCGCAAGCCGGCCGAGCGGCTTGCCGGCTGCATCGACCACAAACCACTTCCTTGTCACGTCTTCCCGCTTTGCGAAATATGTTCCCATTACAATCCTCTTCAGTGCGACGCTGTTTGGGGGTTTGGCTCGCGCACAATCCCGGAGCTGCCGCTTCATATTACGCTCCCCTCGGAGCCAACACAGAAGCGCGCCCAAAACCCCGAAGCAGCAAGCGCGTCTTGCTCAGTATTCGACTTCTTTGAGGCAGAGGCCGTGCGGGGGCGCGGTTTTGCCCGCCGTCCGTCGGTCTCGAGCCTCCAATATGTTCTCGACTTCCGAGGCCGACCTGATCCCCAAGCCAACCTCCACAAGCGTTCCGACGATGATTCTGGCCATCGACCTCAGAAACGCGTTCGCCCGCATCGACACGATCACGTGCTCGCCGCGGCGCTCCACATCGATGCTCATCATGTCGCGGACAGGGCTGCCGTCGTCTCTATCCGCGCAGGCAAACGACGTGAAGTCGCAAACCCCGACAAGGGGCTTCGCTGCCACGCTCATCGCCTCGACGTTGAGCGGACGCCTCACGTGCCAACTGTATCTGGCTTGGAGCGCGTGGGGCGTCTCCCGGTTCAGTATGTCGTAAGCATAGAGCCTGGCCCTGGCCGAGTACCTGGCGTGAAAGTCCGCATCGACCTCGCTCGCCTCCATGGCCGCAACGGACGGCGGCAGAAGCGAGTTCATCGCAACGCACAGCTTGTCAATGGGGATGCGGGCCTCGGTGCGGAAGTTGATGACCTGTCCCTCGGCGTGCACCCCGGCGTCGGTCCGGCCAGAGCCGAAGACCGTCACCTTCTCTTTGGTTATCAGTGCCAAGACTCTTTCGAGTTCGGCCTGGACTGTCGGAACCCCCGGCTGATACTGAAAGCCGAAGTAATCCGTGCCGTCGTAACTTACGACGACCTTGATGTTGCGCACTAGTCTACCGCGAGCTCCAGTTTGACAACCGGCGCCGCGTCTCCTCTTCGAAACCCGATTCTGGTGATTCGGGTGAAGCCGCTGTCCTTATCGGCGAACTTCGGACCGATCACGTCGAAAAGGCGCTTGACTGGATCGTTGGCCTGCACCTGTTCTCGCATCTGCTTCTGAGCCTTGCCGCTGGCAGTGAGCATGGCCTTGGGCATGCGAGCGGCAGGCAGCACCTTACGGGCCTGGCGCCTGGCGTGAAGCGTGTTCTGCTTGGAAAGCGTGATCAGCTTCTCGGCGATGACCCTGGCTTCCTTTGCGCGAGGTTCGGTGGTCTCAATTGCTTCGTACATTATCAACGACCTGACCAGTCCGCGCAGCAGCGCCATTCTCTGATCGCTGGGCAGATCCAGTTTTCTTCCGCCAACACGATGTCGCATTCGTTGAGTTCCTCTTCTATGGTTTGATGGCCGACGATCACCGGTTAGCCCGTCGGGCCACCTTGTTAGTCCTCAGTTTCGGCTTCTTCGGCTTCGGCCGTCTGTTCGGCCTCGCCGGATTCTGCAAGTTCTTCGGGTTCCTCGGCTGCTTCCATCTCCTCGGCTTCCTCTCCCTCAAGCTCCTCTTCTTCCTCTTCTTCCTCTTCGTCAGTTTCGGAAGGCGGCAGTATCTTGAGTTCGCTGCGATCGCCGGTTGCCTTAAGCGAGAGGTTGAGGGAAGCGAGTTTCTCCTTAACCTCGTTAAGGGACTTCTTGCCGAAGTTTCGTATATTCATCAGGTCGGCTTCGCTGAGCTGAACGAGTTCGCCCATGGTAAGCACGTTGGCCTTCTTGAGGCAGTTGTAGGTGCGAACGGAGAAGTCGAGCTCCTCTATTCTAGCGTCGGGCGGACCGGGCATCGCGCCCGACCCCGGTTCGCCGAACTCGGCACCGAGTCCTCTGGGCGCCCTTGCGAAGTCGAAGAACAGCCTGAGCTGCCTATCGAGAATCTTGGCGGCTATGGACACGGCGTCGCTCGGCATGATCGTGCCGTTGGTGGTGACTTCGAGCACGAGTCTATCGAAGTTGGTCTTGTGACCGACTCTGCATGGATCAACGGTGTAACTGACCTTGCGGACGGGGGTAAAGACCGATCCGACTGGAATGACGCCTATGCTCTTCTTTATGTTTTCTTGATTCTCGGGCAAGACGTAGCCTTTGCCACGCTCGACGGTCATCTCTATAGCCAGGTGCGCAGTCTCGTCGTTGAGCGTGGCTATGTGCACCTCCGGGTTGACGATTCGAATCTCGGGCGGCGTCTGGATGTCGGCACCGCTGACATCGCCCGGGCCGTGGACGTCGATGCGTATGGTCTTTGGCTCGGCCTGTTCGGTGCCGTCGGGTTCCATCGAGACGTAGAGTTCGCGCAGATTGAGTATAAGCTCGGTTGTATCTTCCTTGACTCCGGGTATGGTAGAGAACTCGTGCAGCACCCCGTCGATCTTGATCGACGTGATGGCGGCTCCCGGTATGGACGCCAGCAGCACTCTGCGAAGGGCGTTGCCGATCGTATAGCCAAAGCCCTGCTCAAGCGGTTCGACGGCGAACTTGCCGTAGGTCTCTCCGTCTTCAAGTATTTCGATGCGCGGCTGCACCATCTCCATTATTCGGTCGCCTCCGTGTTATCTCGAATAGAACTCGACAATCAACGACTCCTGCACGTCCGTGTCGATCTCGTCTCGTATCGGCGCCGACACGACGGTCCCTCTCAACTGGTTCGCATCGAAGGCGAGCCATGCCGGCACGCCCCTGGCTCCCTCGACCGCCGCCACCAGAGGCGCGATCTTGCGTGCGCCATCAGCGACCTCTATCACGTCGTTGGGTTTGACCTGGTAGGACGCGATGTTGACTCGCTTGCCGTTTACCAGTATGTGTCCATGCGACACGAACTGCCGCGCCTGCGCTCTGGACGACGCCAGGCCGAGACGGTAGACGACGTTGTCGAGTCGCATCTCAAGAAGCTGCAGCAGGATGTCACCGGTGACTCCCGGCCTGCGGATGGCTTCCGCTATGTAGTTGCGGAACTGCCGCTCGCGGATTCCGTATACGCGTCGCATCTTCTGCTTCTCGCGAAGCTGCACGCCGTAGTCCGAGAGCTTGCGCTGCATTCCCTGGCCGTGCTGACCGGGCGGATACGCTCGGCGCTCCACCGGGCACTTCCGGGAATAGCACTTGTCTCCCTTTAGATAAAGCTTCATGCCCTCGCGTCTGCATCTCCTGCAGACGGGGCTGCCTTCACTTGCCATGCGTTAATGTCTCCTAAGATACCCAATCACAGTAGGCGTCTCCAGACGGCGACCGCCCGCTGACAAGCTCAGTCGGGGCCAACGCCTTCGGGTTCTGGAGAACCTTCCTACGGACTACACTCTTCGTCTTTTCGGCGGGCGGCAACCGTTGTGCGGGATCGGTGTGCAGTCCTTTATCATACTGACCTCCAACCCCACAGCCTGCAGCGATCGGATTGCGGTCTCGCGGCCCGAACCGGGCCCCTTGACGAGCACGTCCACCCTGCGCATTCCACACTCCATCGCCTTCCGTGCGGCGGCTTCAGCCGCGAGCTGCGCCGCGAACGGCGTGCCCTTCTTGGTTCCCTTGAAGCCGACCGTTCCGGCGCTGGCCCACGATATGACCGCCCCGCTGGGATCGGTGATTGAAACTATCGTGTTGTTGAATGTGCTCTGAATGTGCGCCACGCCCTGGAGGACGTTTTTTCTCTCCTTTGGTTTCGGGCGAGCGCCGCCTGCTGCTTTTCTAACCAATCGAGGAACCTCCTGTTACTTCTTGCGCCGGACGCCGACTGTCTTCTTGGGTCCTTTGCGCATACGGGCGTTGGTCTTTGTACGCTGACCGCGAACCGGCAGTCCGCGCCGGTGACGCAGTCCTCGATACGAACCGATCTCCATAAGGCGTCGAATGCTCATCGCCAACTCGCGCCGCAGGTCGCCCTCGACGCGATAGTTGCCTTCGATCACCTTTCGCAGTTCGCTTATTTCGCTCTCCGTCAGGTCGCGCACCCGCGTTGCCGGATCGACTCCGGCCTTGGCCACGATGTCTCTTGCACTCGGCAGGCCAATGCCGTAGATATAGCAGAGTGCGTATTCAATCTTCTTGTCCCTCGGGAGGTCTACACCTGCGATTCTTGCCAAGCTACATTACCCTCCAATCGAACGTCACCGTTATACTGAACTTGTCTTAGCATCCAGTCCGGATACTAAATCGAGTTCAGGATGACACGGCTTCTACCCCTGCCGCTGTTTATGCTTGGGGTATTGTCGGCAAATAACGCGAATAACACCTCTTCGCTTGATCACTTTGCACTTGTCACACATCGGCTTTACCGAAGCTCTTACCTTCATTGGTCGTTACCTTTCGAACTCGCAGAGGGGAAGGCCCCAAGTTCGTGCGGAGATCGGAAGTGACAGCACGAACCAGCCGCGAGGCCGCCCATCTACTTGTAGCGATATACTATCCTCCCACGGTTGAGGTCATACGGGCTCAGCTCAAGCTGCACTCTGTCGCCGGGCAGTATCTTGATGAAGTGCATCCTGATCTTGCCCGACACGTGCGCCAGCACCGTGTGACCGTTCGGGAGTTCCACCCGAAACATCGCGTTGGGCAGCGACTCCGTCACGCGTCCCTCGACCGTTATCGGTTTCTCCTTGGCCATAAGCTAACTAAGCTCTCCCCGCCTCAGCCTAAACTTCATTCCGGATCCATGCGGATGCCGAAACAAGTTTTCCACGATGTGCCGGCGATCACGTCGGCAGCAACGTCAGAATGTCCGGACCCTTTTTCGTGATCGCCACCGTGTGCTCGAAATGAGCAGACAGCGACCGATCGGCGGTGACGACCGTCCAGTTGTCGCTCAGTGTTTCGACCTCCATGCCGCCCATGTTCACCATAGGCTCGATGGCTAGCGTCATACCCTCCTCAAGCCGAATGCCCTTGCCCGGCTTGCCGTAGTTGGGAACGTTGGGCTCCTCGTGCAGGTGTCGCCCGATTCCGTGCCCCACCAGTTCCCTTACGACCGAGTAACCGTGCTTTTCGACATGGGCTTGAATTGCATGGCCTATGTCGGAGAGCCGGTTGCCGACCCTGGCCTGCTCAATTCCTTTATAGAGCGCTTCTCTGGTCACCCTCAACAGCGCCATTGCTTCGGGGGAGGCCGCTCCACCCACCGCAAGCGACAGCGCGGCGTCCGCGTGCCAGCCGTCGAGCACTACACCGAGATCGAGTCCTACGATGTCGCCCGGCATCAGCACCCGATCGCTCGGTATGCCGTGCACGACCTCTTCGTTAACGGCCACACACACGGTATTCGGGTATCCTCGATAGTTCTTGAATGAGCCGACGCCGCCGTATTTGGCGATCAGCTCTTCGGCTTTTCTGTCAATGTCCTTGGTCGTAGTTCGTCCCGGAACGATGAACTCCGACAGTTCCTTCAGACACCGAGCGACCACCGCTCCCGCGGCGCGCATTTTCTCGATGTCGGCCGGTGTCTTGCGTATGATCATCTCGGACTTAATATCTCAGATTCAATGGACGCCGCTATGCGATCCTGTATGTCATCGATGCTCCCGACCGCGGGCACGCTTCTGAGAATGCCTGCCGCCTCATAGTAACCCAGCAGCGGGCTGGTCTGATTCCGATAAACCTCCAGCCGGTTTCTGATTGCTTCCGGCTGGTCGTCGGCGCGATGAACCAGCGCCGCACCGCACTTGTCGCACTTGCCCTCGACGTTCGGCCGCTTCGTATCAACGTGATACGGCTCGCCGCAGTTCGGACAGACGCGCCGGCCCGAAAGCCTCCTCACAAGTTCTTCGTCGTCAACTTCAAGGTTAACGACCGCGTCCAGCGGTTTGCCGATCTCCGCAAGCGCCGCGTCGAGCGCTTCCGCCTGGGCGATGGTGCGAGGAAATCCATCGAGGATGAACCCCCTGTCGCCGATCGAGGCCAGCTTGTCCCTAGCTATGGCAATCACTACATCGTCAGGCACCAGCTCGCCCGCGTCCATGTAGCTTTTTGCTTTGAGTCCGACCTCCGTCTTATTGGCAACGGCCTCCCGCAGGATATCGCCCGTCGATATGTGCGCGGCGCCGTATTTCTCCGATAGCAGGCTTGCCTGAGTGCCCTTGCCGGCCCCAGGCGGCCCGAATAGTACGATACGCAAGATGAGTCCTCGATTATCAATCGTGTCATGCTGAACTTGATTCAGCATCTACCGTGGATCCTGAATCGAGTTCAGGATCACACAGACCGTCAACTATTTTATGAATCCCTCGTAGTGCCGCATCAGCAGGTGCGATTCGATTGCCTGCATGGTTTCCAGCGCGACACCGACCACGATCAGCAGCGAGGTTCCGCCGATGAGCGTAAAAGACCTAATGTTGAGCCACTCCGGCACCAAATACTGAAGCAGCGCAACTATGGCCAGGAAGATCGCACCCGCAAGCGTGATGCGGGTCATGATCTTGTCGAGATAATCCTGGGTAGGCTTGCCCGGTCTTATGCCTGGTATGAAGCTTCCCCACTTCTTGAGATTGTCCGCCACCTCTTTGACGTTGAACGTGACGGCCGTATAGAAATAGGTAAACAGGATAATGAGGATCGCATACAGCAGCGACCCATACCACGCCCCGCCCGGCCCTATCTTCTGAGCCAGTTGATACCAGGGGTTGTCCCTATTGCCATGCACCAAGAATCCGACTACGGTCTGTGGAAACGACATTATCGAAAGCGCGAAGATGATCGGAATGACGCCCGCCGAGTTTATCTTGAGCGGCAGGAAGCTCGAAGAACCACCGACCATCTTTGTGCCGACAACCCTCTTCACGTGCTGGATCGGGATCTTGCGCTGCGCCTGCGTAATCGCAACGATGAACGCAACCGTGGCCACGAACAAAATGCCCAATATCGCGAGATTGAACCAATGGCCGTTGGTGAGCCCCTCAATCCTGATCGTCGCGCCGATCTGCGCAGGCAGATAGGCAATGATGCCTGCGAAAATGACGATCGACACGCCGTTGCCGATGCCCTTGTCGGATATTTGCTCGCCAAGATACATCAGAAACGCGGTTCCGGCTACCAGCACGATCGCGATCTGAAAGACGTGCCAGTCGAGAGCCGAACCCGTGCCTGGAATGGCCCCCGCCTGCCTGATCATAGCAGTCGTGCCATACGCTTGGAAAAGCGCCATCACGCCCGTAAGCCAGCGTGTGTAGAGCCTGATCTTCTTCTGGCCCGCCGCGCCCTCCTTCTGGAGGGCCTCGAGCTGCGGAATCGCGATCGTCAGAAGCTGCATGATGATCGATGCGTTAATGTAGGGCATAATGCCCATCGCGAAGATGGTAAACTTCTTAAATGCCCCTCCCGTGAACGCATTGAGCAGGTCAAACAGGTTGCCTTCGCCGAACACCTTCTCCAGGTTCCGGATATCGATCCCCGGTACGGAGATATGAAGCCCGACCTCATAGACGGCGAGCATTAGAAACAGAAAAGTGATTCTTTTCTTCAGGTCCGGAATCCTGAAAGCGGCCATCAAGGATGCTAACATCTACAGAACCTCCACCGTTCCGCCGGCGGCTTTTAGCTTCTCCTCTGCGCTCGCGGAGAACGCGTGAGCGCGCACGGTAAGGGCCTTGGTGACCTCACCGTTTCCGAGGACCTTGATCCCATCCTTTATGTTCTTGACGATCCCGCTGCCGACGAGCAGATCGGGAGTGACCTCGGTTCCGGCCTCGAAGCGCTCGAGGTCGTCCAGGTTCACTATCGCATATTCCTTGCGATTTATGTTGCGAAAGCCGGCTCTCTGCGGCAGGCGGCGGTGCAAAGGAGTCTGACCGCCTTCGAAGCCCAGTCTAGGCGTCGCGCCGGTCCGAGCCTTTTGGCCCTTGGTGCCCTTGGTCGCCGTCTTGCCCATTCCCGAGCCGATACCGCGCCCCACTCGCTTGCGCCTGTGTGTTGCCCCCGGCGCCGGACGCAAGTCCTGAAGTCTCATTTGTTGGCCTCCACAGGTTCTGCCAAGGTCTCGACCTGCAACAGGTGAGGGACCTTGCGGATCATGCCGAGTATCGCCGGGCTTTCCGCCTGGAGAACCGACGAGCCGACCTTGCCCAGCCCCAGAGCCCTGACAGTCGCCCGCTGTCTCTTGTTGTAGCCTATGACGCTCTTTTTGAGAGTGATTCTCAACATCGCCTACGCCTCGTCTTCCTCGCCACCCTCGACTTCCTCAATCTCGCCGGACGTGGACGCAGCGTCCGCACCCGATGCAGCGGCTGGGGCTTCGTCGAGTCGCTTTTTGGCAAGCCACGGAACGAGCTCGCCGAGCTCTTTTCCACGCACGCGACACACCTCCTCGGCCACTTGCAGGCTCTTGAGGCACTCGATGGTCGCCCATGCCGTGTTGATCGGGTTCGGCGAACCGAGGCTCTTTGCCAGCACGTCGCGCACGCCGGCAAGTTCCAGAATCGGCCTGACGGCTCCGCCCGCAACGACGCCCGTTCCCGGCGAGGCCGGTTTCATTCGCACCATCGCCGCTCCGAACCGCATTTCGGTTTCGTGGGGGATGGTGGTCCCGACCAGCGGCACCTCGATGATGCGCTTCTTGGCGTCTTCCATCGCTTTTCGGATCGCGTCAGGAATGCCGCGGGCCTTGCCCAGCCCCACGCCAACGTGCCCCGCGCGATCGCCGACCGCCACCAGTACGTTCCAGCTCAGCGTCCGGCCGCCCTTGTGCGTCTTTTGAACCTTGTTGGTACGGATGACTTGCTCTTCGAGTTCGCCGAGCGCATCCGAGTCAAATCTGGCCATGGTTCCTCCGCGTCAGAATTTCAGTCCGGCCTCGCGCGCGCCGTCCGCCAGCGCCGCGATCCTGCCGTGGTATTTGTAGCCGCCGCGATCGAATACGATAGACTCGATGCCCTTCTCGATCGCCCGCTTGCCGATAAGCTCACCGACAATCTTGGCGGCCTCGACGTTGCCGCCGGTTTTGATCTTGCCCTTAAGCTCCTTATCAAGACTCGACGCCGCGACAATGGTGTGGCCGGTCGAGTCGTCGATAAGCTGCGCGTAGATGTGCTCAATGCTTCTGAAGACATTGAGTCTGGGCTTATCGGCTGTGCCGATCACGCGCTTTCTTACTCTTGCGTGCCGCTTCTTACGAAGCGCTTCCTTCGCTAGCATCTCTAACCCCGCTCTCTCAACTGCGAATCACGAGTGCCGAGTTCCGCACCCAAGGCAGCGCTCTGCCGATGCAGAGGGCGTCCGCAGTTCGTGTGTCGTAGTTCCTATTTCTTGCCGGCGGCTCCGGCCTTGCCGACCTTCTTGCGAACGACCTCGTCGGCGTAGCGAATGCCCTTGCCGTGCATGCCCTGCGAAACGACAAACTTGTAAGGCTCAGGCGGCTTAATGCGTCTGATTTCCGCCGCCTGCTGGCCTACGACTTCCTTGTCGATACCGCGCACCCAGATGAACGGCACCCTGTTGTTGGTCTCCTGTCCGACCTCAAACGTAATGCCCTCCATCGGCTCCACCGTCACCGGATGGGAATAACCCACCGAAATCACAAGATTCTTGCCCTGCATCTCGGCACGATAGCCAACGCCGATGATCTGCAGCTTCTTTTCGTAGCCCTGGGTAACGCCGACGATCATATTGTTGATCAGCGTCCGCGTGAGGCCGTGCAGCGCGCGGTGCGGCTTGGCATCGGAAGGCCGCTCGCAAACGATCTTGTCGTCCTCCAGCCTCACGTTTATCGAGGGATGGATCTCGCGGGTCAGCGTGCCCTTGGGACCCTTGACCGTCAGCACGCCGTTGTCCCGGCTGACCTGGACTCCGCTCGGCACGGTTATCGGCATCTGTCCAATTCTACTCATTACATTCTCCACCAAAAGCGGCGTCTTCTGGCAACCTCAGGATTTACTGCCCGACGGTGCTCAGGATGTACACCGCAACCAACACTACCAAACGTAGCACAGAACCTCGCCGCCGATGCCCAGTTTGCGGGCTTCACGGTCGGTCATGACGCCGCGGGACGTGCTTATTATCGCAACGCCCAGACCACGCAGCACCCTCGGAACCTTGTCGCGCTTCGCATAAACCCTCAATCCGGGCTTGGAAACACGCTTGAGGTTCGAAAGCACAAGCTCCTGTCTCGGTCCGTACTTCAAGGCGATCTTGACGGTCGGGAACTTGCGGTCCCGCACTTGCTCGAAGTTCTTGATAAAGCCTTCGCCTTGGAGAATCCGAACGATCTCCATATTGAGCTTCGAGGCCGGGACTTCAACGAAGTCGTGCTTCGCTGCGTTTGCGTTCCGAATCCTCGTAAGCAGATCGGCCACAGGATCTGTCACGGTCATGCTTGATCCTCCGTCTTATCGGGCCGCCAAACGTAAATGGTAACATTTTGTGCGACTCGATGTCAAACGATTTGTAAATCTCCCTTATTACTCGATCTCACCGCAAGCGCTGAGCAAGCGCCCTTCCACACGCTCGTTTGTCGCTGCTCGGGACTTACGGGCAATGTTTCCTGCGCGTTCTCCGCGGCTTACCAGCTCGACTTGGTGACGCCGGGTATCAGCCCCCTGTGCGCCATCTCCCGGAAACATATTCTGCACAGGCCGAACCGCCTGATATAGCCTCGCGGTCTGCCGCAGATTCCGCAGCGGTTATACTGCCGAACCTTGAACTTCTGCGGGCGCTTCTGCTTTTCTATAAGGCACTGCTTTGCCACTCGATCACCTACTCTTCTTTGCGTGCTCGCTCGGCCTCAGCAATCACCTGCTGAGCCGCGTGAGCCGGCATCTCTTCATAATGCGAGAACCTGGCAGTGAACCTGCCTCGTCCTCTCGCAATCGACCGCAGGTCGATGGAATATCGCAGCACCTCCGCCTGCGGCACGTGGGCGCGAATCTTCTGCCTGCCGCCGCCCATCGGCTCCATTCCAAGCACCCTGCCGCGCTTGGTGTTGATATCGCCGATCACGTCGCCCATGAACTCCTCGGGCACGATGATCTCCATCTCCATAATAGGCTCCAGAAGAACCGGATTGGCCTTGGCCGCCGCCGCCTGAAACGCCAGCGCGCCCGCCAACTGGAACGCCATGTCCGACGAATCCACCGTATGGAAGCTGCCGTCGTAGCAGGTGACTTTGACATCCACGACGGGGTAGCCTGCCACAATGCCCCTGCTCATCGCCTCTTGCACGCCCTTGTCGACCGACGGTATCCACTGCCGCGGGATCGCGCCGCCGACTATCGCATCAACGTACTCATAGCCCGCGCCGCGCGGCAGCGGTTCGATGCGCAGCCAGCAATCGCCGAACTGACCACGTCCGCCCGTCTGCTTCTTGTGCCGGCCCTGGGCCTCGGCGGTAGTAGTGATGGTCTCGCGATAGGCGATCTTGGGCACGTCCGTCTCGACCTCGACGCCGAACTTACGCTTGAGGCGTTCCACGACTATGTCCAAATGAGTCTCGCCGAGGCCGCTGATGAGCGTCTGCCCAACCGTCTGGTCGCGCACGGTGCGGAATGTCGGGTCCTCCTCGGCCAGCTTCTGCAGGGCGGGACCGAGTTTGTCTTCGTCGGCCTTCGTCTTGGCCTTGACGGCCAACGAATAGACAGGTTCCGGAAATGCAATCGGCGGCAGCACGATCGGCTTGGACTTCTCGCACAGCGTGTCGCCGGTGGATGTCTCCTGGAGCTTGGCCACCGCGCCGATGTCTCCCGCGCCCACCGACGCGGTCGCCTCCTGAGTCTTGCCCAGCAAGAAGTAGACCTGCCCCACGCGCTCTTCGCGTTCCTTGTTGGCGTTGTAGATGTGGGAATCGGACTTGATCGTACCGGCAAAGACCCTGAAATAGGTCAATTTGCCGACGTATGGATCGGCCATCGTCTTGAACACCAGCGCGCAGAACGGGTCCTCCGGGCCGCGCTTTTCACCGTTGACGCCCTCGACGGGCGGAACCGACGCCGGGGACGGCACGCTGGAGACGATGAAGTCCAGCAGCGTATCGACGCCCACCATCTTCATCGCCGATCCGCACAGCACCGGAACGACCTTGCCCGTCTTGAGGCCGATTTCAAGACCTTTGGCAATGTCCTCGTCGGGCAGCGTTCCCTCGTCGAAGTACTTCTCCATCAGCGAGTCGTCCATCTCGGCCACCGACTCGATCAAAGACTCGCGCATGGTCGCGATCTGGTCGGCCATGTCGGCAGGAATGTCTGCCGGGCTGATCTTGCCGTTGGCCCAGGTATAGGCTTTGTGCGTCAGCAGATCGACGACGCCGACGAACTTGTCCTCCGAGCCTATCGGAAGCTGCAGCGGCGCGACGCTCGTGCCGAATTTGGCGCGCAGCGCGTCGAGTGTGCGCGTGAAATCCGAGTTCTCCTTTTCGAGCTTGTTGACGAAGAAGAGCTTCGTTATCCCCGCCTCTTGCGCAAGGTCCCAACCCGTCTCGGTTCCGACTTCAATAGTGCCGGTGCCATCCACTACGAGCATTGCCGCCTCGACGGCACGCAGGCTGCTGACCACATCGCCCACGAAGTCCGGGTAGCCGGGCGTGTCGACAAAGTTGATCTTCGTGTTCTTCCACTCGCAAGGCAGCACGGCCGCATTGATGCTCATCTTGCGGGCAATCTCGTCCGGGTCGAAGTCGCTGGTAGACGTTCCGTCATCCACGCGCCCCATCCTGCTGATTGCGCCGGATGCGTATAGCATTGCCTCGGCAAGCGACGACTTACCGGTCCCGCCGTGCCCGACCAAGGCCACATTTCGGATTGCGTTGATAGGATATGATTTCATCCGCCTAAGCCTCTCTCAGCGGCAGACCCAAGGCTTTCAGCAAGCCCCTGCCTTCTTCGTCCGTCTTGGCTGTCGTCACGATGACGATGTTCATGCCCCGCGTGCGGTCGACCTTGTCGTAGTCGATCTCAGGAAATACCAACTGCTCCCTTAGGCCCATAGCGAAGTTGCCGCGGCCGTCAAAGGAGTCCGCCGGAATGCCGGAGAAGTCGCGAATTCTAGGCAGCACCGCGTTGAAGAGCCTATCCAGAAATTCGTACATCATCGCTCCGCGCAGCGTCACTTTCGCGCCGATCCGCATTCCCTGACGCACCTTGAAGTTCGAAATCGACTTTTTGGCGCGGGTTACGATCGGCCTTTGGCCCGTTATAAGTGCCAGGTCGGCAACGGCTGCATCGAGCAACTTGGCGTCCTGTGTGGCTGCGCCCACGCCCATGCTGACCACACACTTGACGAGCTTGGGAACCTGATTTACGTTGGAGTAACCGAACTGCTTGAGCAGCGCCGGCACAACCTCGTCTCTATACTTGTCTTTGAGTCTAGGCATTCGTCAACTCCTCAGCCATCCACCAACTGGCCGCACTTGCGACAGCTTCGTGCAAGGCTGCCGTCGGGAGCGACCACGCGCGCCATGCGGGTCTCCTTGTTGCAATGCGGGCAAACAAGCATTACTTTGGCGATGTCCACGCCCATCGGCATCTGCATCTCGCCGAGCTGCTGTTTGACCATCGCCCGCGAACTTGCCGACCGCGGCTTCTGGTGTCGGGTGACGACGTTGACGCCGTCCACGATCACCTTGCCCGCCTCGGGCAGCGTCCGGATGATCTTGCCCCGCTTGCCCTTGTCCTTGCCGCTAAGCACGATCACTTCGTCGCCCTTGCGCAGATACATCTTGCCTTCGAAAACAGGTTTCTTCTTCTTCATCACAGCACCTCGGGCGCCAGCGAGATGATCCTCATGAAACCCTTCTCGCGCAGTTCCCGCGCGACCGGCCCGAAAATGCGGGTCCCGCGGGGCTCGTTGGCGTTGTTTATAACCACGGCTGCGTTATCATCGAAGCGCAGAACCGATCCATCCGGCCTCTGGATGTCGTTCTTGGTCCGCACCACCACGCACCGGACAACCTCGCTTTTCTTGACGGTTGCGCCCGGTTGGGCCTGCTTGACAGCGCCGATAATGATGTCTCCCACGCCTGCGTAGCGGGTACCTGAACCTTTGAGAACTCTTATGCAGAGGATCTCTCTTGCGCCCGAGTTGTCAGCCGCTTTCAATCTCGTATAAGGCTGTATCATTGCCAATTCCTCTCTCAGGGCGTGTCATCCTGAACTCGATTCAGGATCCACGCGCGGATGCCCAAACAAGTTCAGCACGACGCCGGACCCAGTGGATGCTCAAGCAAGTTCAGCATGACACGACCGGTAAACAGCTAATCGCTAATAGCTACTTCGCTTTTTCGACGATGCGCGACACGCGCCATCGCTTCTCTTTCGAGATCGGCCTGGTTTCCATGATCTCGACGATGTCGCCGACACCGCACTCGTTGTTCTCGTCGTGTGCTTTGAACTTGGTCGTGCGGCGTACAATTCTGCCGTACAGCGGGTGACGCACCAGGGTCTCGACGGCCACAACCACCGTTTTGTCCATGCTGTCGCTTATCACGTGCCCGCTTCGGAGTTTTCTTCTGCCTCTCTCCATCCTACGCCCCCTTGCCTGCCTTTATCTCGCGCTCTCGCATCTCGCAGAGTACGCGAGCTACGTTCTTCTTGGCATTCGTGATTGCGTGAGGATTGTCGAGCTGTTTGAGCGCGATCTGCTGCCGCATTTTGTACAGGTTCTCGCGTTCCTGTTTGAGGATGCCGGCCAGCTCCACGTCGCTTGCTTCCTTTACCTTTCTGCGAAACTCAGACTGTCTCACTTATGCTGCCCTGCTCCTTCCTGGTCACGAACCTGACCTTGATCGGCAGCTTATGCGCCGCCAGTCGCATGGCTTCGCGAGCCATTGCCTCATCAACGCCAGCCATCTCAAAAAGCATCCGGCCCGGTCTCACAACCGCCACCCAGCCTTCCGGCGAGCCCTTGCCGGATCCCATTCGGGTTTCCGCGGGCTTTTTGGTGATGGGCTTGTCGGGAAATATCCGTATCC
>Ga0272448_1001284_pt1 | contig 34356 bp, 44 predicted proteins | sample YNPCB0191_FD_202220 | JGI IMG/M metagenome (GOLD analysis project Ga0272448, IMG submission 202220) | Hot spring sediment microbial communities from Yellowstone National Park, WY, United States - YNP-CB-019-1 | ecosystem: Environmental > Aquatic > Thermal springs > Hot (42-90C) > Sediment...
GAGAAATTTCCCCTCTATCTCAAAGAGTTGGAGTTTCGGTATAACCATCGTGACCGAGATCTTTTTGATGATCTCATCCAAGTATTAGTTAGGTATAGTCAAGTGGCTTATACTGAGTAATCACCAACAAAATATTATTCACCTTCCGCACTAATCACCTGTTCGTTGGCGGCCCGATGGATATCGTTCTCCTGACCACCGTGCATATCCTGGTTGCAGCAGCCGTCTGCTGGCTCAATTTCATCACGATAGACATGTTCTTCAAGCTCCCCGAGAGAGGGGGGGTCGTCGGGGCCAGTGCCATCGCCCGGCACATAGAGGCCCGCGGCGGTTCGCTCGACGGCGGGACGATGATGGGAAACATCGTCTCTTCGCCCGACGCGTCTGCAGGCACCCTCCTTGCTGCCTGCGGTGTGTTCATTGCGGGCATCCCCGGCGGCCTGCTGGCAGCGCTCCTCGTCTTCATCGGCAACCGGATCTGCCATGATAAAGGGTATGCGGGGACGACGGGGTGCCTGACAGCGACCTTTCTCGTCTACGGGTTCACCCTTGCCGGGTTCTCTGCCGCGGAGTTCATTGCCGGGATGGTGATCGCAATCCTCTCTATCCAGGGGATATCTCATGTGTACGCAAGCCGGGTCCTTTCCAGGATATGGAGGGTGAGGAGGGGATGACGCCGGCCGACGTGGCCCTGGTCCTCTGCGGGGCAGTTGCCATATACGCAGGGATCCGGGTTGCCCTCGAACCGGACACGCTCCGGAAACTCCCGTTCCTGAACGTGCTCTCCTTTGCCATCACGGGTATCATCGCACTCCTCCTTCCCCACCCCCTGGGGATCGTGGCTGCCGCGGCCTACTTCGTCGGGTCGACACTCGAGTCAAACGCCATTGCAAGCACGTATGCCGGGGGTCTCGATCGCGGATGAATGAAATTGTCGTTGTCATGCTTGCCGCCCTGGTTGTCCTGGGGTGCGTCCTTGCCATCCGGGAGAGCGACCCGTACCGGAAGCTGATCGCGCTTTCGCTCATCATTGGCGGGACCATTCCCTTCATCGTGGACAGGGGACTCCTCGACGTGGCCGCCGCAGTGGCACTCATCTCTCCCCTCTCGACCATTTTCATCCTGATGGCCTGCCCGGGGGGAGAGCCGTGACCCCCGAGTTCCTCCTCGGGCTGTTCCTCATCCTTGCAGGCACGGTGGGGACTGCCTTTCCAAGGCCAAAGACCTACCTAAACAGGCTGGTCAACCTCGAGATCCCGGGGATCGGGATCCTCCTCGTGATGCTCTCGTACAACGAGGCGCTCGCCCTCCTCACGTACGGGGGCGTCTCTGCCGTGAGTGTCTTCATCTTCGTCAGGGTTCTCCAGAAGAGGGAGGCAAAAGTATGATCATCCAGAAAATATCACGGGTCCTCTCCAACTATGACAACATCCTCCCACTCTTTGCCGGGGCATGTGCAATCCTCGCTGTCGTTGCACTCCTCTCGCTTCCCCTCCCCTATTTCGAGGACCAGCTCTATCCCAAGCAGATCGTCCCGGGGAGCACACTAAACCCCTATGACAGGGGCGGTCCGCCCTTCACGCGGGTTGATATCAGGCTCCAGTACCCGGAGAATTCGCCGACGGCAGGGTACGTGACTGCGTACCTCACGCCCTTCTCGCTCTTCCTTGCCAGGAACACGATGTACATGGGCACAACGATCGTTGCACACCCTGGCGGAATCCTCGACGAGATCCTCTACAACACGCGGGGGCTTGATACGGTGGTCGAACCAACGATCCTCTTCATCTCGTTTGCCATCGCTGCCTACATATTCCACAGGAGGGAGGACTAGGGGATGGCCTGGAACGAGTACTCATTCGGCCTTCTGGTCGTCTTCCTTGCCGCCCTCGTAGGATTCCTGGCACTCGCACGGGAACGCGATGACCTGCACAAGCTCCTCCTCGTCGACCTCGTAGAGGTCGCCTCGATCGCCGTCATTGCACTCCTCGGAACTGACCTTGCCGAGGCACTCATCCTGCCAGGCCTTGTCGTCGGGATCGCCGAGCTCCTCGCCCTCTCGCAGCTTTTCATCGCCAAGGAGGGAATCGCAGGCGTCCCTGCCCGGGGGCTCAATATCGAGGTCGTGCAAAAGTCCCCTGCGACCGTGATCATCCCCGGCTTCCTCGTCGTCTACGGGATCATCCTCTCGGGGTTCACCGGCGGGGGGGTCGCTGCCCTCGGTCTTGTCTTCTACTTCATGAGCCACCGGTTCCTCGGCGATTTCCACGTGCTGGAACTCGCAAGCGGGATATCCTGGGCACTCTGGGTCGCAGCCTTCTTTGTCTTCATGTTCGCACCAGAGTTCTGGTTCCTGGCACTGATGGGGGCTGCAGTTGGCATCCTCCTCAAGGTGATCACGAAAATCTCGCTCGTGGGAGTCATGTGGGGTGAGCCGCAATGAACGAGATTGGTGGCATTCCCCTCTTTTACCTCGAGTTCGGGGATATCGTGGCATACTTCTCCCCCTTCACGCTTGCCCTGTTCCTCCTGGCTCTCGTCTTTTCCGTCTTCGTGATCGTGAGCCGGCCGGAGCGGCAGATCGATATCGCGTTCGGGGCGGATGCCTTCTTTGCCAAGGATATCTCCCTTGCGGAGCTCCGGTTCCGCAGGTTCATGGCGATCGCCTGCGGCCTGGCGTGCATGGGCGCAATGGTCACGGGAGACGTCTTTGATTTCACCCTCTTCGTCTCTCTCGTCGGGATCTGCAACGTCGGTATCGTGGCAGCGGTCAAAAATCACCATGTCCAGGACGCTGCCTACCAGTACGGCCTCGTCGCCCTCGCGGGGACTGTTCCTCTCTTTTCTGCCGCCGCCATCGTCGTCACAACGACCGGGAGCCTCTCGATGCTCGAACTGGCGTCACCCGGGGCCCCGGCAGTGCCCCTGATCGCCCGTGCACTCCTCGTCCTCGGGGTGATGGGAGAGGGCATGGCCCCCTTCTACGCGGCAAAGGCTGAGATGTTCCGGGCACCCGGGGCCCCCTACGTGATCATGTGTTCGCTCTCGTCCCTCCTGATATTCCTCCGGGTCACGGAGGTGGTCCTCCTCTTATGACCCCTGCAACGCAGAAGTCCCGGGCACTCGCTATTGCCGTGGTATCTGCCCTTGCAGGGATCACTGCGACCGCCCTTACCCTTGCAGGGGCCCTGCCGCCCCATGCAGACGCCGCAGTCCTGGTCATCGCCTTCCCGGCCTTCGTCCTGGGCCTCTACCTCTACTGGATGGCACGGGAAGGAGAGGCGGACATACCATTCGTGGGGTACTAGCAATGATAGCCGAGCTCCTCTTCGGGACGTTCTTTGGGCTCCTATTGCTGGGCATCCACCGGAAGGTCATTGCCCGCATCCAGAGGAGACCGGGACCACCCGTCTGGCAGGAGATCCTGCACATGCTCAAGTTCTCCTTCAAGACGACGTGGGTCCCTGCGACGGCAAGTGCCGCCCTCTTCGTCGGCGTTGTCCTGGTTGCGATCGGGATATGGACAGCTGCGCTCGCCGTCGTCCTCTCGGGCGGGAGCCTCCTCATCGTTTTTGCCGTTTACATGCTCCACAAGATCGTGGAGCACGGGTTTGGGCTCTCCTCCGGTTCACCCTACGGGAAGTTCGGCGGTGTCCGGTCTGTCATCTCGGCCGCGTCCGAGATCCCCCTCTTCGTGAGCGTAGCGGGGATCGCACTCTTCACCCGCTCCCTCATCATATCTGACATCGTCGCCTACCAGGAGGTGCACGGGCCGCTCCTCCTCACGGTACCCCTCGCCGGCCTCGCAATGTACCTGGTCCTCCTCTCCAAGATGCCTTTTGGCCCGTTCTCCATCGTCGAGAGCAAGGAACTGGTCAGCGGGTACAAGACCGAGCACTTTGGGGTCTGGCGGGCAGGCCTCGAGGTCTGCAACGGCTTAAAGACGTACGTCCTCCTCACCACGTTTCTCCTGGTCTTTGTGGGCACCATGCCGTTTCTCTTCCTTCTCGTCGGCATGCTGGTCCTTGTGGTGTCCCTCTCCTTCGTGTGTGCACTCTGCCCCATGCTCTCCCCGTACGACAGCGTGACCGTCCAGACGATCATTGCAGGCCTGATGCTCGCCTACGTCAGCATCCTGGTGGTGGTGTCATGATACAAGGTGTTTTGGTCGCAGCATGCCTGATCTATATCTTAATTATAGCCGCCCAGGCATGGGACCGACCTTCCCTCTGGCTGGAGGGGTTCCTCATCGGGGCGGCCTTGGCAGCAGCAACAGCGGTGTACTGGTCCCGCGACAGGGTGACACTGGACCGCTGGGAGAAGGCTGCCCTCTGGGCTGCCGTGCTCCTCTTCCTTGGTTATGCCCTCGCACGGCTGGGAGGACTTGTATGAAAGAGGCCCTCTACGAGAAAGACCTGACTGCCATGAAGTATGCCATCCTCGAGAGCAGGCGGCATGACCGGATGGTCCGCGAGATCGCGGCCGACCTGGGTATCTCCCACCTCCTGCTCCGGCGATACCTGATGGAGAACCTCGACATGCTCCTCCTCGAGAACCTGCCTGCCCGGTACGAGCAGGGAAAGAAATTCCAGGAAAGCCTGCCGGAGGTCGAGAGGGCCCTCTCGTCCCACCTCTATACCCGGGCAGTCCCCCTCGTCGGAGAGCGGGTGATGGATGCAATCGTCGCAGAGACAAAAGGGAAGGTTGCGGCGGGAGTCCCCCTTTCCGAGGCCGTTTCAGTCGGAAAGGCGATGATCCGGCAGGTGATTCTCCGATGACGATCCTCCAGAAGGTCAAGAACTTCGTTCGTTCGCGCTCGATCCACGTCGCGTACGTGGACGTCGGGTCCTGCAACGGGTGCGATATCGAGGTGCTCGCCTGCCTCTCGCCGCGGTACGATATCGAGCAATACGGGATATTCGTCCACAATAACCCGCGTGAGGCAGACATCCTCCTCGTCATCGGCGCGTACACGCCCGGCTGGGAGGAGAAACTCAGGGGGCTCTGGGAGAAGATCCCGCCCCCCAAGGCAGCCATCGCCATCGGGAACTGCCCGATATCCGGGTGTCTCTTTGCCCGCCCCCACACCCTCGTCGACCCACCGGTCGCAAAACACATCCCCATCGCTGCCCAGGTACCCGGCTGCCCGCCGCGGCCGACGGAGATCCTCTCTGCCATCCTCTCGGTGGCCCCGACCATCTTTGCGGACTATGAGGTGAAGACAAAATGAAACGGACTGTCGATGTCTCCTTCCCCGTCGGCCCGGTCCACCCCTGCTGGAAAGAGCCTGCCAGGGTGAAGTGCGAGACCCGGGGGGAGTACGTGGTCTCGGCCGAGGTTGAACTCGGGTACATGAAGAAGGGGATCGAGCGGATCATGAAGGGCAGGCCCTGGCAAGAGGTCATGTTCCTTGCCGAGCGCGTCTGCGGGATCTGCTCGGTCATCCACAACATGGTCTTCATCGAGGCCCTCGAGCACATCAGCGGGATCGATGTACCCCGGAGGGCCGCACTCCTGCGGGTCATCGTCAACGAACTCGACAGGATGCAGAGCCACCTCCTTGCCAACTTCTCGTACTGCTATACCATCGAGCACGAGACCCTGGCAATGTATCTCCTCGACGTCCGGGAGAAGGTGATGGACCAGCTCGAACGGATCACGGGGGCCCGTGTCACGTGCGCTTACATCGTCCCCGGAGGCGTCCGGTTCGACCTCCGGCCGGAAGACGCCCAGGCACTCCGCCTGTCCCTTTCTGCCATCGGGGAGGAGGTGATGCGGTACACCGACATGTTCGCCAATGGTCCCCTGATCGCCCTCCGGAGTAGGGGGATCGGGATCCTCACGAAGGAGGCGGCACGCGAGGCCTACGCGGTCGGCCCGACGGCGAGGGCGAGTGGTCTTGGCGATATCGACAGGCGCCTGCGCCACCCCACCTACCAGAGCCTCGGGTTCTCTCCCATCGTCAGGACCGAGGGGGACAACTACGCCCGCATCATGGTCCGTTTCCAGGAGATCGCCCAGAGTATCGGGCTGATCCAAAAGTGCCTGGACGAACTTCCCGCGGGACCGATCCGGGGCGGGGGGATCCCGGGTGCCGGCGAGATAGCGTACTCAATGGAGGCACCCCGCGGGGAACTGACGTACTTCGTCAGGACCGATGCGGCCGGGCGGGTGCTCGAGATCTCGATCCAGACACCCTCGATCATGAACATCGAGGCCTGCTGCCACTACATGCTCACGGGTGTCAGTTCGCTTGCGGACGTGACGTCCACGTTCGTCTCCTCTGACCCCTGCATAGCCTGCACGGAGCGGTGACCATGGCCTTATCCCTCGTCGCGTATATCAGGGAATTTGCCCGGGTGGAATGGGCAAAGAAGTTCCTTGCGGCACGGACAGCACCCCTCGTCATTCCCCCCTACTTCCGCAACTACCCGGAACTGACCGGCAAGACCTGCACCCACCACCTCTTCTGCATGATGGCCTGTCCAGCCCCCGGTGCAATCGATGTCATCCGGACCCCGGAGGGGTGGCAGCCCCGCATCCACGTCGGCCACTGCATCCGCTGTGGTCTCTGCGTCGAGGCCTGCCCGAACGGCGTGCTCTCGAGCGGCAGGATCCTGGAGTCAATGTTCCTTGACAATACCCGCCTCTCCTTTTCCTTCGCTATTACTGTCGACCTGGACCGGTGCATGGGGTGCGGGAACTGTGCGGTGGCCTGCCCTGTCAACAAGCTGATCGATGCCCAGATGTCGCACGGTGGCCGGGCGTCGACCGACGACCTCCTCCTGAAAGTGAGCGACGGGAAATGCCACGTCCTCCACGTGGAGAAGTGCACGGGCTGCAAGACCTGCGAGCACCACTGCCCGAACGAGGCCATATCGGTTGCCCGGCTGCTGGAAGCAGTCCATTCGCCGGAGGAGGAGCCATGGACTTCCTGATGACGACCGGAAGGACGATCCGGCAGGGGTCGTACGTGGAGAGGAAGAATACACCCTCCTACCGGGATGAAGCCTCATGCATCCGCATGAACCCGGTGGACATGCTCGAGCTCCTCGTCGAGGAGGGAGACGCTGTCCGCGTGACGGGCAATGGCAGTTCCGTGGTCATGCGCACAAAGCCGGACCCGATGCTCCCGCGGGGGCTCGTCTTCGTCTGCCTCGGGCCGTATGCGAACGTTCTTGCCAGCCCCTGGACGCACGGGACGGGGATGCCGGACTTCAAGACCATGCCGGTCAGCATCGAACCGACGACGGATGCGCCGCTCCCGGTATCTGCCCTCATGAAGGAGTGCGGGGGGGTGCCCTATGAGGATTGAGGACGTTGTCTGCCCGTTCTGCGGGTGCCTCTGCGACGACCTTGTCGTCTCCGTGGAGGGGACAAAAGTGCTCTCGGTCGAGAACGGGTGCACCCTCGCGACAGAGAAGTTCACCGGCGACCACCGGCTCGCCCATCCCATCCGGAGGACGGGCGGTTCCTGGGAGAAGACCACCTACGACGTCGCAATCAGGGAGACTGCCGAGATCCTGCTCGATGCGGAGCGGCCGCTGCTCTACGGGTGGAGCGGGACGTTCGTCGAGGCCCAGACGATCGGTGTCCACCTTGCCGAGCTCCTCGGCGCGGTCATTGACAACACCTCGACCGTATGCCACGGCCCTTCCATCATGGCAATCCAGGAGGTCGGCCACCCGGGCTGCACGCTCGGCCAGGTCAAGAACAGGGCCGACGTGATCGTGTACTGGGGCGCAAACCCCATCGAGGCACACCCGCGGCACATGAGCCGGTACACCACCTTTGCCGACGGCTTTTTCGTGAAATCCGCGTTCCGGGACCGGAAGGTGATCGTCGTGGATATCCGGGAGACCGACTCGTCCGAGATCGCCGACGAGTTCGTGAAGGTGACGCCGGGCGGTGACTACGCGGTCCTCTCTGCCCTGCGCATGATCGTCCGGGGGAAAGGCGAGCTTGTCCCTGAAAAGGTCTCCGGCGTGACCAGGGAACAGCTCTTCAGGGTGGCCAATATATGCCTTTCTGCCCGTTTCGGGGCGATATTCTTCGGGCTCGGCCTCACGATGTCCCGGGGCAAGTACAAGAACATCCGCAACGCCATCGAGCTGACCGAGGAGCTCAACCGCCACACGAAGTTCACCATCTCTCCCATGAGGGGCCACTGGAACGTGTACGGTTCGAACGAGGTCTTCACCTGGATCACGGGCTACCCGTACGCCGTTGATTTCTCGCGGGGGATCGCGTTCTACAACCCGGGGGAGACGACGAGCGTTGACATCCTCCGCCGGAAGGAATGCGATGCGTGCCTTGTCGTTGCAAGCGACCCGGGTGCGCACTTCCCGCGTGCATGCGCCGGGCACCTGGCGAGCATTCCCACGGTCCAGATCGACCCGCACGTGAACGCTACGACCCACCTCTCGCGGATCCAGATACCTGTCGCCGTGACAGGTATCGATGCCGAGGGGACCGCGTACCGGATGGACGGTGTCCCGATCAGGACGCGCCAGCTCTTCTCCACAGACTACCCCGACGACGTGGCGGTCCTCGGGAGGATCTATTCGCTTGTGAAGGAGGCAAAAGGATGACCCAGGGGATCCTGATAAAGAACGCCTACGTGATCGACCCCCTCTCCGGCATCAGGGGCGAGGTCATGGATATCGCCATCCGGGACGGCCGGATCGTCGAGGAAGCCCCCCCTGGTTCCCAGGTCATCGATGCAGGGGGCTGCCTGACGCTCCCCGGCGGGATCGACTCGCACTCGCACGTGTGCGGGACGAAGGTGAACTTCGGGCGGTACATGAGCCCCGAGGACATGCGGGCCGGCCGTACCTCCCGCAAGGGCGTCATGCACGTCACGTCCGGGTACAGCGTGCCCACGACGTTTGGAAACTCCTACCGGTACAGCACGATGGGGTACACGACGGTACTCGAGGGAGCCATGGCCCCGCTCGAGGCGCGGCATACCCACGAGGAGTTCACGGCAACGCCCCACCAGGACATGCTCGCCAACACTCTCTTTGACGGGAACTGGTCTGTCATGGAGGCTGTCAGGGATAAGGACGTCAAAAGGGCGGCCGCGATCGTCGCCTGGACCCTTGCGGCCGTCAGGGGCTTTGCCATCAAGCTGACGAACCCGGGCGGGACCGAGGCATGGGGATGGGGCAAGGACGTGGCAAACATCCACGACCCGGTCCCCCACTTCGAGGTCACCCCGGCCGAGATCATCTCCACGATGATCCAGGCAAACGAGATCCTGCGACTCCCGCACTCCGTCCACCTCCACTGCAACAACCTCGGGGTCCCCGGGAACTTCCGGACCACCCTCGAGACGATGGACCTGGCCCCGCCGGCCCAGGGCAACCGGCAGACCCTGTACCTCACGCACGTCCAGTTCCACTCCTACGGTGGGACGACATGGAGGGACATCAGCTCGAAGTCCGAGGATATCGCCCGGTCCCTCAACAGCAAGCCCCAGGTGGTCATCGACATGGGCCAGATCATGTTCGGGCGGACGACCACGATGACGGCAGACGGCCCGATGGAGTTCAAGCTCTACATGCTCCACCACAACAAGTGGAGCAACCACGACGTGGAACTGGAGACAGGGTCAGGCATCATCCCTGTCTATTACAGCCGAAAAAGCCTCGTCAACTGCGTGATGTGGGCAATCGGCCTCGAACTTGCGCTGCTTGCCAAAAACCCCTGGCAGTGCCTCCTCTCGACGGACAACCCGAACGGCGCACCGTTCGTGAAGTATCCCGAGATCATCGCGCTCCTGATGAGCCGGAGAATGCGGGAGAACGAGCGAAAGGAGATCGATCCCCGGACGGAACACTACGTCCCCCTCTTTGCCCTCGAGCGGGAACTCGACTGGTACGACATCGCGGTGATGACGCGGGCCGGCCAGGCAAAGGCCCTGGGTATCACCCGGATTGGGAAGGGGTTCCTCTCGCCCGGGGCCCAGGCCGACGTGGCGATCTACCCGTTGAAGCCCGATCAGCTTGACCCGTCTGTCGATTACCAGCAGGTGATGGCAGGCTTTTCGCGGACCCTCTACACGATCAAGAGGGGGAGGGTCGTTGCCCGGGACGGGGACGTCGTCGTCGAGGGGGCAAACAGCACGATTTGGACGCGGTCACGCGTTCCGCCCGGGTATGACATGGGGTCCGACCCGGAGTTCACGAAGAAGTTCGACCAGTACTATACCGTCCGGCTCAGGAACTACCCCGTCCAGGACGTGTACCTCCCGCGGGGGGTCTGCATAGAGACCGAGGCTGCACTATGAGAGTCATCTTAAAGACACGGCCACGGAAAAAGCCCCATGTCCCGATCGAGGCAGAAGGTATCATCCCCCAGAACTTCCTGCGCAAAAATGATCTGTCCGTGTACGAGGGGAACCGCGAGCGGCACCTCGAGGACCTCTTCTTCGTGACCGTCGAAGGGCCAGCAGTCTCTCCCGACCAGGTCGAGGTGATCCTGACCGGTGATACCGGGAGGATCAAGAGGGTCGGCGAGTACATGAACGCAGGCAGGATCATCATCGAGGGGGATATCGGGATGCACTGCGGGAACTTCATGAGCGCGGGGGAGATCATCGTCCGCGGCAATGCCGATGCATGGCTCGGGCGCGAGATGAGGGGGGGGCGGATCCTCTGCGAGGGGAATGCAGGCGACTACTGCGGTGCCGGGTACCGCGGGGAAAAACGCGGGATGCGGGGGGGGACCGTCGAGGTCATGGGGAATGCCGGGGACTTCGTTGCCGAGTACCTCTCGGGTGGGGAGGTGATCGTCCATGGAGACTGCGGTGACCTCCCGGGGGTGGAGATGCGGGGGGGAACGCTCGTGATCGGGGGGAACTGTTCGCGGCCCTGCGGGAACATGACGGGCGGCACGTGCATGGTGCTCGGAGACCCCGGTGAACTCCTCCCTTCGTTCCGGAGGAACGGGTCGACAGAGGCAGAGTTCGGTGGAAAGAAGTTCCGGATGGCAGTATTCCGCGGAGATGTCGCAAACAGGGGGAAAGGGACCCTCCTTGTGAGGGAAGATCTGAAAAGCTCCCGCCCGTGAGAAGGGTGGGGGGTGAGGTTTTCCCGTGGGTCCGAAAAAAGGCCTTCCCTACACTTTTTAATCCATTGAATGCATCTATTTTTAGAGTATATCGGGATATTCCCATGGTCCTGTCATGATATCAGTACTCCTCGTGGACGATGAACCAGCACTCCTTGACGTGACGCAGATATTTCTTGAGCGGGACGGGAAGATGCAGGTGACCCTCTCGGAATCGGCAAAAGATGCCCTGCAAAAACTCGAAAAGGGGCATTTTGACATCATCGTCGCGGATTACGAGATGCCGCAGATGAACGGTATTGACTTTTTGCGGGAGGTAAAGGCATCGGGGTACGACCTCCCCTTCATCATCTTCACGGGGCGCGGAAGGGAACACGTGGCAATCGAGGCATTGAACCTGGGGGCGTCCTTCTACCTCCAGAAGGGAGGTGACCCCAAGTCCCAGTTTGCCGAGCTGCGCAACATGATCGTTCAGGCCGTCCAGAAGAAACATGCCGAGGAGGAGGTCCGCGCAAACCAGGTTCGGCTCCAGGCCGTCATTGACCTCTACCAGAGGGCGGGGGATGAGACGCACGATCTCTGCATGTTCGCGCTGGACAAGGCTATTGCCATCTCAGGCAGTCGCATCGGGTTCCTCGCCTTTGTCAACGAGCAGGAGACCACGCTCACGATGTATGCCTGGTCCCCATCGGCACTTGAGATCTGCAGCGTCAGGGAGAGGAGAACCGAATATCCCCTTGAAAAGACGGGTCTCTGGGGTGATCCCGTCAGGCAGCGACGGGCCATCATCACGAATGACTACAGCGGCAATGTCCCCGGGAAGAAGGGGTATCCCGAAGGTCATCCTCCCCTCACGAGGTACCTGGGAGTGCCCATCCTGGATGGGTCACGTGTCGTGATGGTGATCGGGCTTGCAAACAAGGAGTCCGATTATACCGGGAATGATGTCCAGCAGGTCACGCTCCTGATGGGGAGCCTCTGGCAGGTGCTTTCGAGGAAAAGGACGGAGTCCGAGCTCATTGCAAGTGAAAAGAGGTTCCGCTCCTACTTCGAACTCCCGCTGGCAGGAATTGCCATTGCGACACCCGACCTCCGGTGGATCCAGGTCAACCAGAAGTTCTGCCAGATGCTTGGGTATACCGCGGGAGAACTTGGCACCCTTTCCTGGACCGACCTGACTCCGGCAGAAGACCGGGAGGGGGAGAAGGAGCGTCTCTCCCGGGTCATTTCCGGAAAAGAGCAGTCACTCACCCTTGAAAAAAAGTTCCAACGAAAGGACGGCTCACTCCTGGAGGTCGAGGTTTCTGCCATGCCGGTCAGGAAGGTGACCGGTGAGGTGGACTACTTTGTCGCCCTCATCAACGATATCTCGGATCTCAAAAGGACAGAAAGGGAACTGCTTGCATCAAACGAGCAGATGTCGGCAACCCTCGAGGAACTCAGGGTGACCCAGGACTCTCTCAACGAGTACTGCCACCGGCTGGAGAGGGAGGAAAAGGCACTCCGCCAGAGCGAGACCCGGTTCCGGACCATGGTCGAGTCTGCCCCGAGTCTCCTCCTCATCCTGGACCGGGACGGCCGGGTGAGCTATGCCAGCCCGCACAGCGCCAGCTTCACGGGATATACTCCCGGAGAACTCCAGGACATCGCGTTTGACTTCATCCACCCCGACGACGCTCCCCGCGTCAGGAGCCTCGTCCTCCGTTCGATACAAGAAGGGGCGGGATTCAGGAACGTCGAGTTCAGGGCCAGGAAAAAGGACGGGGTAACGTGGTGTGCTTCAGGTTCCATGGAACCGCTCCGCGATGAAAAGGGGGAGATCTCAGGGTTCATCGTCCAGGTCGTGGACATCTCCCCGCAGAAAGAGGCCGAAAGGGCGCTGCGGCAGAGCGAGGAGAGGACGAGGGAGATCCTGGAGACAATCAACGACGTGGTCTTCTCACTTGACGGCGAGGGAAAGATCGTTTACACGAGTCCTGCCGTCACCCGTGCCCTTGGCTACAGTCCCGGGGACCTCTCGGGACGCAGCTTCACCGAGCTGCTCCTCCCCGAAGACGTCACGGAGGCCGTGCAAGGATACGCCGCATTCAGGACGGGGCAGGTGACGGGTCCCCTTGACCTTGAATGGAGAGTCCTGAGCCGGAGCGGTGATACCCGGTGGTGCCGTCTCTCCCTGCGCCCGATTGAAAAGGACGGCCACTTTGCAGGATGCACCGGGACCATCACCGATATCCACGATAAAAAAACGGCAATAGAAACCTTAAAAGAGAGAGAGACGTTACTCCAGGGGATATTCAGGGCCACGCCACTGGGAATCGGCCTTGTCAGGGACCGGGTACTCCTCTATGTCAATGACTCGGTCTGCCGGATGACGGGATACTCGCGGGACGATCTCGTGGGCAAGAGCAGCCGCCTCCTCTATCCCTCCGACGAGGAGTTCCGGCGGGTCGGGGAAGAGATGGGGAGCCGCATGTGGGAGACCGGGGGAGAGACTGTCGAGAGCCGCTGGGTGAGAAAGGACGGGTCCCTGATCGAAGTCCAGATAAGCACGTCCCCGCTTGATCCCGCCGACCATGCCTCCCCGGTTGTCTTTTCGGTCAGGGACATCACGGCGGACAGGGAAATCATGGCAACCCTGTACGAAAAAGAGCACTTATTACAGGAATTTTTCGATGCATTCCCCGAACCCGCGTTTCTTGTTGCACAGGGCGGTGAGGTCATCATGGCAAATGCCGCTTTTTCCAAGCGGTACGGGGTATCCCTATCCCTCACCGGAGGCACGTGCGCCTATTCCCTCGTTGACCCGGACGGGAGAAAGTCGCTGGGGTCAATTGTGGAATCGGCCCTCCAATCAGGAAATCCCGACCGTTTCATGGCTGTGGAGGGGGGGCGGTCCCTATCGTATACCGTTTTCCCCATCAGGGGTCCCAGCGGGGTGGCATCCCGGGCGGCTGTATTTTCCTTTGACGTGACAGACCAGGAGAAAGAGCGCAGGGCGCTTGCGCTGGACACGAGGAAGCTCTCCCTCCTGGGATCGGTCGTGTGCCACGATGCCGGGTCCCTCGTTGGGGCCCTGTGGAAATACCTCGGTCTCATGAAGGACAAGACCGGTGACCCCCTCCTCCTCACCTACATCCGCAAGCAGGAGCGGAACCTGGGAGCACTCGCAGGCCTCCTCTCCCTTGCAGAGGTGTACATTGCCCCCCGGATGCGTTCTCCTGCCTGGCAGGATGTCAGCAGCACCATCAGGAAAGTCGCGGAGATGCACGACCTGCGCGACGTGACGGTCTTCCTTGACTGCGAGGGTCTCATGGTCCGGGCCGACCCCCTCCTCGGGGTGGTCTTTTCCCAGCTCGTGGAAAACGCCCTCCGGCACGGTGACAGGGTCTCGAAGATCTCGTTTTCCTACCGGGAGGAGGGGGAGGATCTCATCCTCGTGTGCGAGGATGATGGACCCGGCATTTCCCCTGACAGGAAGGAGGCAATTTTCGGGGCGGGGGAGGGAGGGGTCCCGGCCTCCGGTCTCTCCCTCGCCCGCGAGATCCTCGCACTTTTCGGGTTTATAATCCGAGAGACCGGTGAGGAGGGACATGGTGCACGTTTCGAGATCGTGGTCCCGGCCGGTGCGTTCCGGATTGGTAAATGAGGGGACTGCTGAATACGGTGTCCTCCCTCTTCCTGCCGGATGAAAAAATGAGAGCGCAAAAATAAGCTTCGGAAAAAAACAACCGCAATTCTCTCCGAGATACAAGGATACAAAATGAAAATCGCGGATGCGATTTTCAAAGTTACCGGGGTGCCTTAAAAATTCAGACCTCTTCGACGTCTTCTGACTGGCAGGACGGGCACACGGGGTGCTTTCCTACACCCTTGAACTTCTCTCCGCATTCCCTGCACCGGTAATTCTTTCCCTTGACCCGATCCGGTGGGACCTCCATGTCTACCGGGCCTCCGACTGTGCACACGGTTCCATCACCTCAGTACCTGGATGGGGTGTGCAGGATATAATGGTTGCTCACGCATCTTCCCGTTCCGAGTGCTCTTTCGCCGTGAATGTTTTATCCTGGCCCGGCCAGGCATTTCGCGAGATGGCCTTTTTCCAGGCCCGGCGGGCGACAGAGAGTATTCGGGCAAGATCCGGTCTTGCCCTGTACCGGGCAAGGAGCCGGGATTCATGGGAGGCCATGGGGCACATCACTGTACCGTCATTCTTTCCCGGGTTAAAAATCACGTGATTCTTCCGGCGCACCCGGTTTTCCAGATACGGACCGGGGAGCAGGGAAAGAAGAAAAAGAGGGATTTGGTATCCGCATGGGTATCAGGACATGAGAAGTTTCTTGTGCTGCCCCGTCACGGGATGACGAGCTGCACCATGGGGACGCAGGTAAACGTCACGATCGCAAGGATCATCAGGATATTGTCTTTTTTCATCATGGTACCTCTTACACTCGTGGCATATCGCCGCATTTAAATATGGTGGATACTCCCGGTTCAATGAATGGAAGGACACCCGCGGCCTTATCCGTCCCTGGTGACCGGGGGTGAGCAATCAGGGACTGGCAGATGGTCATTTCTCCTGGAGGAGACGCCCCCTTTTTTGGTCCCCTCTCCCCTTCGCCTCCCCTTTTACTTTTCCCGGCAATTCTGTGGAGGAGGGGGCCAAAAATTCCACCGGTTAACCGGATGACTCACTCCGGGCACATCTCGTGGCAGCAGTAGCACCGGATACATTTCCGGCGTGCTATGCGTGCACGGCCATGCACGATTGTTATTGCATGGACGGGGCATGCCAGGGCACACCTCCCGCATCCCACACACCGGGTGGCATCCACGTCGGGACAAAGGTTGTAAACCCTACCGAGGTGATGGATGATGCGGAAAATAAAAGGGACCGAGAACCCAGACTTCCCCCTGGCATACGTGCGCGGTTTTTTGAAATCGCTCTTCCCGAGATCGTCAGGAGGGTCTCCCAGCAGGGAAATACCGTTGCCATCGAGGGAGACGAGCCCCCGGGCGGCGGCACGGGCCAGGTAGGGGACCTCGCCTGGGTCAAGGGCCATGAGCCTGCAGAGGACAATGTCGGCTGCAAGTGCATCCCTGCTGGCGACGAGGGGGCACCGATCTTTCGGGGTGAACCGGCTGATGGGCCGTCACCCTCCATTGCCACGATGGCGTCCACGACGTGGAGGGCCGGCGGGGCGCAGAGGAGGAGGTCGATCAGCATCTCACCAAAAATATCCGGATCGGGAAACCGGGAGTGAAAAATCGGTTTTTCGATACCGGGGAGTAACCCAAATGTATTCTTTGTTGCCCCTGTGAGCAGGGTCAGGACGTGGGTCTTCGCCTTGGAGACGCTCACCACGTAATCCGCGGAAAAGTAGGGGGATATGAGGGGAAAACGGGTACAGACTTTTCCGCCGGGAAAAACCTTGTCCCTGTACCCACAATCATAGTTGAGGACGCAGCCGTAGTCCTTTTCGAAATCGCTGTACCCCGCTGCCGAATAGACCCGCTCGAGGTTCTTTTTTGTGTCCCGCGTTCCACCCCCGGGACTGTCTGCAAGGGTGACAGAAGATCCCCCGGCCCGGATCAGCCTGACCAGCTCGCCGGCCACGACAGGGTGAGTGCATACCGCCTTCCCGGGGGGGAGGCCCTGGAGGAGGTTTGGCTTGACGAGGACTGCCGAGCCGGGGGGGATGATGCATGCAACTCCCCGATCAGGGCAACAGCCCTACCGAGTGCTGCACGGACGTTGTCCTGGCGGTAGTCCGGGCAGGCAACAACGGCAACCGGTATCCTGCCCCCACCGTCTCCCGCCAAGGAGACCTGCCCTCCTCCCGATAGCGGATCCGCGGCAGGCCCTCCCTCATTTGACCGCGGTATCGTAACCATCTCCGAAAAAAGCCTCCTCTGCTTTTCCAATGTCGTGGAGGAGGTCGCGCATGTCCCTGTAACGGTCGCCGGGTTCCCGGGCCAGGCACTTCTGGATGATGCTGTCAAGCGGTTCTGCCCCGGGTACATGGGACGAGGGAGGCAGAAACTCTTCCTCCAGCCTCTCCCGCAGGGCTTCAGCAATACTCCTGCCGGGGAACGGGAGCCTGCCCGTGACCAGCCAGTACCAGATGATGCCGAGCTGGTAGATATCTGTCCTCACGGTCGTTTTCCCAAACCGTGCAGGATCGAGCTGCTCGGGTGCTGCATGGGAGAGGGAGAAACCATGGAGAGTCGAATGGACGTTTTCCTCCCCCTCCCGTGCAAGCCCCCAGTCCCCGACCTTTGGCTCACCGTCTCTCCCAAGGAGGATATTCTCTGGCTTGAGGTCCCGGTGGATGACACCCTTCTCGTGCGCGTACCTGATTGCCTCTGCAATTTTCCTGACGATCTCCAGGGATTTCCCGGGACTGACCGGAACAGGAATGTCCGCGAGGCTCCCCGGCAGGTATTCCATCTCGACGAAAGGAACGGGGAGGATGTTTGCGGCATAGATACGGACGATGCCCGGGTGGTCCAGTCCCTTCCAGACGTTCATCTCCCGTAGGAACGACTTTCCTGTCTGTTCATCCGTCCTGATCGGCACCTTGACCGCGACCCGGGTACCATCAGACCTCCGGCATGCAGAATAGACCTGGGCGATTCCCCCCTGGTGGAGGAAACGTGCCGCGATATACCTCTGACCGAGGGCGGGCGGGAGCGTGGGCACGGGGGCACCGTCATCATCTTCGAAGAGAAGGGTATCAGGTACTTCCCCTCCCTGGCTATAGGCCACCGATCTCTTCTCCCTCGCCTGGAAAGCGCCTGCAGCAATGCCTGTCGCGAACGGGACGACGGCAATGGAGAGAGGAAGGGAGCGCCATGGTTCCCGTATGACGGCCAGGGAGAGAAGGGCACCCACCGTGCAGACAAGGATATGGAGGAGGACAACTCGCACATCCAATTGTCCACGGGACGAGGAGATTGCCATTCCAAGTGAGGAGAGGGCCGCAAACCCCATCAGGGGGAGGGAGATGAGGAGGAAGACGGGGTCGGATGTCCCCCGCATCGCGGGTAAAAGGAGGGGGAGTGCGCTTGCGAGCAGTCCCGCGGAGAAACAAATGGCCAGGACAGCATAGAATGCGGCAAAGACGCGGCGGTTGGGCTCCCACCAGCCCCGCCTGCCCTGACCGGGATGGCGGATACTGTCCCGCAGCAGGGCGATGATTCCGGCCCCCCCGCCCACGAGGAGTCCTATGGCAAGGGCAAGGCCCATTCCATACCCCTCGTCGACGGGGACCATTTCCCCTACCGGGGGACCTGCAACACTCCCGTTTGCACCGGGGGTCACCGCAGGGGAGGGGAGGGGGATAGTCGTCTCCTGGGGGGTTGGGAGTGGCCCGGGAGTGCCGGGACCGGTGGGGACCGCGGTTGGCGGGAGTGTCCTTCGGGGGATGGTCACCGTGGGGGGAGTGATTTTCGGCACTGTCACCGTGGGATGCAGGAATGATTCGTTGATGGCTGGACCCTGTTTGAGAAGGGTCCACAACTCCTCTGATACTGACATGTTCGGGACGGGTGTCGGCTTAAGCAGGCCTGACGGGACCCCTGCCTGGCAGGCAGGAAGGACGAGGAGAATGGCGATTGCACACGCAACGGCGGCCCTTCCCTCTTTTGCCTTCATCGGACCCCCGTGGAACTCCCCGTGTTCCTCACAAAGACAAGTGTTGCGCCAAAATCTCCCCGGGAGAGGGAGACCATGTCACCATCCCGGACCGGGACGGACTCGAAAGGCCGAACCTTTCTTCCATTCAGGAACGTCCCACCGGTGCTTCCCCTGTCCTCGATACTGCACCCTTTAGGCCCTGCTTCGATCACAGCGTGCGGCCGGGAGATACGACTGACCGACCTGTAGGAGGGCGGAAGTGACAGGGAGCCATTGCCCTTGAGGGACACTTCCCCCTGGCCCTCTTCCGCCCTCCCGATGGCCGTCCGGCCGGGGGGGAGGGAAAGGACGTGCCCGTCCCATTCCCCTCCCTCCAGGAGGAGTGCCCAGGGTCCGCATCCCAGCTCGAGCGTCACCTTCTGCTGGATCCTGCTGACCTTCTCCGCCGGCAGCTGTCCACCGGGATAGCGGGAAATGGCGGCAAGGACGCCAAGGTCGTGGTGGACCCACTCCAGCACACCGGGCACGGGATAATAGACCCAGGCAGGGTGGATTCCCTTTGAGGTCTCCCTGCCAAGGCCAGGGCGCCGTGTGATGAGTCCGCTGTGGAGGAGCTGTTCGAGGTGTTTTTTTATGGTCTCATACGAGACTTCCGTCCTGGCGGATATCGTCCTTGCATCCATGGGCTCCTTTTCGAGGAGGACAAGAATACGCAGGCGGGTACTGTTCGAAAGGACGTCCATGTACTCACAGAGCTCCTCGATGAAGCCATGGTCGTCCGCACTCAGGATGGTCTTTCCAATCTCCCGGACCTTTTTGTCCCTTTCCTGCACCCGGATCCCAGTAAAAGTGTAGACCCCGGGATAGAAGAGAATGCCGGTAGAAAGACCGGTACCGCCAGGAGAGGATGAAAAATCCCCTAGCGCCCTTCCTGCCGGCCCGACGGGGTGAAGGAGAGGGCTAGCCCGTTGATGCAGTAGCGGGTCCCCCCCGGGGCCGGGCCGTCGGAAAAGACATGCCCGAGGTGTGCACCGCACCGGGCGCAGAGGACTTCAGTCCTCGTCATCCCAAGGGAGGTATCCTTTGAAAAGAGGATGTTGCCTCTGTCAACGGGTTCCCGAAAACTCGGCCATCCTGTCCCGGAATCAAATTTTGCGTCGCTTGAGAAGAGGTCGGTGCCACAGCAGGCGCACCGGTAAAGGCCATTGTCATGGCAACGGAGGAGGCGCGAAGAGAAAGGGGGTTCTGTCCCTTTCTCGCGTGTGACATGGTAGACGTCTGGCGGGAGGACAGATTTCCATTCCTCCGGCGACCTGAGTACCATGCACACCTGCTCGTATTTTCCCCTGGTTGCGTTGAACAGTGTAACGGTCGGCTCACACGTACCGGCTGGTTCCATGGGAAGGGAAAAAGTTTTTTTTCAGCCTTTCCTGCGAAAACCAAAGGCTATGAAGAGTCCAAGAGCAACGGGAGCGAGGAGAGCGGGGAGTCCCCCCCTCCCGGTCGCGGGAGATGTTGTCGCGGGGACGAGGGAGACGCTCACCCGGGCAGTATCACCCCCGACAACATCAACAGACGAGACGTATTCCTGGAATCCGGCACTGGAGAGGGAGACCGAGTGACTCCCGGCCGGGAGGTCATGGATGACGAGGGGGGTGACACCCCTGAGCTGGCCGTCGACTGTCACCGATGCTCCGGGTGGAACTGATTCAACAGAGAGTGCCCCTTGCATGACGGGGACCAGGGTTATGGGTACTTTCATCACCTCGTTCCTGGGAACAAAGAGGGACTGTTGGTACGTTTCGAATCCTTCCCGTGTGATAACAAGGGTATGGGGACCCGGCTTGACGTTATAAATGATGAGGACCCCCGTGGGGGGGACCGAACCGGCACTGGTACCGTCCCAGGTAACATCTCCCCCCGTAGGGGTCACCATGAGGTGGACTGTGCTGTATTCAACGACAGGCTTTGCACTCATGGCCACGTAGATGTGGATGACCTGGCCCTTCTTTGGCACGGAATTGATGACCCCGCGGTAGGTGGTATACCCCTCTTTCTGAAAAGTATATGTCCTGTAATAGGGCCCTGTAACGTTGACGGGAATGTCGAGGATTCCGTCCCTGATGACACCCGCAAGTTGCCCGTCGAGGTAAACCTCGGCGCCCTCGACATTCCCGTGGAACCGGTAAATACCCGTGTCCCCCGCAGCCCCCGTGTCTGCAGACACCGGTGCAAAAAGGGCAATGAATGCACAGAGAATGATACACGCAAAAACTGGACGTTCCATACGCTCCACCATAGACCTATATATATGCGGAGGGTGTGCGCCTATTTAAATGTATCACAAAAGGGGGGCGACCGTGGCTGTATTTCCCTTGCAGCAGGGTATTTTTTTACCTGTGAATTGCACATGATACCTCTTGGTCACCGGGAGGGGTGAGGGGAGGCCCCGAGCGTAAGGACTATCGGTCCGGGGACGTATCTATTGAACAGGGACACCGCGGACCGGTGTCGGCCCGGGTGTGCCCTGGTGATGGTCCCATGGTGCAAAACAGGCACGGAACTCCATGGAATGACGATGCTGGCAGGCCATCCGGTTACTGTGTCTGCCCTCTCTGCGGGTACCGGATGCAGCGGCCGCCTGCTGTCCCCTGCTATACGCTCCGCTGCCCGCGATGCGAGACCGGGATGGTGCAGGGATAAAGCTGTGCCGGCTGGCAAAAGGGGCACAAATACCCCCCGGCAGGCGGTGATCAGAGCAGGAAAAGAGATTCCCGGTTTCCCATGGGATAAGAAAGGCCAGGGCCGAGACTCGAACCCGGGTCGGGGGATCCACAGTCCCCTAGGATAACCAACTACCCCACCCTGGCAGGATGTACCCTTCTCTTTTACACTCCTGCACACTTTAATATATTGGCACTGCTTACAAGGAAGGCGTAAACAACGCCCGGTGTTTATATAATTCATCGTGTGCCAGTATAGTGCACGGTTTCACTGCCCGTCAAAGCCAGGGAAAAATTACCAGATGAAGCCACGGGCCCGTCCCTGGTTTTATCTCCACACCGACGGGAATGGGGAGGAGATGAAATGAAAGATAAAGGGAGAATCAGGACACCAATCGTCTGTGTTCTTGGGCACGTGGACCATGGAAAGACGTCCCTCCTTGACCGCATCAGGGGCTCCTCGGTTGTCGCTACGGAAGACGGTGCGATCACCCAGCACATCGGGGCAACAATTGTTCCCATCGATGCCATTCGCCGGATGAGTGGTTCCATGGAGAAGGTCCCGCTCAACGTTCCCGGGCTCCTCTTCATCGATACTCCCGGGCACCACGCGTTTACGACACTCCGTGCCCGGGGGGGGGCCCTTGCGGACATGGCCGTCCTTGTCGTTGACATCAACCAGGGCTTCCAGCCCCAGACGATAGAAGCCCTGCAGATCCTTCGGACATACCGGACCCCGTTCGTCGTTGCTGCCACGAAGATAGACCGTCTCCATGGCTGGAGAGTCCACCGGGACGAGACATTCCTTGCGAGTTTTGCCAGGCAGAATGACCGGGTCAGGGAGATCCTGGAGACACGGTTGTACGAGATTGTGGGTAAGCTCTCAGAACTTGGCTTTTCTGCCGAACGCTTTGACAGGGTTACCAATTTCCAGAGAAACCTGGCAATTGTCCCCCTGAGTGCCCACACAGGCGAGGGTATCGCCGAGCTCCTCATGGTCATGATAGGTCTTGCCCAGAGGTACATGGAGCAGGACCTCTCCCTCTCGGCAGAAGGGCCCGGCCAGGGAACGATTCTCGAGGTCAAGGAAGAAAAGGGCCTGGGAACGACGCTTGACCTCATCCTGTACGATGGAACGCTCTCGGTCGGTGATGAGATCGCGGTGGCAAAGCAGGACGAAATCATCATCACAAAGGTCCGTGCCCTCCTCCAGCCTCGCCCCCTCCAGGAGATCCTCGTGGAAGACAGGTTCTCGCGCGTCAAGTCGGTCACTGCCGCCGCAGGAATCAAGGTGAGTGCTCCGAATCTCGAGGGTGCTGTCGCGGGGTCCCCTGTGCAGGTGGTGCGGGGGAATGCCGATGAAGCCATCGCAAAAATAAAAAGGGAGATGGAGACCATCAACGTCCACCTCTCCGCCGAGGGGCTGATCATCAAGGCTGACACAATCGGCGCCCTCGAGGCGCTCTGCAAGGAGCTCGAGGAGAAAGAGATCGGGGTGATGAGGGCGGGGGTGGGTTCTGTGAGCCGCCATGACCTCATCGAGGCAATGACGATAAAGAACCCGTACTACCGCGTCCTCATCGCGTTCTCAACGCCGGTCCTCCCTGACGCGGCCGAGATGATGAGGGAACCAGGTTTTCCGGTCAGGGTATTTGAAGGTCGGGTTATCTACAAGCTCGTAGATGACTACATCCTCTGGCGGGATGAACTCAAGCGGAAGGCAGATCAGCAACGGTTCGAGCAGATCATCTTCCCCGCAAAGATACGCGTCCTCCCTCACTGTATCTTCCGCCAGAGCAACCCGGCCGTGGTGGGGGTCCGGGTCCTCGGGGGGACATTGCGTACAGACGTTACACTCATCCAGAGAGATGGCAGGAAAGTGGGACACGTCAAGTCGATGCAGCTGAACCAGGAGAATATCAAGGAGGCCCAGACCGGGGCGGAAGTGGCCATCTCAATCGAGGGTGCAACCGTTGGCAGGCAGCTCGATGTTGACGATGAACTCTACGTGGACATCCCCGAGAGGCATGTCAAGGTCCTCGAGAAAGAGATGTTCTCCCACCTCCCCGTCCATACGCAGGAGGTACTGGCAGAGTTCACCACGATGAGGCGAAAGGAGAACCCGTTCTGGGGGAAATAGACTTATTATAGTATTCGCCCAATGGTATAGGTACTTCATGGAAGCCTTGCCGGGAGGGATCCCTCCCCCCTGTCGCGACAGGGGCACGGGTTCACCAGAACCGGCCGGCTGCAGGCGATCGGATGATCCATTTTCCAGAGGAGTGACGAAAGGATGGCAGATTTCAAGATAGTACTGTCTGACCAGAAAACCGGACGATCTTACAAGCTTGACGCGAGCGGCGGGGCAGCAGGGGCCCTGGTGGGGAAGCGTATCGGCGACGAGCTTGATGCCGGGGTCTTTGGTCTTCCGGGGTACAGGATGCAGATCACGGGCGGTTCCGACAGGAACGGAACACCGGCCCGCCGGAACCTCCCGTTTGCCGGCAGGCGGAAAGTCCTCCTCTCGGCTGGAGCGGGGTTCAAACCAGCACGGGAGGGGCAGCGTCGGAGAAAAACCGTCCGGGGGAACGAGATCACACCGGATTTTGTCCAGATCAACGCACGCATTGTCCAGTACGGGGAAAAGTCCCCCGACGAGTACTTTGCAAAGCCTGCAGCGGAAGAAAAGAAACAATAGGCGGGCATCTTTTCATAAATTCCCCTTCATTTTTGTCTTTTTCCAAATGAAACACCCATGATACCTCCGGGTCACTTGCTCCCCCTGGTGAAAAACGCGGATGCGTTTTATTCGAAATGGCTTTTGCCACTCTCAACAATTCGTCTGCCTGCCTCCCGATGAGAATCATGTCGTTTTTCCTATGGGGACTTCAGGACATGGTCCCGGAGGGACGGCAGGAGGTCCTGGAATTCAACCTGGTATTTTCGTGCCAGGATTACGACTGCCGCCTCTGTCATCAGGTTTCCGGAAAACTTCTCCTGGACGATCCTGTTGACCTCCGCGACAACAGCGCCCCGCGATAGACCAGCCTGTCTGGAGATCCGCAGCATGAGGTCATCAACCGGGTCTGCCCGCTCAAAGACGGACGGGCCGGGTTTGTACCCTGGCGGGATATCGACGAGAGAGATATCGAACAGGGGGTGAATCATGTCACCACTCGCCTCGACGAGGCCCTCTTCCAGGGCGCGCGCGATGATCCTGTTGGCCTGCTCGATGTTCATCCAGTGCTGTTTGAAGGCGAGGTAGTAGACTATCTCGCTCTTCTTGAGGTGCTCCTTGTGGGCCTGCTTGAAGGGTGCTGCGATCGTAACAGAAAGGCTCATCCCCGTCCTCCAGAAGAAACGTCCGCTTGTGGTACTCTGTCCTGCAGTGCTATCAACTGTTCGCCGTGCGCAGAAGAAGAGGAGAAAATGTCAACAATCGACGATTATCTCCTCGAGAAAACAACGAATGACGAAAAACAGGGTTACTTTCCTCCTTCCTGAATCCTCGCAAGGAAAAGGTGTACCTTTTTTGAGTGATTTGGCCCCGTTCTTTAAATCCTTCGTATTTCCCCCCAATTGATTTACAATACGGTTATTGGAGCGAACGATTAATCCATGAGAATATTTATATTTTAATAGATACAATAAATATTCGACAAAAGTCGTATCCATCACACTGTCCTCCTCCTACTCACTTGTGTACTCTTCTGGATACGACTTTTGAAATCCCCGGGTCGAGTGCACCTTTTACGGGAGATTTCTGGAAAAAACCGGAAAAAAGTACGATAAAAAAAGTATGATAATTACGGGATCAGGACCGCGTTAATGCTGCCTTCCTGGCCTGGCCTGCTGACGATGCGGGCACGACCAATCTCGGTCCTGATGACGGCCCCCTTCGTGAGGAGGTTTCGCCTCACGTAATTGGGGTTTGCCACGTTCTCCTCGACCGTCTCTATCAGCGCCTTGCGGACGGTCCCCGTGCGGGGGTCTGCCACGTTTGCATATTCTGCACGCATGGTGCGGACCTTTGTGTTCCCGCCGGTGATCCGCACGATTGTCCTCCTGTCCTTGCCAATGTGACTGTCGGTGGGGGCCGACCCAATCTCCCGCCTCCTCTTGACGAGACGGAGACGGTACCTGCCTCCTGTTGGTTGCCTTACAGATCGTCCTTGCCAGAGCATTCTATCTCCCCTGTCTCTCTCCTTACCTTTTCTCTGCCGAACGGCACGGGTGGTCCCGGCCAGGGTCTTTTAATATTTGCACCCAGCCCTATTAAATTTCACCCGTCACGCGAGGAGGGCATCGAGGATTGGCGAGACCCCCTCTCCCCTCTTCAGGTTAGTCCGAAACACCCTCATTCCCGGGTGGTACCGTTTCATGTCGTTCTCCATGCGGTCAAGGTTGGCCCCGACCAGGGGTGCCAGGTCGACCTTGTTGATAATCCCGATATCACAGTCGCGGAACATCATGGGATGCTTGTTCACGACGTCGTCCCCTTCTGTTGAGCTGACGATGACGCACCTCTTCTCTGCCCCGAGGGGAAAGTCCGTGGGACAGACCATGTTCCCCACGTTCTCGATGAAGAGGATATCGATGGAATCAAGGTCGAGAGCCTCGAGGGCATGCTCGACCATGTGGGCGTCGAGGTGGCATTCCTTCCCGGTGTTCGCGTTGACCGCAGGGATGCCCAGGGCACAGATCCTCTTATAATCGTCGTCCCCATAGACGTCTCCCGCAATTGCTCCCGGTCTTAACCCCCGTTCCTGCAGGAGAGGCACGATTTGCTCGATCAGGGCGGTCTTGCCGGAGCCGATGGCGCCGAGGAGGTCAAACGCCCGCACCCTGTGTTCCCTGAGATGGCGGGCGTTTTCTTCCGCGATACGCCTGTTGACATCGTAGACATCCTTCTCGATCCGGACGTCGATATGGTGCATACCAGAATTCTTGGATGCTGAACAGTTTATAGGTTCACCACCATACATGTGAAGGGATGAAAGGCGAACGAATACTCTACCCGTGCTACTTCAATTCTGCCCTGAAACGGGGAGAGGGACGACGTGTCCCCCTTTCCCGTGCCGTCCGCGACCCCACCCTCGCCGACCTGGAAAGGGCAGCAAAGGGGTCAGGCCTTTCGTTTCGGCCGGAACAGAAACACTATCCCTCCCGGTGGTGGCTTAGGGAAGGCCGGATCGTTGTCCAGTGGGACGAGAGCAAGGAGAAACTCCTTAAGAAGATATCAGCCCTCCTGGGCAAGGGGAAGTGAGAGGGTGTACGACCTCCATACGCACACGACCATGACCGATGGTGAGATGCTCCCGATCGAGATCATCCGGAGGATGGCGGTCCTCGGGTATACTGAAGTGGCCATCACTGACCACGCTGATCCCACGAACCTCGCGACCCTCCTCCCAGCCCTTGAAAGGCTCATCCCGGCCGCCCGGGCCTTTGGCATCACCCTCCTGCCCGGTGTCGAGATCACCCACGTGCCACCCCCGATGATCCCGGAACTGGCCCGTGAGGCAAAGAGGTTGGGGGCACGCATCGTGGTCGTGCATGGAGAGACCCCGATGGAGCCCGTAGCCCCCGGGACCAACCTTGCAGCCTGCAGGTGTGAGCATGTGGATGTCCTCGCCCATCCGGGGCTCATCACCGGGGAGGAGGCAGAATCGGCCCGTGAGCATGGGGTGGCACTCGAACTGACGTCACGGGGAGGGCACAACAGGACAAATGGTCATGTCGCCCATGCCGCCCTGGCTGCGGGGTGCGAGATCGTGATCAACTCGGACGCTCATGCCCCGGGAGACCTGCTCGATGCGCGCGCAAAAAACCTCGTCGGGAGGGGTGCCGGGCTCACCCGTGACCAATGCGACCATATTCTATCTTTAAATATCGTGGATTGGGTATCTGGTAAAAAATAATATTTATACATTTTCATTACATTTATATACTAAAAATTTCAATATATATAAATTACTAAACTCTTCGGTCTGTCGCCACAGACAGAGGAATAAGGGGCTTTTCGTGTGAAATCCATTGGTCTTGCTGTCCATGCCGTAGGGAAACGTATCCTGGTGGTCCGGTGCGATCCGGCACAACTCCCCCGGCTCACCAGCGAGGTCATTGACAGGCGCATGAAGCCGGTTGGCAGGGTGGTCGACGTCTTTGGAAATGTTTCGTCGCCACTTGCCGCTGTTCTCTGTAAGGGGCCGTGTGCGGTGCCGGCTGGAGAGAAGTTATTCATTCGCCAGAAAAGGGAGTGATGAGACGTGCAGGAAGTTGAGAAGATCAAGGTTCTCCAGAAAGAGAGGGAAGCCCTCAGGACCAGGTTAAAAGAACGGGTCAAGGAACATGAGAAGAAGGCCGAAGACCATACCGAGAGGGTCTGCCCCGAGTGCGGGAGCCGCCAGCTCGTCCATGATTACGAACGTGCAGAGCTGGTATGCCAGAATTGTGGCCTCGTCATCGACGAGGACTTCATCGACAGGGGGCCCGAGTGGCGTGCCTTTGACCACGACCAACGGATGAAGAGGTCCCGGGTGGGCGCCCCGATGACGTTCACCATCCATGACAAGGGGCTCTCGACCATGATCGACTGGAGGAACAGGGATTCCTATGGCCGTGCGATATCGAGCAAGAACCGTGCACAGCTCTACAGGCTACGGAAGTGGCAGCGGCGTATCCGGGTGAGTAATGCAACAGAGAGGAACCTTGCATTCGCCCTCTCGGAACTCGACAGGATGGCCTCTGCCCTTGGGCTCCCCCGGAACGTGCGGGAGACTGCCGCGGTTGTTTACCGGGACGCGGTCGACAAGAACCTCATCCGCGGCAGGAGTATCGAGGGGGTCGCGGCTGCCGCCCTGTACGCAGCATGCCGCCAGTGCAGTGTCCCCCGGACACTCGATGAGATCGCTGAAGTGTCCCGTGTGTCCCGCAAGGAGATCGGACGGACATACCGCTTCATCTCCCGTGAACTTGGCCTCAAGCTGCTCCCCACGTCCCCCATCGATTACGTGCCCCGCTTCTGCTCGGGCCTCAATCTCAAGGGAGAGGTCCAGAGCAGGGCAGTGGAGATTCTCAGGCAGGCAGGCGAGAGAGAACTGACGAGCGGGCGTGGTCCGACAGGAGTGGCAGCAGCTGCCATTTACATCTCCTCCATCCTCGGCGGCGAACGCCGGACACAGCGTGAAGTTGCAGAGGTTGCAGGCGTCACCGAGGTGACCATCCGCAACCGGTACAAAGAACTTGCAGAGAAACTCGATATCGAGATTATTCTCTGATTTTTTTTTTTTTTTCCACGGGATTTTTATTCTCGCGTTTTCCTGATTTTCAGACCGGAAGCTATACTCCTGACCCTGCCGTGACCGTCCGGTCGCTTCAGGGAGCTTGAAATTTTTCAAAAAAGAAAGGAACCGCAATGGACTCGACGGGATTCGAACCCGTGGCCTTCACGTTGCAAACGTGACGATCTACCCCTGATCTACGAGCCCTGTGCCTGCACACCTGCGGCATTCCATTTTTCGACGGAATCCATATAGTTGTTACTGATCGGTGGATCAAAAGGAAGATGTGGCAACACCACCAATGATCGGCGCAGAAAGCCATGGCGCAACTTATTATCGAACCTAAGAAAGGAAAGGACGGTCAGATTGAGTACGTCGTGAATTACCACGACAAAAAGAGCGACAATTCGTTCACCATCACCACCACATCAGACCAGGATGAAGCACTCGAAAAGCTGAAAATGACCCTTCAGGGTGAAGTGCAGGCAATGGTGCAGAAGAAGTGACCGGCACGAGGGGTCTCTTTAACGATGAAAATCGCATCCACGATTTTCATCTTGTATCCTCGTGTCTCTGAGAGAGTCACGTGGTTTTTTTGGGGCCACATCACCATGCCTGAAAATTTTTTAAAACTCCCGATGGACTTGGCGGGATTCGAACCCGCGGCCTTTACGTTGCGAACGTAACGATCTACCCCTGATCTACAAGCCCAGGTCGGATTATGATATTTCTCGGGTAGCCGGATATAGTTGTTGCCCGGGGAAAGGAGAGAGTCCTGCCGGAGACTCCTCCCCCCCTGCACGGTGAAAAAAATACCTGGTCTTTCTTTTTAGTCGATCCAGTCGAGGATATCGTTCTCTTGCCCGGGACTCCGCCTCACCTGCCGTGGGAGGGAGAACTCGATGACTTTCTCCCGGGGAGCCCCCGCGGGGTTCCGCGGAGCAGGTTCCGGGAAGAGGGGGATGCTCCCGGTGTCGGTGCGAAACGGGATCTCGTCGGCAAGGATGAGGGGTTTTGGAATCAGGGGCTGGTCGTCAGGGGGTGATGTGGCCACTCCCGGTGGCTCCGGGACCAGCGGCACACGTCGCTCGAGGAGGAAGTCGACATAGTCCTCCACTTCTTTCCGGAGGTCGGGAGGAAGCCTCGCAATCTTCTCGTCAAGGGGTGCCATGGGAGGGGACCATCCTTTTCTTCTCGTTTCTGATCCCGATGGGATTTATTTTCTTTTGTCTTTCCCGGGACCCTGGTCTTTCGTCCTGCCGGCAAGGATGAGGACGCGACAGCTGTGCTCTGCAAGGGACGTGAGGATATAGGCCTCTTCGAGCGTCTTTCCTGCACAGAATGTCCCGTGTCCCCTGACGATGACGATGCTGTGCTCCTGGAGCAATGCCGTAACGTTATCTGCCATCTCTCTGCTGCCCGGTGCACCGGTCGCCACCGGGATCATGGCTGCGAACATCAGGCCCTCGCTGTCCTCCGGGACTACCTCGTCCCGGTCAAGCGAGATGGCAACAGCATGGACAGGGTGGGCATGGACGATGGCCCCGTGCATACTTGAACGGTAGACCGCGCGGTGCAGCTGGTACTCGCTGGATGCTTCCCGGGGGACATCCCCCTCGAGGGGGACAAAGACAGGTTCCCCGGGATTATCGAGGAACGCCCCCGTGCGGGTGATCAGGAAACCCCTGTCGCAGCGGACGCTCATGTTCCCAAAGTTAGCCGAGACGAGGCCTTCTGCATGGAGACGTCTTCCCACGCTCTCGAACTCCATTGCGTACATCGTCATGGTTCACACCCGGGAAAAGGGGAGGGATAAAACCCCTGTTACCTGAACTCTATCCCGACATCCCTCATCCTGTTGAATCGGGCGATGTTGAGGAGGAGGGGCGTTAAGCATTCGACCATGCAGGACGCCGCAAGCGGTCCGGCATCGTAGGACTTCAGGTAGGGGACGCTGTTGATGAGTTCCATCACGGTTGCCTTTGCCTCCCGGTCATCGCTGCAGACAGGGACAGCAAGGTGCAGTTCCTGGTCGAGAGCCCGCCACTTGTTTGCGGCAACGGTATTGAACGCCGTGCAGAGACGGGCTCCCGGCGGGAGGAGTCTTTGAATCATCAATGCCGCGGACCCCTCGGGTGGGGGTGTATACACGAAATAATCGCGTTTTTCCATCGGGTTGACGGGAGAGACCACGATTTTCCCCGCGAGGCCCCGGAGGCCCGACACGGTCCCGGCAACATGAGAGAACGGCACGGCCAGGATGACGATATCGGACGTATCCACCGCCTCCTGGTTCGTCCTGCCCTCGCAGCTGCAGGGCAGCCCGCGCTGCCGCAGGGTCTGCAGGCAGCACTCGCTGCTGTGGACAGCCTTTTCCTCTTCGCGGGACCCGATGACAACCTCGTGCCGGGAGGAGAGCCTCATGGCAAGCCCCTCCCCGATATCCCCCGTCCCGCCCACGATTCCTATTTTCACGATCAGTCCACCAGCGGCAACAGCATTGACTCAAGCGTCTCGGCACTCGTGACCCCTTCAAGGCTCCGGACCACACGCCCGTCCTTCTCGATGACAAGGGTGGGCACGACCCGGATGCCGTACCTGTTGGCCATGTCCATGTGCTGGTCAACGTCCACCTTCCGTATCTCCACCCGATCACCCATCTTCCTCTTCAGTTCTTCAAGGATTGGCCCTTGTCGCTTGCATGGTCCGCACCATTCGGCAAAAAAGTCGATCAAAACCGGTCTGCTCATTGTATTCCCACGTGTCTTAGTGGAAGAAAAAGGAACTTAAAGATTTTTATTGGTTTATTTGGAGAGGATTTCCTTGATAATCTCGCCGTAGGCCGGACGGGTGACCGCAACACCGATGATGACCCCGAGCATCGTGATGATGGCAAAGCCCCGGAGGCTCGAGAGGTCCATCAGCGCAAGCGGGACCATGGCAATGATGACAGTCGCTGCCGAGACGAGGATAATTCCGAGTGCCCGGCCCAGGCGCTTCGTGTAGAGTGTGGGAGAGGGTACCTTCCCCTCGTGCAGGATCTCATCGGTGATAATAACGAGCTGGTCGATTCCCGTCCCGAGAACCGCGACGAGACCGGCAATCGCTGCCAGGTCGAGCTGCTGGATGAACGTGGCTATCCCCAGGAGGATGACGATCTCAGAGAGGTTCGTTGCCATCATCGGCAGCACGATTGCCGGTTCCCTGTACCGGTAGTAGACCACTGCACCAACTGCCGCCGCGGCAATAATGAAGGCCACGGCACACATGAACCTGAAGTAGTCTGAGAGCTCTGCCGGGACGAACCCTGAACCTGCCACCGTGACACCCACGGGGAGCGCCCCGGCCCGCAGGTGGATCTCGAGGTTCTTTGCCGCCTCAAGTCCGGCGTTCCCCGAGCCTGTGGATGCGTAGAGCTGGCGGATTTGTTCGACGGCGAGCTTTGCGGCCAGTTCGTGGGAGAGAGGTGCACTGTAGACGATAGTGCCGTCAAGAACCATGTCCAGGTAGTGGGCATCGGGGTTTTCGACTGCCCCCGTCCGGATGGCGCCCTCCTGGAACTTGGCTGCACCCTCCTGGCTGAGCGTGAAAGAGACCCCCCAGACCGTGCTCCCTGGCGGCTCGTGGCTCGGGACGCCGACGGTCGTGATGCTGTCCCCGTAGAGGACATGCTCGGTCTCGTTCCCGGTCGTGTGGATGCGTATCTCGAACTTGCCCTGCTTGCCGACGATTTCCTTGGCCTGGGTCAGGCTGATGCCGGCCAGCTCAACCCTGATGTAGTGGGAGACGCCTGAGAGCCCAATGAGGGGGTTGACCCGGGCATCTTTCGTGCCGAGGGCGTTTAACTTGTTCTCGAGGATTCGCTTGATATCTTCTGCCGTCTGGCGGGAAATCCCCTGCTCGTAGGATGTCAGGCGGCCACCGGCGTCAGTGAAGTCCCGTTCGAGTTCCTCTCTCGGGACGAATTTCCTGATCTCGATCCGTTTCTCGTCGATAATGACAACATCGGCATCCAGCGCTTTCTGGAGGTCCCCGGCAAAATCACCGACGGGCCTGTCCGTCTCAAAACCTGCGACAACTGCCTGGAACTCCATCTGCAGCCAGGTCCCCTCCTGCAGGTCAAGGCCGTACTGGATGTTGGTGGTGAATTTCCCGTCCTCAAACCGGGGGCCAATCGCGATCGCTGCACCCACGACAAGGACAATCATCAGGGCGACCTGCCAGTGGCTCACGATCGCCTTGATCTTTCCCGACGTCATCGTCCACCCCGCTTGAGCACGAACCATTTTATGATCCCGGCGTTCGTAAGCCACGTGTTCATCATGTCCACGACCAGCCCGATCAGGAGGACGGTTGCAATCTCCCAGATGACGGTAATCTGCCCAATGAATGCAACGACCCACATCGCACAGACCGCAGCAATCGTTGTGGTGGTCATGATGATCCCTGTCTTGAATGCCCCTACAAGTTTTTCCTCAAGCTTCCCCTGCCGCTTGAGGACACGCATCGTAAGGAGGATATCGGAGTCCACGGAATACCCGATCAGCATCAGGAGACCGGCTGTTGTCGGGAGGGAGAGCTCGATCCCGACGAGGCTCATCCCCGCCGCCGTCATAACGATGTCCGCGAATGCAGACAGGACGACTGCCCCGGCGGGAACAAACGAGCGGAACGCAAGGAAGACAACGACTGTCATCCCCAGGAACGAGATGACCAGGGCAATCAGAGCCTGTTGCTGGAGTGTCGCCCCAAACGACGCCCCGATCTGGTCGATCTTTGCATCCGGGTACCGCGAACCGATGGCTGTTGCGAGTCTCTGGAGGCTGGCGTCATCCATCGGTCCGAATTTCAGGTATTTTCCATTATTTACTCCTTCGCCGACAGAGAGGAGGGGGTAACCTGCAAACGCGGCCCGTATCTGATCGGGCGAATCGGTCGTAAAAAGGGTGACCGCCGTGCCCCCCGAAAAATCGATTCCCGGTCGGACCGGCATCCCCCAACTGGCCATGTTGAGACCGAGGATGGCCAGGCAGAGGACGAGGAGGACCATGGGGACCAGGACCATCTGCCGGGGGGTATACCTGTTGACATCATAACCGACAAGTCCCATATCCTAGTTATTGGTGATTCATGCGCAAAAACCCTTCTTGAATCCGGGAAACATCATCTCCCAGCACAGGTACGTATTCTCACGCATTTTCCGGCTGCAATCGCGAAAATGACCTGTAATAACACTCCTCTCCCTGCCATTCCTTCCGGTTTTAAAGAGAAATGCTTATATAAATCTTATAGTGAGTACCGTTCATGAGATCTCCGCACGAGATCAAGGCAGTCATCGAGAGCCGCCTGCGGATGTACCTTTCGCGTGACCAGACCGGGATCAGGCGTGCGATGCTCAGACTCTTCCTCAAAATGAAGACTCTCACGATATCACGGATTTGCGAGATACTGAACCGGAGGTTTTCCATCAGTTACCATTCCGTTGCAGCGATGGTAGGGATCATCGCATCGCGGATTGGGATCCTCCATGTCAAGAAAAACAAGGAAGGGACACACAGCATCTACCAGCTCAAGGAGCAGTACGTCGATCTCGTCGCCCGCATCGTCGGCTCCGGGTGACCAGAACCCTTCACAATTTTTT
>Ga0272448_1001285_pt1 | contig 34346 bp, 26 predicted proteins | sample YNPCB0191_FD_202220 | JGI IMG/M metagenome (GOLD analysis project Ga0272448, IMG submission 202220) | Hot spring sediment microbial communities from Yellowstone National Park, WY, United States - YNP-CB-019-1 | ecosystem: Environmental > Aquatic > Thermal springs > Hot (42-90C) > Sediment...
CATAACAGATGGGGACAGCCCTAGCAACTGTCCCCATTCTCACGGTTCGGCTTCTCAAACAGCACTTCCGCGCTCAGCGCACACCCGGACATACGCCGCGTGAGCTCCACCACGACTCGAACTCTTTACGCTGATCCGCCGTCAGAACGCTCATCACCTGCTCATGACCTCTCTGCCGGATCTCCGCGATCCTGGCGTTACGCTCGGCGGCGGACAGCTTCGAGTCTGCACGCACGCTCATCACCTGTGCCTGTGTATTGGCGCGGATGTCGGCGATCTTCTTCACCTGGTCGGCTGTAAGCGGGTTGTTGACAAGACCGGGCATCCCACCGGCGCGGCCCATCCCCATGCCCATGCCGCCGGGTCCGCGCCTCGCGTATCTCATCTGCCCCTGGGCACCCACCGCCGCCAAGACCGCGACGACAATCGCAGCGCACACGACGAACAGCCAAAACCGACTTCTCATTGCAATTCCTCCTCGTTCTCGCGTCTCAGATCATCTGCATTATCGACTTCTACCCACGCGTATCGATGCTGAACCCCCGGCCATCTTGCCATGCGAAAACCGGCATTGACAATCGCTCATTCGATGCTACAATGCGAATAGGGGCCACGCCCGCACGCTTCCGAAACCAATGACGAAACGCCTGCGCACAACGCTGTACATATTGACGCTGTTCGCGATCTGCCCCGCCGCTCTCGCGTGGACCGTCGGGGAGGCCAAGCGCGACGTCGCCGACGGCGAAGCCGTTTCATTGCGCGGCCTGGCCGTTACCGCAGTCTTCCCCGGCAGCGTCTACGTCGAACAGCCCGACCGCACCGCCGGCATCCGAGTCGATACGGACGTGCCGCTTGAGGAAGGCGACATCGTCGATGTCGAGGGCGTGATAGAGACGGACGACTACACCCACGAGCGCTACGTCGATTCCTACGCGAACTGGCCGCAGCCCACCGGCGGCAAGCTCCATCTCAAGCCCGTGGGACTTCTCGCGCGAGCGATGGTCGGAGGCAGCCTAGGCTTTCAGGAAGGTCTTCCAGATAACCCCAATCTCAACAACATCGGCCTGCTGGTCACCGTGTGGGGATCCGTGACGGCTCTCGACGGCCGCGCCAACTCCGGCTATTTCATGATAAAGGACGGGCGAGCACCCGCAATCAAGGTAATCGCGCCGGGCGGGGCTGCCATCAACCCCGACTGGGGCTACGTCACCGCCACGGGAATATGCTCCGTCGAAAGAGTCAACGGCGTGATGAAGCCTGTGCTCAAGCTGCGTCGAGCAAGCGACGTTGTGAACTACCAATCCTGGGCCGCCGGCAAAGTCAGCGCGATGACCACGGACGAAAAGATCGGCCAGCTATTCCAGGTCCGTCTCAGCGGCGGCTACAGCATGAACAGCACTGACTACCAGGCTATTCAGAGCTATCGCGTGGGCGGCTTTGTCTATTTCGCCAGCAACATCAGCACCGCGACCCAGGCCGCCGGCCTAACCAACGCCCTGCAATCCACGGCGATGGCCTCTAACGGAATTCCACTGCTGATTTCGATGGATCAGGAGGGGGGCATCGTGACACGCATCGCCGGAGCCTGCGACTTTCCGGGCAACATGGCCCTCGGCTCGGCGCATTCCTACGACGTGGCCTTCGCAGCCGGCAGCGTGCTCGGCAGCGAGGTTAGGGCAGTCGGCGCCAATATGGACTTGGCGCCCGTGCTAGACACCAATACCAACCCCGCCAATCCCGTCATCGGCCTTCGATCCATCGGAGAGCAGCCCCAACTGGTTTCCAGCGTGGGCCGCGGCTATATCGACGGTCTGCATTCAGCCGGCTGCATCGCTACCGGCAAGCATTTCCCCGGCCACGGCGACACCGCCACCGACTCCCACACCGGCCTGCCCGTCGTCACCTACGACTTCAACACGCTCGATACGATCCACGGGAAGCCCTTCAGAGATTGCATCGCCAACGGCCTCGACTGCATCATGACCGCCCACATTTTGGTGACCTGCCTGGATTCCACGCTTCCCGCCACCCTCTCGCCCGCCGTGCTCACCGGCTACCTGCGCAACAACATCGGCTTCGACGGCGTGTGCATGACCGACTCAATGGGAATGGGTGCGCTTGCAAACCTTGGCTACACCAACGAGCAGGAGTGCGTGATGGCCATCCAGGCCGGCAACGATATCGTGCTGTCACCTAACAGCCTGTCGGGGGCGTTTGCCGCGGTTCAGTCGGCAGTCGCAAGCGGCGCGATAACCCAGGCGCGGCTTGATCAGTCCGTCATGCGAATACTCAAGCTCAAGCGCCGCTATGGGCTGTTCGAGGACCCGTATGTTGACGCGGATGCGGCCGCCGACATCGTGGGAAGCGTGGATCATAGGGCAACCGAACTGGCTGTTGCGCGGGCAGGAATTACGCTCGTGCGCAACGCCAATGGGGTGCTGCCTCTGCACCTGAATCCGGACGACAAGGTGCTGCTGGTCACCGTCGCCTCCACAAGCGACGCCGCGAGCCGGTTCGCGTCCTACATAACGGCCAAACACGCCAACACCACGTCGATGTCGATAAGCACCAGCCCGGGTTCCTCGACGAGGGCGTCGGTCGTTAACGCCGCCGCGTCGGCGGCCGTTGTCATCATCGCGACCTACGAGGCGCAGAATTACTCCAACCAGACTACGCTGGTCAACCAGTTGATCGCGACTGGCAAGCCCATCATTTGCGTCGGCCAGGGCAAGCCCTACGAACTGGCCGGCTTTGCAAACGTCCCGGTCTACCTCTGCGCCTACAGTTACCGAAACTGCAGCTTCGCCGCCGCGGCCGACGTCATCTTCGGCGACTACGATCCCGACGGCCTGCTGCCCGTTTCCATCCCCGGCACATCTTACGCATTCGGCTGGGGACTGACTTACTGACCGCCACCCGCGTCACCGCGTCATGCTTCAGCATCCCTACGGACGCACCTCGCGACCCTCGAAGTCGAGGACGTAACTCAATATGGTCCTGCGCACAGGGTCATCTCCTCGCAGTATCATGCGGACTACGCCCCCCACGCCGACATCCTCGTCTACTACGACATGACCGGCCACAACATGTATCTGCTCGATCTCACCACCTTCCGCCGCGAACGGATACTTCATGAACCGGAAGGTACGATCGGAGACCCGCCGTCGATCTCGCTCGACGGCAGCCGCGTCGTCTACTACGTGATCTACCCCGCCATCGAAAACCGCTACTTTACGGACCTCAACTCGGTTATCTTCGCACTTGACGTGGACCCCGTCACTCTCAAGCCGACCGGCGAGCCGCGCGTAATCGAGGCGTTTCCAGGCCGCAAGGGCACGACTTACGCCGACAACCCGCGCGATCAGGTCCACGTCAACCACTGCCAGATCAACCCTGCAAACAAGGATCACATTTCGTATGCGCATGAGTTCCACGGCTGCAACGTGGACGGCAGCCTTTATAAGTCGCGCCTCTGGCAGGTGATGGTGGACGGCACGGGCAAGCGTCCGTTTGTGCGTCAGTGGCCCGGCGACGGCTTCACCCACGAGGTCTTCGGCCCGAAGGGCCATTCGCTCTATTTCATCAGCAACGGCGGCATCTACTGCACGGACTTCACGTCGGGCCAAAAGAAGCTGTTGGTGGATGCAAGCAACTACGGCGCATGCCATATGTCGGTCAGCCCCGACGAGCGCTTCATCGCCGCCGACCTCTGGCTCAACGAATGCACCGACAAGCACGGCAATCCGATCTCAGGCATCCTGCTCGCCGACACCACAACCGGCGACCACCGCATCCTATGCAAGTTCCCCAGACTGCATAGACACCCCGGCCATCCCCATCCGAATTTCAGCCCCGACGGCAGGAAGATCGCTTTCACCCTTGCCGACGGCCCCAACACCCAGGTCGCATATGTGGACCTCGCCGACTCCCCCCACTGAGCATGCTGAGCTTGTCGAAGCACCTCCCTCTCCTGGGGGAGAGGGTCGGGGTGAGGGCGCGGTGCGCACTCTGAGTATGCTGAGCTTGTCGAAGCACCTCCCTCTCCTGGGGGAGAGGGTCGGGGTGAGGGCGCGGTCCGCACTCTGAGCATGCTGAGCTTGTCGAAGCACCTCCCTCTCCTGGGGGAGAGGGTCGGGGTGAGGGCGCGGTCCGCACTCCGCAATCTACAGCAGCTCGGCTTTCGGGTAGATAATCGGGTACATTTTGCAGTGGCCGGTGTTGGTTCCCTCGATGCGTATCTGGGCGGTGGCAAGGGCCTTGACGTGCAGGTCGGCAAAGATGACCATCGTATAGCCCCCGTGACGCGCCTTGCCGTGTACGTAGGCTCCGCCTGCTTCCACGGTGTTGGGATACTTGATGCGAAGCATGCCGTCGGGGTAAACCTTGCCGTCCGCGCCGACGCTGGTTGATCGGGTGGTCGTGCTGTCCCCGCCCCAAAACACCACCCCGTTGCAGTCGGCTATCAGGGCCGTCCTGGAGGGATAGACCAGCGCGGACTCGTGGTTCAGGGCCGTCATTCCGCATAGTTGGGCCCATATCGTCTCGACGAGGCACTCGTTGATTCCGTAGTTGGCTGCCGGCCATGTCGGCGCGGATGGCTGGCTGCCGCCCCATTTGCCGAACTTGACCTCCTTGGCCGCGGACGGACAGGTGTAGACGTTCCTGGACTTGACGTAAGGAATCAGCAGCCGCATCCAGAACGCGTGCTTGTAGACCGGGTCGTAGTTGGCTCCGGTCGGATCGCCCTGCCAGTAACACGCCATCCAACAGCCGTGATTGTCGTCCTTATAAAGCGACACCCCGGTCGCGATCTGCCTGCAGTTGTTGAGGCACTGGCTGCGACCGGCCGCCACCTTCGCGCCCAGAAATATGGGAAACAGGATCGCGGCCAGAATCGCTATGATCGCGATCACGACCAGCAGCTCGATCAACGTGAACCCTGTCCTGCGCATCGGCCCGCCCCCTGCTACAAGCTTACCCCCTGCGTGGTGCAAAGTCAATGGCTAACCTGCAGGGGTGTCTGTTCACTATTGCGAGACAGAACTCCGCTAGCGCTGAGTAGACCGAAGAAACAAATGTCGTATCGAAGCGCGGTGGAGCCTTAACCGCCCTTCGATACGCTTCGCACTCAGGGCTAGCGGGATGGACATTCCCAGAAGACTTGACAGTCTCCTGCACAGGCGTGACTGCTCAGTTCTCCGGCAACACAGAACCGTAAGTCTAAGTAGGCCTGTCCTTAGCATCCTGAGCCTATCGAAGGATGCGAACGATGGGTCGTATGGAAGCACCTAGAGACCATACCGAGGTTGTGGAAGGATGCCGCTTTTCGATCGGCGGCCGCCTGCTCAGGACTGCCGGCGTGGCGATTGGCGGATGACTGAACTCAATCCTGTAGGCGTGCCGTCCGAACCGGGCATTTGCGCGGAGTGGGCGGTTTCAAGCGGCGCTGCTAATGACGACAACCCGGTAAAAATACCGGTTCTTCAAAATAAGCCTTGACAGGCCGCAGATTGGGCAGTAGAATACAGATAATACGCATTACTAACGGCCGGGCACAGGCCGTGCGTCTCTATCGACACCGGTGTTCGACAACAGGAGGAGAAGAAAGATGAAATTGAAACTTTGCGTGCTTGCGGCAATCTGCTTGATTGCCGCGTCGGTGACTGCCGCTCTCGCTGTTCCCCAGCAGAGGCAGATGCTGCACTCCGGGGATGACTTTGAAGGCTACGCCATCGGAGCCACCGTTCCTTTCTATGTAGACCTCAACGGTGACGGCCTTATCACCGACGACGACTGGCAGACCTGGGGCGGCCCGACAAGCGCGACCGGCAGAATTACCGAGATTGCCAGCGTTGACGGCAGCCAGGCCGCACATCTGAAAGATGACCCGGGGCTCAACAACACCAACAACTCCCAGATCTACTCCAACTTTTTCACACCCATGAACTCAAACGTAGACCTGCTCCCTGACAAGTGCAAGACGGGAGTGCATCAGGTAACCATGGACATCAAGCCGATGAACGGCACGTTCAAGATCAACCTTACGAACGGCGCCGGGTTCACGAACGCCTATAACTGGTGTTTGGGTCTGGGATTCGGCAGCACCACGGGCAGCGGCTACTTGCCGGGGATGTCCAGTGCCAACATACTTGGGCTGCAGGTTACGACAACCTCGTGGGTCGATACCGCGGTCGCCTACGTGCCCGGCGCGTGGTATACGGCCAAGTTCCTTGTCAACGTCGATACCAGGACCTACCAGGTCTGGTTCGGCGAGCGCGGCGGAACGCTTGCCCAGGTCAACACCGGCTGGTCGCCCTGGATTACGGGTGCAACCACTCCGCCGACCACGTTCGGAGGGATGTTGATAGCGACCTCGAACGTCAAGACGACGAACCCGCAGCAAGGAGGCGGGGAGTTGTATCTGGACAACGTTTCGTACGTGCCGGAGCCGGCCTCGATGCTTGCGGTACTCTCCCTGGTGGGACTTATCCCCGCCTTGCGACGCCGGAAATAGGCCGGGACCTCTCGGCTGCTACGATATCGAGAAATTTACTCGCGGGCCGAGCGACCGATGCTCGGCCCCGTTTTTTTGCGCTGCCGGCGCGCCAAACCACGTCACGCCCAACTCGATTCAGCACCTACCACACGTCATGTCGAACTCGATTCAGCATCCATCCGCGCAGGTTATGCACGGCGCAAAATCCGGATTTCGGCAAAACAGTTTCACGGTCAATCCGAGCGTGGCCGGAAACTGTTTTGCGCGTTTTGCATTATGCGGAAGGGAACCCCATCGCGAAAGCGCGAAAGGACGAAAACGCGAAAGGATCTCTTGGAACACCCTTCGGCAACCTCAGCACCTCCACAAGCTCAGGATGGCTCATTTGATTTTCCTCCCCCACTTACACAGTACGACGACGAGGCCCTTTTTCGAAGAACGGAGCATGGTATTTCGGTTAAATGTTGTTCACCGGTGGCGAAGAGCGAGGAGTCGAGAGCGAGAAGGCACAGGGAAGGAGGGTAGGGGAGGCGGAGAAGGAAGTCGCGGATTACGAGTTGCGAGTTACGAATGAAGGGAGAAGATGTCGGCCGGGCAGGCTGCTTCACGGCCAAGAACGAGCCCACGGAGCATCTGCCCTTGCGCTTGATCGTCAGTATGGCGGGCGGAACCCGGATGCACAGAGAATGTCTGTTACTTCCGACGCATCCGGAACAGCAGGCCGATAATGCCGGTTCCAAGTGCCAGTAACCCAGCCGGTTCCGGGATTTCGGCATCCCAGTACTTTATGCCGTAGTTAGGACCGGCAGGAGTCCCACCGTTTCTCATAACGTGGGATTCCCACCACCAAATCGCTTCGCTGCTGGGGAGAAGGCTCTTCTTGTCTTCAGGATCCACAATAATCCAGCCGTAGACAGGGTCGTATCCAAAAATAAGAACAGTATGACCATTGTTGCCAATCCTGATCACTACCGGTCGTCCTTCTTGAAGAGCCTGCCTGATTGGCGCCTCCTCGGCTCCAATGGTTGTCTGGCCCTGCACACCATAGAAGTTGTCGATAACCAGGCTTGCATCCGGGTTGCCTGTGCGCTGTTTCACATCCTCATTCAGCGCATCCAGCAAGGCCTGATCCAGGAACCCGTCGCTTACGGCATTCGGATCGATCAATTTGCCAGTTTTAGGGTCTAGCTCGCGATGCCAAGCGTCCCACATGGAGCCATCCGGCTGGGTATAATGCTGATTGTTGTTGTTCAGCAATCTGTTCAGACTCTCCGGCGTCCAGGATAGGAAGTCACCGTTATTATCTACCAGCAGGAGACGTTTCGCTTCAGAACTGAAAAACATTGCGTAACTTGTCAGAGTACAGCCTTGATTGCCGATAGTATCCTGCGAATGATCGATCTTTACCTTGGACCATTTCGGGTCTGTCTGCCTAAGTGGGGTGACGGTTGGCAGCGGTGTGATCTCCGGAGGCGGAGGGTGAGGCGGCGGCGGATCAGGTCCTGCCAAGACCATAGTAGCGGCAAGACAACTGCAGATCAGATGAAAAATGGCGATTCTGGACAGCCTAGGCATCTCCTCATTTCCTCCTTGTGCCGGATTTCTTTTTCATGTCCATGAACGCATGTGTGGCTTTCAAACGCATTATATCTGCTCGCCTTGTGTTGTCAAGGGCCTGTTCCCCAAGTCTTGAGCACACGAGGTGCAAAATAGGCATTGATGCCTAAGGTCCAGGTGTCTCGGGATTGCGGGTGTTTCGCGATATGAGGTTCGCTGTTTCGGGTCTTGACAGCTGAGAGCCGCAAGAAAGCCCCCGGCGGTAGTTCCGCGGGGGCTCTTGTGTTCGGATCGCGCCGCCGGTCTGGATGCTGAGACGAGTTCAGCATGACAAGCGGCGACCTCACCGCAACCCTCTCCCCCAGATGAGGGGGTTTTTGGCTCTAGGCTGTTCGCTCTCCGCTATGCCGTCATTCGTAACTTCCCTTCCCCTGCTCTCTGCTATTTGTCCCTCGCCACTGCTTTCCCCTGCTCCTCGATGACCGCTTGCGCGGCCGCGAGGCGGGCGACGGGGATGCGCTTGGGGGAACAGGACACGTAGTTCAAGCCGATGCGGTGGCAGAACTTGACCGAGTCCGGGTCGCCGCCGTGCTCACCGCAGATTCCCAGCTTGATCGAGGGATTGACGGCCTTGGCGTCCTCGACGCATATCTGCATCATGCGCCCGACGCCTTTGACGTCGATGGTCTCCGTCGGGTCGGTCTTGAAAATCTGCTTTTCAATGTAGACCGGCAGGAACTTGCCTGCGTCGTCGCGGCTTATTCCGTAGCCCATCTGCGTGAGGTCGTTAGTCCCGAAGCTGAAGAACTGCGCCTCGGCGGCGATCTCGTCGGCGGTAAGCGCCGCGCGCGGGATTTCGATCATGGTGCCGATCATGTAATCGACCTTGACGCCCTCCTGCTCCATCGTCTTTTCGGCTATCGGAATGAGCTGCTCCTTGAGATAGGACAGCTCCTTGACCGTGCTGATGAGCGGGATCATGATCTCCGGATGCACGTCTATTCCGGCTTTCTTGACCTCGCATGCCGCGCCGATGATCGCGCCCACTTGCATGTTCACGATGCCAGGGAAGTAGATCGAGAGCCTGCAGCCGCGCAGACCCAGCATCGGGTTGGCTTCGTGCATTTCCTGGACCTTGGCAAGCAGTCTTTCCTTCTCGGCAAGCTCCGGCGAGTTCGGATTCTTGCAGCGAAGTTCGGTGACCTCAACCAGAAGCTCGCCAAGAGGCGGCAGGAACTCGTGCAGCGGCGGATCGATGAGCCGTATCGTGACCGGCCGACCGCCCATCGCCTTGAATATGCCCACGAAGTCCTCGCGCTGCAGCGGAAGCAGCTTGTCGAGCGCCTTTTGGCGGATGGTCTCGTCATCGGCAAGTATCATGTCCTGAACGAGCGGCACGCGATCCGAACCCAGGAACATGTGCTCCGTGCGGCACAGGCCGATGCCCTCCGCGCCGAGTTCAACAGCCTGAGCCGCGTGCTCGGGCGTATCGGCGTTCGCACGGACACCGAGTTTGCGGACCTCGTCGGCCCAGGCCATAAACGTGCCGAAGTCGCCCGTTACGGTTGCTGGCTCGGTTTCGAGCTCGACGTTGTACACCAGGCCCAGAGTGCCGTCAATGGTGATGACATCGCCTTCTTTGACCACGACGCCGTCCACGCTGAACTCGCGCTTGGCTTCGTCGATTCGCAGCGCGCCGCAGCCGCAGACGGTCGGGATGCCGTATTGCCGGGCGACCAGCGCCGCGTGGCTGGTTCGGCCGCCGAGCTGAGTAAGGACGCCTTTCGACGCGAGCATTCCGCCCAGGTCGTCCGGATTGGTCTCCTTGCGGACCAGGATGACTTTTTCACCCTTCTCTGCCATCGCGATGGCGGTTGCGGAGTCGAGAGCGACCTTGCCCGACGCGCCTCCCGGACCGGCATTGAGGCCTTTTGCGATCGGCTTGGCCGCGCCGGTGGCCTTGATGCGCGGGTGCAAGAGCTGCTCGAGGGCTTCCGGCGGCACACGCGTGAGCGCCTCCTCCTTATTGATCAGCCCCTCATTGACCATATCGACAGCGATCTTGACCGCCGCCACGCCTGTGCGCTTGCCCGCGCGGCACTGCAGGATAAAGAGCCGACCTTTTTCGATGGTGAACTCGATGTCCTGCATATCGCGGTAGTGTTTCTCGAGCTTGGCGGCGATTTCGGTGAACTGCTTATAAATCTCGGGGAACTCTTTTTCGAGCTGATCTATAGGCTCCGGCGTTCGCACGCCTGCGACCACATCCTCGCCCTGCGCATTCTTGAGGAACTCGCCGAATAGCTTGTTCTCGCCGGTAGCGGCGTTGCGGGTGAACGCGACACCCGTGCCTGAGTCCTCGCCCATGTTGCCGAAGACCATCGTCTGAACGTTGACGGCGGTGCCGAGGTCGTGCGGGATCTTCTCGCGGTTGCGATAGATTACGGCGCGCTCGTTGTTCCAGCTCTTGAATACCGCTATGATGGCAAGCTCGAGCTGCTCCATCGGATCGGTGGGGAAGTCGCGACCCGTGACCTCCCTGAAGTACGCCTCGTATTGGCCGCAGAGTTCTTTGAGGCCCGCGGCATCCACTTCGGTATCGTACTTGGCACCCAGCTTGGACTTGAGCGCGTCGAAGATGTGCTCGAAGTTGTGCTTGGCTAGCTTGGGATAGTCGCCCGAAAGCACGATGTCCGACAACATCATCAGAAACCGGCGATAGGCGTCGTAGCCGAATCGCTCGTTGCCGGTGGCCTTGATCAATCCCTGCAAGGTGCTCTTGTTGAGGCCCAGGTTCAGGACTGTGTCCATCATGCCCGGCATCGAAAACTTCGCACCCGAGCGAACGCTTACCAGCAGCGGATTCTCTGCATCGCCGAGCTTCTTGCCCATGTCCCGCTCGACGTCGGCCAAAGCGGCGAGAACCTCGTCCCACAGTCCGTCCGGCAGCTTGCCGAGCTTGGTGAATTCGTTGCAGGTCTCGGTGGTGATAACGAACCCGGGCGGGACGGGCAAGCCGATCTTGGTCATCTCGCACAGGTTGGCGCCTTTGCCGCCGAGCAGGTCCCTCATGGTCGCATCTCCCTCTCTGAACAGGTAGACGCGCTTCTTGTCTGACATGTCATTCCTCCGTATATCAAGGTCCGAGCTTGGAGTTCGGACGTTGTGTGGCACTGCGTACCCCCGTTGGGGCGGGACCTCGGGTCCCGCCCCAACGGGGACATGCGTTGTTATGTACCAAATTCTTAGCTTAGGCAACAAACGCCGGTAATCCTGCCGCCCCCAAACAAAGATTTGCAATCCGACCGCCGCGCGGCTTATCGGGCCGGGCACGACCTTTCCGGCCTCCGGCTTGCGCCCGGCGCGGTTCATCCCTCCCGGAAGGTCGGAGGAGGGATGAACCAGAGGGGGGACGCTCCAAAGAGACGAGAGAAAACGAGCATCCCGTTGTGTCGGGTGCGGGCCGAGCGTTGTACGGGGGGGGAACCCGCCCGCTCCCGATGCTTGTGGGCCGGCAGACCTGCCCGCCCGTTTATTCGACCTGCCAGCCGAACAAACTCGGCATATTCATGGCCGGGCACTTCCAAACTGCCAGGCCTGTCTTTCAAGGTGTTAGACGCGCCCGTCGGGCCGCCGCTTCAAAAACAATACCCTTATATATAGATGCATGTTCCGCTCCAAAATGTTCGCCGGATCGGCAGGTTTTTGTGAGTTTTTCTGCGAGTCGGCAATGCGGACGCTTCGAGGACAGCAGCAGCGGGCGGTTCCGGTGGAGAAAACTGGAGGTTATTTGAGCTCTATCAAGCCAAAGGCGGCAGGCACGATTGGCTTCGCGCCTGCCGCCGGGTGATCTTTCGGTTGGGCAATGCTACCGGGCCGAGACCGGCCTGGCAGTGGGTGTCGGCTGAAGGTTCTCGGGCACCGCAGCACCCTTCTTCATCTCCTCCGGAATGGTCTTGTAGCGATCCGCGTTGACCTTGATATTGGCCGACTTGATGTAGTTTCGCATTAAGGTGGCAAACTTCTGGCGGTCGGCCTTGCTCAGAGCGATCTGCTCTCTGAGCAGGGTCTTGACGCTCTCGAAGCTGTCCGTGGTCGCCTTTCGGGTCTGGTCGGTCTTGAGAATGAGCCAGCCCGACGAGTTGCCAACGGTGATGTGCATGGGCTTGGTATACCTGCCCACGGGCGTCGCGAACGCGGCTGTTTTGACTTCCTTGGGTATGCGCGGAGTGTCCATCGCCAGCCATCCGGCGGAGCCTCCACGGTTGGCCGTAAACTTGTCTTCGGAGAGGCGCAGGGCTACCGTGCTGAACTCCTGGTTCTCCTGAAGCATCTTGTAGGCCTTGTCGATCTTGTCCTTGCTGTCGGCAACGATGATGCTGTAGTGAACCTGCGCCGGGTGGACGAACGGCGAGGGCTTCGTCTTAAGAGCCTTGTCGTATTCATTCTTGACCTCGGCATCCGACACCTTGACGCCTTTGGTCATGAGGTTGATGATAGCCTGCTGGGGCCTCATATTGCGCTTCCAGTCTTCCTGAGTAGCGCCCGCTTGCTTCAACTGCTGAGCGAACTCGCCGCCGCTCCTGGCCTTCAGGTATTTGAGCTTGGCGTCGAGCTGTGCGTCAGTCGGCGCCACGTTCTCCTTCTTGGCCAACTGCAGAATCAGGTTCTCGGTGATCATCTGCTCTATGACGTATTGTCCGGCGGGCACGGTCACCTGCTGTCCGCCCTTGATCGTCTGCACCGGGACTCTTTCGAGCCTGGCGTAGAACTCATCCTTGCCGATCTTGGTTCCGTTGACGTTGATCAGTCCCTTTCTGCCGCAGCCGGTGAGTGTGACCGTGAGAGTCGCAAGCACCAGCAACGCAATCGGGCTAATTCTCACTGTGCGCATACGTAAGCTCCTTGAAATGGATGTTCGATGGTCGAGTCCTGGATGCCGAAACAAGTTCAGCATGACACGCTCCGACAGATCAATGAAACAGGGCCAGGTGTCGCTGCAAATAGCCTCGCAGGCGAATTACCGCCTGGGTGTGAAGCTGATAGACCCTGGACTCCGAAACCTCCAGTATCTTGCCTATCTCCTTGAAGGTAAGACCTTCATAGTAGTAGAGGGCGATGACCAGCCGCTCCCTGTCGGGGAGCCTGTCGATGGCCTCTCCGAGTGACTGCTTGACCGCGCCGGACTCGACATCTCCGGACGTATCGGCGGCTTCGTCGAAAACGACGTCTGCCAAGTGTATTTTCTCGCTGCCGTCGGACGAGAGAACGACATCGTCGAGGCTGAGCAGCGACGCGCGTCCCGTGTCGGCAAGCAGGGCGTGGAACGAATCGATCTCCATTCCCATCGCCTCGGCGACCTCTTCCTCGGTCGCCGGCCTACCCAGCCGCCCTTCCAGATCAAGGTAGGTTCGTTCAAGCGCCTTCACCCTCTCGCGGACCGACCGCGGCACCCAATCCTCCTCGCGGAGCATCTCCAGTATCGCCCCGCGAATCAGCGCGATGGCGTAAGTCTCGAACTTGACTTCGCGCTTTGTGTCGAACTGATCTATTGCCTTGATCAAGCCGATGATCCCGGCACTGATCAGGTCGTCGCGCTCGACATTCGGCGGCAGGCTCGTAACTACCCGGCCGGCGGTGATCTTCACGAGATACGCATAATGCGAGATCAGCGCATCCCGTGCCTTCATGTCTCCGCCGACCTTGAACTTGTGCCAGGCCGCCGCGAGATTCGGCACGCTCATCAGCCTACTTCCTGCTCACAGTGCTTGTGGTACGAGGGTCATTGTACAAGACCCTACACAAGCATGTCAACAGAAGGGCCAGTTTGTAACTGCTCACTCTGAGTACAACTTGCCGTGTGCCGTCATTGCGAGGTCGGAGACCGAATAATCCGCTTACTAGCATGCTCAGAAGCGGATTCCTCACATCCGTTCGGAACGACTTGCGCACGCAGCTATCACCATTTCCGAATCCGTCGCGCCGGGCCGATGCTGAATCGAGTTCAGCATTACGAGATTCCAGCAAGACTGAGGTCCCTTCCGGTTTCACCCACGCATCTATTACGACTAACCGGCAGGCAAAGATTCCCGCGTGGCGGTCGGATGTTGCAGACGCCGGTCCAGTCTATAGCTTCTTCAGCACGCTCAGGACGCGGCGCTCGTTGATGGGCTTGGGTATGAAGTCCACCGCCCCCGCGCTCATCGCCTGACATACGTCGGACCGCTGCCCCGCCGACGCCATCAACACCGCCCGGCAGTCTAAATGCTTGCTGCGCAGCGCTCCGATCGTCGCGACCCCGTCCTGGTCTGGCATCGTCGCCTCTACGATCACCACATCCGGCCTAGCCTTCTCGTAGTTGGCCAGTGCATCGAACCCGTTCGACACCTCACAGCACACCGAGTAGCCGTTGCTTACGAGGATGTTGTTGAGCACCATTCGGTTATACAGGCTCGGATCGACGATCATCACCCGCAGCTTAGCCAATCGCGGCCTCCAATAGACGCGTTACAGAGCAATTATCGGGATTTGCGATTTGCGAGTTTAGACTTGCGAGCTGATAATCCCAGATCGTCGGCTCTGCTTAGGCGTTATCGAAAACCACCGCCCGCATATAAAGCAACCCGGAATCCGAAAAACGGCAGGCCGGCTTACGACCGCCGTAGGGTGATGTAGACGATCTCGGGCGGACACAGAAACCTCAAGTGCAGCCGGCTGGTGCCCACGCCGCGGTTGACGAATAGAACGGAGTGTCCTGCATCGATTCCCGTGCAGCGCGCGATGTCGGAGGAGGTGTAGAGGCCGTCGTTGAGCGACTTGTTGCGGCGCATGTGCGTCCAAAGAACCCCGATGCCGGGGATTCGCACCTGCCCGCCATGGGTGTGACCCGCCAGCACCAGATCGGCCCCCATGCCGATGACTTCCGGTGTAACCGACGCGCAGTGCGTCAGGCAGATCACAAAGCCCTTCGGATCGACTCCTCGGAACGCGGTTTCGAGATCGTGCAGGCGCGAATACGGGTCGTCCAGACCGACGAATGTGATGCTCTCGTCGCCTCGCCGGATCGCAGTCGAGCAGTTGACGAGCAGTTCGAGGCCGTCGAATGTCAGAGCGTCTATGATGGTCTGCGTGTCGAGCCAGGGCTTGTGCTCCGAGTTGCCGAGCACGCTTAGAATCGGGTCTCTGTGGCGGATCGCCGAGCACACGCGGCGGAAGACGTCGGAAGCGCGCGGGCTGGCTGTGACATCGCCCGTGATCGCGCAGCAGTCAACCTCGCGACGCGCAACGATCTCCGTCGCGCGCCTTTCGAGCAATCCGAACTTGGTCAGATGCAGATCGGAGAGATGCAGGATCGTGTAGCCGTCAAATGCCGCCGGCAGGCTTCCAAAAGTGAGTTCGATCTCGCGGACCTGGATATTGAACTGCTCGTAGAGCAGAGAATAGGCGACCAGCCCGGATGCGGCCGCTGCGCCCGACGCGGCGGCGATTACGTCTGCGTTCAAGAAGCGTGCTCCCTGCGTATGTTCGGTTCCATATTAGCACGTTGGCGCGGCGCATGCATAGAGTCGGGCAGGGCGAATGTCTGTTCAGTTCCGCAGGAGCAAGCAGCTCGGTGTAACGCGAATCGAACGGCGTCGCCTTGCGGAATTGCCGCCGCGGGACGGCCGCGGCGACGCAACTTACTGAGCTTTCGGCGGGTTTTCGCCGATAATGGGCTTGATAGCTATCAATGCGGGGAACCTAATGCACCATAGCAATGCCAACATCCGCCGTGCGCTCGGGGCACTGGCGGTCGTTTCCGTGCTGTTCGTGCTCGACTACGTCGTATCCGTACGCTACGGCTGCGTTCGCGGCGGCGCAGGTTACGTCATAATCGCGGGGCTTTCGATGGTGGTCGCCGGGACAATGAGCGCTCTTGTCTTTGCCATGCGAACGCGCAGACGCCTCCATCAGCTCGCCGAAAAGCTTCGCCTGGTTGCGGCAGGCGACTATACGGCTCGGGCCGACGCGGACACGCCCGACGAGTTCGGCGACATCGGACGCGCGTTCAACGCCATGGTCAGCTCGCTGGCTCGCGCGAGGGACCTCCTCATCGAAAAAGCCAACACCGACTCCGTGACGGGCTTGGCAAACCATCGCTGCTTCCAGGAACGTCTGGCGGTCGAGTTCAGCAGGGCCGCAAGATACGGCTCGCCGCTGTCGCTGCTGATGATCGACATAGACCACTTCAAGCTATTCAACGACATGAACGGCCACCCGGCAGGCGACCACGCGCTGCGCGAGATCGCCGGCGTCATATCCGAGCAGGTGCGTGATGTGGACGTGGCGGCACGCTACGGCGGCGAGGAGTTCGCGATTATCCTGCCGGAAACGACGGCCGAACAGGCGCAAATCCTCGGCGAGCGCATTCGCCAGGCCGTCTTCGAGCGAGTGTTCCAGCAGGCAAGCCCTCAGTGCCGCACGCTTACACTCAGTGTCGGGGTGGCCGAGTTCCCCTCGCACTGCTCCGACAAGGCCAGCCTCCTGCGGGCGGCCGATGGCGCGCTATACGAGGCCAAGATGAAAGGCCGCAACATTGTCTCGACATTCCGAGGCGAGTGCGGCGGCGATCCCAAACCCGACCCTCATAAGCTCTATGTGCTTCTGCACGCGACCGATTTGACGACGGTCGAGGCCATCGCGGCGGCAATCGACGCTAAACACGGCTATCCGTCCGGCCATTCCGTAGCGATCGCGCAACTGGCGAGCAAAATCGGTGATAAACTGGGTCTCAGCCAAGAAGAGCGCACCAGCCTATACGTGGCGGCGCTGCTGCGCGACATTGGCCAGATCGCCATACCCGACAGCGTGCTGGAGAAGTCCGACAGGCTCTCACCCGAAGAAATGGAACTTGTTGAGAAGCACCCAGTGCTCGGACATGCCATCGTCCAGAAATCCCCCTACATGTCCGCCATGCTGCCCGCGATACTGCACCACCACGAGCACTTCGACGGCACCGGATATCCCGACGGTCTGGCCGGCGAGCGCATTCCTCTTGCGGCACGCATAATCTCCGCCGTGGACGCCTACCAGTCGATGACGGTTGACCGGCCATACCGAACCAGGCTGGATCCTGCAGCCGCCCAGGCCGAGGTGCGGCGGCTGGCGGGGTCGCAGTTCGACCCCGGCGTGGTAAGCGCGCTTATGGAGACGCTTGCGGAGCAGGTTAAGAAGGCAGCCTGATCCCCGTATTGGACGCTGCTTGTGGTTTGGAACCCTGTGGCTGCCGGGTAAGAGGCTGCTGGTTGGCTGCTTGGGTTCGGGATTTTCTCCCAAAAAGAGTCACGGATGGGCCTGTTGGCATACTTTGTGCAGGCACCCGATGACGGTGGTCCTGTGTCTGCGCACAGGCCCGCCGCCTTTGGAGGGAGCGTGTACAACATGGTTAGGTGCTTCTGGTGTGGAGCGGAAAACAAACGACACCAGGACACGTGCTGCGTCTGCAAGCGTAAGCTGCAGTGGACGACGTTCTTCAAGGGCGTGTTGCGCCCGTCTGTGGGCTGCCTGCTGGGCAGTCAACAGACCCAAGCAGCTTCGAGGCACCCAGCACGTCTCAGACTGGCATAGATTTGTTGCACGCAGGAGCGGGGTCGGAAACGTCCGGCCCCGCTTTTCCATCTCGGACTTTGGCGGGTGAGTCGGATGGGCAGACGGTGTGGAGCAAGTTTCGCGCTTCAGCCGACGTCGTTCCATTTGCCCCGTAAGCTCGGTAATTCGCGCTTTGCGGCTTGCACACGCGTCATTTCTCGCTGCGTTCGGAGTGAAGCGGCGCAAGTTCGCAGGCGTGAATCCGCCTAGGCTGTCCACGTCACAAGATTTGCACCTCGTCCTGTCGAACGCGTTTGGGCATCCGAGCGCAGGCCCTGAAACAGGTTTACGGTACCGCACATAAACCGTCGAGCATGGACGGCTCAGGCGTTCATCAGCGCGATGAAGCTGGACGGGTGCGTCTTGCGAATCTCGCGGCGGGGTTTCTCGCCGTCCGCACGCAGGATCGTCACGGACTCGTAGGGCGGATCGAGACGCCGCAGCTTGATCTCGCCTTTCTTGAATCGCTCTATTGCACGCTTCGCGCCTTCTTCGATGAGGCGTCGGGCTCGCGCGGGCGGAATGTGCACGGCGGCTGCGTTGCGAACTCGATACTCGTCCGGAGTGCACTCCTCGCCGGTTCCAGTCGCGACGCCGCGCTTGACCGCAACGGTCTCGATGCCCGGTATCAAATCGGCGGCTTCATGTGTGAACGCCTCGTCACCCGAGCCGAAGACGGTCGGGATGCCCAGTTCGGCCGCGCAGAACGCGAGCTGACCGAATTCGCCGATGGAGATGCCGTTGACTGAGAGATCGATGTAATGCATCGACTGTGTGTGCGCGAGGTGCGCGCGCTCGGTGCCGGCCTTCGCGTGCTGGCCCACGAACGCGAGCGCGTCGAAAGAGTCGTCCAGGCCGAAAGGCCATTTGTTCGGCCATCCTCTGGCATACTCGACACTCGGATCCAGCAGCCGGATGTCGATCGCGCCGCATCCGTGGCCGTCGATTACGTGAAATTCGGTCGCTCCTGCGGCCGCAAAGCCGCGAACGGCGGCATTGATCTCCTCGGTCAGCAGCTCTTTCGCAATCTCGTAGTAGCGGCCGTCCCACAGGCACCAGTTCACCGAGTCGATGACGCCCGCGACGCCCTCCAAATCCGTCATTATGGCAATTCTCATTTTCTTCTAACCTCCCATGGTTGCTAGCCGGTAAACCGGTATTTGATGAGCGTCCAGATGCACTCGATACCGTCCTTCCATGTGATTTTCTTGCCCTGCGTGAACGTCCGCGCCTCGTACCGGACCGGCACCTCCGCATAGCGCACGCCGCGCTTGAGCAATCGCGCAGTGACCTCGGGGCAGAACTCGAACCGCTTGCAGCGCAGGTCGAGGCTCTTGAGCAAGTCGGTGCGAAACGCCTTGTAGCAGGTGGCCTCGTCGGTGACCTTGGTCCGATAAAGCACGGTCGCGATCAGGGCGAACAGCTTGTTTGCAAGATAGTTCGCGAGGCGCATCTTGGGCCTGCCGCGAGTAAAACGCGTTCCGTAGACCATATCCGCTTTTCCATCGAGTATCGGTTTTATCAGGGCCGGATAATCGTTGGGGTCGTATTCGAGGTCGGCATCCTGAATGAGCACGATGTCGCCGGTAACCCGCTCGATCGCCGCCCGGATCGACGCGCCCTTGCCGCGGTTGCGGTCGCTTTCGACGAGTGTGATGTCGGGCTGCGTGCGTAGAAACTCACGCGTGCCGTCGGTGGAGCAATCGTCGGTAACGATGATCTCTTTGTCGATATCAACCGCGCGGACGCGCCGCAGCACTTCCTCGATGGTGTCGATCTCGTTGTAGGCAGGTATGATGACGCTGAGCTTCATCTGATTGAGTATACACCGACTCCGCGGGCTTCGTCGACGTATTCCGGCACGAACCGGCCCGTTTGAATTGCCTGATAGACCCGCGCGTAGGTGCCGGTCGCATGCTCACGATCAGGCAGGTTGCCGAAGTTGACCATCGCGTAGCCGACGCCCTGGGACTTGAGATATGCAACGAAATCGCCAACCGAGGCGAAGTCGCGCGTAAATCGCCTGTTGTGACCCCAGTCGGCCCAGACGTAAGGTCTGTTTAGATAGAACCCGCGAGTGTCGCCGAAAAGGGCGATCGAGGCGTCCGGCGGTGTGTTGTCGTTGATCCACTCCTGCGCGCCGTAGATGGGCAGGGTCCTGGATAGATATTCCGACTGCGTCTCGGAGCCGAACACGACCGGCGCGGCGCTTCGTATGAACGGCGCGAGCGCCCAGATGCCGACGAGCGCCGTCGCGGCGAATGTTACATGCAATGCAATGCGTGTCACGCGCAGCCGCTCGTCCGCATACGCGGTGCCGGCGATGATGACCGCGAGGATCGCAAACCCGGGGATCAGATACCGGCTCTGCTGCGTGAGCCCGAACCAGATAGCAAGCTGGGCTACAAAGAACAGCGTCAGGCCAATGAGCTTGTGCTCGATGCTTCGGGTCAAGAAGCCTCCCGAAGCATCGGTTGCGCCGGCTGTGCTCTTGCGGCGAGCTAGCAGCAGTAATGGCACCGCCACGAGCAGTATCGGGCCGACAATCAGCCACGGCTGGCCCCTGTCACAAAAGGCGGTCCAGTGCAGCGTCAGGTTGTAAGGCAGAAGCAGAAAGTTGGCCGGGCCGCCGCCCATGCCGAACTCGGTCTGGCTTGCCGCATAGTTGCGCGCAAGCTCGGACGTCCAGTCGCGCCCGCCGAAGATCGAATAGAAGAACGGGTAGACCGGGTTGCCGGTGTAAATCAGCGTCTTGAGATACCAAGGCGAGCACACCAGCAGCGCGGTTCCAACCAGCACCAGCGCATCCGCGACCGCACGCCCAAGGTGAATGCGCAGCCCACTCCCTCCCCGCTCCGGGGAGGGTTGGGGTGGGGTCGTAGGGTCGAAGTGAGCTTGCAGCCCACCCCCTCCCCGCTCCGGGGAGGGTTGGGGTGGGGTCATAGGGTCGAAGTGAGCTTGCAGCCCACCCCCTCCCCGCTCCGGGGAGGGTTGGGGTGGGGTCGTAGGGTCGAAGTGAGCTTGCAGCCCACCCCCTCCCCGCTCCGGGGAGGGTTGGGGTGGGGTCGTAGGGTCGGGTTGGGCTTGGTGGGAATAAGGGCGCGTGATTCGATCCATCACCAGCCACACTACCAGCAAGACAATTAGCGCGAGGCCGGTCATCTTGGTCGATGCGGCGAACCCGGCCGCGATCGCGCAGCCGACCAGCGCGCGGCGGTCGCTGCCATGGAAGTAATCGAGCAAGAAGTATACGGCCAGCACTGTATAGAGCGCGGCGGCGAGGTCGATATACGCAGTTGTTGCCTCCCAGAGAACTATCGGCATCCCCCCCAGCGCGAGCGCGGCCAGCGGCGCGGCCTTCGGCGTGAAGTGCTTCCGAACGAGCATCACCACCGCCAGAACCAGCAGCACTCCGCAGAGACAGTGAACCATCTTGGCGCCCGCAGGATCATTCAGCGACAGCGCGGGAGTGTAAAGCATCTCCACCAGAAACGGGAAGTTCGAATGCGACGCGAAGTCGATATAGTAGAACCCGTGGTGCTCCAGATAGAGTTTCGGTATCGCAAGATGATAGGCAAGCGAGTCCCAGTCGGCGCCGGACGGCGGCGCAAGCGCGGGGATCAGCACCGCCAATGCCAAGCAGACAAATATCGCCACCCAGACGGCCGTCTTCCACGAAGGCAAGCGCTTCTGTTTGAGCCAATCAATCAGGGACGGAACGGCATCCCCGGCGATGAGGGGAAGGCCGACAATCAGGCCTATCAGTACCGCGAGATATGCCGGTAGCCCATGTCCCTTACCCGAAAGCGATAGGACGTGGCACGCCGCCATCCCGAAGAACACCAGCGACAGCATGCCCATCCCAAACGAGACATCGAGCACGAACCGGTCGAGAAATGGTTCGTCTTTGCTGCGCCAAAGCCCGCGCGCCAATCGCCCAAGCCCGCCCCCAGCCAGTATTGCGAATAGCAACCAGCTCAACTCCACGGTTCTCTTACGCCTTCCCCAGCGGGATGAGTTCGGTCTCGATGCTGACCTTGCCTGCCTTGATCTCGACGTCGACCCTGCGGACGAAGTGCGCATGGTGGCCGGAGTGGAAAATGACCGTGTCCCTCACCCGCTCCTCGACTTCCGTGTGCGTGTGTCCGCCGAGTATGATGTCGATGCCCGACACTGCCTCCGCAAGCTCGCGATCCGCTTTGATGCCGATGTGCGAGAGGCACACGAGCAGGTCGCTTTGTTTGCGCAGCATCGGAACAAGCTCGCCGGCAACCACCTCGGGCGGCGCGAAGAAGTAGTCCGACACCCTCTTCACCAGCATTCGCTCGGTGATGCAAGGCACGGAAAGCCCGAACACGTTGACGTTCAAGCCCGCCGGATGGAATGTGACGTATGATAACGCGCCCGGCACGGACTGCTGGGCCGCCGAAGGATTTCCCGATCTCAGGTTCGCACTTATGACGGGAAACCGCGCACGCGACATCTTGGCCACGAGACCGCGCCGGGTGAGGTGAAACTCCCGGTTGCCGATGCACATCGCATCGTAGGGCACGGAATTCATCAGATCGAGGATCGGTTCGCCGCCGGGCCGCCAAAAGATGTTGCCCGCCCAGATCGCGTCACCGGAGTCGAGCATCAGGCTGTCGGGGTGGGAATCCTTGAGATCGCGGAGTTGCTCAGATGCTTCGGGGATCGTATTTTGCCCCGAAGCGCCTGCAGCCTTTAGACCGCGCAGCTTCGCTGCGAGGGCGCGGGTGAGCTTGTTGTGGAGGTCGGAGGTGTGGAATATGGTTATGCGAGCCATCAGGCCACGGCCTCCGGCCCCGCCTTCCCGTCCTGTTCGCGCCTCAACTCTTCAAGAAAGCTCTCCACCGCCGCTTCCCACTCGCCGCGGGCCCTCAGTATCATCTCGATCACTTCTCGAACCGCCCCATGACCACCTCCGCGCTGCGTCACCAGATCCGCCCGCGCTTTGACCTCATCGACCGCGTTCGCCACAGCAATGCTTACACCGGCTCGCTCGAACGCTGGCAGGTCGTTGAGATCGTCTCCGACGTAGGCAATCTCGTCCGGCTCAAGTCCGTGCCGGGCGGCGAGCGCGTCGATCGCGTCGGACTTGTACCGCACGCCCTGGCAGACATCGGTCACGCCAAGCGATTCCGCTCTGTCGGAAACGGCTCTGGCCACGTTGCCCGTCACCCACGCGATCTTCAATCCGGCATTGATCGCGAGCCGAGTGCCTAGACCGTCGTAGACGTTGAAGACCTTGATCTGCTCGCCGTCAACAAATACCATCTCGCCCTCGGTGAGCGTGCCGTCTACGTCCATGGCAAGCAGTCGGATCCTGGCAAGCCGTTCATTCATCATAAAGACTGTGTATTCCTTTTACGTTTTCGCGATAGGGCCTAGGAGATTCAGGCTTTGCATGTTGCACCCGTCATTTCGAGCAAAGCGAGAAATCTGCTTTACCAGCATCCAGAAAAAGCAAATTCCTCGCTACGTTCGGAACGACGGAGCGCTGCGCTGGGAATGACAAGATGCAAGTTCGCGAATGTGAATCACTCAAACAATCCCCGCCGCCACGAGGTCCTTGAGCATAAGCATGCCGACGGGCCGCCCGCCCTCGTCGAGGACGGGCATCTCGCCGATCTGTTTCGGCGGCGCCTCCATCTTGCGCAGCCCCTCGGTGGCGAGCCGGTCGGGCGAAATGGTGCGAGGATTCGTGATCATGACCTCGGAAGCAAGCTTGTGGAGCGCGTTTTCGTCGGCAAGCAGTGCGCGTCGGACGTCGCCATCGGTAATGATGCCGATCAGCTTGCCCTCGTCGTCCACCACACAAGCCGCGCCCGCGCCCGCGCGAGTGATTGCGAACAGCACGTCGCGCAGAACTACGTTCGGCTTCACCACGGCCAGCGCATCGCCCGTTCTCATCACGTCGCTCACCTTGAGAAGCAGCCGTCGTCCGAGCGCCCCGCCTGGATGAAACAGCGCGTAGTCCTCGCGCGTAAACCGCCGCGCCTCCATCACCGCCAGCGCAAGCGCGTCGCCGAGCGCGAGTTGGACGGTCGTGGAGGTCGTGGGAGCAAGTCCGAGCGGGCAAGCCTCGCGTTCGACCGACGAATCCAGCACCACGTCGGCGTACTTTGCCAATGTCGATTCCGGTCTGCCGACCATCGCGATCAGCCGCGCGCCGATCCGGCTTATCGCAGGCAGGATGCTCGCTATCTCCTCCGACTCGCCGCTGTTGGAAAGCGCCAGCACGACATCCGAGCCGGTGACCATCCCCAAATCGCCGTGGACGCCCTCTGCCGGGTGCAGAAAGAGCGAGGGCGTGCCGGTGCTGCAGAAGGTGGCTGCGATCTTGCGGCCAATCGCGCCGGACTTACCCATGCCCGTCACGACCAGCCTGCCCCTGCAGCCGAGGATGAGCTCGACGGCCTGCCCGAACGATTCGTCGATCCGCTCGCACAGCGCGAGCACCGCCTCCCCCTCGTTTCGCAGGGTGGCAAGAGCGCGTTCAAACGCTTTTTTTCTGTCCGCTTCGCTGAATTCGTGAGCAGTCATGTCACTCCAGATTATAGCAGACAACGGACGCCAAGTCACCGCCGCGCGTTCCTTGAGTTTGTTGCCAGCAACTGGCGGGTATACAGCCTGGTGGACGGATTGTAATGTGAGAAGGGGGCAGGCAAAAATGGCCGTTGCCGACAAGCTCAGCGCATTGCGTGTAAAGGCCAACCTGATCGCCAACAAGGAAGTCGGTCTGATGGAGATCAACGTAGAGGTCGAAGACGGGGTTGCGGTGCTCACCGGGGAGGTCGAAACCGAACAGCAAAAAGCAATTGCGGAAGCCGTGGCGTACGAGACGGATGACATCGAAGAAGTGATTAACCATATCCAGGTGGTCCCTCGCGACGACGACGGCTTCGTCGACGCTCACCTGGGCTACAGCCTCGCCGAGGGAAACGTGGGCGAGACGGCTTTCGCGATAGCCGGTGAATCGGCGGGACCCAGTGCCGGTCTTGCCGCGAGCGAGCAGTTCCCGGGCGAGTTTACGGACAAAGAGATAGAGTCCGAGGTCCGCCGCAAGCTGCTCGCGCAGGACGTCGTCGACGTCTCCTGCGTCAAGTTCAGGTCCGTCAACCAGATTGTGCATCTGGAGGGCGCCGTCCGGACAGCCGAGGACCTCTACAACCTGCACGACATGGTTCTCAACGTCCGCGGCGTGATGGGAATCGAAAGCAAGGTCGAGATAAAAGAGGGCGAGACGGGAACGGAAAACAAGCAGTAACGAACGCAGCCTATTCGAGAGAGCGCAAGGCGGGAGACGCCAGGGCAATCGCCGACGAGATGAAAAGGAACACTCCCGCACCGATAAGAATCGCCGGTCGCACCCCGTAGTACTGGGCCAGCGTGCCGGCCAGCAGCGCGCCGGCAGGCGCAAGCCCCATAAAAACCAACGTCCGCACGCTCAGCACGCGCCCCCTAAGCTCCTCCGGCGACTCGGCCTGAAGCAGGCTGTTCGACACCGCAAGAAAAAGCATCATTCCAAATCCAGTCACAGCTACACATGCCAACGACAATCCGTAACTGTTAGACAAAGCCAACGCTGCCAGCCCCAGCGGAACGATCGTCGCCCCTGCGACTACCAGTTTGCCCCGTTTGAAGAGGTGGCCAAGCGCCGCGACCGACAGCGCCGCTGTGCCCGCGCCCAAGCCGGCCATCGACATCAGCGTGCCGTAGCCCGTTACGCCCAACCCCAACACCTTTCGGGCCAGCGCCGGCATCAGAGTGTTGTACTGCAGCACGAACAAGCTGCCGGCGCCGGTCAGGAAAAGCAGATTGAGCATCAGTTGGCTGCGCCGCACGTAGACCAGTCCCTGCCTGATCTGCGCCAGCATCGACTCCTGCCGACTACTGCCGCGCGCCGGCATCGTACGGATCACCAGCAGCATAACGATGATCGCCAGGAAGCTGATAGCGTTGACCAGGAAACAGACACCCTCGCTGGACTTCGCAACGATGATTCCGGCGATCGACGGCCCAACGATCCGCGAGACATTGAATGCCGACGAGTTCAGCGAGACTGCGCTGAGCAGGTCCTCTCTGCCCACGAGTTCTATTGTCATCGCCTGCCGGGCGGGCATGTCAAAGGCGTTTATCAGCCCCGCGAACGCCGCCAACACGAGAATGTGCCAGACCTGGATGATGTGACTGAGCGCGAGCGCGGCAAGGATCGATGCCTGAACCGTCAGCAGCGTCTGGGTGAGTATCACGATCCGGCGTTTGTCGAACCGATCGGCAACCACGCCCGCGTGAAGCGTCATGAGCAGAATGGGAACCGTGCCTGCCGTTGTCACCAGGCCGAGCTTGAACGGGGAATGTGTCAAGTCGTAGACCAGCCAACCCAGCGCGACCGTCTGCATCCACGAACCCGCCGTCGAGACCAGCAGTCCTATCCAGAAGAGTACGTAGTCGCGGTGGCCGAACGCGCCCATGGCCTTGGGCCTGGGCGCGTTTGACGGCGGGCACAGGTTTTCGACATCGGATGCCAACAAGTCACCTCGCCGCGGACACCTCCTCCTCTTGCTCGGCAGCAGGAAGAGGGTGCTTGCCCCTCGACATTCGCTCTTTCGCCGACCACCCTTCGCCCGCGGCTCTTCGGTCCACGGTCTCCGCTTCTATGCGTGCCAGTCCACGTTAGTCGTCTGCTTCGCGTGGGCCTCGATGAATGCCTTACGGGGCTCGACCTTGTCTCCGAGAAGCAGGGTGAACATATCGTCGGCCTCGACCGCGTCTTCAATGGTAATCCGCTGGATGGTGCGCGTTTCGACGTTCATGGTTGTGTCGGCAAGGTCCTTGGCATCCATCTCGCCCAGACCCTTGAACCGCGTCACCATCACGTCTTTCTTGTTGCCAATCGAGCGAAGGATGCTGTCGCGCTCCTCATCGTCCCTGGCGTAGTAGACCTTGTCCTTGCCGGCCTTGATGCGGTAGAACGGCGGCATGGCGATGTAGATGTGGCCGTCATCTACAAGCGGCTTCATGTATCGGTAGAAGAACGTGAGAAGCAGCGTGCGGATATGGCTGCCGTCCACGTCGGCGTCGGTCATTATGATGATGCGGTCGTAGCGCAGCTTGGACTTGTCGAAAGTCGAGCCGTTTCCGTTTCCGTTCTTCTTGCCGTTGTCGGCCTCGTCGCCGAAATCGAGCTCGTGCGTTTCATCATCGGTAAGGTCCATCGAGGAATGCGTGATCCCCGTGCCGAGCGCTGCGACAAGCGACTTGATCTCCTCGTTTTCGAGCGCCTTGTCCATACGCGCCTTTTCGACGTTGAGTATCTTGCCTCGCAGCGGAAGGATCGCCTGCGTGCGTCTATCACGGCCGAGTTTCGCATTGCCGCCGGCGCTTCTGCCTTCGACAAGGAATATCTCGCTCTTTTTCGGATCGCGCTCGATGCAGTCGGCAAGCTTGCCGGGCAGCGAGGCGTTCTCCAGCGCGCTCTGCCGCTTGACCATCTCCGCAGCCCTGCGGGCAGCCTCGCGCGCCCTGTGGGCGGTCAGGGCCTTGTCGATGATCCTGCGGGCGGCGGTCGGGTGCTCCTCGAGAAACTCCGCAAACTTCTCGCCGACGATTGAGTTGACGATACCTTCGACTTCGCCGTTGCCGAGTTTGGTCTTGGTCTGGCCCTCGAACTGGGGGCCGTGAAGCTTGACGGATATAACCGCCACAAGCCCCTCCCGAACGTCGTCGCCCGACAGGTTCGGGTCCTTGTCTTTGAGCGCGCCACATTTGCGGGCGTAGTTGTTGATGACGCGAGTGAGCGCAGTCTTGAAGCCGGATAGGTGGGTGCCGCCCTCTTGCGTATGGATGTTGTTGGCGTAGGAGAAGATGTTTTCCTGGAACCCTTCGTTATACTGCATCGCGACTTCGACGACGGTATCGTCCCGCTCGCCGCCGAAATAGACGACCGGATGCAGCGGGTCCTTGTTGCGATTGAGGTGCTCGACGAACTCGGCTATGCCGTTTTCGTAACGGAACACCCGCCGACGATCCTCTTCCTCTTCGGCCTGCTCGTTGGTGAAGGTAATCTCAAGTCCCTTGTTGAGGTAGGCCAGCTCGCGGAGTCGGCTGATGAATATGTCGGGATGGTAGACGATCTCGCCGAATATCTCGCGGTCGGCAAGGTAGGTGGTGGTCGTGCCGGTGCCCTCGGCGTCTCCGATAACCTTGAGCGGTTCGCAAGGCACGCCGCGCTCGTAGCGCTGGAAATGGAGTTTGCCGCCGCGCTTGACGCGCACCTCGCACCACTCCGAAAGCGCGTTGACCGCCGACACGCCGACGCCGTGCAGTCCGCCTGAGACCTTATAGTGCCCCCCGCCGAACTTACCGCCCGCGTGCAGCATCGTCATGGCGACCTCGACCCCGGACACTCCGGCTTCGCTGTGGATGTCCGTGGGGATGCCGCTGCCGTCGTCGCTGACGGTGACGGTGTTGTCCTTGCCCAGGATCACGTCGATCTTCGAACAGAACCCGGCCAAGTGCTCATCTATGGAATTGTCGACGACCTCGACGAAGAGGTGATGAAGTCCGCGGGAAGTCGTGTCGCCGATATACATGGCCGGCCGCAGCCGCACCGCCTCCAGACCTTTGAGAATCTGCAGGTTGTCGGCATCATAGTTCTCCGCCGATGCGTCGATTTCGGGTTTGGTCTTTATGCGGGTCTTCTTCTCGTCCTGGTCTGTCATCCACTAGCTCCTGCTCTGGTGGCAAACAAAAGATGCGACGTACGTAGTCCGTGCCGCGTTCTTGGCGGCTGGAGAGGTGATCTTACCGACGTTATCGTGCTTGATTATTATACCAGTTTTGAGCGTGGAGGGCAAGTGTGATCGGCGCTCCCGCACTACCACGCCAGCGCTTCGTCCGGCGCGTGGGCGAGGTTCGGCGCGTGCCAATCCGCCTGGAGTTCATCGGCCGAGAAGGTGGTCGTGATTCCAAGGCATCGCATGCCGGCAGCTCTGGCGGCCTCGATTCCGTTCGGCGCGTCCTCACACACGAGGCACTCGTCAGGCTCGACGCCCATCTTCGCGGCGGCGGTGAGGAATATCTCCGGGTCGGGCTTCTTGCGGGTGACATCCGAGCCGGTTATGACCGCGTCGAAGTCGTCCTCGGACAGGCCAATCTCGTCGAGGTTGATGTCCACCTTGACCCTGTCGGCAGCGCTCGCGACCGCCAGCTTGAGGCCCTTCGAGCGCGCTTTGGCAATGAATTCGTGCACCCCAGGCAGCGCTTCGAGCCTTCCCCTGACGAGCTCGCCGTAGAACTGATAAGTGCGCGCCTTGTCGCGCTCGATGTCCAGAGCAACACCGTATTTCTCGGCAACTCCGCCGATGAATCTGTTCTCTCCCGCGCCCGTGAACGGGAGGAAGTCGTCGGGGTGGACCGTCAACCCCTTCTCCGCGAACATTCTTACGGCCGCCTCGCGAATGAACGGCTCGGAGTCGATAAGCACCCCGTCCATGTCGAATATGATTGCTTTGATCATCTTTATGCTACCTACCACGGGCCACAAGCTGCCTCGCCAGCACGACAAGGCCCTGAATCGAGAAGTAAAGCAACTGCGCCGCCGCTGTCAGTAACGTCAGCCACACCAACACCCGGAGCCAGACGGGACGTAGAGGCGTGGTCGGTTTGCCGATCTCGCGCAGTATCTCACGCGCGGCATCGGCGTTCCGCCGACTGACAAACACCCTGGCCGGCCCGGTCACGAAGTTATAGGCCGTGCCGAGACGACCCCAGCCAAAAAGGTCGTCTGCGAGATCAGACGTAACAGCATAGGGGATCTGTGCGGAATCCAGCAGAGAGCGCGCCAGGATGAGTGCCCCACGGTCGCCCGTCATGTATACCAGCACATCCTCGCATTCGGTCTGCCGCCTGCGGAACATCCTCACGGTAGTTGCTCCACACTGAATGCTGCCTTAAGCGTCTTTATTTCGCCCGGCTGCAGCACCGGTATAAGCTCTCCACTCTCCCAACCCGCGTTTCGCAGTTCCTCGAACGCGCCCAGCCCCCGCGTCCACGGCTCGATGCACACAAACTCGCTGTCATCCGGCGCGTAGACCACCAACAGCTCGAAGTTGTCGTCGTAATCGACCGCGATCGTATGCCCCGCCCGGCTGTCCGACAGCGTCATCCGGCGGCCGGCCACGCCGGCGAAGACGTTGTCATAATAGACCCCCGCCTGCAGCTTCAGCACGCCGTCCGCGGGCCTGCTGCCGCCGTCCGGCAGCACCAGTTCCGGCTCGAGCGTCAGCTCCTTTGTAACGGGCAATCTTACTTCGACACCCTCCCGCGCCGGATTCGATACGCGGAAATAGGGATGATGCCCAAACGCGGCGGGCGCTGGGTCGGAGCCATTGTTGGCGATGACCGTCTCAAGCTCGATTGTGTTCGGGGTCAGCGTGAAGCGCTGCGTCAGCGAAACATCGAACGGATAGTTGCGCTCGGTCACTTCCGGCGGTATCTCGAGCCGATAGAGCGCGGACGATCTGTCCCCGCACAACTCCTCATCGACTTTCACAAACCTGCTCTGGTAGATGATCCCGTGCGAGGGCATGAAGTAGGTCTTGTCATCGCCGTGGATGCGATACCGGCCCTGCACAGGCGGCGTCACCGACCGGTCCCACGTGCGCCCCACGGACGGAAACAGCAGTGGACAGCCGCCGCCGGTTATCTTTGTCGCTTGCGCGGGCAGCTCCGGCGGGCAGTAGACAAGCTCCCTGCCGCCGACGATCCACGAGACGATATTGCATCCCCATTCGACCGCTATCGAGCAGGAAGCGCCGTTTGCAAGTTCGAGTCGATCCATTCGTTGCACCCTCCGGCGCTTATTGTACACCAACCTGTCCAAAATACGGAAGCCGGGGCTGCCCGTGCGAGCACATCCGATACGTCCCCTTCGTCTTCCTGATCGCCCACCTACGCGCTCTCGAAGGAAACCGCCCTACCCGCAAGTAAATTCCCCGTAGGCCCTGAATCTGTCGAAGGGCGAGACAGGGAATACGCGCGGTATCGAAGTGCCGCCGGAGGTATGCAATGCAGTGGATCGAGTTCGGCGACGACAGGCTGAAGGTCTTCGGCCTGCACTGGTTCGACGAGGACAAGCCCGCGGTCAGGAGACTGCCCGCGCGGATGAAGGACCACGTCCGTGAGGCGGTGTGGAACCTGGCGCAGCAGCCGGCGGGCGGGCGGATACGCTTTGCGACCGACTCCGAGCACATCGGCATCCGCGCGAAGGTTGCGGACAACGCCGTCATGAACCACATCACACGCATCGGGCAGAGCGGGTTCGACGTTTACGCGGACAACCACTTCATGGGCAGCGTCTCGCCCGACGAGCACGGCGCCATTTCGGCCGAGTGGCAGGTCGGGGCAACCAGGAAGATGCGCGACATCGAAATTTCGATGCCGCTATATAAGCCGGTCACGATCGAATCGGTCGGAATCGACGACGGCGCTTCGATCAAGGATGCCGGCCCGTACAGGATGCCCCTGCCGGTTGTCTACTACGGGACATCAATCACGCAGGGCGGCTGTGCGTCAACGCCCGGCACGACATATCAGTCGTTCATCTCGCGCTGGCTCGGTCTGGACTTCGTCAACCTCGGTTTCTCCGGCAACGGCTTCGGCGAGCCGGAATTGGCCGCCATCGTAAGCCAAATACCTGCCTGTTGCTATGTGATCGACTTCTGGGCAAACGTGCCGGCGGACCAGTATGGCGCACGCCTGCCCGGGTTCGTCGGCCCGATCCGCGAGAATCATCCCGAAACGCCTGTTGTCGTCGTCAGCCCGTTCTTCTACGCGCAGGACGCTTACGACAGCTCCCGCCACGACCGCCAGCGCAAGGACGCCGCCGCGTTCGTCAAAGAGCAGCAGAAGCAGGGTGACCGCAATATCTACCTGCTCGACGGCTGGAAGCTTATCTCCCGCGAGGAGACCTACGGCGAGGTGGACGGGGTGCATCCGAACTCGCTGGGATTCTATCTGATCGCCAAAGGCTTCACGCCGTTTCTGAAGCGGGTTTTGGATCTGTGATGTTCGCCGACAGCGGTTCTGCGGCCCGCACTTCGCGCAGAACTTGACCCGCACGGCAAACGCATGCGGTCGGGCGGCCCCGAATCGGGATTTACCGCATTATTCCTGCCGAACCACAAAGGTAATTCGTCTGTGCGTAGGAAACACTTGTGGTGAATATGGGTTCAGGTGCTGCAAAATCGCCGGTCAGGGCTCGGGTGCTGGTCGTCGCTGTGCCGCTCATCGTTGCAAACTCCTTCTGGCTGTTCGCCAACTGGGGCAGGCAGGGCTATGCGTCCGGCCAAAGCTTCGCGACTGTCATATCCATCTTCTTCAACGTCGTCTTCTGCCTGCTTGTTGCAATGGCGATAAACGCGGCCCTGAAACGCTTCATGCCGCGGCTGGCGTTCAACCACGCCGAGATGATTGTGCTCTACATACTGCTCACCATCGGCAGCGTCATGGCCGGACACGACAGCACCCAGATACTCTGGCCGATGATCGCCTACACCGCATGGTTCGCCACCCCCGAAAACGGCTGGACGCGCTTCACCCACGCAATGCCCGACGTTCTCACCATAAAAGACAGGGGCGCGCTCAAGGACTACTTCTGCGGCCACTCGACGCTCTACACCTGGGACCACATCGCGCTCTGGGCCGTGCCGGTGCTCGCATGGACCGCGATCATATTCGTCATGACCACCATGATGCTCTTCATCATCGCGATTCTCGCCGACCGATGGACACGCCAGGAGAAGCTTTCGTGCCCGATCGTGCAGTTGCCGCTTGCGATGACCCAACCGGAGGGCGGCTTCTTCAGGAACGGTCTCATGTGGGCCGGTCTGGCTGCCGCGGCGGGCATGAACTTGATGAACGGCCTGCACGTGCTGTATCCCAACGTCCCGGGTTTCGGAGGACAGTTCGCCGACGTCTCCGCGCTTATCGGCGTCAGACCGTGGACCGCGATGGGGTGGACTCCCATCGCGCTGTTTCCGTTCGCGGTCGGAATGAGCTATTTCATCCCGCTCGACCTGTCGTTCTCGATATGGTTCTTCTATGTTGTCACCAAGTTGAGCCGTGTCGCGGGAGATGTGTTGGGGCTTACAGCCAACCCCCGATTCCCGTATCCCAACCAGCAGGCATCGGGTGCGTGGATCGGACTCGCGATCACGGCGATCTGGATGAGCAGGGGCGCGATTCGCGATCAGATAAGAGCAGGGCTATATGGTACAAAGGTGAGTGGCCAAGAGCTGATTAGGCCGCGTACGGCGGTCGTTGGACTGGCGGTCGGCTCCCTGATACTGCTTACGCTGGGCCGAATGGTGGGAATATCGCTGCCCCTGGGAATCGTGTATCTGGCGCTGATGTTCGCGATAGGCACGGCGATCGCGCGCGTTCGCGCCGAACTCGGCCCACCTTCGCACGACTTTCTGGGCGACCCGCTTCTGATGATAACCACATTTACCGGCACGCAGGCCGTCGGCCTGCCGGCGCTGACGTTCATGACCTTAATGAACTCGCTCAACCGCGCCTATCGGTCGCATCCGATGCCGAGCATGCTCGAAGGCTTTGTGATGTGCGACCGGCGCGGCATACCCACACGGCTGCTGGTGCCGGGCATTATCGTGGCGGTGTTGGTGGGGACACTGTCGTCGGCGTGGGCGCACTGCCACTTGTCGTATCGCTACGGCGCCGCCTCCTATGGCGAACAGGCGCAGTGCTGGTGGTTCTACGACAAGCTGGCCTTATGGTGTAAAACGCCCGCCCCTGCCGACGGAGCGGGGATGGCGGCGATGCTCGGCGGCGCCGGCGTCATCTTCGGACTGATGGCGCTGAGGCGCCGCTTCATCTGGTGGCCGCTGCACCCCGCAGGCTACGCACTGTCGCTGAGCCCGTGGAACGCGACGTGGTATTCCGGCTCCGTGTTTTTGGGCTGGCTGATAAAGCTTCTCATAATGCGTTACGGCGGCATACGCATCTACCGCCGCGCCATGCCGCTTTTTATGGGCATCGTACTCGGCGACTTGACGATGGGCGCCATCTGGAGCCTGCTCGGAATCGCGCTCGGAATGCCGATGTACCGGTTCCTGTTCTAGAAGGACTTTGGCCTCGCATTAGCTAAGTGCGAAGCTGTTGCCAATACTCAGCGCAGAGGTTTTTTGGATGACCGACCATACAAAAGACAAGTTCACAGGTTCCGATACCGAGGGCGGTATCACCAGCAGCTATCAAATCGACGACGGGGTCGTTCTCAAGGTCCCTTACTCGTTCTTCGGCTCGATCTACGACGAAGAAGAGCGCAGCGCCGCGCTTGCGGCGATGGAGCAGGACACGCTGACGATGGGCCCGCAGGTCGCGGCATTCCAACGCGAGTTTGCGGCAATGTGCGGCGTTAAGCACGCTTTCGCCGTTTCGAACTGCACCACCGCGATGCACGTTGCCACACAGGCGTTCGACATCCGGCCTGGCGACGAGGTGATCGTGACTCCCAACACGTTCATTGCGACGTCTTTGGTCATTCTCAAGGAAGGCGGACGGCCGGTCTATGCCGACATCGACCCGCGCACTTTCAACATCGACCCTGCCGAGGTCGCAA
>Ga0272448_1001288_pt1 | contig 34304 bp, 31 predicted proteins | sample YNPCB0191_FD_202220 | JGI IMG/M metagenome (GOLD analysis project Ga0272448, IMG submission 202220) | Hot spring sediment microbial communities from Yellowstone National Park, WY, United States - YNP-CB-019-1 | ecosystem: Environmental > Aquatic > Thermal springs > Hot (42-90C) > Sediment...
TCCTGACTCTGTTGAACCTCTTACTTCCACAATAAGGGCATTCAGCGTATGTTTTGAGAATCCCTTGTTCCCTGAGATATACCTCTGCTCTCTCCTCGTCATTTGTGTATCGTGTAAGTTCAACCAGATTCATTCATCTGGCCACCTTTGTTTAGTATATAGTTGTGGCCTATATTAAGGAATTACCATTTTGTTTTTGGTAATCAACGCCATTTGGGGCTCCTTGGATCCCGGGTGGGGTCCCTGTCCGGTCATGCGACGGCGGAGGACAAAAGACGCGGCAGTGGAACCTATTTTCCCTTCAGGCGGGGTTCGAAACCCCGGATCAGTCCCATGGCAAGGATGAGGACCGGGATGATCTCAAGCCTCCCGATCCACATGAGGAGGATGAAGATCCACTTGGTTGGTTCCGGGCTTGCCGGTGTCAGGTACCCAAGACCGAGCCCGACGTTGCTCATTGCGGATATCTCCTCGAAGATGACCTCGTGCGTCCTGAACCCGGTCGGGACAAGGTGGAGACCGACAATGGTAGCCACGAAAATGGTCAGCACGTACAGCACGATGATGAGCATGTTCTTGGAGAGCTCCACATCGATGATCCGCCTTGGAATCGCACGGCCCTCGTGGCGGAACGGAACGATGACCCTCCCCCGCGAGAAAAACCGCCTGAACCACCACACAAGTCCTTCAAAACCCAGGATGACCCGGTTTGCCTTGATACCACCCGAGGTACTCCCGGCCGCCCCCCCGATCATCATGAGGAGGCTGATGACGATGAGGGGGGATGCGACCCAGTGGAGGTCAGAGTTCTGTAACCCGCAGCACGTGAGACCTGACACCGTGCAGAAAAATCCCTGCCGCACTGCCTTTTCAAGGGGAAATCCATTGAAGAGGTGGAGGTCGATTGTGACGACCAGGGACCCCGCAAGGGCGAGAAAAAGGATGAGCCAGACCACCCTGTCCTGGAGGAAAGGCCGTATGCGGCCCCTGTACATCAGGAAATAGAGCTTGAAGGGGAGTGCACCGGCAAGCATCACGGGGACGAGGAGGGCCTCCAGGAGCGCGTTGTTATAGTAGGAGATCCCGGCGTCATGGAGGGAGAAACCCCCTGTCGCCAGGCTGACCATGACGAGGTTGAGGGAGTCCCACAGGGGGATTCCGGAGAGCATGACCATCCCCGTGAAGACGAGCGTGAGGAATGCATAGATGACCCACATCCTCCTCCCGGTGGAGACCACGTTGGGCATCAGTTCCTCTGATCGCCCCTCCGCCCGGTAGAGCTGGTGCTGGGTCAGGCCGGACCGCGAGAGCATCGCGATACCGAAGGCGATGACACCGATACCCCCGAGCCACTGCATGAATGACCGCCAGAAGAGGAGTGTCTTTGGCGTTGCGTCCAGCGTTCCAATGACCGTAAAACCAGTCCCCGTCCAGCCCGACATGGCCTCAAAGATGCTGTCCGTCCAGTTCATGTGGAGACCGATGACAAAGGGCAAGCTCCCGATGAGAGCGACTGCCACCCAGATGAGGGCGACTGCGGTAAGGGCAACCGAGAGCTGCGGGACGTATTCCTTCCGGGGGATATGCGAGATGAGGAGGCCAAGGAGGCCGAACGTGAGGGGGACCGAGGCCATCGGGACGAGCATGTCCCACTCCCCGAATACGACCAGCACGAGGAAGGGGAGGACCGTGATTATCCCAAGGAATTCGAAGATGACCCCCATGTCGTGGGCGATGATGGCCAGGGTCTCCAGCCTCTTCATGGTGTACCTGGTTGGCACGCCAATGATATCTTGCTTCGCCCACCGGGGCAAGGGCTGTCATTCCCATTCGGCAGGGGAAAAGGAGGGTCAGTTCCGGCCAGAACCGGGATCATGAGGCTGCACATCATCTCCCGTCCAGCCTGGCTTTCCTGCTGTAAAAAGCAGAAAAGGTACCATATATGAAGTTACAAAGGTCCGGTACGCAGGCCCTTGAGTGCATCCCGCACATCTTCCCTGTCCAGTTTGGAGAGAATCTTATGTCGTAGGAGGGAATCATCACCGTCTGACAGGAGCTGGCTGAAAGGTGGCGAACAGCCAGCAACCTCTTCCCGCCGGTGTATTTCCGGGGTGGTCTTCCTCACCATCGTCTCACTTTCTGGCCGGGATGCCATTGACCCTGTTGGTGCTAAGGTGGCAGGGCCCTCGGCCTGGTCTCTCTCACCAGACCCTCATATATGGCAAATTTCTATTAAATCTCAATGTATATAATAATTGCGCAGAATAATATTTTTACGATAAAAAAATTGGAATGGCCGCACCCAATCGGTATCTCCCTTTTTGAACGAATATAGAGAGAGAAAATCCAGCGCAAAAATTTCCAGGAGGTCCCCGGGAATAGTTTATGCGCCCGGACCTGTCACATGTACAGGGAGCGAGGGTTGCCGAGAGGTCAAAGGCGATGGATTTAGGGTCCATTCTCGCAGGAGTTCGGGGGTTCGAATCCCCTCCCTCGCATCGGCCGGTGGACGAAAGATACTGCGATAATCCCGTCACGATCACTATTCAATTCGGGCCCTGTCATTGCGTTTTATTCTGGAAATGGCTGGATTATTTTCTTGGGTGCCCCTGCGTATGTACCAGAAAGAACCATGTGGTTTCTTGGTGAAGACTCCCTGAACACACTCATGAGTAGTGATTCCTTCCACATTTGGTGGGTAGGATGGTGAATGGTCCCTTTCCTGACCGGGATATCCGGGAGATGGCGGGGCCGGTGGAAAACTGGTGCAGGGGGAGGAGGGGATGAAAAGAGGCTCTCCTAGCGTGCATCCCAGATCTCGAACCGGCAGAGGTTACTGCCCTTTGCATAACAGCTTGTCTCCACTGCCTGCTTCCCCTCGCCAAAGTGCGCGGAGAAGAGCGCAGAGAGCACGCCGGACCCAAAGGAACATTCGGCCTTTCCCGTCAGGGGAAGGTCCATGCATTCAAAACAGTCGCGGATGACGAGAGTAAAGGGGTCCTGCCGTTCAAGGTCCATCCGCCCAAGTCCGAACTTCTCCCAAAAAAGGGAGAGGTGGTTGATAAAGGCCATGGTGTCATCGTCCTGCACGCGGGGATAGATGGCCTTTCCGGCCCTGTTACCTGCCGCGGAGAGGATGGGGTGGATGTCAATGCCTTCCGAGAGCAGGCTCACGCGGAGTGAAGTGAGGATGAAGCTGAAAACATCGCGTGTCGTTGCATCCGGAGAGAGAGCCTGCGGAAAAAACTGGTCTGCCCATTGCATCTCCCGGTCCAGGGCGAGAGTGCGCAAAACTATCCTGCCGTTCAGGGAAAAGATCCGCCGGCGTGCATCAGAGGGGTCGGGCCGTGACACCGTTATTCCCGCTTCCGTCAGGGCCTTGAGATGGACCGAGATGGTGGACTTTGCCCTCCCCAGGCGGCTGACGATCTCTTCGAAGTTCATCTCCCCTTCCTGGAGCATCTCGACGATCTTTCCCTTGAGAGGGCTGTCAATCGCCTTCAGCCCCCTGTCGGAGGCACAAATCTGGATGAATGGGTGATCTTCGCCTGGTTCCGGGAAAGGCACGACCGTATCACTTCTCCTGCATGAGGAGAATGGTCACAAAAAGTATAAATACATATGGTTCGTATATACTAGAATGTTCGTATGTTAACGAACAATTAACCGGGCGGCCTGCAACATCGCAGCCCGCCGGTGGTAACACCAGGAAAAACTGTCCCTCATCGGGGCGGCGCATCCCTGGTCGGAACTGGTCAATGAATTCCCAGGAAAAAGGAGAAATCTGCATGACACTGGCATCAACCCCTGCCCAGGCAAACGGGGTGGAGATGAAGGCCCCGGTATCGGGAACCGACCTGCCTTCATCTGCAAAGGCAGTCCTTGTACTGCTTTCCGACGGAAAAGAGCGAACCCTGAACGAAATAATCGGCAAGGTGCCATTTTCGCCCCGGACGATACGGAATGCGCTCACCCGGCTGCGGGAAGGCGGTCTCATTATTGCCAAGTTCAACTTCAGGGACGCGCGCAAGCCCCTCTACAGGTTAAAGACCGCATAAGGAAATCACGGCCGGGAGGGGGATTTTTTCCCGTTCCCCGGTATAAGGTACCTTTGCGGGGGTGCGCCATCATCGGTCACACCTGGAAAAGACTCACTTTTACTGACCGCCGTTTCCTACCGTCTTTTTCATCGACTATTCTCGTAACAACCCGACGTGGCGCCCCTCGTTCTCTCGTGTCCCTGCCTGTCGATCTCTTACGCCTTCTTCATACATCGACCCCGAAGAAGACGCGGATAACGACCCCGATGAGGAAGGATACCCCTGCAATTCCCAGCGATAGTGCTGCCATCTCGGCAAAACGTCTCCCGAAAGGAAGGTCAAGTGTCACGGATGTGTACCCTGTAAACGCGATGATAACAAGAATGGCAAAGACGAGGGTCACGAGGTATGCCAGGAAGGGGTTTTTCACCAGGACAAATGGCAGGACTAGGATGAGGACCGTGAGGATGTAGGTTGTGCCGGTATAGAGAGCTGCCTTCCCGGGGCGGGGCGAGGTCCTGTCTGACTTCTGCGAGAGGTACTCGGATGCCCCCATGGAGAGGGCAGCCGCGATCCCCATGATGCTCCCGACCGCGGCTATGAGGGCGGGGTCCTGCAATGCAAACGTGAACCCGGCAAGGCTCCCTGTGAATTCAACGAGGGCATCGTTCAACCCGAGAACAATCGACCCGATGTAGCGGAGCCTTTCTTCCGCGAGCATGGCGACGATTGCTTTCTCGTGCTGTTCCTCGTCCCAGATAACCTCTTCGATCCCCGGGACATGGTCGGATACGGAACGGTAGGTTCCGACGGTACTGCCTTCGCTCCTCTCCATGAGCTTGATGGCAAAGGTTACTCCAAGGAGCTTTGCAAGAATGACGTAAAGCCAGACGCGAACGGTGTCCGGCCCCCCCTCCACACCCGCAAGTGTCTGCCAGAACCGCGCGTGTGAAAGTTCTTCGCGGGCCATTTTCTCCAGGACACTCGCGTTTTTTGCATCCCTCATCATTCCCGCAAGTCTTTGATAAATGTGGTGCTCGGTCACCTCGTCCTTCTGGAATAAGCGAGCCATCTCCACCAGGTTGGGATGATGTCCCTGGTCTGTTCCTGTGGGAGGAACGGGAATATCCCCTCCTGTCTCGGTGACCCGGTCTTTAGCCATGAGTTGCACCCCGGGAAGTTGCCATGGTTTGGCCCTTCTCCCAACCATGGGAATGAAATGGATTAATAGGTTCTTATTTTGTCAGAAAATGTCACCGGCAGGAATTTTTACGATTCCGGTGACCCTCCCGTGACCGGAAAGGGACAACGGGGGACTCATTGGCCTCATGGCAGGTACGATCATCGCCACAATTGCGCTCCACATCAGGCCAAGGTCCACCAGCGAGACCCGGGCGGCACACACGTTCTTCCTCCGGGTCGCCACTCTCCTTCTGATCCCGATCGTCCTGCTCCTGTCATGCCCCTCCTGGAGACAGGCGGTTAAGTCTCCGGTGGGATCGGGGCGAAGGGACGGAGGAGGACTTCATGGGGCAGGCCCGAGAGGGCAAGTGCCGCAAGGGCACCGATCCTGCCCCTCCCCCCGAAGAGATCGATCTCCCACCGTGTGGCGGTTGCCTCCGCCTCGCCGATGGAAATGACCTCCCGCCTTGCCCTCTCGCCAAAAGCCCGGAGCTCCGGGGGGACCGAGAAGCCCCTGCGCATCGCAATACCCCATTCGGGAGAGAGGGACTCGTCCTGGACGAAAAAGAGTGCCCTGTCCCGCACGTTTTCGTACTGGCCGGGAGGGATTGCCACTTCAATGTAACTACACGAGTTTCCGGCAGTTTTTTGGGGTATGGCCGGATTGAGCATCACAACGTGGTGGCTGATGGGGAGAACCCCCCTGATGGTCTCGAGGTGCTGGAGCAGGGCAAGGGCGAGTGCAAACGTTGCCCCCCCCTCGCGCGAGTCCGTGTCATCGACCCCGATGACGAGGTGGACAAGGGCACGGGTCCTCACGCTGCCTTCCACGATCTTCCCCTCCCTGCTGATCTTCACTTCGCAGACCCCCTCGGCCTTTGCCATCATGTCGGTGAGGGAGTAGGCAGGCCCGCCGATGCACCGGATGTGCTGGATGATGTCTGACCCCTCTTTCTCGACCCCTGCGACACCGACAGACGATGCAGGAAAAAGGCCGATCTCCACGTCGCGTCGCCCCACGTGTGCCCACTCCCGGAGGAGAGTCCCGTCCCTCTCCACGCCCTGCAGGACTCCTCCCGCCCGGGAATGGTGGTACGCACAGAAGGCGGCACAGGCACTGCTCATGCACTCGTGGTGGATCTCGACCCTGTCGCCGTCGGTCGTGGTAAAAATCCGCCGGCATGCACTCGAGGGAAGGGCACTGATTGCCGCATATCGTGCAGGAATGCGACCCATCTTCCGTTCCCTGACGACAACGCACCCTTCATCAAGGAGCCTGTTGATCCAGTCCTGCGCAGTGCTGCGGGGGACTCCTGCGCCCTTCTGGATGTCTGTGACGGTGAAGTAACCCTGTTCCAGGGTACAGGTCCGCATCAGCCGCAGGAATTCACGGCGCTTTCTTATGACTCCCCGCATGGAAATCCCGGATAAAGAGGATGTCACCAATGATGGCGCTGGCCGTCTCGACGGACCCGGCCCCCTTCCCAATCAGGGTGATCTCTCCGGCAAGGTCTGTCTCGATGGTGATCGCGTTGAGAGTCCCTTCAACGACGAGGGGGTGGGAGAGGGGGAGGAGCCGGGGTGCAACCCGCAGGATTCCCCTCTCGGGGTTAGCCTCCGCAATGAGCCTGATGGTGCAGTCCTCTTCCTCGGCCAGCCGGATGGCGTCGTTCGTGATCATGTCGATCCCGGTGATATCCACGTCCTCGAGCTGGACAGTCTTCTTCCAGAAGGTATTTGCGAGGATGACGAGCTTGATGGCAGGGTCAATACCCTTGACGTCGTAGGTGGGGTCAGCCTCTGCATACCCCATCTCCCGTGCCTCGAGGAGTGCCTGCTCATAGGAGAGCCCTTCCGCCGCCATCCGGGAGAGGATAAAGTTGCATGTCCCGTTCAAAACACCATAAATGGCTCGGACGCGGTTCCCGGCGAGTCCCTGCTGCAACACGTGGATGACGGGGATGGCCCCCCCGACAGTTGCCTCGTAGCGCAGCATGACCCCGTTCTTTGCGGCACACCGGTGGAGGCGTTCAAATTCACGGGCGATAGGCCCCTTGTTCGAGGTGACGACGTGGCGGCCGCGGGTGAGTGCCTGGAGGATGTGCGTGAGGGCCGGTTCACCCGTCGTCGCATTCGTGGGAGTCACTTCAACGAGCACGTCATACGCAGCCTTCGTCACGACGTCCACCGAGGAGAGCGATGTATCACCGCAGTACCCGTGGATTTTCTTTGCCTCGAGGACCTCCTCGATACTGATACCGTCCCTGTCCATGAGGGCACTTTTCGAGTCTGCGACCGCCGTGACAGTAATACCGAGGTCCTTTTGGTTGATTACCTGCAGGAGGCCCTTTCCGACCGATCCCATGCCAAGGATGGCGACCCTCATTCGACCTCCTCCAGGGGTTCAACGAGCAGGAAATCCTTCTCCCGTGACACGCGGCGGAGGATCTCCATCGCCTGCTCCATGTCTTCCTTGTTGACCGCCTTGATCACGAGGCGGGCCGAGGAGACCTGGGTGATGGCCGGCATGCTGATGTTCAGCCCCGTGACCTCTGCAAAACCTGTGCAGTCGATGCGGTCCACGGTATCCCCGAGGTCCGTGTGGATGAGGTGCCCGATGACGATCACGGTCTTTTCGTAGAGGAGGCGTTCGTGCCCGATGCGCTGGATATTGACACCCTGTTCCCGTATCAGCCGGATGAGATCTGAAAGCCGCTGGTCAGGCAGTTCAAGCACGATCTGGACGCTCAGCATCTCCCCTCTCTCACCCTTCCTGTCGCGCTGGTGGATGACGGCAATGATATTGCCTCCCACCTCGGAGATGGGGCGAAGGGCTGCCACCAGCTGGCCGGGGGCATCCTTCATCTCCAGTTTCATCGATACCTGCACAGGTTCACCCGCACAGGTAGGTGTGCACGCGCAAAAAGATAAGACTAGTACCCTTCAACCACAGGGCAGCCGGGAAGATGCCCCTCCCGGAGAATAGGGCCCCTCACTTCCCGACACCGTAATATTTCCGGATGAATTCCCGGATCTTCTCGGACTCTACCCATCCCTGGTCGAGCTGGGCGACCGTCCGGTCGATATCGCGGGCCTGCTCGCGGATCTTTTCGGCAAAGGGCCCCCCCTCGAGGTCTGCAAGCCCGATGATGACCTGGATGGGATTCCGGATGTGGTCGCCGAGGACTGCAAACTGCTCGATGTTCTTCTCGATCTGCTCGTAGGCCCTCCTCTTTTCCTCCTCGATCTGCTGGGCCTTGGTAACATCCCTCATGACGACCATGACCCGGGCGACCTTTCCGTTTTCAAAGACGGGAATGAACCGGGTATCAAGGCTGTAGTCCCTCCCCTTGAAAGGGTACCGTATCGTCGTCTCCCTGGTCTCTCCCGAGGAAAAGACATCGTTGATCAGCTTCTTTACGGGGTCCTCCAGGCACGCGATTATTTCACCGGCGGACTTCCCGATGATCCCCTCCCCGTGGCCGATTCGCGCGAGCCACCGCCTGAAAGTTGAATTGATGAGGACGATTCGTCCGCCCTCGTCAACGAGGAAGATGCCGTCCATCATCGCATCCAGTGCCGCGACGTACTGGCTCTGGGAGGCCTTGAGTTCCTCTTCGGCCCGTTTCCTCTCGGTGATGTCAACGAGCGTAAACACCGTCCTCCTGCCGGGAAGGGGCCCTGCCGAGAGGAGGCCGTGCACGATCGCACCGTCTTTCCTCCGGAGGTGGCATTCCACGTCGGCGATGGCCCCGCCCCGGGCAATCCTCGCCATCACCTCCTCTTTTTCTGCCTGGACGGCAAAAAGGTCGAGAAACGCAGTGCCTGCAAGTTCGCCCGCACGGTACCCGAGGATCTCGGCTCCCCTGGTGTTGACCTCCTCGAGGACGGGACCGGAACGGAGATTGACGACGAGGAACACTCCTGCCTCCGAGTAGTCAAAGATACCATGGTACCGCCTCTCCTGCTCTTTCTGGGTCCCGGAAAGGGAGGCGACTATGACACCGATTGCGACAAAAACGTAAAAATAGGCCGTCGCCTGGGTCAGGAGCTCCAGGTGGGGGTACCCGATGAGATAGATCATCGCCAGGTACCCCATGGCAATGCCGACCGTCAGGGTCACGCCATGTCGGGGGAACCAGTAGGCAGCAATGACAATCGGGATATAGAGGAGGTGGGGTGTGATGGCCATCAGGTCCCGTTCAATCCCATAGAAATTCAGCAGGAATGCAAAAATTGTGGTTGCGATGAGCAGGACAGTCCAAAAACTCCTCTTCTCAAGCAGTGCCGGGATCCTGCTTGTCCATGCCACCCTGTACCGCATGTATCCTGCGTCTGCAAACCCTGTGTATAAGTCTTTCTCTTGGATCCTACCGGCCTGGCATGCCGGGGGACCGGCCATGCACTCACCCGGGAGGATTTTTTTTAGGTCTCCTCGCCCCGAGAGGGAGAGAGACGTGTGCCTCCCCTGTCGTCCTGTCCCGGTCTGCAGGAGAAGACGTGGTAGTGAGACATGAAATACCGGAAGGAATTGTTCTTCCCACAGGCCACAGGAATGGAGAACCGCGAGAGGATCTCGAGCATGAAGGCTATCCGGGAGGCAAAACGGCGGGGGATCTGGTTGTTGAAATACTCCTTCGTGATGTGGTCCGTGTTCGGGTGATGGGGGATACCGAGATCGCTCTCGGATACATCGTCGAGGCCCGCCAGGTACCAGCTCTCGATCTCCTGGATGATCACCACGATCTCCCGTGCATCGAGCACGCAGAACCTCTCCATCAGGACATGTTTCTTTGCCCTGACCCCCGCTTCCTGGTCGATATCTGAAAACACGATGTACTCGTCATTCATCCGGCGGATACTCCGGACGAGTCGGCAGACGTTGGCCCTCTTCATGCACGCGAACTTGATGACGTGGACCGACCGGTAGAGGGGCAGGAGCAGGGGGACGATGATATGCAGGAAGAAACGTTCGTCATCGTTCCCCTCGACAAAGAGGAATAGCCGCCGTTCGGTCATTCCAATCCGAGCAGGTTCTGGATGAACAGCTCCTCGACCCCGATCTCGTGGGCAAGGAACTCCCTGATCTCTTCCTTGTTCGCCGGCCGGCTCACCTTCGAGAACCCCTCCCTGTCCCGGGTGATCAGGAGGAGGTCATGGATATCCACGTGCTTGACCATCTCGGGGTTGTGCGTCGTCACGATGACCTGTTTCTGGCGGGACGCATCTTTCAGCATCTCCACGAGTTTTGAGATGAGGTAAGGGTGAATATTTCTCTCCGGCTCCTCGATGATCGTGACGGGGCGATCTTCAAAGTAAAGGGCGATCAGGATGGCGCAGATGTTGATGGTCCCGTCTGAGACCATGGATGCGGGCAGGTAGCGTTCCCTGTTGTAGACCTCCCGAAGCTTGAGGAACATGGACATGTCCATGAACTTCTCAACGGCCACGTCGTCCACGAACGGGAGTACCTCGTGCAGGAGGCGCGTGAACATCTCCTTGCGGGCAGGGTCCTCCGTGATCTTCTTGATCACGATCGCAAGGTTGCTGCCATCCTTCTCGAGGTCTGTCTTTCCCATGATGGGGACCGCTTTCTTGAGGAGGCGGGGGTCAAAGTCATAGACCTTCATCCCCCGGAATATCCATTCCAGGGAGGGGATCCCCGGGATGAAGAGGGGAACAGTCATAATGAGCCTCCTTTCCGGGGCTTCCGCAGACCGGTACGTGAACGGGAAGAGTTCCTCTTCCCGGAGTGCGAGCCCCCCCGGGGGATTGATGAAGTACCGGATGGACCCCCCTTCGCGGGTCAGGCCGAGGGAGCCTTCCCCCACTGGTCCCTTCTCGCCTCCCTGCAGCCTCTGGAACTCGCCTTCCACGGTGAGGGTATCAGACGCTATCTCATAGGTCTCCCCCTCGTCAGGGAATGCAAGGGAAAAGGCATAACAGATCTCCCGGGGGATGAAGAAGACGGGTGAACCCTCCTTGAGGGCAACGATATCGGTTTTCGGGTCCTCGAGGAGGTACTCGATCCGGAACGAGAAGGGTTTGCGGGGACCAATGACCGTGTTGCGGAGGTACTCGACACCGCCCTGCAGCGAGACGGCGTTCGGGAGCCCGTACTTGGCAATGTCCCGCAGGAACTTGATGACCTGGATGAAATTGGATTTTCCCGAGGCATTTGACCCGATGACAACGTTGAAAGGGTCAGGTTCGACCTCGAGGTGCGAGAAGCTCTTGAAGTTGCTGACCGTGAGCCTGCGGATGGGCATGAGAGAGGGTGCACCGTGAGGGCATATGGTATTTTTCCCCCATCCCCCCGGGACCACAGGACAGGAGATGACAATCCCCTTTTCAGGGGCGCGGGAAAAGGGGGATGCCCAGGTGGACAAGGAGGAGAGAGACCTCTTCCCTGAGGTCTTTTTCCAGCCAGAACAGGATGGTGAAGTAGAAGGCTGCCCCTATGATGACGATCGCGGCGATGACGCCGACGTGGTGGGGGAACGCGATAACCCTGAGCGCCCAGACGAGGACACCCATGAGGAGTGCTGCGAGCAGGATGGAGGCAAGGGTCTTTCGTTCAACCCCTACCCCGATCTCTCTTTCCATTATCCACCGGGCAGTCCCGGCGCGGCAGCAGGACGCGAGCAGGACCGCGATTGCGGCCCCTGTGATACCGTGCAGGGGAATAAGCACAAGTTCTCCGCCGACAAGGACGAGGGAGGCCAGGGCGTTGACAGAGAAGACCTGCCGGGGATAGCCGGATGCGCCGAGGGCCATGGCATCGAGGGTAAAGAATACGGCCCCGACCTGGGCGGCGAGGAGGAGGGAGAACGCGGGGGCCGCGACCACGAAGGGGGACCCATAGAGGAAGTAGAGGAGGCGGTCGGCAAGGAGGAGCCCGCCGATCACCATCGGGACAGCAATGACCAGGGAGTAGGAGAGGGCCCGCCGGAGGGCATGGCGGATGGAATCGATCTCGGCCTGGATGTACCACCGGCTCATCCGGGGAAAGAGTGACGCAGAAAGGGAAGTCGCGACAAAGAGGGAGAGGGCCGCAAGCTGGAGGGGGGCCCTGTAGTACCCGACCTCGGTGGTGTCCAGGAAGTACCCGACGAGGATCGTATCGGCGGCAGATGCGATCACGACAGCGAGGGAAGACGAAAAACCCCAGGCCGCATAAGGCACGAGTGCTTTGACGTGCCGCCACCCAAACGGGGCAGGCCTGATGCGGAGGACGTGCAGGTTGAGAGCGGTTGCCACAAGGAGCCCGGCGATGAACCCTCCCACCATTCCTGCAACGGCAAGACCGGCAGATACGGCAAGGATTTGCACGACAACCCGGGTTACGGTGTTGAGGCACTCCCCGACCTGGAGGATGCCCAGGCTTCCGCTGCCGTAGACACCTATAGCAATGATGCCACCCGCGGAAGCGATGGTAAGGGCAAAGATCAGCCAGGGGACGAGGCCGGCTGCAGAGAAGTCCTGCATGAAGGGAGCGAGGGCGAACACGATTGCAGTAATACAGGCAATGGTGAGAGCCGCCCTGATGGCCGCCTGGGCAGAAAGGTAGGCCCCTTCCTCCTCTCCCTCGCTGATCTTTTTGACCGCCGCACCTCCCATACCACCGTCGGCTGCCAGTGTTGCCAGGCTGAAGTAGGCGAGGAAGAGGTAATACGCACCAAGAACGCCGGCCCCCGCAACGTGAGCGATGTAGACCGTGGAGAGGTAGCCGGTGACTGTGATACCGATGTTGGCAAGGAGCGTGATCAGTGCCTGCCGACGGACGGTCTCGATCCCAAGGATCTGCCGGACGATCCTTCCCCGGTCCATGTATCTCTCCTGTTCTCCCCGGGAGGAGAAATAGGCTAGGTTGCCCGGTCCCTTCACTGGTGTCCGGGAGAAGGAGAAGTGACGTGACCGAAAGTGTGTAGTTCACCCCTGACCCAACCCTCTTTGAGCACGATGCCTGTCGGGCGGGAGGGAAAAGAGACCAAAGGGGGTGGACTGGCATTGGAGTCCCCCATCATCGAGGCAAGGGACCTTGTCAAGGACTACGGAAACCTCCGTGCAGTGGACACCATCAGCTTCTCGATCAGGCCCGGGGAGGTCTTTGGGTTCCTTGGCCCTAATGGAGCGGGGAAGACCAGCACCATGAAGATGATCCAGTGCGTCTCGCCTCCGACCAGGGGGACCCTTACGGTCTTTGGCAGGGACGTCGTGGGCCATGCCCGGACGATAAAGCGATGGCTCGGTGTTGTTCCCCAGGAGACCAACCTTGACCCGGATTTCACCTGCATCGAGAACCTCCTCGTGTATGCCCGGTACTTTGACATCCCCGCCGCGGAGGCACGGCAGAGGGCAGAGAGTCTCCTTGCATTCATGCAGCTCGAGGAGAAGGCCGATGTCCCCATCGATGGCCTCTCGGGCGGGATGAAGAGGAGGCTCATCCTCGCCAGGGCGCTGGTCAACAACCCACGCCTCCTCATCCTCGACGAACCCACCATCGGCCTTGACCCGCAGGCCCGTCACCTCATGTGGGAGAAGTTGAAGGCACTCCAGGCGATGGGGAACACGATCCTCCTGACAACCCATTACCTCGAGGAGGCCGAGAGGCTCTGCAACCGGCTCGTCATCATGGACAGGGGAAAGATCCTCGTCGAGGGAAAACCCGCGGACCTTGTCAGGAGGTATGCCGGGGACGAGGTCGTGGAAACGGAAAGCACCCCGGAGGTCATTTCGTGCCTGGAGGAGATGGGGTGCCGCTACGAGGTCCACGGTGACATGGTCCAGGCTTTTTCCGGCCAGCCGAAAGTCCTGGCAAAGCGCATCCTCGATACCTGCAATCCGGGCCGTCTCTTTGTCCGGAGAGGAACACTCGAGGACGTCTTTTTGAGCCTTACCGGGAGGGAACTTCGGGAATGAGACTGGATGTACCGCTCCCCTCCCGCCTGGCCTGGAAGGTATGGCGCCGGAACCGGGACGTCTTTTTCAAGACATACAGGGTCAATTTTCTGCCCCCCTTTATCGAGCCGGTCCTCTACCTCCTCGCCCTTGGATATGGGCTTGGGATGTTCGTCGGAGATATCGGGGGGGTGCCATACGCCTCATTCATTGCCCCGGCCCTGCTTGCCATCTCCATGATGAACTCATCCTTTTTCGAGTGCACTTACTCCTCTTTCGTCCGGATGTACTACCAGAAGACCTACGATGCCATGGTCGCAACTCCCCTCTCGATAGAGGACGTGATTGCCGGCGAGCTCCTGTGGGGGGCCACGCGGAGCCTCATTTATGCATCGGCAATGCTCGTCGTGCTCCTGGCGTTCGGGGTCGTCTCCTTCCCCTCCTCCCTCCTTGTCATTCCCTTCTCTTTTGTCGCCGGGCTCCTCTTCTCGGGTATTGCCATGTGCTTTACAGCAATTTCTCCCTCGATCGATACCCTCAACTACCCTGCCTTCCTCTTCATCACGCCGATGTTCCTCTTTTCGGGAACCTTCTTCCCCCTCTCAGTTTTACCCGGGCCGATCCAGGTCTTTGCGATGGCAGCCCTCCCCCTCGCCCAGGTTGTAACGGTAACACGCTCGCTCACCCTGGCGACACTGTCTCCCATCCTGTTCCTCTACAGCCTTGCGTGGATCGCGGCCGTTTGCACGGTCCTCTTCTTCGTCTCGATAAGCCTGATGAGGAGGCGGCTGGTCATCTGAATTTTTCGGTTCATCCCCGGCCTGCGGGAGACCACGCCGGGATACCCCCTGGCAGAAGTTGATATCTCCCGACCGTGAAACGATATTTCCACACGCAGGTGAGAATCGATGGATCCCTGGTTGCTCGTGGGGGGTGTTGCGGCCCTGCTGACGACATTTGGTTTTGTCCCCCAGATCCTGAAGATGTACCGGACGGGGTCTGTCGAGGACATCAGTCCCCTGACCTTTTTCCAGTTCATGGCAGGCGTCAGCCTCTGGACGTTGTACGGGGTCCATATCGGTGACCCGATCGTGATTTTTGCAAATTTCGTCACTCTCGGGACTCTCGTCGCAGCCCTTTGCCTTTACATCAGGTTACGACCCCGTGCAGGGGGGGCCTGACCGTGATGCCGGCGGTAGCGGGACCACCTCCCGGGACGAGGAAAGACCGGGGGGCTGCTGTGCCGTTCTCAAAAGATGAAGACATCCGGGTCCGGGTCGTGCGGTATGCCATCCTCGCACCGAGCCCTTCCAACACGCAGCCCTGGAGGGTTGCGTTCCGGGGCAATGACCGGATTGTCCTTTCCCTTGACCAATCGCGGGCACTCCCCGCGAGAGATCCCCACGGGCGCTGGGCCTTTCTCTCCTGCGGGGCGTTCCTCGAGAACCTCGAGATTGCTGCCCGGCAATTCGGGTACCGTGCCGACATCGACCTCTTCCCGGCTGGCTGGCCGGACCCAGGAAAACCTCTCTTTGACCCTGTTGCCCACATCGACCTGGAAGGGGACAAAAATGCCCGGCCTGATCCCCTGTTTGCTGCGATCCCCGACCGGCGAACCAACAGGCGCCTCTTTTCCCGGGAGGAAATATCCCTCTCGGTTGCAGGGGAACTGGCAGAATGTGCTGACTTTGAACTGGTCCCCTTTGGTTTTTCCCAGGACAGGGATCTTGTCAGGGCGATCCGTGACCTCGCGGCGGAGGCCTTTTTGGGGGAACTTTCTGACGGGGACCGGTTCTTTGAGTTCCTGGAGTATTTCCGTTTCACGGATGATGAGACAAAAAAAGCACGGGACGGTTTTGGATATGCCCAGTCGGGGCATGGAATGATTTCCCGGTTCTTTATCGGGACGTTCCTCCGTTCCCGGAAGTCGGCCCTCCGCCACCCGGAAAAGTTCGTCCAAAAAGAGGTATCATGCATTTGCGCACGGCTGGACCATTGTGGAGGGGTTGGGTGGCTCTCCACGAAAGGGGACTACCGGATCGACCAGGTGAGGGCAGGGAGAGTGTTTGAGAGGGTCCACCTCAAAGCAACTTCCCTTTCCCTCGCCCTCCAGCCCGTCACAGCGCCCATTGCCGATATCCCCCCGGTCGCCGGGATCCGGTCCCAGGTCTGCGAGTTCCTTGGCCTCCCCCGGACGCATACCCTCCAGATGCTCTTTCGCATCGGGTATGCACCCGGGGTCCCGGCACCACCCCGGAGGGATCTCGCTTCCTTTTTCCCTGCCGGGGAGGCCCACAATACCTCTCACGTCCCAGGGCAGAGCACGTAATGCAGGCCCAGGGCTGCACACAGGATGACCAGTCCCCCGGCAAGCAGGGGTAAGGTATAAGAGAGGACGACCTGCCTGGCGGGTTCGCCGGTTGTGCGCTGGAGCAGCCAGAAGTAGGGATCGGTCAGGAAAGAGATGACGCAGGTGCCGGCCGCGAGGGAGAGGACGAGGGGGAGCGGACCGAGCGTGCCCGCGATTGTCGATCCCGCCATGACCTCCGAGGCGATGACCGCACTTGATACCCGGGAGCCCTGGGCCGCCTGGATGATGGCCGTAAAAGTAAAGGGTATCAGGACAGCAGGGAGGATTCCCGTCACCGCCGGGAAGACCGCCCCGGGAAAGCCACTTTGGAGGACGACACTTCCCATGGCACCCGCCCCGCAGATATCAAACATGATGACACCTGCATGCCTCGTCCCCTGCAGGATTCCTGCTTCCCGTGCGTGTCCGGGTGCGAGCAGGAGGGCAGTTGCCATCCCCCCACCCATGGCCGCCTGGATCACTGTCCCATGGGACAGGTGGAGGACGAGGGAGAAGAGGGGAATGGAAAAGAGAATGGCGATAAACGGTGCCCATGCCCGCCAGGCTGTGCGTGGGGATCTTTTCCCTGCAGATTCAGCCGGTCCCCCGGCGTTGTTACCATCCCCCGCACGGGTATCGCGGGAGGACCGGGAGCGGAAGAAGACGACCATGCCGGCGAGAAGGGAGAGCGAGAGGGGTACTGCAACCAGGTCGTAGAGGAGGGGGGACAGCCCCTCTCCAAATCCAATAAAAAGGGGTATGATAACCGGGGTCGGATAGACGACCGTGTAGGAAAGGACACTCCCTGCAGCGGTGAGGTAGAGGAGGAAATTTCTCTCCCGCTTATCTTTTTCCAGCTCTCCCATGACGGGAGAGAGCATCACGAAGGCGGTGATGCAGCAGGTCAGCGGGAGGGAAAAGATGTAGCCCGCGAGCGCGGAAAGGCTGAAGGGATTTTTTACCCTCCTCCGTATGTCTTCAACCATGCCGACGAGGGCACCCTGTGCCTGGAGGGTCTTTGCGATGACTGCCCCGCAGAGGATGATGATGGCAAAGAGCCCAAAGACCTTTCCTATCCCGCCTGTGATGGCCAGAATGACCTCTTCGGTGCCCATCCCTGAAGCGAGTCCAAAGAGGAGAGCCCCGGAGAGGAGAGATAAAAAGGGGGGGCTTCGCACGTACAGGCTCATGAAGCAGAGGAAAAGGAGCGTGAGTGCAAAGAGGACGAGGATGGTCATCGTGGGACCTTCACCAGTCACCGGCCGGATTATCGCCGAATCTCAAAACCCCTCACCTGGTGCGTTGCATCCGTCCATTCAACAGACATATCGGTCACCCTGATGAACGGGTCATTCCGGGCCCGGATCTCCCCGAGGAACTTTTCCAGGGTGTCGCGTTCCCCTTCTGCGACCACGCTCACGGTCCCGTCCGGGTTATTCCTGACCCACCCCGCGACACCGAGGCGGAGGGCAACATCCCTGACGAAGTACCGGTACCCGACACCCTGTACACGACCAGAAACGACCACCCGGACTCCCGCGATCATGCGTCACCATCCCCTCTGTGTGCAGGCATAGTGCATGCCGGGGTCCGGGAATATCTCCCGCAACGGGAGTCGGATGCCATGTGATCACCGGTGTCCCGGGAAGAAGGACCTTTGCTCCATTTTTTCAAGGGCCCTGCAGCGGGAGAAGTAGGTCTCCCCCCAGATCCACGGCATGTAGCTCCTGCACATATCGGGCTTTTCGGAGTGAATGGAACAGATATATCGTGTTTTTCCGGTCCGACGGAGGAAGGGGCAGACGGCAGGATACTCCCCCGTCTCCGGGTCCCGCATCTCGATCGCACTGATCCCCCCGATCTCGTCGGGGGATAGGTCTGTGCACTGTATCCACTTCCCGTCTGCCCTGCATGCCGAAAAGTGCCGGAGAATCTCTCTCCGCCCGTTAGAGATCCAGGCATAGAGGTTCTCATGGGTGGGATAGATCCTGTCCCCGAACACCTTGCAGCACAGACCGCACTGGAGGCAGAGATCTTCCTGCCTGCCAGGCTTTTCCTCCTCCCACCTGTCCTGGTCTGATATCCCCGCCATACTGGTACCAGAGTATGATGTCCCCTGTTGCATAACTTTACCGTCCCACCCCCGGCACTCTATCCTCGTCTTTATCGGGTCAAATGGACAAGTACTGCAAAAATGGCATTCGTGTGCAGGCAGTGCGGGGAGTGCTGCATGTCCATGGGGGACTACATCGTCATCGAACGCCAGGTCGGCCCCTATTCGTTCGAGGCGTGTTCGGTCTCGACCGGCACAGAATTCCTGGCCCACATTGACAAAGACAAGCAGGGACTTTTTGCTGACGGGACGTGGATCAGGGATCATCCCGGAGCGTGCCCGTTCCTCCGGCCGAGCGGTGACCGCGTCATCTGTTGCATCCATGAGACGAGTCCGGCCCAGTGCAAGGCATACCGGTGCGTGGTCTTCCGCATCCGGTCTCCTGACGGGAGACCTGCGGGGTACGTTACCGGGACACTTGCCCTCCACACCAGCGACCCGGCCCTCCGGGAGGTGTGGGAGGAGGGAGAAAAGGCGATGGCAAAGGGGCCCGTTTTTTCCGAAGAATCCATTGTCTCCTTCATTTCCTCCCGGGGATACACCTGCGAGTGAACTTCTGATCAGGAAACGCAGGGGTGGAAAACGACCGGACTCGTTTTCCGACTCATCCTTTTCGTCAAAGGGAGGGGAAGTATTTTCATCAACCACGAACTTTTTCCCCCGCAGGGTCCATTTTACCACCATGGAAGATTTCACCAGGTTTTTTGAAAGAGATCTCTATGCCCGTGAGAACGGGATCGAACTTGTCGCCGTGGGCCGGGGAGAGGCCAGGGTTAAGATGGCCATCAGGCAAGAGCACATGAACAGCCACGGGACTGTCCACGGGGGGGCGATCTTCACCCTTGCCGATACCGCCTTTGCGCTCGCATCCAATTCCCACGGTATCCCCGCGGCAGCGATCAATGCCCATATCTCCTACATGAAGGCGGCGAGGTCAGGGAACCTCTATGCTGAAGCAAGGGAATTTGCAAAAAATCCAAAACTCGCAACTTATACGGTCGAGGTAACGGATGATGCGGGTGAAAAAATCGCCATTTTCCAGGGCATGGTTTACAGGAAGACACCCCCGCCCGTTCCCTGAATATACCTGGTTTTTGCAGCAATTACCCGGAAAAAAGGCATTCTGCCGGGGAAAAGGGGTAGAGAGGATGAATTCACATTCACTACCCCTCCCCGGAAAGGCTGCTTTTATTTTACGAGACCGGGGTGATTGTCTGTTTCATGAAACCCCTTTGCAATCGGTTGCCGGGACTCCGTTCACCGGGTGATAGCTGCGTACCTGAAGGGTTCGTGATCCCGGTCCCGTCCGACAGGCATCCCCCTCCATTCTTCTTCCCCGGAGGAGCGGGGAGTGCATCCCTGTTCTCCTGCATGAACTGCTGGAGGAGGCTCCGTGCAGTCCCGACGTCACCGCTCTCGGCGGCGGCCCGGATGGCACTCACGTCGTATCCCTTCTCCTCGAGGGTGTCAAGGAGCCTGTCCATGCGGTTGGAGTTCCCCGGAGGAGCGGGGAGTGCATCCCTGTTCTCCTGCATGAACTGCTGGAGGAGGCTCCGAGCAGTCCCGACGTCACCACTCTCGGCGGCGGCCCGGATAGCACTCACGTCGTATCCCTTCTCCTCGAGGGTGTCAAGGAGCCTGTCCATGCGGTCAGCGTGTCCCCTCTCACCCGGTGGACACGCGGGCGGGTTCGTGCCATTCGTGTCGGCCTGGACAGGCCAGGCACAAAGGACCAGGAGCCCGAGCAGGATGCCCAGGACCAGAGTCGATATCAGTTTTTTCATGATTTCCTCCCTGTTGTTGTTACGGTGCCGGTGACGTCCCGACGTAAAATATATTTTACATTGTGTTATTTAAATATTACTAATGGGGGAGTATCTTTGACATAACCGCGGGGTGGGACGCGGGAAATCAGGGGTGGGACCCTGTTCGTGGGAGGGGAAAGAGAAAAATCCCTTCGGCCAATTCATTCGTACAGGAATATATCTTCGATGGACACGCCAAAAAAGCGGGCTATCTTGAACGCGAGTTCGAGAGACGGGTCGTACTTGCCCTTCTCTATGGCAAGGATGGTCTGGCGGGTCACCTTCAACTCCTGGGCCAGTGCCTCCTGGGTGAGGTCCCGCATCGCCCTGTACACCTTTATCCTATTCTTCATCGGTGTCCCACTCCCCGTACTTGCGGGCATAATAGACCCGGAATGCGATGTACAGGAATGCAATGCAGCAGAGCAGGACCATCTGGAGGATGCCGAAGTACCCGAGGTAGGGCTGGTCCCGCGGGAATTCACGGGGGAAACCCCGGGGCCGGGGTATCCCGAGCGGGGTCGAGAACCCGATGACCGCGGTTCCCAGGCTGACGGCAAAAAATATGACCCAGAAGACCTCCAGCGTCCTGAAACCTGCCTTCTGGGTGATGAGCCGCGACCTTTCATCTTCGGCGACGTCCGTGATCATCAGCCTCGCGACATACAGGAGGCCGACCCCCATGATGAACCCGGCAGTGATGATAAGGGGATTGTGGAGATCCACGGAGAGCCAGAAGAGTCCCACCTCCACGAGGCCGGTGATCCCGGCCAGCAGGTAAAAGGTATTCTGTTTCATGGGAGTAACGCGTAAACACTATGATACAAATAGTTAATGTATTTTTACCCTCCAGCCGGGTGAAAGGTATTTACACGGACAAACCAGCTCTCCTGTTCAGACACCATGGCGTCGGATGTACGGGCCTTAGGCGGGGCGTTGATAGGGCGGGACTCGCCCCTCTCTCTCCTCTTCTCACTCTCCATCGCCCCACTCCTCGCGTTCCTCTATTTTTCCCTCTGCTTTTTTACCCTTCCCCCTGAAAAGGCCCTGGTCCTGGGCGGGCTGATGATCCTCTACTACATCCCCCCGTCTGGAAAGGAGTCACTCATCCCCCTCGGGATAGCCCTCGGAATACCCTGGTGGCTCATGGCAACCTCCCTTGCACTCCTCGATGTCCTCACCAGCCTCTTCATGATCCTGAACTTCCGGTTCGCGCTCCGCATCCCGGTCCTTGGTCCCTGGATATCCACTTTTCTCGATTCCGGGGAAGAATTCATGAAAAAGAGGCCTTGGATTTCCCGCTGGTCGGTTCTGGGGGTGGCATTCTTCGTCTTCCTCCCGTTCCAGGGGACCGGGGGGGTCGGTGCGACTCTCGTCGGGGTGCTTGTCGGCCTGTCACCCTCGCGGATACTCCTTGCTGTTGCAATCGGTGCATCCGCCGAGTGCCTCCTGTTCGCGCTCGGGTCTGACATCATATGGAGGCTGATCCTGGAGAACCTTGCCTTCGGTGCCGGTGTGGCCCTGGCCGTGATTGCGTGCGGGGCCCTCATCTACCTCTTCCTGCAGCGGTGGTACGATGGGGGAGGGGAGTAAGTGGTCATACCGGATATCCCCCGGGAAACCAGACTCTTTTTTATAGATAAAATCGCCACCCTGTATGCATCATGGATAGGTTGTGCCTGCACAACCACGGGTGCCAGGCAACCGTTCTTTCGGCAGAGCCAGGGACGTCCTGCCAGGAGAAAAACGTCGCAGGACACGTGCGGGGTTTTTGATGCAGATATTCTCGTTTGACTCACTCTCCGGCCTCACGAGTGCCGAAGTCTCCCGAATCCGGGAGGTAGAGGGATATAACGAGATCCCGTCTGACCGGTGCCGCAGCCCTGCTGCGATTGTCGCCGGGGTCTTCCGGGAGCCGATGTTCCTCCTCCTGGTTGCTACGGGGGCACTCTACTTCCTGCTCGGGGACATCCAGGAAGGTCTGCTGATGCTCTCCTTCGTCATCGTGATCATCGGCATCACGGTGTACCAGGAGAACAAGACGGAGAAAGCCCTCGAGAGCCTCCGGAACCTCTCAAGCCCGCGGGCGCTCGTCATCAGGGACGGGAACCTGGTCCGGATCCCCGGGAGGGAGGTCGTTTCCGGGGATTACCTCGTCCTCTCCGAGGGAGACCGAGTCCCTGCCGACGGGGTCCTCCTCTATTCCCAGTCGCTCTCCATCGACGAGTCGCTCCTGACCGGGGAATCGGTCCCCGTGCGCAAGACGGCGGGTAGGGAGGGGATGGTGCCCTCACCCCCCGGAGGGGACGATCTCCCCTTCGTGTACTCGGGGACGCTCGTTGTCCAGGGGCAGGGCCTCGCCCGCGTCACCGCAATTGGGCAGAAGACAGAGATGGGAAAGATCGGGAAGGCCCTCATGGCAGTCGAGAGGGAGGACAGCCTCCTCAAGAGGGAGGTCGCCGGAATCGTGAGGAAGGTTGCCATCGCCGGGATATCCCTGTGCGCCGTCATAGCCGTGGTATACGGTCTCTCCCACGCGAGCTGGGTGGACGGCCTTCTTGCAGGGATCACGCTCGCGATGGCGATCCTCCCCGAGGAGTTCCCCGTCGTTCTGACGGTCTTCCTTGCCCTCGGGGCATGGAGGCTCTCCCGGTATAACGTGCTGACGCGCCAGGTCCCTGCCGTCGAGACGCTCGGGGCGGCAACGGTCCTGTGCGTGGACAAGACAGGCACGCTCACCGAGAACAGGATGTCGGTGAAGGCATTCTGCTGTAACGGGGAAGTGACACCGTTTGGCTGCAGGGGCGATGAAACGGTCCCTGACTCATGCCACGAACTCGCGGAATTCGCCATCCTGGCCTGCAAGAAGGACCCGTTTGACCCGATGGAGAAGGCCCTCCTCTCCCTGGCCGGAGGGGAATTTGGAAAGACCGAGCACGTACATGCCAGCTGGGAACTCGTGCAGGAGTACCCCCTCTCCCCCGGACTCATGGCCATGTCCAACGTCTGGCGTTCTCGCGACGGGTCGGAATTCGTGATCGCGGCCAAAGGTGCCCCAGAAGCCATCGCGGACCTCTGCCACCTCGACGCCGGCCGCCGCAAAGACCTTGGCCACCAGGTCGATGCCCTGGCTTCGCAGGGCCTGCGCATCCTCGGGGTCGCGAAGGCATCGTTCCGGCCGGCTGCCCTCCCGGACAACCAGCACGACTTTTCTTTCTCGTTCCTCGGGCTGATCGGGTTTGCAGACCCCGTCCGACCGGGCGTCCGCGAGGGGGTTGCGGAGTGCCGGGCTGCCGGGATCCGGGTCACCATGATCACCGGTGATTACCCCCTCACGGCCCGGTCGGTGGGTGCAGAGATAGGTCTCCCGGAGGTCGACCACATCATCACGGGCCCGGAACTCGACCGCCTGACGGACGGGGAACTTGAGGATAAGGGGCGATTGACGTCGATCTTTGCCCGGGTCGTCCCCGCCCAGAAACTCCGCATCGTCCAGGCACACAAGAGAGGGGGTGAGGTGGTCGCCATGACGGGGGATGGCGTCAACGATGCACCGGCCCTCCGTGCAGCTGATATCGGCATTGCAATGGGCCGGAGGGGGACAGACGTCGCGAGGGAATCAGCGTCCCTCGTCCTGCTCGACGACAACTTCACGTCGATCGTGGCCGCGGTCCGGATGGGGAGGAGGATCTTTGACAACCTCAGGAAGGCGATGGCCTACATCTTTGCGATCCACGTCCCCATCGCGGGCATATCCCTCGTCCCCGTGCTCCTGGTCACCCCCCTCGTCCTCCTCCCGGCTCACATCGTCTTCCTCGAGCTGATCATCGACCCCGCGTGCTCCATCGTCTTTGAGTCTGAACGGGAGGAAGGAGACGTCATGAGAAGGCCGCCGCGGAAGAAGGATGAAGGCCTCCTGTCGGGAACGACACTGCGGTATGGCCTCATCCAGGGGAGCGTGGCCCTTGCCGGCGTGCTCCTCGTCTACCTCTGGGCGCTCCTGTCCGGGATGGGCGAGGACGAGGCCCGGACACTCACGTTTGTGTCCATTGTTGCGGCAAACCTTGGCCTTATCCTCACCAACAGGTCGTGGACCCTCCCCTTCTGGGAGACAATCAGGTTGCAAAACAGGGCGTTCTGGATCGTCATGTCCGGGACAGTCCTCTGCCTGGCCCTCGTCATTTCCCTTCCTCCCTTAAGGGATCTCTTCTCCTTTGCACCGGTACCCGCCAGGGCCCTCCTGGTCGCCGCAGCAGCAGGGGTTGCAAGCGTGCTCTGGTTCGAGGTCTTCAAGCTCTGGAAGAACAAGGCTGCGGCTGTCACCGTGGTGCCCCGCTGACCAGCCTGGAAGCCAACCCCTGCCCTTCAGCGGGGGGGATAGGGGGGGCGAGGGTTACCTTTTCTGGAACAGGCGCCGCCCGAAGGGACATCTCCCGAACCAGCACAGGAGAGAGATAGCGATGAGGGCCGCCGCAATGATGAAGGCCATCCCTGCTGCCTGCATCAGGGTCCCCATCCACGGGCTCCCGGGGAGGAGGCGGAAGTCTGCAAGGTCGATCCCGGCGGCAAGCCGGGCCAGGTTTGTCACGAGGAGGACTGCCGGGATAACGTACTTGCACAGGGGGTGCACGATTCGCGCAATGGGACGGCCGATCTCCCGGTCAAGGACATCGCGGGGAACAAACCACGAAAAGCTCACGGCAAGGACCACGGCCGCAAGGGGGAGGCCCAGCGTCCCGACGGTCTCATCCATGAAGTCGAGGACTTTGATGTCCCCGATGGTCCAGTTCGCGGTACTGTAACTGAGGGCAGAAGGCAGGCCCACCGCAACCATGACAAGCCCGAGGAGGAGCGACGTCTTTTCCCGGGACCAAGAGACCGCTTCCCGGAGCGATGAGACCCCTACCTCGAGCATGGAGACCGCCGATGTGATCGCCGCAAAAAAGAGGACGAGGAAAAATGCAATGGCAAAGAAGGAACCGCCCGGCATCAGGGCAAACGCCTTCGGGAGGGTTGAGAAGGCAAGTTCTGCCCCTGCCGCCGGTTCAAGCCCGAACGTGAAGACGAGGGGAAAGATGACGATCCCGGCCAGGAGGGCAACGCCAAGGTCCGCGAGGGTGATGACCAGGGCAGACAGGGGGATCGGTATGCCTTTTTCCATGTATGCCCCGTAGGTGAGGAGGATCCCCGTCCCGACAGAGAGGGAGAAGAATGCCTGTCCAAAGGCGGCACTCCAGACCAGGGGGTCAAAGAGCACGGTAAAGTCAGGGGAGAACAGGAACGCTGTCCCTTCGTGAAACCCTGGCAAGGTCGTTGCATAGAGGGCCATCAGGACGAGGATTGCCACCGATACTGGGATGAGAATGACCGATACGCGTTCTATCCCCTTCCGCACGCCCCGCGAGATGACAGCCGTTGTAACACCTGCGGAAAAAAGGAAGAAAATGACCGGCAGGAAGGTTCCCGTAAAATTCGCAAACGTCATGCTCACCCCTGACAGCGAGAAGAGTGCATACGCCGCCGTCCATCCCGTAATGACGAGGTAGTAGCAGAGGACGAGGAAGATAATTGTGCACAGTAACCACCCGGCAATGCGGAAAGAGGGTCGGATAGACCGGAACGCGCTGACGACGGTCCCCTGGAAGCTCCGCCCCATCGCGAGTTCGAATACCATCAGGGGAAATGCAAATGCAAAGACCGCTACCAGGTAGGGGATGAGGTAGGCCCCGCCGCCGTTTTGGCCAACGACAGATGAAAAACGCCAGATATTTCCAATGCCCACCGCGGAGCCGATAGCAGCAAGGATGAACCCTCCCCGTGACGACCAGTGTTCCCCCTTACCAAGCATTCTCTGCCTTCCCGGACGGGGCAATGGCTCCTCCCCGGTTCCCGATAACCCCGTCCTGCCGGTTGAAGATCTTGAAGAGCTCCATGACCACGATGACCGTGCCCGCGATGCAGAGGCAGACCAGCCACTGTTCCGGGGTGACCGGGCCAAGCCCGAGGATCTCCTGCATGAGGGGGACGTGAAGGGAGATGATGTGGAGCCCCTGCATGAGGATCACTCCCGCGATGAGGAAATAGTTATTCCTGATCGGGACGCGGAAGACCGAGTAATACTCGGACCTGCAGTTGAAGACATGGAAGTTTTCGAAGAGGACCATGAGCAGGAGGAGCAGGTTCCTTGCAACGGCCTCCTCTGTCCCATTGGCATTGAGCCACCAGAAGGTGATAAACGCCACGACACCGATTGTCAGGCCGGAGAGAACCGTCTCCCTGACCATGAGGCCGTTGAAGATCCCTTCACGAGGGGGCCGGGGCTTCCTCTTCATGGTGTCCTTTTCACCGGCCTCGAAGGCAAGGGCCACTCCCTGGATGCCGTTCGTGACGAGGTTCAGCCACAGGAGCTGGACTGCAAGGAGCGGGATGGGGAGGCCGGCGAGGAGGGCAAGGATAAAGAGGACGACTTCTGAGAGGCCCGTTGAGATGAGGAGGTAGGTCACCTTCCGGATGTTGTCATAGGCAAACCTCCCCTCCTCGACACCCGCGATAATCGAGGAGAAATTGTCGTCGGTCACGATCATCGCGGCAGTGTCTTTTGCCACGTCCGTCCCCGAGCCCATGGCGACACCGATGTTTGCCCGGCGGAGCGCGGGGGCATCGTTGACACCGTCCCCCGTCACGGCGACAAAATGGCCCCGCTGGACGAGGGTATCGACGATCTCCATCTTCTGGACCGGAGTGACCCGGGCAAAGACCCGTGTCCTGTCGATGACCTCCCCGTAGGCGGGGAGCGTCGGGTCACCCATGGCGGCGAGTTCCTTCCCGGTCAGGACCACCCCGAAATCTCTCGCGATGTCAAGTTCGCGGGCGATGGCAAGGGCAGTGCGGGGGTGATCCCCCGTGACCATGACAACGTCGATTCCTGCCCCGTGGGCGACCCGGACGGCGTCTTTTACATCGGGCCGGAGGGGGTCGATGAAGCCCACGAGACCGTTCAGGCACAGTTCCGGTGCTGTTTTTTCAAGGGAGGGGTCTGGCCCCGGCGGGGAGGTGAAAGACCCTTCGGCGACCGCGAGGATCCGGAAACCCTTCTCCATCATGGCTTCGCAGTGCGACTCGATGGAGAGGGGATCGAGGGGGCCGATCCCCGCCGGGGTCGCCATTGTCCTGCAGTAGGGCAGCACCGCCTCGACGGCACCTTTGACGGCAATTTTCACGGGGCCTTTCGGGTCGTCCCCCTCCCGGTAATACACCGCGGCGTACATCCTCTCTGACTCGAAGGGTACGTGGGCGACAGGCCTGATACCATTCCTGACTTCGTCGGGAACAAGCCCTGCCTTGTATCCCAGGGCGAGGAGTGCGATGTCCATGGCATCTCCACTGTGGACCCAGGTCTCGTCCTCCCTGTAGAGTGTCCCCTCGTTGCAGATGATCGCAACTCTGGCGAGGGCCCGGACGGCACGGGCAACTGGTTCGGGGGGACTTTCCCCCGCGACAAGGAGAGTCCCTTCTCCCGGCTCATAACCGGCCCCTGTTACCTTGACCACCGTGCCAGGGGGGACAAAGACAGCCTGTGCGGTCTGCTGGTTGACCGTCAGGGTCCCTGTCTTGTCGGTTGCAATCGTCGTGCAGCTGCCGAGGCTTTCCACGGCGGCAAGTTTCCTCACAATGACGTTCCTGCGTGCCATACGGGAGGCTGCGATGGAGAGGGCGACGGTAATGGCAACAGGAAGCCCTTCCGGGATCGCGGAGACGACAAGGGCAACGGCCAGGAAGAAGACCTCGAGGGGAGGGACGCCCTGCGAGAGTGCGGCAATGGCCATCACGATGCTGGCCGAGACGATGAGTGCCCCCACGTTCCGGGAGAAGACCTCCATCCGGATGAGGAGCGGGGGTTTTGCAGACTCTGTCCCCGAGACAGCCTCGGCGATCTGCCCGACCTCCGTCCGTGTCCCCGTCCCCGTGACAATACCGCAGCCCCTCCCGGAAACAACAGTACTGCCGGCGAACGCCATGTTGGAGCGGTCGCTCACCGGTGCGTTCTCTTCCGTGATACCCACGGTCTTTTGCACCGCGACCGACTCGCCGGTGAGGAGGGACTCGTCAATGGAGAGTTTTGCAGCATGCAGGAGCCTCACGTCTGCCGGGACTTTCATGCCGGACTCGAGGAGGACAACGTCTCCGATCACAAGGTCTTTTGCAGGAATGTTCTGCCAGGAACCGTCGCGGCGGACGCGGGCCGTGACCTCAAGCAGGCTCTGGAGTTTCTGGGCGCTCTGCTCTGCCTTCCATTCCTGGATTGTGCCGATTGCGGCGTTGATGCAGACGACGAGAAAGATGAAGGCCGCGTCCTTGGCGTCACCGATCAGGATCGAGATGACTCCTGCTGCAAGCAGGATGTATATGAGCGGGCTCTTGAACTGGTGAATAATGACCTGGACAAGACCGGGAGCCTTTCCGGATGGCAGGGTATTTTTTCCATACAGGGAGAGTCGGCGGAGGGCCTCTTCCCGGGAGAGCCCCCCGGACCCTGAGCGGAGGGTTTCGTAAACCTTCTCGATCGGGATGGCGTGCCATGGGACCGCGTGGTGGGGGATATTCTCGGGAATCATGCCAGTGCATCCACAAGGCGAAAAATATCTCCTGCTATTTTAGTCCCGGAGTCTCTCTTTCCGGGCGATCACCATCTCGCAGAACCCGTCACCCCTGCAGCGGGCCATTGAGATCCCGACAGAGAAATCCGGGTTGAGGGCCTCAATGACGGCCTTGACGTAGGCGCTGCAGACAGAGTGGACTTCGGCCGGCGGAATCCCATGGGCACTCTCGTCCCTGAACATGGCGCACTCTGCGAGCCGGATAACACCCTCCTCCGGGAACCCCTCGATGTAGCGGGTCTCGAAAGCCCGGCCAAAAAGGATAACGGAGACAGCACCGAGCGTCCCGACAATATCTGCGGCATTGTCCCTTTTCATGGAGTTGCTGTCGGCAATCCGACGGGCCTCCTCCCCGAGGAGGGAGAAGAGTCGCTCCCTGTCGGGAGATATACCGGGCCGCCCGCCCGTTCTGCCGAGCTCAAGGACAAGCCGCGTGAGCACGTGGGACGCAATCGCCCACCGCGTGGAAGGCGAAATCTCGCGCAGGTGCGTCATCGTGTTCTCCCGGGGCAGGTGTGGATAGCCATTCCTCCCATGGTCTTACAATGGCCGGCGGGGAATAAAGCATTTCCCTTACGGGACGAACCTGGTTAGACCACGGGAGGGCACAGATTTCCCGGAAATGGGAACACCTGTCATGAAGGGAGGGCACACCATGCTTGCAAACAGGTCCCTGAATTGAACCTCACGGGGAAATACGGGTGATTATCTTTGATTGTCTAGTGCCCCGGGAGCGCCATTTATTTTGCCGGGGAATAAGATAACCGGTATTCTGAATCCGCCTGTGCGGTCCGGATCCCACGAGCATTGATCAGGGGATGACACCATGGATCTCTCCATCCTTTACGATATCCTCATCATATTCGGGCTTTCCCTCATCGTGGGCCTCGTATTCAACCGTTTCCGGATACCCCCGATGATCGGGTACATTGTAGCCGGGGTCATCGCCGGCCCATCCCTCCTCTCCCTGGTCAGGAGCCCCGCACAGGTCGATGTCCTTGCCGAGATCGGGATCATCCTCCTGCTCTTCTCGATTGGACTCGAGTTTTCCTTCCGGCAGTTATGGGAGATCAGGAGTCTCGCCCTCTCCGGGGGGTGCATCCAGGTCACCCTCGCAACGGTCCTTGCAACGGCTGTCGCCCTCGCCATTGGTCGTCCCTGGAACGAGGCAATCCTCCTTGGTTTTGTCGTCTCCCTCTCGAGTACTGCTGTCGTCCTGAAAATCCTGCATGACCGGGGTGAACTGGATTCCCTGCATGGAAAGCTGACACTGGGCATCCTCATATTCCAGGACCTCATCGCCATTCCGATGCTCATGGCGGTCCCGTTCCTCGCCGGCCTGGCAGGTGGCAGCGGAGAACCGCTCCATTTCGTCATCATCAAGGATCTCCTCTTCGTTGCAGTCCTCGTCGCAACCGCGAAGTGGGTCATGCCGGCAGTCCTGTTCCAGATCGCGAGGACCCGGAACAACGAGCTCTTCCTTCTCTTTGTTGTCTGTGTCTGTTTCGGGATTGCTGCCCTTGCCTCTTTTGCAGGCCTCTCCCTTGCGATGGGGGCCCTGCTTGCGGGCCTGCTCATCTCGCAGTCCGAGTTCAGCCACCAGGCGATCAGCAGGATAGTCCCGTTCCGGGACATCTTTACCGCGTTTTTCTTCGTCTCCATCGGGATGCTCCTCGATGTCGGCTTCCTCGTCGACCACCCGGAAATCGTCCTCGCATTCCTCCTCGTCGTCCTTGCGATCAAGTCCATTGCAGGGTCACTGGCCCCCTTCGTGCTCGGGTACCAGGTTCGGACAATCATCCTGACAGGAATCGCGCTCATGCAGGTCGGGGAGTTTTCATTCATCATCACGAAGAGTGCCCTTGACTTCGGTATCCTCTCACGGGACGCCTACCAGGTCTTCCTCGTGGTTGCCCTGATATCCATGGCAGCAACCCCCTTTTTCATCTCTTCAGGCCAGCCCCTTGCGTCCTTTGTCTGTTCCAACAGGTTCTTCCAGAAGATACTGCCCGGGCGGTGCCAGTGGGTAGCAACTGAAAGGAAGGTCGAGAGGTCAGGGCACCTCGTGATCATAGGGTATGGTGTCAACGGCAGGAACCTGGCGCGGGCGGCCCGCATCGGCGGTATACCTCACGTCATCATCGATATGAACCCCGATTCCGTCCGGCAGGCACGAAAAGAGGAAGAAGACATTATCTACGGTGATGCGACCACGGAGGGTGTCCTTGACCATGCCGGCATCCGCCAGGCCCGGACGGCCGTTGTTGCCATCAACGACCCGGTTGCAACGAGGCGAATCGTCGGGCTCTGCCGCGAGATGAATCCTGGGATCTTCCTCGTCGTCCGGACCAGGTACATCATTGAGATTCCGGTCCTCCGGGAGATCGGCGCCGACGAGGTGATCCCCGAGGAGTTTGAGACCTCGATCGCGATCTTCTCCCGGGTCATGGCAGACTTCGGGATACCGGATGAGACCATCTCGCGGCTCGTCCACGAGATCCGTTCTGAGAGCTACCAGTTCCTCCGCAACCCCTCCTTCCCACCCCCGACCCCTGCGCTCCAGGTTCCCGGCATGGAAGTAAGGAACGTTCGCGTTGCAGAAGGCGCCCCTATCGCGGGCAGGACCCTTGGAGAGATTCTTTTGAAGAAGAGGTACGGTGTGACCGTCCTTGGTGTGAGGCGGGACGGGGCAATCATCCCCCATCCGGACGGGACCTGCGAGATCAAGCCCGGGGACGAGGTCATCATCACCGGGACGCAGGACAAGATTACGGGTGCAATCCCCCTTTTCTCCCCGGTGGGTGACTGACCAGGGATCACTCGCGGGCCGTGCCCTTTCCCTCTTCTCCGCTCTCCCCACGAGAAGTGTTTTTCCCCGAGGAACGCTTACCAGATAGGGATGGAAGGGATCGTTGCCACGCCCGAGTTCCAGGTAAGCCTCCTCCTGTTTGCGGCACTGGGGGGGTACCTCCTGGCATCGCGGATCAACCAGTCCGCGGTGGTGGGGATCATCCTGGTCGGGCTCCTGATCGGGCCGAGCGTCCTTGGCCTCGTCACGTACAACGAGTTTGTCAGGGGTCTTGCCCACCTTGGCGCCGTCGTCCTCCTCTTTGTCATCGGGTTTGAGTTCAAGCTCAAGGACATCGTCCGGCCTGCCTATGCCTTCATCGCGCTGATAGGTGTCATTGTCCCGTGGGTGGGAGGGTATGCAACCGCGGTATGGGCGGGGATGGACTTCTCGACCGGCCTCTTCGTCGGGACTGCACTGACGGCCACGAGTATCGCGATCACCGCAAACGTCCTCCAGGAGATGAACAAGCTCCAGACCGATGCCGCACGGGCCATCATCGGGGCAGCAGTGATCGATGACGTTCTCGGCCTGATTGCCCTTGCAATCACGGGCGACGTCGTGGCGGGGGCATTTCACCCGTCCGTGATCATCTTCATTCTCCTCAAGGTCGTCATCTTCCTCCTCGTGGCCGGGGCGGTCGGGATATTCATCGTGAGCAGGTTCCTGGTCAGGCTTGACAACACCCCCTTCGTGGCCAGGTACCCTGAATTCATCTTCATCTTCGCGATGACGTTTGCCTTCCTCTACGCCATGATAGCAGAGCTCGTGGGACTTTCTGCCATTGTCGGGGCCTTCATCGCCGGGATATCCTTCGAGAGACTGACACTGCGAAAGAGCCTCGATGTCAAGGAGGGTGCAGAATTCCTCAAGATCATCTTCGCCGCGATATTTTTCGTCTCCCTCGGGGTTGTTGCCGACTTCAAGGCACTCACGCTCGATATTCTGCCGTTCCTCGTCGTCCTGACAATCGTGGCCATCGCGACAAAGGTCGTGGGGTGTGCCATCCCTGCCCGTATCGCAGGTATTTGCAGGAAAGATTCCCTCATCATCGGGTTTGGCATGGCCCCCCGGGGGGAGGTGGCGATGATTGTCGCACTCATCGGCCTCGAACAGGGGTATATCGGGCAGGCGGTCTTCGTGGCGATCATCATCATGAGCCTGCTGACAACGCTCATTACGCCTCTCATATACCGGAACTGGTTCTTCAAGGACGAGTACTGCGGACCTTCGCACCAAATCTAATATCCACTTTTCACAGGAAAGCCGCATTCTTGCTTTTCAGTTTACAGGCGGATGTCATGAATGGTATCCATGCAGGTTATTGATGATTCCCTCCCCATTGGGAGGGACCCTGGGAAGAATACGACCGCCCTCTTTCTCCATTCAGGAGAGAACTTTGGTTCTCTTCCACCAGCCGGGGATGGGCAGTTTTTCCAGCAGCAGCATCTCTTTCATGCTCCGCGGCACTTTCACGACGAGGACGCGGAAGGCAGAACGGGACTTGTTGTTCCACCGGCGGGGAATTCCTGCCGGGCTCTCGGGGCAATTTTTCCACCCGGTAAAAGGTGGAAGCGCATACTCTCTCACCCATGACCTCTACATTAATGAAGCACTCAAGAAAGATACCTGTACCAGGTGATACTATGCCAGGACCAGGTCCCAATACCATCCAGCTGGTGGGAATTGCCTACGGGATACTCTTCGTGATCATTGGTGCCTTCCTCTGGCGGTCGGGGAGGTTTTCCAGTTCGGTAAAGTATGCATTGCTCCTCGTGACCATTCTCCTTGGTTTTACGATATTTTCTCCCATGCTTCCCTTCATGTTCGGGGAACTGGTCGCAGATGCAGACTCGCGGGTGGGTGCCACCCTGCTTGGCGCGGCGTTCGGGATGGTCACCTTCTTTGTCCTGACGTTCCTCTTCGGGAGACATTTCTGCGGGTACCTCTGCCCCATCGGCGCCGTCCAGGAGGTCGCGTACCTGGTGCCGGCGCCAAAAGTCCGGCTCCCCTGGAAGGTCCTTCCCCCGATCGTCAGGGCAGTTGTATTCCTGCTCATCCTCGGAGCCGGGCTCATCTCATCCATCTCACTCATGCAGTACCTGGGAATAAGGCAGTTTTTTACGCTCACGGTATCTGCCGGGTTCCTGGTTTTTTCAGGCCTGGTCATCATCTCGCTCTTCTTCTACCGGCCGTTCTGCCGTTTCATCTGTCCCCTCGGGGCTATCTTCCAGGTCTTTGCAACACCTGCCCGCTGGAAGATCCGCCGGACCGATGCCTGCATCGAGTGCGGGAAGTGCGAGGAGGTATGTCCGACGAGCGAGGCTGGACGGGAAGACTCAAAAAGTGAATGTTACCTCTGCAGGCGGTGCATAAATGTGTGCCCCGTTGGGGGGCACTGGTATACG
>Ga0272448_1001289_pt1 | contig 34280 bp, 29 predicted proteins | sample YNPCB0191_FD_202220 | JGI IMG/M metagenome (GOLD analysis project Ga0272448, IMG submission 202220) | Hot spring sediment microbial communities from Yellowstone National Park, WY, United States - YNP-CB-019-1 | ecosystem: Environmental > Aquatic > Thermal springs > Hot (42-90C) > Sediment...
CTCTTGGCTACATTAGCTTTTTCACCGTGGGCGAGGATGAAGTTAGAGCCTGGAATATCCGGCGTGGAGCCACGGCTCTGGAGGCGGCCGCTACCATCCATACTGACCTGGCCCGCGGTTTTATCGCGGCTGAGTGTTTCCATTATAACGACCTGATGGAAGCTGGCTCAGACCAGGCTGTGCGCAGCAACGGGCATTTCAAATTGGTGGGCAAGGATTATGTGGTGCGCGACGGCGACATCCTGAGCATCCGCTTCAACGTTTAAAAACGGGGGACACAATACGCGTTTCCTATTTTTTTGTCGGGCAGAGCGATAGAAAATTTTGCCAGGTTGGGTTATTTCTCCTTTGGGCAGCGGCTTTTTAAAGCGTAAAGCCACGGCGGCAAAGTATTCTTAAAGCGCCTCGGATTGCCAGAAAAAAATCCACTTAACTTATCCAGGAATGCTTAAAAACCGCGCCCTATAAAAATTTAAATCGCCGCCAAAATTCAAAATATTTTAATCGGCAGCAGATTCTTATTTCTGATGAAAACCGGGGTTCAAGCGAAAAATGAAAATAATAAAAAGGCCAGCAGTTAGGGTGTTTTCTTGTCAGTCGTCCTTTTAAGCTTATGTTAGAGCCAAGCTTATATTGAACAAATCCCAGCTGGCTATTTTCTCTGGAAATAATTTGGGTATAATGGAAGGTGAAAACTATGGGGTTATATGGCCATAAGATTACTCAACTATTCTCAAGTCTCTTTGAAAGGAGGGGCTAAAAAATGAAAATAGCTTTTTTCTCCGATATTCATGGAAATCTCCATGCCCTGCAGGCTGTGCTGGAAGATATCAGGAAGCGCCGGATAGACATGGCCTTCTGCGGTGGCGACCTGGTTGGTTATGGAGCTTTTCCCAATGAGGTCATCAACCTGATTCGCGAGCAGCAAATCCCGACCATCATGGGCAATTACGACCAGGGTATCGGTAATGACTCGGATGATTGCGGCTGTGCCTACCGCGATGAGCTGTCCAAAGCTCTGGGAAAGCGCTCCATTGCCTGGACTAAAGAAAAAGTTACTCCTGAAAATAAAGCTTACCTACGAAATCTTCTGGAAAGAATCAGCTTCACCATCAACGGCAAGAAGGTGCTTTTGGTTCATGGCAGCCCGCGCCGGATAAATGAGTATCTCTTTGAAGACCGGCCAACATCCTCAGTGGTCAGATTTTTTGAAACGGAAAAAGTGGATATCATAGTCTGCGGGCACACCCACGTTCCCTACGGTAAAGACCTGATTGTTGAAGAGGGCTGGGAAACCGTGACTGGCCCAGACGGAAAACAGCAAAACATAAAGAAACCCGGTGGCCGGTATATCTTGATAAACAGCGGCAGCGTCGGCAAACCCAAGGACGGTGACCCGCGAGCCGCTTATGCCCTGTTAAATTTTGCAGACGGCAGCTTTAAGCTGGAAATCATTCGCGTTCCCTACGATGTGGAAGCAGCCGCCCGGGCTGTGGAACAGAGCGGCCTTCCAGTGGAATATGCCGACATGCTCCGCCGGGCCATCGGCTGAAATAGGGAAAAATGGGGACACCTTCTATATTTCCTATTTTTTTATGGAGATGACCGTCTCTAATAAAGCATTTTAATGAAGCAAAAGAATCGCTCTTCTCCCAGGTAAGCCTCTTTTAAACCAAGCAGGGAAACTGCGCTGGGCGCCTTCTTGTCTTATTTTCTGTAGCCCGAATCGCTCGCGAAATTATTAAGGTCAGGCTTTCCCGGAAGTACTAATTCTTTTTGCCTCCTGACAATTAGCCCTGATAGTCAAGTTCTCAGACTTTTCATGACCACGGATATTTTTTCCTGGGAACGCAAAAAGTACCAGAAGTTGGCTCCTGCAGAGACACCATAAATTCCAGCGGCGGTTCATCGTAAGGCTGGTAGAGGCTCTTGACAGAAATCCTGTAAACTCCGGGTTTCAGGTTAATAATTTCGTAATCAACATCAAAAAGACAGTTGCAGTCGCAGATTGCTGCAGATTCCTTCTCTTTAATCAATATTTCGCCTGGTTCAATGATTATGTCAGCAGAAATGGTTCCAGGGCAGCAGTTGAAGGCGGCGTTTATGTGTTTGAGCCTTAAGTTCCCATGACCATCGTAGAAATATTCAGCACATTCTTCTGTGGCCGCAGAAATATTCTCTTTGGACAGACTTCCATCCTGACTGAAATTTTTGCAGCCAGAAAACCGAAGCAACTGGCCTTCTGGGTTTTTGGTAGGGGATGAGCAGTCGGGGAACAGGCTGAAATAGGCTAAAATCAGCAAAAAAGGCAGGACGAATTTTTTATTAAATTGGCCATCCCGGCGCCAGAAAATCTTACTTGTTTTCCTGTGCTTTCCCATAAATTATTCCCCTTTTTAAAAATTAGGTTCTATGGCTTAGGTTGTCAACGTTTTAATTTAGGCTGCAGCCACCCGCAAAATCTTAAGAAAACAGGCAAAATATGGTAAAAATATACAGGTAAAGAAAAGTAACAAACGGCTCAAAATAATCGGTTTAAAAGAGGCATTGATGAAAAAAAATGTGGCCAGCGAGGAAAAATCTGACATCACCACCAAAAATGACCCGACCAGAGAGTCAGAGGGCGATGAGCTGGTTGAAATGCCGATTGACGGGGTGTTAGACCTCCACACTTTCCGTCCGCAGGAAGTCAAAGAGCTGGTTAATGACTACATAGAAGAATGCCTCAAGCGCGGAATTTATGACCTGCGTATTATTCACGGCAAAGGAACTGGCACCCTCAAAGCTGTCGTTCACAGCATCCTGAAAAAGCATCCAGCGGTGGTCAGCTTCAAAGATGCCGACCTGACCGCCGGCGGCTGGGGCGCCACAGTTGTTGACTTGAAGAAACAGTAAAAATCTGTAAAATTCTGGCCTTGGCGCCTACTAACCAGTTTCTGAAGGTCGTTTCCCTAAGTCGCTGTTTTTCCCCGATAAAGCCCGATAAAAAATCATATAAAAGAATTTGGCTGGCCCTTTATTTCTGTTTTCACTCTTTTTCTATTTTAAATCTTTTTTGAGCCCAGATAATTGTCCAGCCCTCATTTTTATCGGGAATCAACCGCATAATTACGCTTTCTTATCCCAACCCAGGACCATAAATTTTTTATAAGTCTATTCCCCAGGTTTCTGCGCATCCTTGATTTCCAGAAGAATATATTTCTTTCATTTTTGGCCATAATTTTATTTTCTTAGTCGATTTTTCATCCTATCCTTTCCTCCCGTTCTGGACAAGTTTGTGGTTAAACACCCAGGTTTTTCCCATTTATCTTCCGGTATCTTTCCGCACCTTAAATTTTTCTTGACCGAAAATAACCCCGTCCTTTAAAATTAAAATAACATGGAACCGAAATAGAGGGTATAAGGAGTGTCTGAGTATTTTCTCCGGAATTTTTTCTTTTTCAGTAATAAATTTCTTAACACGCTGGAAAGGCAAACTCAACCGAAAGCAGAGGCGCGCTGCTCTGCTTTCTCCAGTCCCCCATCCTCAAACCATTCAGTTTCCTTTTTTTCGCTTCTTCCTTTCTTCCTTCTGGTCTCGCTTGTTGCTTTCTTACCTTTCTTCCCCCTCCTGGCTGAGGCTGCTGCTTCCCCTGCCTTTGGCGGTTCCAAACCGCCTCACTGGCTGGTGGAAGCCTCAGAAAAATCGCTGCCAGCTCTGCCCCCAGAAACAGAGGCTGTTTACCTTTTTTATGAACAGAAGCTTGTTTATGATGCCGACGGCTGTCTAATTCGTTACGGTCGGCAGGTGGTAAAAATACTGCGCAAGGAAGGAATTGAACCGCTGAAGTTCCTGGTCAGAGCCAATACCTTTAACACCCGTGTCCGCAAGATGAACGCCTGGGTCCTCAATCCTGACCACAGCAAACATAGCTATGACCTTAACTCAGCAGCTTCAACTTCTCTGGCTCCGGATACGCTTTACTGGGATGTTAAAACCCTTTTTCTGTATCTGCCCGAGCTAACCCGGGGTAGCCTCATTGGCTATGAATGGGAAGAAGAAGTAAAACCCATCTCGCTGGAAGATATCTTCGTGTTTCAGCAGCGCTATCCGGTGCTGCAAGCCATCTATCAAGCAGAATACCCGAAGGATGGCCAGCCCTTGCTTGACTGGATTAACTGGCCCTCTTCGCCGGTAGTTCCAGGACCGAGGTCTCTCAAGGTGCAGCTGGCAGATATCCCGGCCATAAAAGATGAGCCACTGAAACCTGCAGACCCGGCTGTGGCCGGCTGCCTGCTCTTACGCTTCCGGCCCGGGAACACTCCAAAATACGGCCGGTTTTTCTCGGACTGGAAAGATATGGGACTTTGGTATGAAGAGCTATCCCGCGAGCGACGCCAGGCAAATGAAAAGGTGAGGGTTAAGGCCAGCGAATTGGTTTCGGGGATAACCGACCTGAGGGCCCAGATAGAGAAAATGGCCAACTTCGTCCAGAAAGAGGTCAGATATGTTTCCATCCAGATTGGCCTTGGCGGCTACCAGCCTCATCCGGCCCCCGAAATTCTGGCCAACCGATATGGCGATTGCAAGGATAAAGCCACCCTGCTGGCTGCCCTGCTGAGTTACCTCCAGGTGGATTCCTACTATTTGCTGGTAAATGTGGACCGTCAGGTAGTGAAAGATAATTCGCCGGTTTCCCTTTTCTGGTTTAATCATGCCATCCTGGCTATCAAATTGCCTGATGATAAGCTTTTTGCTGGCGCTGAAGCAGTGGTCTTTGTTCCAGGACTTGGTCGGCTGCTCATTTTTGACCCCACCATGCCTCATAGCCCGCTGGGCCGGTTGCCTTTTTACCTCCAGAAAAACAACGGGCTGCTGGTGGCTGGGGAAAACAGCCGCCTGCTTACATTTCCTGGCACAAGGCCTGAACATCTTGATTTGGTCCGCCGGGGACGATTTGAACTCCAGGCCGACGGCCTTTTGAAAGGAAATGTCCATGAGACTCTTTCCGGTTTTCAGGCTGAGGTAGCCCGCATGAAATTCAGAGATGTTCCGGATAATGACAGGCGTAAAGACCTGGAAGATTTCCTGGCCCGTAGCGTCGGTTCATTCCACCTGGAAAATTACGATTACCTCAACCTTAATGAACCAGAGAAGGAGGTGGAAATCAGATACAGCTTCAGGACCGGATCTTATCTTAAAAGGACCGGTGAATTTTTTAGCTTCAGGCCAAATATTCTGGCCCTGATTGAGGAAAATGAAATCTTTAAGCAGAAGGGAGAAAGAAAGTACCCACTGTTGTTTTTCGGTGTTGGCACTAGCCGGGATGAGCTGGAAATTACTCTTCCTGCTGGTTACCGTGTAGAAGCTCTACTTGAGCCAGTGGAGCGGAGTAACTCTTTTGCTGATTACTATTGCCGTATGGAACTGAAGGATGGGGTGTTGTTTCTGGAAAGACAGCTAAAAATCAAAGAAGATTTTATTCCGCCTGAACGTTTCCAGGAGGTCCTGGATATTTTCCAGTTGCTCTCGGTTGAGGAACGGCGTCTTTTGCTGCTCAAAAAATGAAATTAGCAGGAAGGAGGCCTGGATGAGAAACTGGTTAGGGATTTTACCCAAAGTATCTTGCTCTTCTGGGCGCACCAGATTTTTCCTGGTCTGCCTGCTGCTCTGGTGGCTGGTCCGCAGTCTGCTGGCTCAGACTCCTGAAGCGGTAAAACCGAGACCTCCAGTCACTCCGGAGGACCTGGCTATGACTGACCTGCCTGAACTCCCCGGGGCTCCGGCTGTTTGTCTTTATTATGAAAGAATAGATAACCGATTAAAAAGCGAGCAGTCGGTTTTTAAAAGGATAAAGATTCTAACACCTGCGGGGCGTGATTATGCCAACCTGGAGATTCCTTATTATGCTTTTTTAGATGATGTTACCGACATAAAAGTCAAAGTTTATTCCCCCGATGGGAGCAGCCGCGAGGTAAAACCGGAAATATTGGAAAAAATTGCTTCCAAGCTGGGCGAGTCTGAGTACCGCATCAAGACCCTGGCTGTCCCGGACATATCGCCCGGGCAGATAATTGATTATGAATACAAAATAAAGCCGAGAGAAAATAGTCCTTTTGTCTTCGTTTTTGGCGGTATGATAATGATCCGGATGAACATCCACCTGATAAACCTGACCATGCCCGACCTCTATTCATCTCTGGGGGTGAGCTGGGAACTTCAGGATTCAATTTATATCCGGAAGGCCAGGTTTAAATTTGTGCCAGACGCCTTCATTAGCGTGGCTAAAAAAGATAAGTATAACTTGGCCTGGGTGGCTAATAAGCTGAGAGAGGTTAAGCCTGCCATAAATGAAAAGGGATTAGAACTGGAGCTGACGGATATTCCTCCTTTTGACAAAGAAGAGTTTATGCCTCCAGAAAGCAGCCAAAAAATTTCTTTTCAAGTCTATTATGTTGACCCTTCTATCCAAGACAATAAAACCTACTGGGAAAAATCAACAGAGGCCTGGAAGAAAGATTATGAAGAATTTATGAAAGGGGAGAAGGACCTGAACAAGGAGATAAAAAACCTGGTCGGAAGCGAGACCGATGAGGAAACTAAGCTGAAAAAAATTTATGAACGCGTCCAGAAAATCAAAAACCTGGATTTTGTCACGGAAATGCCAGAGAAAGAGCGACAGAAACTCAAGGAAAACAATAAAGTGACGGAGGTTTTAAAAAGAAATTACGGCTACAAGAACCAGATTGCCAGGACTTTTGCCGCTCTGGTCCGGGCTGCCGGATACGAGAGCTATCTGGTCAGAGTGGTCAGCCGCGATAAAAAGTTGTTTAATTCCTATCTTCCTCTCTTTTATACTCAGTTTGACTCTGAAATGGTTATAGTTAAGGTGGGGAACAGGTTTAAGGCTTTTGACCCGGGCTTGCCTGATTGCCCATATGGAGTTGTTTTCTGGCCCAAGACAAACACCGCGGCAGTTACCTTTGAGCATGGACGGGCAAGTTTTTTCACTACCGCTTCACTCTCCGCTAGCGACGCCACTCGCCAGCGGCTGGCCCGGTTGCGACTGGATGAGCAGGGTAATCTTAGCGGTACTATACGGGTGGAATATACCGGCCAGGAAGCCCTGTCCAGGAAGTTGGAGAATAAAGAAAAAGATGAAGTAAAGATTAAGGAAATCCTGGAAGAAGAGCTGCTTAATAAACTTCCCCCAGGAAGCAAGGTGAGTCTTATAAAACTGGAAGGGATGAACGAGAAATCAACCGAACTGACGGCTGAATTTGAAGCTACTTTGCCTGGGGTGGCGTTTCAGTCCGGTGGCCAGGTCTTGTTGCCGGTTTATGCTCTGACTAATGCCAGACAGTACCCCTTCCGTTCGGCTATCAGAAAGTATCCGGTATATTTCAACTACCCCTACACTGAAATTGATGAGATTAAAATAAAAATCCCTGAAGGATACGAAATAGAAGCGCTTCCTGCGGACAAAAGCCGGGATTCAGAAAGAGCGGGATTTTCCCTTACCGCCCGGGCTGATGAATCTGGTCATCTGGTAATAGAAAGGAAATTAGCCATCAAAAAAAATATCTTTCCCGAATCAGAATATATCCACCTGAAAGAATTTTTTGACTTCGTTCAGTCCAGAGATGAGCAGCAGATAATCCTCAGGAAGAAAAATTAAATAAAAAACTTCTCCCTCTCCAGACTCTTTTTTGTCTTATTCCAGAGAATCTGTTAAGTCCGTCACTGATGATTAATTTTAGGACATAATCCAGAAAATCGGGGATTGGGTATTTCGTCCCCCGTTTTATTTACGCTGGGCTAATTCGTGGTCAATCATCAGGAGGCCCTGCTTGTGTTCGCCGACCATTTCCAGCTTGGCCACAATTTCCTGGGCGTTAGCTTCTTCTTCCACCTGCTCGTTGACAAACCACTGCAGCATGGCAAAGGTAGCCCGGTCTTTTTCCGCTTCCGCCAGTTCCACCAGCTCGTTGATTTTGCTGGTAATGTGCTGCTCGTGCTTCAGCACAGCTTCAAAAGCTTCCCTGGGGCTCTTCCAGGTATCCGGCGGTTCTTTTATGGCCATCAATTTGACCCGTCCGCCGCGTTCAATCAGGTATTTGTAAAACTTCTCGGCATGACCCAGTTCTTCATGGTACTGGACAAACAACCAGTTCTGAAAACCCATCAGATTCTGTTCGGCAAAATGGCTGGCCATGCTCAGGTAAAGATAGGCGGAGTAGATTTCTTCGTTAATCTGGTTATTGATGGCTTCTTCCATCTTTTTGCTGATCATTGCTGACCTCCTTTTTTAATCATTTTACTCCATAAAATGTTATTCAGCAACAGATTGTTGAGGTCAGGACATTGGTGACATTCTGTCCTGAGATTTTTCAGTGCTCAACCGCTATCCTTGTTTCGGCCGGCGCTCCAAATCCTAACCTGGATTTAAGCGGGGAAGAGAATACTCTTCCCGGGAAGGGGATTAATGCTCAGCTCAACTCAAAAGATTCTAATAGGTTACTAATGTATCTGACCCGGCACACAGATATGGCAGCAGAATAAACTTTCGTTTCTGCGCAGCCTGGTTCAGGCTGGTGGTAAAGAGCAGGACCTTTATCCGGCTTTTTTGCCATTTTATTTCAGATAATTTTCTGCTTTGGCCGGTATAACGTATAACTTTTTCCTGAACCACGCAGTTTCTCTAAAAGGTCATGGAGGGGGAAGGTTCTCGCGGATTTTAAGGAGAGCTGATACCCAGTGGGCCAGCTCCACACCAGGACAGTAAAGGCCGCTTTCCTCAAGAGCCCGGCTTAGTGCCTCAGTAACACTTTTTTCTTCAAGCGTAACACCGGAGAGAGCTTTTTCCAGGTCAGTCACAGCTTCCTTAGGGATGGCCGTGAAGTCTCCGGATATCCAGACTGAATCCAGCTGCTGGCCTCTGGTTCTGGCGGTGAGCCGGATCAGGCCTCCTGGCGCTTTGTAATCAATTTCCTGGACCTGAACATCTTCATGAATCTTAACTGCTGGACGCCGCAGGGGGCCTTTCTGAAAAATCCAGTCCGGGCTCTGAAAAAGCTGGTCCAGCCTTTCCGCCTCAGTTAGTTCGGCTTCATTCATCCTGCCTTCTCTAACCTCAGCCCCCAGAAGCTCAGAAACCTGCTGAAGATAAATTTCTTTTATCCGCTCTCTTTCTGGGGCTTCTCCCAGCAGCTCCTTCATGGTGGTCATGTACTGCTCTAAACTCTGAAAAACCTTATCCCGCATTTTTTCCGACGGCACCCGCAACACCCGGGCCATGGTCTTTTTATCAAAATCAAACATGAAGCTACCGACCAGCACCTCAGCCTGCCCGATTCTGGCCGCTCCGGTTCCACCTATTTTCTTTCCGGATACATGGATGTCATTTATCGGCCGGAAGGAAGCCTCAACGCCAATGGCCCTGTAGGTTCTAATCATCGGCTCCACATAAAACTTGAACTTTTCTTCCAGCGACTGGGGCAAGCTTTCCGGGTGAAAAATCCACTGCACGAAAAGCTGGTTCCGGTCGAGATAAACCGCTCCGCCGCCGACTTCTCTCCGGTATACCGGCAATCCAGCCTGCCGGCAGTACTCTAAATCAACCTCCCGTTCTACCTCCTGGTGAAAACCCACACAGACATAGGGCGTTTTCGGGCTTACCAGGATGATGGTGCTCGGCGTTTCGGGCCCAAAAGCATAACCGACCGCATGATAGCAGGTCTGCGACCTGACCGGCGGCACTTCTCCCAGGTCTATTAACCTGATGACTTTCTTTTTTTCACCCATTTTCCTTTTACCCTGTTTTTTCAGTTTATTCTTTTCGCAGTTTTAAATTTTTTTTCTTTTTTATTTCTCCAAGCCACGATTCCAGAACTTCCGCTGCTCTTTTAGCCATTCTCTGCACAGAAGTTTTCACCTTCCGACTGAGCCCCAATCCGGTCTTGATATCTGCAGGCTGGACGCCGATTAAATATACATTTTCCGGGTATTTTCCCCGGACTTTAGCCACGGCCAGCACTTCTTGGAAACCAAACTGATGCCAGGAAATTCGGCCGTGGTAGAAAAGCTCAATCTCATCCTTAGCGTATTCTCTCACTTCACCCGGTCGAGCTCCAATGTCCACTGCATCCAGAATAAGCAGGTGGCTGGCCCGCTCCACGTAAGGAAGTAAGTCCATCCCCAGCACTCCGCCGTCCACCAGTTCCACCGCTGCTTTTATTTTTTCGGGCAGAATTATCTCCAGTTCCTTCAGGGCATAGACGCCAGCTCCCTCATCACGATTCAGGATGTTTCCCAGCCCCAGCACGATAATCTTTTTTGCCATGTCAGGTGCCACCTTTAGAATTTGATTTAAAAGGAATATATGAACAAACTTTCATATATCAAAGACACTCCCAGCAAATTTTCTATCCTTTGTCTCTTTTTGGATAGCCTTCCTTCATCTGCCTAATTATTTATTATTTTTTATTCGAGAAAATTAAAAGCACAACTGCTTTTTCAACATAAATCACTTTAAATTTGATGAGATCAAGTTTTGTTTCTGAAAATGACCATGATGAGCTCTTCATGTTTTTTAAAATGAATGAATTTTAGACTAATTGACCAGCTGATTTTAAGTTTTTATTGGTCTTGCCTCTTTCCTGCATTTAGTCGCTTTATCTATCGCCTATCTACCATCTAAGGCTAGCTTCTTTTATAACCTATTTTTACTTTCAAGCCTCTGAGATTTAAGATTCAACTCATTTTTTTGGCTTTGGAACCGTTTGGGTTTTTTTATAGCCTCAGCTCTTTTCCAGTGGCCTGGAGAATCAACTGAAATTAGTTTTTTAATCTACTGGCACACCTCAGCGCACGACCAGGTTGAAACCGGTAGCAGCTTCTCCCACCTTCCTGCCTTTGGGGTCGATAATATGGACCGCGCAGGCCAGGCATGGGTCAAACGAATGTATGGTCCGCAGAATTTCCAGCGGTTGCCCTGGGTCAGCCAGCCTGGTGCCTACCAGAGAAGCTTCATAAGCGCCTGGCTGATTCTTGTGGTCCCGCGGCGAAGCATTCCAGGTGGTTGGTACCACAACCTGGTAATTTTTAATTTTTTTGTTTTCAATTACCACCCAATGTCCCAGAGCTCCACGTGGGGCTTCTGTGTAGCCAAAGCCCATGGCCTTTTTTGGCCAGGTCCGCGGGTCCCATTTTTCGGCGTTGAAGGTATTTGTATTCCCGGCTTTAATCTCAGCTATCAGCTCATCGTAGAATTTCTGCAGCAGGTCAACGATAACCTTGGTCTCAATGGCTCGGGCCGCCGTTCTTCCCAGGGTGGAGAATACCGCGCTCACTGGTGCTTTTAATTTTTCCAGCACCAGGTTGACCAGTTCTACCGTCTGTTTGTGTCCCGTGGCGTAGAGGACCAGCACACGGGCCAGCGGGCCGACTTCCATCGGCAATTCATTCCAGCGCGGTGATTTCAGCCAGCTGTATTTGCCCTCAACGTTGAGATATTCGTACGGAGGTTTGGGGCCGGTGTAGTTAAAGACCGTCTCGCCATCCCAGGGGAAAAGACCTACCTCATCGCCCTGGCTGTACTTATACCAGCTGTGGGTGACGAACTCTTTCATCTTCTGGGCGTCTCTGGGGTCGGGCACAATCACGTTTTTCAGGTCGCGGTTAATGATAGCCCCGCGCGGGAAAATCAGCTTGTCAATTTCGTTGAGCTGACCCTCTGGGAATTCACCCCAGACCAGGAAATTGCCCAGCCCTTCGCCGATGTTGGCGTATTCCAGGTAGTAGGGAGCAATGGCCAGGAGGTCGGGCAGGTAAACCTGTTCTACAAAATCTTTCATCCGCTTAATGGAATCAGCAATAACCGCCAGCTTTTCAGCATTGAGAGCCTGGTCGGAATTCATGTCAATCGGCAGCGGTACACCGCCCACCACGAAATTCGGATGGGGATTCTTTCCGCCAAAGATGGTGTGAATCTTGGTCACCTGTGACTGCCAGTCCAGACACTCCAGATAATGGGCCACGCCCAGCAGGTTAATTTCAGGCGGCAGCTTGTAGGCCGGGTGTCCCCAGTAGCCGTTGCTAAAAAGCGAAAGCTGCCCGCTGTCCACGATGGCTTTGACTTTTTTCTGCACTTCAGCAAAATAGGCGGGCGAGGAATTGGGCCAGCCGGAAATGCTCTGCTGTATTTCAGAAACTTTTTTGGGGTCAGCTTTCAGGGCGCTAACCACATCCACAAAATCCAGAGCGTGGAGTATGTAGAAGTGCATCACGTGGTCATGGATGAACTGCTGGGCCACAATCATATTCCGCATAAGATTAGCTGCTTTGGGAATGTTGATGCCCAGGGCATCTTCCACTGCCCGGATGGAAGCTATGGCGTGAACCGTGGTGCACACACCGCAGATTCTCTGAGCAAAAGCCCAGGCGTCGCGCGGGTCGCGTTTTTTCAGGATGTTTTCAATGCCGCGTACCATGGTGCCGGCGGAGTAAGCTTCCTTGATGGTGTTGTTTCCATCCAGGGCAGCTTCAATTCTTAAGTGCCCTTCTATCCTGGTAATTGGGTCAATGACGATTCTGTTAGCCATCTTTTACCTCCTTGGCCTTACTGGTTACGAAGCCATTCCAGGGCTTCCTGCTCGGTCTTAAACCAGCGGACTTCATTGGCGTAGTAGCTTCTGTCTATTTCCAGTATTTTGGGGTCTATTTCTGCCCCGAAGATAGCCGCCGTGGGCATTATTGGCCGCAAATGTTTGATGTGGCGCAGGCATTCCGAGGGGTCTGAACCACTGAGGTCAATGAGCAGTTTGCCTGAGTATTCTCGGAAAAACACGGTTAAAGCCTGAATATCTTCTGGTGTAAACGGCCCCGTATGCCGGCACCTGAGGATGCCTTTTTCTACCGGTGTTAAATTGAAGGATGCCATTTTGCCCTCCTTTCCTTTCAAATCAGAGCCTTGGCCACCATCTCAGCCAGGCCATGTACTTTGATGGTGGAGTTGAAATGAGCCAGGCTGTCCACAAACTGCAGGCGGCAGTTGCTGCAGACCATACAGACGGCTTGAGCCTGAATATCTCGCATCTGCTCTAACTTCATCTCAAAAACCGCATAGCGGTTAGCGTCAGCCTCTTTGATGGAGATAACCCCGCCTCCGCCGCCGCAGCACATGGACTGCTCTTTGTTAGGGGTCATTTCTTTAAACCTGGTGGGAGCCAGGACTTTGAGTATTTCTCTCGGCTGTTTGATGATGCCTCCGCGGCGCTGGATTTTACAGGAATCGTGGAAAGTAATAGTTTCCGCGTCAAAGGCACCTTCTTTCAGTTTAATTCGGCCTGTTTTCCAGAGCTCGTGGATGTATTCGGTGATGTGAACGATTTTTACTCCAGCCGGTACTTTCATGATGTTGTGGGCTGTCCAGCGGAAAGCATCGTAGGCATGTCCGCATTCGCTGATGATGATTTTCTTCACTCCCAGGTCTTCGGCCGCTTTGAAAACCCGGTACATAAAGAGTTTGGTCAGTTCTTCATCAGCTTCAAAATAGCCGAAGTTCACCACCTCGCGGCCAGTGGAACTGACGGTCCAGTTTTCGCCGGCTTTGTTTAGAATTTTGGCGATGGCCGCCAGGTTGTCGGGGAATTTCATCAGCTCTATGGAGGTAAAAACCATCAAGCTTTCTGCCCCGGCTTTGTCCACCGGGATGTCAACTTCCCATTCATCGGTGATCCAGTCAATCCGTTCCCGCCACATCTCGTCCGTGACTCCAAGCGGGCTGCCGACCGTGCGCTGTTTTTCCGTTGCTTCAGCCAGGTCACCAGGCACCACCCCGGCTGCTGCCATTCCGGCCCTGACCTCATGGATGAGCGGACCGAGCTCAATGCCCATGGGACAGACATGAGCGCATTTGTTGCAAACAGTGCAGGCTTCATAGACAATCTTGCTCCAGTGTTCCAGGTCAGCGTCAGTCAGCTTTTTCTCCAGGCCCAGGGCCAGCTTAAGCTTGCCGGCGATGGTGAATCTTTGCTCGTAAGCCCGACGCAGCGGCTCTAACTTCCAGATGGGCGCATACTCGGGGTTACCGAGTGCCTGGTAAAAATGACAGGCTTCAGCGCAGATGCCGCAGCGGGTGCAGGCTTCCAGCTGACTGGCCACCCAGCCACCAGTTTCCTTGAGGTAAGTATTGATGGCAGATTGGGTTTTCATTTTGAGCCTCCTTTTTAAGGCACGATGGCCCGTTTGCCGGCCTGGGCACCGTGGATGGTTTTAGAGAAAAAGTAGAAGAGAAAGTGTGAGATGCGGCCGAGCGGAATCCAGATGAGCAAAAGGCTGACAGAAATGAGATGGAGGCTGAAAATCACTTCGTAGCGGAACCACAGGTGGCGGGCCATGATGAAACCAGTAACCATCGGCAGAAAAACCATCACCCAGTTAATCCAGACCGGAAGTTTGGTGAGGATTTTCAAAACCGGGTGAGTTAAACGGTTGATGAGCAGCACTATCAGAGAGATTATGCCGGTGGCAGAAAAGAAGGCTACAACCGGTGTGGGGAGTGATTTCCAGCTAATTCCGCACAGGCTTTTCCAGACCAGGATGTGGGCCGTACCGAAAGCCAGCACCACAAACAGGCTCAGGTGGAAAAGCCCGCCGGCGATGAAGGTCAGGGCGTTGTTGCGAAAAGTGCGGCGCACCCAGGGAATAAAGGGGAGAACTACCAGACCTTTAAGATAGTTCAAGATAACACCCCAGATTTTGCTGCCCTTGTTGGGTACTCGGTCTCTTTCCCAGCCTAACAGGAGGACCCTCACCAGACGGTAGCTCATGCCCACGATAAAAATCATCAGGGCCACATGAAGCAGCGGCCCCCGAGAAAAAGTCAATATTTCTGTCCAGTTCATCTCAGGCCTCCTTTTTAGGTTCGGGCTCAGCTTTCGCTTCCGGGCCGGCGTTTTTAGTTAGAGCTTTTTTAGCCCGGTTTTTCTTAATGGCGTTGACTCCAGCCAGAGCCGCGCCCACAGCCACACCTGCCCCTACCAGAGTGGCGGTTGAGCCTTTATCCGGGATGATGGTGGGTGCAGACTGGCCTTCGTAAAACCCGCCTCCGTCCCAGAAATGCGGCTGAGAACAGCCGAGACAGGGATGGCCGGATTGCACCGGGTAGGACAGGCCGCGTTCCCACTTGAGACCGGCACAGGCGTTGTAGGTGGTCGGACCCTTGCAGCCTAATTTGTAAAGGCAATAACCTTTACGGGCACCTTCATCATCAAAGCTTTCGGCAAATTTCCCGGCTTCATAGAAGGGCCGGCGCAAGCAGTGGTCGTGAACAGTGTTACCGTAGAACGGTAGCGGTCTTTTGAGTTCATCTGTTTTCGGCAATTCGCCCATAACCAGGAAGTGGAGGATGGTGCCGGTGGTAACTTCAGGTATGGCCGGACAGCCAGGAATGTTGACCACAGGCTTGTCTTTGATGAGGTCAGCTACGCCTACAGCCCGGGTGGGGTTCGGATGGGCGGCGGGAATTCCACCGAAGCTGGCACAATTTCCTGTGGCAATGATGGCTGCTGCGCCAGCGGCCGCTTCTTTCAGCAGGTCCAGGTTACTTTTCCCGGCCACGACACAGTAGATGCCGTCATCAGCCAGAGTCGGGCTGCCTTCCACCACCAGCACATACTTACCCCAGTACTTTTTCATACATTCTTCTTTAGCTTTCTCTGCCTGAAAACCAGCCGCGGCCATCAGCGTTTCGTGGTACTCTATGGCGATGTCGTTGAGCACCAGCTTGCTCAGCAGAGGAGAACTGGAGCGAGAGATAGCTTCGCTACAACCGGCGCAGTCCTGAAATTCCAGCCAGATGATAGGGAGCTTCGGTTTGGTGGTAAGCGCCTGAGCCACTACTTCAGCCGGCGTAGGATGAGCCAGTTTCCCCAGGGCTTTGACCGGCGGAGCCAGCTCCAGGCCCATCATCCCTGCGATGGTGCCGCAGAGCTTCATAAAATCACGCCGGGAGAGCCCTTTTTCCCTTAGATGTTCATAAATCGTTTTTTCCTTCATTTGCCCTCCTTGGCGAAGGAATTTTTTCAATTTATGATTGATTTTTATGTTTTGCGCACCTGTTTTGTCCAAAACTTAGAATTGACCGCTCAGCCACAGGAAATGCCAGCGGCTTCCAGCTTCTTCTCGTATTCAGCCAGACCTTCTGGACCGGTCAACAGGGTAGCTTTTTCTTCTTCCCACCTGGTGGCTTCAATTTCTACCACCCAGCCTTCGCCGTAGGGGTCGGTGATGACCAGGTTGGGGTCAGCGGCCAGCTTCTCGTTCCCGCGCTTGACGATACCGGTAATGGGTGCCGGGACCGGACCAACGTATTTGCTGCTTTCCAGAGTGGCCACGCTTTTTCCCTGCTGTACTTCAGCCCCGATATTCTTGGCTCTGACAGTTACCGCATTGAGCTTGCCGCCGGCCAGCTTCCCTCCGATGGGGGTTAATCCGACCCGGAATAAATTTCCACCCAGTGGTTTAAGCCATAGATGCTTTTCTGGGTAATAATAAAGGTCCTCAGGCAAATTACATCCTCTGATAATAGCCATTTTACCTCCTTTAAGTCTAAGCTTTTAACATGGCTTAAAAAGTTAAAACCGTTTTGCTTTCCTCAGCCATCTGCCACATGGTTGCCCCACCCACAATCTGAGCTTCCGGAATAAGGTCTTCTGGCTTCAGGTCGTGGAGTTCAAGCGAGGCAGAGCAGGCGGTCATTTTAACCCCGGCTTCTATGGCTTCTCGCATGAACTGGCCGGCTGATTTGCCGCCTTCTTTTGGATAAACGTTATCTGCCAGACCTTTTTTGAGCAGCAGCGTTCCGTCAATGGTAAAAAACATGGTCACTTCATAATCCATGGTCGTGGCCAGGGTGGCGAAGAAAAAGGGTGTGGCACAACGCCGCGGGGTGTCGGGACCGCTGGTCATGATGATTAAAATTTTGTCGTCAGCCATTTTCTCCTCCTTAGAAAGTCAGGGTGATGGCGTTATGGCTGGCAAATTCCAGGAAAGTGGCGGCTCCACCTATTTCCACGCCGTCAATCAGGTCTTCTTTTTTGATGCCCATAACGTCCATGCTCATCTGGCAGGCAATCAGCTTAACGCCCAGCTCTTTAGCCATTTCCATCAATTCTCCCAGGCTGGACACTTTTGCTTTTTTCATCCAGGATTTCATCATAGCCGTGGCCGCGGCCGTCATTCCCGGGAGCATGGCCACGATGTTAGGAATCTTGACGGGCATAGCCGGGTTGGCTAAAGGCGAAACTTTAAGCTTGTCAATTTTCCCCTTTTTCAGCACTTCCAGACCGTAAAAGGCAAAATAGACGGCTGTTTCCATTTCCATGGCTGCCCCGGCCGTGGCCAGAACAAAGGTGGCAAAAGCTATGTCCATACTCCCGTGCAGACAAATAATGGCTAATCTTTTCTTTTCTTCAGGCATTTATGTCCTCCTTTTAAACTTTTTAATTTTTATTTTCTCAAGGCAATTTTGGGCAGAGTTTTTGATTAGAATCAAAATTTGGTTTAGATTTCCCATTGAATTTTTCTTTAAGAAAATCAAAGCAAGGTCAGAATAAGGGGACGAAGAAAAGGACAGCAGGTACTTAAAATGAAAATAAACAGGATGAGTTTTGACCATCACTACTCAGTTCCTTCAGGACTTTTTGAACATAGATAAATCCCTTTTCCAGCCTTTAGGCTCGTTCTGCCCGAAAGTTATTATTTTGCCTTACGGATGTAAAAAATGTACTTGTTTCCTTCCTGTTCCTGCTTTAGCAGCTCGTGACCTGTTTTATTAACCCAGGCTTGAACGTCGCTGACTGAGCCGGGGTCGGTGGCTATCATTTTCAACACCTGGCCGACCTGCATCCCGTCTATGGCCTTTTTGGTTTTGATGATGGGCATGGGGCAGGCCAGACCGCTGTTGTCCAGGGTGACATCAGGTTTAAATTCAGTCATGTTCAACCTCCTTAATGGTTTGGTTTAAGTAAGAAAATTGAAAAAGTTTTCTAAAGGCCATTTTGAGGGGGAAAATAATTTTCTGGCAGCTCTGGGATAGAGCTCTTTTTGGAAAAGAGAGACATGAATTTTGGTTAAAGGCTAAAGAAAAGAGAAGCCAGAAATAGTGTTGGGACAAGTTTGTTCCCCGAAGGCCAAAATAAGGCACTAACCAAAGAAATAGCTTATAGAAAAATAGAGGCTGACTGGCGGCTGGGGAACAAAAAACTTCTAAAGTAAAGGCAGCTGCTTCTGGCCGTCTCATGATAATTCCATTATCCTATAATTCTTATAAGAATACAAGGAATTTTTTTTTTTTCTTTCTGGCCAACTGCGCTGATAAAATCCTGCCCCTGGCGCTTTGGTCTGCTGATTGAACACCCTCTTTTATATAGATTATTTCTACAGATGGATAATGTCAAGTTTAGATTAAGCGGCTGAAACTCAAATTGATAAGTTCAGGCCACCCAGCCTCAACCGGGCCGCTGCTTTTTACAGGAAAGTTCTTCTATTTCTTAAAAAAGCATATCTTTTATCTGTGGCCGGTGGTTCTTGTTTTTTCTGTTTGGTTGTTTTTCTCCTGTCCTAAAAAGGGGACTGGACAGGATAAGATTTCAGCACTAAATTATTTGAAAAATATTTAAAATTTTGCCTAAGAAAGGCATTTAAATTTATTTCCAGGAGGTAAAAATTGAAGATGGCTCTTAGGGCTGGTACTGGCTCTATCTTTGAGTGTTTCAACCCGTGGAATTTTGACCAATGGAAACCAGAGTGCGGCCTACGTCAGACTGCTGGCTCGCCATGCTTCTCTGGAGGTGGATGCAGTTTACTACAATCCCGCGGGGCTGGTGAAATTATCCGATGGCTTTCATCTGTCATTGAACAATCAGTACATCAGCCAGGACAAAACCATCATTAACGGTTTCCCTTTACTGAACTCCTCAGAATATGTGGGAGAAGTCAGGGTGCCGGTTTTCCCTGATGTTTATGGTGTTTACAAGAAAGGCCGGATGGCTTTTTCCTTCGGGTTTGGTCCAAACGCTGGTGGTGGTTCGGCTGATTTCAAAAAAGGACTTCCTTCCTTTGAAATTCCTTTTTCTACTCTGCCGAGTCTCATCAGCAGTATGGGAGTGCCCACCACCGCTTATCAATTAGATATGTAGATATGGCCTTTAAAGGTGAATCTGTTTTCTTTGGCTACCAGGTCAGCCTCTCTTTGGCGGTCAGTGATGTTTTATCATTCGGCCTGGGCGGCAGGTTAATTCAGGCCAGGAATGATTATGAAGGTCATATCAGCGATATTATGATCAACCCCCAGCACCCGCTGCTCAACCCGACCGGTGGTTTTATGAGCGCTTATGACTTTTTTACGGCTATTGGTCAGCCAACTTATGCGGCCCTGGTAGCTGACAAAAACGTGAAGGTGAAACAAACCGGCTCAGGTTTTACTCCCGTTCTCAGCCTGAATTATATGCCGAGTGAAGCCCTGGTTTTGAGCCTGCGTTATGAATTCAACACCAAGCTGGAGCTCAAGAATAAGACCACAGAAGATGATACCGGGCTTTTCCCGGATGGATACGTTTTCCGCAATGATATTCCGGCCCTCCTGGCTGCTGGTTTAAGATACTCTGTTTCACCTGCCGTTCGCACCTATTTTTCTTTTACTTACTTTTTTGACAAAAGTGCTAACTGGGATGGAAAAGAAGAGCTGGTGAACAAAAACTCTTACGAAATGGCCCTGGGCTTGGAATATGACCTGAGCAAAGTTATCACCGCGAGCGCTGGCTACCAGAGAACAAACTACAGCCTGAGTGATGCTTATCAGACTGACCTTGACCATGAACTCAGTTGCGACACCGTTGGCGGAGGTTTCAGGTTCAAAGTGACCGACAAGCTAAACCTGGGCCGGGGGCTCTTTATTCATTTTATAAAAATTACAACAAGTCGGATGCCTACAGCAGCCTCACCTACCCCATGACCTTTAAGCGGAAGACACTGGACCTTTCTCTGGGCATAAATTACAGGTTCGAACCCATCAACCAAAAAAGGTCTTCATCCCGGTGGTCAGGTGAAAATCGGCCTGGCCATCGGGATTTTTTTTGGCGTTTTTCAATTAGCCAAAAACTCCAGGTGTTAAAAGCGGTCAAATCAGTTCACCAGGGCGTTCTGCATCTTCTGGCCGGCTTCTTCCAATTTTGCGGCTGAGGCAAAATATTCCTGATGCAGGGCTTTGATGGCTCTGTCCGCTGCCTCCTTTTTTACCACGAGGTAGATGGCTACCTCGGAGGCCCCGCTGGAAAAGAACTCCAGGTTAATCTTTTCCCGAGCCATCACGGAAAAGATTTTTCCCGCCACTCCCGGTGTTTTTCTGAGGCTGAGCCCGACACCAGCGATGAGAGCCAGGTCATGTTCAACGGATAGCTTTTTTATGCTTGGTTCATTCAGCTCGGCAATAACCTGGTAGGCCAGCTCAGCTACTGGTCCCGGCAAGATGAGGTTGATGCAGGTCTGGGAGGTTAAAACGGTCAGAATGTTGATGTTTTTTTCTGAGAGTCTGGAACCGAGGAGGCCGATTAAGCCGGGTTGGTCACCAACTCCCGGCCCCTCAATTTTGAGGACAGAGATGTTCTGGTTCAGGGCAAAACTCTTAATAGCTGGAGTCCGTTTGGCACCTTTCTGGCATATGACGGTGCCCGGTGTTTCTGGTTTCTCAAAGGACCTGATTTCTACAGTTAATTTCCGGTCAGAAAGAGGCTCCAGAGTCTTGGGGTGGAGCACTCGCGCTCCAAAATAAGCCAGCTCCGCTGCTTCCTTCCGGTCGAGATAAGGAATGGGCCTGGCTTGGGGGACAAGTTCCGGGTCAGCGGTCAGGAAACCGCTGACATCTTTAAAGGTGATGAGAATATCAGCCCTGAGCCCCCTGGCTATGATGGCGGCGCTGTAGTCTGAACCGTTTCGGCCGAAAAGTGCTACCTGACCATTTTCTGTGCAACCGAAAAAACCGGTAAAAACAGGAATAAAAGAGCCGGCAGCAATTTCTGCCAAAACACCGGCAAAGTTTTTATCAAATTTTTTCAAGTTGACCCTGGCTCCCTCCCCAGGCTGGTCCACGACGAGTCCGATGCGGTCGGTTTCATAGACCCTGGAGGTTAAACCCGCTTCTTCCATGGCCAGCGCCAGTAGCCAGGCTGAGAGCCTTTCTCCAGAGCTTAAAACCCGGGCTTTTACTCCCGGCGTGGTCTCACCGACCAGAGCTATACCTTGAAGAAGCCGGTCGAGCCGGGAGAAAATTTGAGAAAAAATCTCGGAGGCTTTCCCGAACCTTTTGAGGGACAGAAGCTCTGTGGCCAGGGTCAAGTGTTTCCGTTTTAGATAATGGAGAGTACCTTTATAATTTTTATCCTGGGCCAGCACCTGGTGATAAGCATCCTGAAGCAGGTCGGTTACTCCCTGAATGGCGGAAACAACCACTGCCACTCTTTCCGGTTGTTCGGCTTTGATGAGGCGCAGAGCCTGGCGAACGGAAGCACTGTCCTGCAAACAGCTTCCGCCAAACTTGAAAACTTTTCTTATTTTTTGTTTGTCATTTTCTGCTTTCTTAATCATCTTATCCTCCGGAGTCAGTTTAAATAGCCAAGAGACAAGGCCAATTCCGCAGCCAGCAAACAATTTCCAGCTGCCCCGCGGATGAGGTTGTTGGTCAGAACAAAATAGCGAAGGGTATTGTCTGTAAGCCGCAACCGGCCCAGGCAGACGGCCATTCCCCGGGCTGATTCTGGCGTTCCCATCCAGAGGTCATAGGCGGGCTGCGGACGATTTTCCTCGTCCAGAAGCACAATTGGCTGTTCAGGGGCTGAAGCCAGATTAGGCTGGGCTAGCCCGGGGAATGAAACCATCCGCTGAATGATTTCTTCCCTAGAAGGCACGTTCTGAAATTCTACTTCCACCTCCAGCAAGTGGCCGAACCTGACCGGTACCCGAACGCAGGAAGCCTGGAGCGGGAAGGAGTTGTTTATTATTTGCTGGTGGTATACATACCCCAGAACTTTAACCGTCTCCCTGGCGATTTTTTGTTCTTCTTCTTTGATAAACGGAATAAGGTTGTTATGGATATCAAGTGCCCGGAGACCAGCAAAGCCAGCTCCGGAAATTGATTGAAATGTGGTCAGGCGAACTTTTTTCAAGCCCCAGGTGAGCAGGGGTTTGAGAGTGAGGGCTAATCCGGCCACGCAGCAATTGCTGCCAGCCACGATAAACCCACCGAACTTTTCCTTCTGGCAGTTAACCAGAGCCAGGTGTTCAGCGTTAACTTCTGGAATGATCACCGGAACGTCAGCAAACATTCTACAGGCAGAGGCATTGGTAAAAACAGCCAGACCTTGACTTCTCAGACGCGGTTCAAACTCTGCAGCTACACTGGCAGGCAGGGCACTGAAAACGACCTGGATGTTTTCGGCCTGGAGTTTCTCTGGTAGGTTCTGATCCAGGGCCTGAAAAACCAGGTGCGAAATCTTTTCCGGCAAAGGTGAAGAGATGGGGCAGAGGCTGGCCGGCGAAAAAAGCTCTGGCCAGGCCAATTCTTTAAATCTCTGGCCGGCGTTCTTTTCTGAAGAAGTGAGGCAAGCCAGTTCAAATAAAGGATGGTCAACCAGCAGCCTGACAAAATGCTGGCCGACCAGACCTGAAGCACCAAGAACGGCCACCTTTATCCTGGTCTTCTTTAAAGAATTTTCTGGGCAGAATTTAGCTTCTTTTTCTTCTTTTTTCTGTAAACGGTCATTTAAACCTTTATTGCTTTGGTTGGTTATGTTGGGCATTGTCAACCTCCTGGAATGATAATAAGCACAGACAGACGGATAGCTGTCTTTGGTTTGGCGGGGTCCCCGAATACCTGCCTTCATGAAGAAGGCAAGCATTCGGGCTTCACATTATCATGCAGGGGAGATAATGGGAGGGCAAATTAAGTTTAATAAAATTAAACGGAAAAGTGCGGAGGGGAAAATCACTGCTGAGGAATAAGTTTTTCAGCCCTTCCATTTATGAGCACCTCAATTTCGTCAAAAAAATTAGCAGAAAAGAAAAAAGCTGTCAAGAAAATCAGCTTTTTGTTTTACTGTCCATCCTGTTTATTTTTGGTAAATTCTTTAATCCTGGGATTATCTCTGACCGAGGCGAATTCTGGTTCTTGATTTATAAGTTCCCAGTTTTTAAAGCCATAACGCCGGGCTTTCTCCAGGTTTTCCACTGTTTTCTCCAGGTCGTTTCGGCTGGCATACAACCTGGCCAGAGAAAAATACAGTTCTGGTAAAGCGGAGCTTTTCATGGGCAAACCAACGACCGCCTCGGCATGTTTTTCCAGAAAATCAGGAGCCAATTCCAGGGCCCGGCTAAGAGCATGAACGCCTTTTTCCTTATCTCCCAGCTGAAAATATACTGTGGCCAGACCATAATAGGCACCGGGCTGGTCCGGGGATAATTCTATAGCTTTTTCATAATAATCCCGGGCTTTTTGATAAATTTCCTTCATGGCATAAGTGCTGGCCAGGTTCAGGTAACCCGTAGCATAATTAGGGTCAGTTTTTATGGCTTTGGAGAAATAAACTTCTGCCTGGTCATAATTGTTTTCCCGAAAATAGGTTAGCCCGATAAGGTTATAAGCTCGGGCGGATTTGGGGTTTATGGCTATGGCCTGGAAAAGTTCCTGGCGAGCCGGCTGGTACTGACCGTTCTGTATAAAGCCAATGGCCCGGCTCAGGTGAAGGTTAAACTCTGTGGGTGAACCAGCTTTTTTTAAGGATACACAAGATGGCAAGATAAGCAAAAGAGAGAAAAGAAGGCCGATAGCTAACAATTTTTTGCTGACCATTTTCGCCTCCTTCAAATATTATATTTCCGCTTTGAATTTGCTGTCAAACGGACGGGTTGTTTATTCCATAATGAAAAACCAATTAAGAACTGTGGCTTTTTAATGGTGGAAGCCCGGCCGGGTTGATGGTGCCTGGGAAATTTTTTGCCCGGCCGTTTCTGCCATGGGTTAATTGAACAAAATTTTTATTTAAACACAGACTTTTGGGTTATGACCGGTTAGAAAAGCGTTTAGGGCAGTGGGCTGGTAAAAAAAATTATCAATGAATTTAATCTTGTTAATCCTGGCGTACCTGCGTTTTAACTATTTAAAAGCCGGCATAAATGAAAGAAGAATAAAACATGAAGAAACCAAAGAAGTTCAGAACGAATTAGCTTTGTTCAGGTGATTAATTGAGTCCAGCCGCCAGCTTGTAGAGGCCAAATTTTTTCAGGTAAGGTGTAGCCCGGAATTTTTTTAGATGCAGCCTGAGCCGGTCAGTGGTTACCGCTGGAAAAGTTAGCAACCTTTTGTAGCCGATAGTTGTCCCTCTGGCCACCTCTTGCCAGGTGCCGTTGTTCCAGATTTCCAGAGAAAATTCTTCCACTCTTTGTCCTTTAAGAACATCTTCTTTTAGTTCGGCGCAATCAAAGGTGGCACTTTTTTCCAGGAAAAATTCTAGGCTGGCTTCGCTCTGATTTTCCGCTGGTGCCCAGCTATCGTGTTCCTGAGGAGTGACCAGAGCTGCAGCTTGATGCTCTTTTTGCTCGCTGGAAGCGCGCAGCCGAGCTTTCAGGGCAAAATTTTTCTTAAAAGTGAGGTCCAGAAGTTTCTTCCATTCTTTAAGAGCTCTGACGTCGTTTTCGTTTATCAGTCCCCGCCGGTCAGGTGGGACATTAAGAAGTAGGACGGAGTTTCTCCCCACTGACTGGAAATAAATCCGGAACAGCGCTTCCGGTTTTTTCACCTGCTTATCCTGACTTTGATGGTAGAACCAGCCAGGCCGGATGGAGACATCCACTTCAGCCGGATACCAGAAAAGAGCCCGGGCTTTCAAGAGCTTTTCCCGGCTGCCCAGGTCTCCTCCCATCATATCTTGAGGCTGGAAAACGTTCTCCAGGTTTAAGACCTTTTTCCGCAGAGCGTTGAGTGAAGGCTCGGGCAAGTTCAAGGGCAAGACACTCCATTCTGTTTCCCGCGCCAGTCCGTCCTCGTTGCCCACCCATCTTACGTCGGGGCCCATGATGGCGATCACAGCTTCAGGCTGTAGTTTGCGGATAAGCTCATAGTATGAATTCCAGTCGTAGACCTGCCGCCGGCCGTTCGGCCCTTCTCCGCAGTAACCATCAAACCAGACTTCCGAAATGGGGCCGTAGTCAGTGAGCAGTTCTTTGAGCTGGCGCCGGAAAAATTCGTTGTAGGCTTCTGAACCGTAACTTTTTTCATGGGTATCCCAGGGTGAAAGGTAAAAGCCAAAATCCAGACCTTCTTCCCGGCAGGCCCTGGCTACCTCTCTGACCACATCGCCGCGGCCATTAAGCCACTTGCTTTTTTTCACCGAATGGTCAGTGGTCCGGGTGGGCCAGAGGCAAAAGCCATCATGATGTTTGGCAGTTAAGATAACAGTTTTAAACCCGGCCTCTTTCAGAACTCTGGTCCACTGCCTCGGGTTGAAGGAGGTCGGGTTAAAAAGTTCCGGCGATTCTGTTCCCAGGCCGTGCTCTCTATCAGTGAAAGTATTGATACCAAAATGGATAAAAGCCATTAACTCCTTCTGCTGCCAGGCTAACTGGCGCTGGTCAGGAATGACGTGAGCAGCTTTGAAGATGATGGCCTGCTCTTCGTCGTCGGCGTCAATGAACTGCGCCCGGCCGTAGTGAACGGGTTCTTTTAAAAGTTCATCAGAAGAGAAAGAGGATTGTTTATGACAGGAGCAGAGAATGAAAAATAAACCAGATAAAATAACTATGAAGAAGATTAAAAATAGCCCGGGAAACCTGGAAGAGCAGGAAGAGTTTGTTTTGATCATAAGATTTTTCCTCTTTAAGTATTTCATCGTGGTTCTTAAATTTTTAATTTATTTTTTTTGTTCTATTTTATTCACCAGAAAATTATATAAAGGGCTATGGTAATGATAATGCTGACAGCGCACAGGTACTTTAGTATCGGCGTTGAGCTCATATCAAAGCCTTCCTGTACAGGCAGGACTTTAGGTTCCTTGAGCGGCTTTAACAGAGTAATTATGGCCATGACCAGGACCAGCACCAGAAAGTTGATAGCGATGCGGTTAAGGAAAGCAATTTGACCGAACTGCCATTTGAGCAGACCATAGACAGGAACAGAGAGAACCAGAGCTGAGACACCGGCCGCCGGGGGTGTCTTTTTGATAAACAGCCCAAAGACAAAGGCGGCCAGGACACCGGGAGAAACAAACCCCTGGAATTCCTGAATGTAGTTGAAAATGCCCTTGAACCTCGGGTCACCAAGTTTGGGAGCCAGCAGACAAACAGCCAGAACAAAAATAATGGTTGCTACCCGGCCAATTTTTACCAGAGATTCCTGGCTGGCATCTTTTTTCAGGTGGCGTTTGTAAAGATCCATAGTAAGAATGGTAGAGACTGAATTAAGCAGAGAACCCAGAGTGCTGATGACTGCTCCGGCTATGGCGGCCAGGATAAATCCTTTAAGCCCTGGCCCCACTAAATTTTTTATCAAAAGCGGGTAGGCCTGATCGGTGGTGTGTCCGGGGGCTAAAAGTTGTTCTTTATAAAGCTGGTAGGAAATGATGCCCGGGAAAATGATGATAAAAGGAATGAGCAATTTAAGAAAAGCAGCAAACATAATGCCTAACTGTCCCTGCTTGAGACTTTTGGCCGCCAGCGTCCGCTGGGTAATAAACTGGTTTAACCCCCAGTAGTAAAAATTTGGAATCCAGAGCCCGACCACCAGAGTGGTCCAGGGAATGATCGGATGGTTGGCCGGCATAATCATATGCAACTTGTCCTTATTGGCGGCAAAAAACGCTCCTACTCCTCCAACGGCTTTAAGTCCGATAATCAAGGTAATGAGACCACCCAGGATAAGGCCAGAGCCCTGAAAAAGATCAGCCCAGGCCACGGCTTTCAGTCCACCCCAGGTGGTGTAGATGGCAGCAATAATGCCAATCAACCAGACGGCCTTAACCAGGTCAAAATCAAAAATGGTATGAAGGGCCAGGGCTCCGGTGTAGACCACAGCCGCTATACTGACCAGGGTGTACATCAAGACCATATAAACAGCCATGATGGCTCGGGCGGCTGCGTTGTAGCGGTATTCCAGAAATTCTGGAATAGTGTAAATTCCACTGCGCAGGAATTTTGGCAGAAAGAACAGAGCCACAAAAACCAGAGTGATGGCCGCCATCCACTCGTAGCTGGCTACGGCCATCCCGGCTAGACCGGCTGCCTGGCCAGACATCCCGACAAAATGCTCGGTGGAGATGTTGGCGGCGATGAGGGAAAAGCCGATTAAAGGCCAGACCAGACCCCTTCCGGCTAGAAAGAAATCGGTACCCGTTCGCTCTTTGCGGCTCTTGTACATGCTGACTGAAACCACCACCAGGAAAAAGATTATGAAGACGGAAAGGTCTAGCCAGTGAAGTTGCATGGCAGTCTCCTTTTTTCAGAAAATTTTAAGCTTAAACATGCAGCCAATATTATATGCAAACTTAGTGGCAAAAAAAAACAAAAAAACTTTTACTCTGGTAGGGAAAAAATTCCGCTAAGTGAGAAAAATTGTTGACTGGTAGGTTGAGGTTTTGATAAATAATTAGCCAGGGTGCAAAATTTTTGGCGAAGAAAGTAAAGCCGCAGGGGAACATCAATGAGACATAAATTTAAAAGGCCAGCGGGTGCGTTTTTTTTGGTCATTTTATTAATTGGCGTAAGCCATCTGTCAGGACTGGAACCGCCCACCAGAGAACAGGTCCTGAAATACAAGCAGGATGGAACCTGGGCAGCTCGGGTGGCGGCGGCCAAAGCTATCGGTAATCATCTGGTAGCTCCGGAAGTGGTGGCTCATCTAAATTACAAAGTTAGAAGATTGGCTCTGGAGGCCCAGGGGCTCAGTCAGGGTGAGATAAGCAAAATCCTGGGGCCCCCTCCTGGCTGGTGTGGGATGCCCACTACCGGGACGGTTAAAGTGCTGGCCGTCCTGATTGCCTTCAGTGATTATTCTCCGGTTACCAGCGCCGCTTCCATTCAGGAAAAACTTTTTGGCCCGGAAAATACTTATGACTCTAATTATCCTTATGAAAGCCTGAGCGCCTACTACTTTCGCAGTTCTTACCACCAGCTTAATATTCAGGGAAATGTTCTTGGCTGGTATACAACTTCTTACGCCCGTTCGCAAGTAACGGAGAACACCACCGGCCGGGAAAAACTGATTAAAGAAGTTTTGAATTTTTACGACCAGCAGGGACATGATTTTACTCAGTATGATAACGACAATGATGGGGCGATAGATTATTTTCTGGTTTTCTGGACTGGTCCGCACGGAGAATGGGCTTCTTTCTGGTGGGGTTATCAGACCAGTTTCAGCGACTCTACTTATAGGCTGGATGGGAAAAGACTGCGGGAATATTCCTGGCAGTGGGAGCTGTACAACTACCCTTCCGGACAATTTTCTCCCCGGACTGCTATTCACGAAACCGGCCATGCTCTTGGTCTCCCGGATTATTACGATTATGACGATTCTGTGGGGCCAAAGGGTGGGGTGGGTGGTTTTGACATGATGGACAGTACCAGCTTTGACCACAACTGCTTTTCCAAATTTATGCTGGACTGGATAACACCGGCTGTGTTCAGTGCTGGAAGTCAGGTTTTTACCCTGAGAGCCGCGGGCTCTTTTCCTGAAGCGGTAATGTTCTTTCCCGACCTCAGCCCGGGGGAGATTTTTAAGGAGTATTTCATGGTGCAAAACCGGTACGCCACCATGAATGATAGTCGTCTGACCTCCATAAACGGAGGCAACGTGGGGCTGGCGGTCTGGCATGTTAACTCCACCTTAAACTCTTCAGGGACCAGCTTTTTGTACGATAATTCATACACCAGTTTAAAATTGTTAGCCCTGGTTCAGGCTGATGGGCTGGACGAGATTGAAAGGGCTATCCGGGGCTTTGAGGCCGGAGATTTTTACCGGCCGGGCAACGAGTTTGGTCCCTCCACTTATCCGGCTACCTCGCGTTATGATGGTACTCCGACCGGCATGGGTCTGACCGAGATCCAGAGTTCTGGTTCTCAGATAAGTTTTCGTCTGTATTCCGGGGCCAACCCTGACATTCGTCTGTCCACCACCGCTTTGAATTTTGGTCAGGTCAACGTCTGCACTTCTAAAGATGTTTCCCTGACGATCAACAACGATGGCGATGCTCCTTTAATCGTCAGCAGCCTCAGCCGGCAATCCGGAGCAAGTGATTTTACTTATGCCGGGCCAGCCGTACCATTTTCTGTGGCCGCGGGCAGCAGCCGGGAGATAACTTTTAGGTTTACGGTTTACAACACCGGTCCGCTTAACGCGGTCTTTGTTCTGAACTCTAACGACCCGGACACTCCGGCGGTTTCGCTTAACTTAAGCGGTACAGGCTTCATACCGCAGATAACCATAAATCTTCAGGTGCAGAGAAAAGTGGAGAAGGCTTGGATTTTAAGACGGGGTTTTGCGCTGATCACGATTCAGGTTAATAAATCTGCCCCGTTTGAAGTGGCAAGTTACCGTTTAACCAGAAAAATCAGCGGCAGCAGCGGCGAGGCTCAGATTATCAAGACTTTCCAGGAATCTGATTTTCCATCTGGTCGGGTTGATTATGTGGATAAATACCTGGAGGTTGATAAGAGTTATGTTTACACTCTGGAGGCCGTAGATTGTTACGGCCGGGTGCTTACCTATGCCACTCAGGAAAGGTCGGGAAGGGAACCAGAAAAATTCCCAACCCTCAGACCGATTTATAAGCGAGGTTAGAATGAAAAGTAAAATTATCAGTACGAAAAAATTTTTATTTTTTCTCCTTCTGGGCACCCTGATTATGGCTTCAAGCCTATCGGCTGAGACTTTGTTGCTCACCTTTGGTGCCGGTTATTTATTCCCGGCTGATTCTGGCTATAAAGAAGTCTATGGAAACAGGGTGATGGTCCCCGAGTTTAAAATCGGGCTTCGTCTGTACAGAGACTTTTACCTTTACGGCAATTTCTTTTATGCTTCCAAAAAAGGTGTGACCCCGGAGTTGCAGGAACCGGCAAGTTCCAAACAGCAGTTTTTTGGTGGGGGGCTGGCTTATTTCCCCTATCTTAACAAACATTTAAAGGCTTATCTTGGAGCTGGGGTGGTAGCGGTAACCTACAAAGAAGAAGCCATGGAAATAATGGTCAGCGGCAATAAGCTGACTTTTTCAGTGGAAGGTGGCTTGTATCTCAAAGAAAAATTTTTATTGTTAGGAATAAATGCGGCTTATTGTGCGGCCAGCGCTACTTATGAGGAGGTGAATTTTAAAATCGGGGGGAGCAGGGCCGCTGTCCTTCTGGGCTTTGTTTTTTAAGGGAACCAGGCCAAGCTGGAAGATAGCTTGCAGCCCAGGGCCATACTTTTAACTGCGGGTTTAACTGGCTTAAAGCGCTTTAAGAAAGGGCCTGCGCCACCAAGAACAGAGCCATTGGCTCTTTTTAATTGATCACAAAGGCAACTTTGAGGGCGCCATCAAGTCGGTCGGCGGCCGTACTGAAGGCATTCTGTGCTTCCTCCAGCTGGAAGCGGTGAGTTAACAGCCAGCTGACCTCAATCTCTTTCTGCTTTATCATCTGCAGCGCTCTTTCCATACAGAGATTTTGCCGGCGGACATTGATGATGGTAACTTCTTTTCTGCGTACTTTGCTGATTCGGTAAGAGATTCTTTCTGGAAGCGGAATGCCCACCTGGATTATCTTGCCACCTGGTTTGACCAGTTCTACGGCCTGGTCAATGGCTTCCTGGTCACCGCTGACTTCAAACACGGCTTCCAGTCCGAGAGGCTGTCGAGTCATTATTTCTTGAACCACATCTTCCTCTTCCACCCTGGCGGCCCAGCTGGCCCCAGCTCTGATGGCTGCTTTCACCCGGGCTTCAGACCGGTCAGTAGCAAAAATAGAGGCCAGTCCATGTTTTTTAAGCAGAAGTATTAGCGATAAACCAATGGGGCCACTGCCCAGCACGGCCACGCGCGCTGTGTTTCCCAGGCCAGCCAGGTTGAAAGCATGCAGAGCGATGGACAGTGGTTCGGCCAGCATGGCTTCTTCCGCACTGGTGGATGGGGAAAGTTTTAATAAATTTTTGGCCGGCATGACAAAATACTCGGCAAAACAGCCGTTGAGTTCACCGGGGTGACCAAGAAACTTAACTTTGCGGCAGGTATTAAAACGCCCGGCCAGGCACTGGTCGCAGACCCCACAGGAGATTGATGGCTCAACGGCCACCAGCTCGCCCGGCTTAAAGTTTTTTACTTCAGGACCGGCAGCCACCACTTCAGCCGCGCATTCGTGACCAACGAGGGAGGGATAAGGAACGGGTTCGCCACCAACTTGATCAGAAATGAAATAATGAAGGTCACTTCCGCAGATACCGGCCACCCTGGTTTTAAGCAGGACCTCATCCGGCTGTTTTATTTCCGGCGCCGGAATATCTTTAACTTCAGTTTTTCTCACCCCGGTTATAAATACGGCTTTCATTTTAATTAACCTCAATTATATTAATAGATTCAGGCAGAGGATAAGTCAACTGCCGAAAGAATAAACGTTAGCGCGGCTGGTTATAAAATCTAGAAAATACTTTAATTTAAACAAAAAGTTTTATATATTGTTCAGGTTGACAGGAGTGTAGATGTTGGCCAAAAAAATACATCTTCATCCTTACTTATACATACCGTTTGTCCTCGGCCTGACCTGGGGAGCCTGGCTGCTGGCCGTGGCCACAGGGCAGGGAGTGGAAAACCTGGCGGTAAAAGTTTTGTTGGTAGCTGGACTACTTTCGCCGGCTCTGGTGGCCCTGGCCTTTATCCTTCTTGAGGAAGATGCTGAGTACCACTGGGATTACTGGAGAAGGGTTTTTGACCCCACGCTGATCAGCAAGCAGGGATTTCGCCTGATTTTCTTTTTGCCGCTGGCGATAATTTTTGTTTCTGTGCTGGCTTCCCTGGCTTTTGGAGGGCAGCTGAGCCAGCTAAAAATCATACCCCAGGTTCGGGCGCATATCCCTTCTATTCTGTTTTTTCTTTTCTACAATTTGTTTATCGGACCGTTCCCAGAGGAGCTGGGCTGGCGAGGCTACTGGCTGGATAAACTGTGTCACCATCTTTCCGGGTTAAAAGCCAGCCTGCTGGTGGGGTTAGTCTGGGCTCTCTGGCATCTGCCTCTTTTCCTGATGAGGGGCTACATACTTCAGGCCCGTTCTTCCCATCCGCTGCTGGTGGTCCTTTTTTTCATCGAACTTTTTCCCAAATCTGTCATCCTGACCTATCTGTTTTTTAAAAACGGCAGAAGTACCCTGGCGGCCATTCTTTTCCATTTCATGATAAATTTTGTTAATCAGTTGTTTGAGTTAAACCTGGTGACGGCCGGGATTCAGACCCTTCTCTACATTGCGGTGGCGGTCTATCTGGTGGGGAAAAATAAGGAAATTTTTAAGAGAGAAGAATCAGCCGGCTCCTTAGAACCAGCCGAGGGCTAAATTATTGCAGATTTTTTTAAAAATCTTTTTCCATTTTGGCGCTTAAAACAGGTTGAAGATGCGAAAATTACGATAACCTTATTCCATGCCATCTTTGATGAAAATTTCTGAGGTCTGGCCTTAGCTTTTAGTTTGTTTGGTTTTGTAATTCCCGAGCGCAGGTGAATAGTAAATTAAATCTTCAGTCTTAAATTAGCCAGGTGTCCATTTTTTTTAGCCAGCCGAAAAGCCCGCCGGTCTTTTCCCCGGTTTGTTAATTTTGGTTTAAAGTCTTAGGCCTGGCAGGAAATTAATCACACGCCGGAAGAATTTCTGAGAAGGGAATTTTATTGGCTTATGTCCGTGGTCTGGGGGTAGCTGCTGAGAAAAAGCGAGCCGGCCTGCACGATGATAAAGATAGCAAAAGCCAGAATTAGAATGCCAAAAATTATAAAAAGAATGGATTTAAGGTTGGAGACTTTTTCGGCTATTCCCTGAGGGAAGAAGACATCAAAGCCCATTTTACCCAGCATGATGATTAAAATCATGAGGCCAAAAAACAGCCGGTAAACCAGTATTTTAGCCTGGGCATAATCGGATTGATCAATTTTCAGGAAAGGAGATAACAGCCAGAAAGCCACCAGAAAGGCTAAAAAACCTAACCAGTGCTGGCGGATTATATTTTTAAGTTGGGAAATAATCATCAACTTCATTTTAACCTTCTTTTTAAATTCAAATCAAACTTTTCAGCGGATAAAAATTTTCTGGCCGAGTGTCCTGGCCTTTCTGGAAAACCTCCTGGCGGAAAGCCTTTCTGGGTCAGGTTCCATTTCTACACATATTTTTTGACGAAAAAGGAAACCCGGTTATTCCCTGAAAAATTAAAGAAAAAATTTTTGAAAAAAAATTAAAAATCGCTTGCGTTTTGGCCTAATTTGGTATAATATGGTCCACTAATGTATAAACCATAAAAAGAGGTAAATAATGGACATCAAGATTAACATTGAAAAGAAGAGCCCGGTTCCGTCCTACAGGCAGATTATTAAACAGATAACCTCTCTTATCCATGATGGGCTGCTCAAGCCCGGGGATAAGCTGCCCACGGAAAGGGAGCTGGCCAATCAACTGAAGATAGCCAGGGGTACAGTTAAGAAGGCCTATGAGCTTATGGCCAAGGATGGACTGTTAGAAACGACCCAGGGAAGAGGAACTTTTGTTTCTTCCAGGCAGGACATAATCCCCCGTGGTCGCAAGGAAAGAGCCATGAAAATGATTGATAATCTGGTTGATGAACTGCGCAAGCTGAACTTTTCTTACCAGGAAATCAGGACTTTTGTGGAACTGGCCCTGATTCAGAGGGAAGAAAAGCTGGAGAACTTTAACGTGGCCATCATTGATTGTAACCCGGAAAGCCTGGCCATATTTGAGAGACAGCTCACCATTCTTAAGCATGTCCGGGTTTCCAAAATCCTGCTGGATGAAATTGTCTCCGACCCCCAGGCGGAAAAAAGGCTGGAGCCTTTTGATTTAATCCTGACCACCAGCACCCATTACAGCGAACTTCTGGGCAAGGTCTCGGCCCTCAAGGACCGGCTGATTCAAGTGGCCGTTTCTCCCAGCCAGGAAACCATCATTGAAATGGCCAGCTTGAGCCCGGTGCAGAGATTGGGTGTGGTCTGCGAAAGCCCAAATTTTTTAGCCCGGGTA
>Ga0272448_1001291_pt1 | contig 34252 bp, 27 predicted proteins | sample YNPCB0191_FD_202220 | JGI IMG/M metagenome (GOLD analysis project Ga0272448, IMG submission 202220) | Hot spring sediment microbial communities from Yellowstone National Park, WY, United States - YNP-CB-019-1 | ecosystem: Environmental > Aquatic > Thermal springs > Hot (42-90C) > Sediment...
AACAGGGGCAGCGAGTCCATGAGGAACCCGGGGTTGATGCCGGTTCCGAGCACCGTCTTTCCCGCCCGTTTCGCGGCGGCGTCTATCTCACGCGCTTCGGCGGGGTGCGCCAGCCACGGGAACGACAGTTCCTCGGCGGTGGAGACGACGTCCAGGCCGGCGTCCAGCAGTTCCAGAACCTGGGGCTTGAATCGGTCAAAGTAGGAACTGGTGGCGTGCAGGGCCACGTCGGCCTCCGCGCGGGCCAGCGCCTCGGCGAGCGTGGGCGCAACCGGGAAGCCCAACGGTTTGCCCAGGCCGATGACCTCGCCCGCGTCTCGGCCCGCCTTGGCCGGGTCCACGTCCACAGCCCCGACAAGCCGCAGGCCGGCGCGCTCCGTAACATGCCTTGCGATGGCGCTGCCGATGGGGCCCAGGCCGTACTGAATCACGCGAATCGAAGCGGACATTCATCCCTCCCTAATGCAGAATGGGTTACTCGGCGGACACATCCGCGCCGTCAGGAATGGGCACGACCTCGCGGCACCGTGGGTAGTTGGGGCAGCCGTAGAAAGGCTTGCCCTGGTGTTCCCCTCTTGAGGCGACGCGGAGCACCATGGGCACGCCGCAGTTCGGGCATAGCGGCGGGTCGGCGGCGCGGGTGGGGGCAGGCGACGGCCGGGCGGCGCCTTTGGCGGGCGCCGTCTCCGCCTTCTTGGGTTTCGCTGGTTTCACGGCGCGCTTCCACGCCTTCAGGAATTCGTTCCCATCGTAAAGGATAATGGGCTTGCCCTGGGCCCAATCCCGTGCCTGCGGGGTGAATCCGCGGACGGCGACGATGGCCCCCTTGTCTGCCTTCTCGTGTTGCATCATCCCGTAGAAGTCGCGGACGACCGGCTCGCCCACGGGCGTGCGCCAGCGCTTGCACTGCACCACCCATTTCTCGCCGTTCGCGGCGCGAACTCGGATGTCCACGCCGTGATCGCCGAGGGAACCCGTGCGCTTCGCGTCGTGGCCATAGGCCCGATACAGTTCCGTTACCATCTCTTCAAACGCGCGGGGCGACAGTTTCAGAAGGTCGTCCACCGTTGCGACGTGGCTGAATCTTCCGCCCGGGGCGCGCAATGCGTCCCGCGCGATCAGGCCCAACTGCACGAGGCCCAAGACGGCGCCGACCACAAGAAACCAGCCCGTGCTTTGCGGTTCGGGGATGAGGAGCGACTGCTTGATGGGGGTGGGATTGAAGAAAAGGATCGCGCGCATCAGCCCGAAGAATGCCCACATCGCCAGGGCGACGCGAAGGAAGCGTCTGCGCGCACCGAGGACCGACATAACCAGCGCCACGGGCCAGAAATCAAACACGAGGTCAAAGATGGGAAAGAGAATCTCCATCAGCCCGATGTTGGCTCTCATGATGCGCCCTCCTCACGCTCAGCGAATGTCCACCCGCTGCCCGGCGCGGATGTGCGCGGCGGCCACGCCAACCTGCACGCCGCCTCGCACAATCGGGTGGCCCCTGGGGATGTCGCGCACGGCCAGCAAGCAGCCGAAAGGCACGTCGTCCAGCACGTGCAGCGCGATTTCGGCGTCGCCATGCCGCACGCGAACCAACGCGCCTGCGGCGATATCATATTCGGGGATCACCACATTGTCAAAGGCATGCGTCGTTTGTAGTGTATCCGCTCTCACGAAATCACCTCAACCGTAGCCATGCTTCCAGCACCTGCCGCACGATGGGCGCCGCATACCGGCTGCCCTCGCCCACGTTCTCCACCACGGCGGCCACCACGATCTCCGGATTGTCCGCCGGCGCGTATCCCACCCACCACGAATGCGGCAGTTCGTAGATGTTCTCGGCGGTGCCGCTCTTGCCCGCAACCGACACCGGCATCCCCTGGAACACGCGCCACGAGGTCCCGTAGGGCGGCTGCGTTACGCCTTCCAGCCCACGCCGGATAGCGGCCAGATGCTCGGCGGACACGGGGAGCCTGCCGATGACCTCCGGTTGGATGCGGATGTCCGGCTCGCCCTCGGTCCAAGCGGGAATCTCGGCCACCACGTGGGGCCGGTAGAGCGTGCCGCCGTTGGCGATGGCGGCGTAGAGGGCGGCGATCTGCAGCGGGGTTACCAGCAGGTCCCCCTGGCCGATGGCGAGGTTGATGCTGTCGCCGGGGTACCAGGGTTCCCCGCGCGCCCGTTGCTTCCAGGCGTCGTCGGGCACCAGGCCGGTCGCTTCGCCGATGAGGTCAATCCCTGTGGGCGCGCCCAGGCCGAACGCGCGCGCCATGCGCGAAAGGGCGTTCGGGTCCGCCTCGTAGAGCGCCTTCCCCAGCGTGTAGAACACCACGTCGCACGATTGCGTCAGCCCGCGCACCAGGTCCAGCGTCCCGTGCACGCCGTAGCATTTCCACGTGCGGTTATAGGCAGACCAGGCACCCGTGCAGGTGAAGGTGCTGGCGGGGGTGAAGCCCGCGTTCTCCAGGGCCGCCGCCATGGTAACCACCTTGAAGATGGAGCCCGCGGGGTACACCGCCTGCGTGGCGCGGTTGAGCAGGGGCTTGCGCGCGTCGCTGGCAAGGGCGCTCCACACCGTGGCGGATACGCCCGCGGCGAAGTCGTTGGGGTCAAAGGCGGGGTAACTCACCATGGCGAGCACCGAGCCGTCGCGCGGGTCCAACGCCACGATCGCGCCCTGACGGTCGCCGAGGGCCTCGGCTGCCGCCTGTTGGAGCGCCGTGTTGAGCGTAACGATGACGTTGCGCGAATGCAGGGCAGGGCGCTGGGCGGCGATGGTGCGCACCTGCCCGTCTTTCGTGAGGATCACCAGTTGCGCGCCGCGCTGCCCTGCCAGGTAGGACTCGGCCCAGGCTTCCAGGCCGCTCTTGCCGATGAAGTCGTCGCTCTGGTAGCCTTTGGCGTGCAGGGTCCGCAGTTCGTCCTCGCTGATACGGCCCAGGTAGCCCACCACATGGGCGAAGAGCGCCTCGTCGGGGTAGGCGCGGCGCAACGTCTCCCGCAGTTCTATGCCGGGCACGACCCGCAGTTCGTCGTAGAACGCCTGGGCCTGCTCCGAGGAGATGTCGCCAACGGGCATGAACCAGTCGGCGCGGGCCGCGTTCTTGTACTTCTCCTGAATGGCGGAGGGCGGCTGGCCCAGCACCTTGCTCAGCGTGGCGAGGAGCGTGCGCTCGTCCTGAATCAGGGCCGGGACGACGCCGACGGTTACATACGTGTCCTGGGCGGCCAGCGCGTGCCCCGCGCGATCGTAGATGTTCCCGCGCACCGAGGCCTGGTACAGAACATGCACCGTGTCCCCTGGCTGCATGTCGGGCAGGATGGCGGCGGGCGACCACCGCACCCGCCACTCGTTTGCGGCCAGGGCCAGCGTCAGCACGTTCTCGCGCTCAAAATCGCCGACGGTCTGGCTGCTGTAGGCCACGCGGAACCGCGCCCGCGCCTGATCCTTGTCCACCAGGAGCGAGATGACCTGCGGCGTTACGGCGGTGAGTTTGGCGGCGCTGGCGAAGTCCCGATAGGCCGAGGTGAAGGCATCCTCGGCGTAGGCGGCCTGGTCGTCCGGCAACAGCAGGCGGTACATGTCGGCGTAGCGCGCCTGGCTCCACGCGGTCAGGAACGTGCTCACCACCTCGGCGGGGTCGTTGGCCGCCGCGGGCGTCGCCGAAGTGGTCGGCCGCGCCTTGCAGGCCGAAGCCGCCAGCAGGACAACCAGCAGTGCAGGAACGAATGCGCGCAGCCGCAACATGGGCATCTCCAATGCGACCGATGAATCTGCGACAGGCACTCCCTGATTCGGGACAAGTATAGCGCGAGGGGGCGGTTCCGTAAAATGCGGGCAGGCCGGGATTCGGTTCCGTCCAGCGTTGGCGACCGAGGCGCGATTCAGTTTCGGAAGTGCGCCGCGCCTATTGCCCATGGCGCGAGCAACAACCTTCGGAACCGAGACCAGGCCGGGTTCTCGGCGCGGCGACTCGGCGGTATCTGCCGCCCGCGCGCTGCGTTATCGGCAGTGAGGCAGGGCGCCGCCCGCGCGATGTCCGCCTGCCGTCGCCCTCGGCGGCGGGTTGACAGATACGGGGCTGTATGCTAGAATCGGCCCAGGGTTACAAGTACGGCGTTGGCAACGGCGTGCCCTGTCAGTCTCCCGCGGCTTGGCAGACTCGTCGGCAAATCATCGTGGTGGCACCCTAAGGCAGCCATGGTGGCGTCGCCTCGCTGCTGCCTTGCGCGCGGAGACCAACCTTGCGGGATAGCGCGAATCCGTAGGGTTGGTTCGCTTGTATTTGGGGCCTTTGCCCAGATTCGGCTCCAGGGGCCAGAGAAGTGGGATGCATCCGTTCTGAAAACAGTCGCACCCTTACTGCGCGGAAAAGGGCACACGTGGTCGCCAGCGTTGTGTGCATGGTGGCGCTGCTGGCGGTCTGGGCGTTCCCGCTCGCCCGCGTAACGACGGCGGCCCCCTCCCAAGTCTGGGTGGACGACGACTACTCGGCGGCGACGCCCGGGTGGGGCACCATCCGCTTCGCGTCCATACCCCCGGCGCTGGCGGCCGTCGCGGATGGCGGGGAGGTCATCGTGGCCCCCGGCCGATACGCCGCGCCCATCACCATCACCAAACCCGTCAGGCTGCGCGGCGCGGGGCGCTCTGCCACCATCCTCTACGCCACGTCGGGCACGGCCATCACCGTGGCCGCCCCCAACGTCGTGGTGGACGGCGTTGGCGTCGTCAACGAAGGCGCGGCGACGACGGGCGTGCGCATCACGGGCGACTGCGCGACATTTGGCAACTCCCGTGTCGTGGGCTTCCTCGGCGAGGCGGTCTTCGGCACGGCCCCCAAGCAGACGGTCATCCTGGCCAACGACATCGCCGACATCGGCGGCGAGGGCGTGTACATCCAGGGCACCGACAACGCGACCGTGTCCTTCAATCAGTTCCTCCGGGTTCAGGGAACGGCCCTGTCGCTGGAGCGGAGCAAGTATGGCCTGGTCGCGTACAACGAGATCGCCCAGGCCAACGCTCCCGCCCAGTGGGGCATCGCCATCATCGGCGGTTCCGAGAGCAACACGATTACCCAGAACCGCATCCACGACAACAACCTGGCCGGCGCGATTCTGGTGGCAGGCCCCAACAACACCCTGCGCGAGAACACCATCGCGGACAACACCGGCGACGGCATCCGACTGGTGGGCGGCGCCAGCGGCTCCACCGTGGACGCCCAGACGATCACCGGCAACGGCCGTCGGGGCATTGCCCTCGTGGGCGCTCCTCTCGCTTCGGTTCGGATTCTCAACAACAGGATCATCGGCAACGGCTTCGCCCTGTCGGAGCCGGCCCTGCTCATAGAGAGCGCGACCACCTGCACCCTGCACGGCAATCAGTTCTCGGGCAACGCGAGACCCGCGCGGGACGATGGCGCCGGCAATGTCTGGTACAATGCCGCGACCCGTCTGGGCAACTTCTGGGACGACTACTCCGGCCCGGATGCGAACGCCGACGGCATCGGCGACACGCCCTACGCCGTGGACGGGCTTGGCCACGCGGTGGACGCCTACCCGGTGCTCCTGTTGTCGCTGCGGGCCGAGCCTCCCTCCGTCGGCGCGGACACGAGCGGGTACAGCCTGCTCACGGCTTCGCTGCGCGACGTCCAGTTGCGCCCCATCCAGGGCGGCGAGGTCGTCTTCCGAACCAACCTGGGCCAGTTCATCAGCGGCACGAACGAGTACAGGACAACGGCGCAGGACGGCGTGGCGTCGGCCAAACTGTACGCCGACGGCACGCCCGGCACGGCGACGGTCGTGGTCAGCGACACGGTGCGCGGGATAAGCGTCTCCGGCCAGGTCTTCTTCGCGCCGTGCGGCTACCAGACGTGGCAGGAGCCGGCGCCCAATCCCGTCTTCACCATCGCCGATGGCGACGCCGCCGCGCCGTCGGTGCTGTTCAACCCGGCGTGGAGCACGCCCTACCGCATGTGGTACTCCACGGCTGCGGGCATCGCCTACGCCGAGTCGTATGACGGCATCGCCTGGCTGCAGAAGGGCCTGGTAACCGGCCTGCGGAACGCGCGCCAGGGCCGCGTGCTGTACGATTCCGGCGGATTTGGCGGGGGCGCGCGCTTCCGCATCTGGTACCGAGATTCCACCATCACCTTCCTGCCGTCGGCCATCCGCTACGCCGAGTCCGACAACGGCCTGGCATGGAGCAACGACCAGGCCATTGCCCAGGATGCCGCCAACCCGCTGGTCATCGGCACGGCGGGCTGGAACCGCGGGACGCTGGGGCCGTCCGCGGTGCTGTACAACCCATCGGCCCCGAACACCGGAAGCGACCCCCGCAACTATCGGTTCGTGATGCTCTACGACGCCACCGACGGGAGCACGCGCAGGCTCGGCCTGGCGTATTCGGCCGACGGCCTGCTGTGGAGCGGCACGGGCGCGCCGGTATTCGGCCCAGGCCCCGCGGGCGCGTGGGACAGCGGCCAGGTGGGCCTGGCTAGCGTTGTGTTGGGCGGCGATGGGGCGTATCGCCTGTGGTATTCCGGCGGGCAGGCCTCGGTAACCGAGGGCATCGGAACCGCGGTCTCCACCGACCTGGTCAACTGGACTCGGCTGGGCGGCAGCGCGCCCCTCTGGGGCGCGGGGCGAAGGGGAGCGCCAGGCAGTTGGAATGCCGACGGCAACTTCGCCCCCGCGGTGGTGTTCAACGCCAATCAGTTTGAGGGCAATGGGCCGGCCGCCTTCTACAAGATGTGGCGGGTGGGGCTTCGGGGGCAGAGCGCCTATGCCATCGGCTACGCGCAGTTGAACCCGGCGGACAGCCTGGCCCTGGTTTCCGGCGACGGGCAGGCGGCTCAGGTAGGCTCCAGCCTGCCCAACCCGCTCGTCGTGCGGGTGCGCGACGCCTGCGGCAACCCCGTGGCGGGCGTGCCGGTGCGGTTCGCCGTGGAAAGCGGCCCCGCCGGCGCGCAGGGATACCAGTTCTCCAACCCCGTCGCCGTTACGGATGCCGCCGGGCTGGCCAGCACCACGTTTACCTTCGGCCCCCAGGTGGGGCTGTATCAAATCACCGCTTCCGTCCCCGGCGCGAAGGGTTCGCCCGTGCGGTTCACCGCGACGTCCACCGGCGGATCGCCCGCCACGGTGCGGCTGGGCGCGGACCCCACGGCGGTGGAAGTGGGCGGCCAGCGCGCCAGGCTTGTCGCCATCGTAACGGACGGCAACTCCAATCCGGTGCCCGACGGGACGGTGGTAACCTTTGAGACCGACCATGGCTCCTTCGGCACGGGCACAACGTACATCACCGGTACGGTCAACGGGGAGGCGGTGGCCTACCTGCTGTCCAGCACGCAGGTGGCGACGGCGACCGTCCGCGCGCAGGTCGTGGGCGATTCGGACGCCATCCGCATCCAGTTTGTCCCCGGCCCGCCCGCGGCCATCAGCGGCGACGCGGCCCCGCCGATTGTATCCGTGGGCGGCGCGACAACGCAGATACGGGCGCGCATCACCGACCGATTCGGCAACCCGGTCGCCGACGGCACGCCCGTTACGTTCACCACAGACCTGGGGGACTTCAACGGCCAGCCCAGCGTCAGCGCGACCACCGCGGGCGGCCAGGCGCTCGCCACCCTTCGCTCGTCCACCCGTGCGGGGACGGCGACGGTGGGGGTGCGTTCGGGCGCATCCGCCTACCGCGCCGTGTACGTTACGTTCGTGCCCGACGCGCCCGCGACGTTGGCCCTGTCCAGCGACCGGCCTCGCATCGCCGTGGGCGGCTACAGCGCGGAACTCGTCGCGCACGTCGCGGACCGATTCGGCAACCCGGTTGCCGACGGGACGCTGGTAACGTTCTCCACGGACCTGGGCACGCTCAACGGCGGGACGGTCGCCGTGGCCACGACGACCGACGGCGCGGCCCGCATCCACCTCACATCCGGCATGTCCACTGGCACGGCGCACGTGCGGGCCGAATCGGGGGCCGGGTCCGACCAGATCACCGTGGAGTTCTACAACGCGCTGACCGTGCAGAACGAACCGTGGCAGACGACCATCTGCGCGGGGAGGCCGTTGCGGTTCACGATCACGGTGGAGAACACCGGCGACACCATTCTCACCAATCTCCTGGTGCGCGACATCCTGCCCTACGGGTCGTTTTTCTCCGCGGGCGGCTCCAGCCCGGGCGCGCAGATTTTCTCGGACCGCGAGGTGGGCTGGGCGCTGGGGTCGTTGGATGCGCACTCGCGGAAGACGCTGTATCTTGAGGTGTCCACAGCCCTGTACCTGACCGAGGGGACCACGATCACCAACACCGTCCGCGTCCGCGCCAACGAGGCGCCCGAGGCCCTGTCCTACTCCGAGGTGCTGGTGCAGTGCGCCGCGCAGCAAACGCCATCGCCCACGCCCACGCGGACCGCCTCGCCGACGCCGTCGCCCACGCCGACGCCGACCCGCACGGCCTCGCCGACAGCCTCGCCGACGCCGTCGCCCACGCGCACGCCGACACCCACGGCGACCCCATTGCCCACGCCGACGCCTTCTCCCGCGCCCACGGCCACGCCCACGCGGACGCCGACGGCGAATCCGGTGCCCACGAGCACGCGCGTGCCCACGCGCTACCGGCTGGGCCTGCCTTTCGTCCGCGTCGGCAAGCCCTGACCTACACGAAGTCCACGGGGTCTATGTCCACGCGCCACCGCGCGTCGTAGGCCAGGTTCGCCAGCAGCGGGTAGGGGTCGTCGGTACGGATGACGATGTGCCAGCGGAACTCCCCCCGCAGTCGCGGCAGGAAGCACGGCGCGGGGCCTACGATGTCCACCCAAGGGAGGCCAAGCCGCCGAACGCGGTCGTCCAGGTATTCGCGCATACGGGCGCTTTCCTCGCGGCATCGGCGCAGGCTGCTGTCGGTGTACAGCAGGCGCGCCATGCGCGAGAAGGGCGGGTAGCCGTGTTCGCGCCGGAAGGCGATTTCGTGCTCGTAGAAGGCAGCGTAGTCGTGGCGGCCGGCCGCCTGAATGCACGGCTGCTGGGGCGTGTACGTTTGGATGATCACGCGCCCGCCCAGGACGCTCCGCCCCGCCCGTCCTGCCACCTGCGCCAGCAGTTGGAACGTTCGCTCGGCGGCGCGGAAGTCGGGCAGGTATAGCGCCGTATCCGCGCTGACAACGCCCACCAGGGTAACGCGGGGCAAGTCCAGCCCCTTCGCGATCATCTGCGTCCCGATGAGGATGTCGGCGCGGCCCCGGATGAAGTGCTCCAGCAGTTCGTCGTAGGCCCTGGGCTGGCGGGCGGTGTCGCGGTCCCAGCGCAGCGTGCGGGCGCTGGGGAACATCTCCCGCACCGTCTCTTCCACCTTCTGCGTGCCCAGGCCCAGGTAGCGAATGCGTGCGCTGCCGCAGACCGGGCACGTGGTGGGCACCATCTCGCGGCGGTTGCAATGGTGGCACACCAGGGCGCTGGCCGCGCTGTGGTAGGTGAGCGGCAGTTCGCAGCGCTTGCACAGGGCCACGTAGCCGCAGTCGCGGCAGATCACGAAAGAGGCGGCGCCGCGGCGGTTCAGGAACAGGATCGCCTGGTGGCCGGCGGCCAGCGTCTCGCGTAACCCCGCCTGAAGCGCGCGGCTGAAGATGCTCCGATTCCCCTCCAGCAGTTCGCGCCGCAGGTCCACGATTTCCACGCGAGGCAAGTCGCTGAAGATCACCGACGCGGCTTCGGGGGCCTGCACTCGCGACGCCGGCAATCCCTTGCGGGCTTCCTCCATGCGCTGGCGGCTCCACAGGATGCGCTGGGGGAGTTCCAGCAGGCGGTAGCGGCCCTGTTTGGCCAGCGTGTACGTAACCACGTCGGGCGTCGCGCTGCCCAGGATCACCGTGGCGCCCGTCAGCCGCCCCAGTTGCACGGCGACATCCCGCGCGTGGTAGCGGGGCGTGTGGTCGTTCTTGTACGAGGGCTCGTGTTCCTCGTCCAGGATGATAAGCCCCAGGCGCCGCACCGGCGCGAACAGGGCCGACCGCGCGCCCACAACCACCGGATACTTGCCCGCGCGCACGCCCTGCCACTGGTCAAACCGCTCGCCTTCCGACAGGCCGCTGTGCAGCACGGTAACCTTGTCGGGGAAGCGGGAGGCAAACCGTTGCACCGTCTGGGGCGTCAGCGAGATTTCGGGCACGAGGACGATGGCCTGCCGTCCCAGTCGGAGCGTCTCCTCCAGCGCGCGCAGGTAGATTTCGGTTTTGCCGCTGCCCGTAACGCCGTGAAGGAGCACCACCTGGCTGGCGTCGGCGCGCATGGCTTCGGACACGCCCCGCCACACGCGCTCCTGGTCGGGCGTCAGCGTGGGCGGCGGCTCGGGCGGGAACAGGCGGTCGGCCAGGGGCGAACGCTCTACGTCCTTGTAGCCGATTTGCACAAGCCCCTGCTCCTCCAGCGCGCGGATGTCGTCCAGGTCGCAGCCGGTCTCCGCATACACCCACGACAGCCAGAGCGGCTCTTGGGCCTGCTGGAGCACGGACAGGATGGCGCGGTACTTCGCCACGCCCTGCATCTCCGCGACGCGCTCCATCGCCTTGTCGCGGGGGACGGCCAGGTGGATGCGCGGCTCTTCTGTTACGCGGCGCACCCACCCCTTGTCCACAAGCGTGCGGAGGACGGCGGCGGAGGCGCGAGCCTCCCGCATCAGGGCGTCCTGTTCCGCCACGCCCCCCTCCTTCCGCAGGAAGTCCAGAACAGCGGCATGGGCGGGGCGGGCAGGAGGCTCGCCGTCGGGCGGCTGGGCGAGCACGATGAGCGTGCGGCGCGGCTGAAGGGCCACCCAGCCTTCCGCCGCCAGTTTGCGCGCGGCTTCGGGCGAGGCGTCGGCCTGCTCGCATGCCTTGTCCAGCGGCCAGACGGGTTGCTCGCTGCGGGCCAACAGCGCCAGCAGGCGGGATGCGGCGGTGGAGGTGCCCAGGCGCGGCAGCGCCGAGGCAATCTGCGCCTCGGTGGCCGTGAGGCGCACATAACGTTCGGAGCGCGGCTGCGCGCGCGGCGGGGACAGTTGCCGCGTGCGGGCGATGAGTCCCCGGCCCTCCAGGGCCTTGAGGTCGCGCCGCAAGTCCGACGACGGGAAATGGCGGCGCAGGAGCGGCCAACGGCGGGGGCTGCGCCGCGCCAGGTAGTCCAGCAGCGCCTTCTGGCTCGCGGTCAAGTCGTCGGGCCATGGCGGGCTTGCCTTCAGATGGACGACGGTTTCCAGCCGCTGGCTCATGCCAGGGGGGAGCATCAGCCGCACCGAGTCGGCCAGCGGCGACACGTAGAAATCGCTAATCCAGCGGGCCAGGGCAATGTGCGCAGGCGAGAGCGCGGGCTCGGCCTCTACGATGCCGTCCAGTTCGCGCACGTTCTCCACGGGGGCCGTGTCGGAGAACCCCAGGATCACCCCCTGCACGCGATGCGGCCCGAAGGGAACCCACACCATCTGCCCCACGCTGACCACGGCGGCCAGGTGGGGCGGGATGCGGTAGTGGAACACCCCCTGGGCCGAAGGGGCGAACATTTCCGGCACCGCCCGTTCCGAGGCGCGCGCCCGCCGCAGCGTCTGATTGACGGCAACTTCCGCGAATTCCGGCATCGCTGCTCCATGCGGGTCAAGTGCCCGCGAACCCGAGGCTTCTACGAGGCGAAAACGGCGGCCGCCATGTACCCCACCACGCCGCTGTAGTCGCCGGTTACGTCGCCCGACGTGGCGTACTTCAGCACGCGAGCCCCAGTCGCCCCCAACGCCTTGGCCGCGAGGAGGGTGGTTACAACCGGCCCGCCGCCGCAGGCTTCGGTCGCCCCCGACGCCAATTCGCGGGCGAGGCCCTCCGGGTCAAAGGCGTTCACCTTGTCCACGACGATGCGATCCAGCCGCTGGGCCTGGAGTTGCGAATGGAAGTGCGACAGGTCGGTGCTGGCCACCAGCAAAGCGTTGCGGCCCTGCAGCGCCTTGGCCAGGCCGCGCGCCAGGGCGTTGCACGTGTCCCACTCCTGCGATCCCATCATCACGGGCAGCAGGCCGAACTCCCCCGCCAGGAGATGTTGCAGGAAGGGCAACTGGATTTCCAGCGAGTGCTCGTTGTCCTGGCCGATGTACTGGAGCCGAATCTCCTTTTCCAGCGCCGCCAGCGCCTCGTGATCCACGCGCACCCGGCCCAGAGGCGTCTCGTAGAAGTCGGCGCTGGTGGAGGCAACCTCTCCCACCCACATGCGGTGCACCGGCGACACGATGGCGACCAGATCGTAGGTGCGCCCGCGCACCAGCGCGTAGGCGTGGGCAGCCACGGAGCCGGAGTAGATGTACCCGGCGTGGGGCGCGATCAAGGCGACGAGGCGGCCGGGGATTTCCACAGGGGGCACCTTTTCCACGAACCCATCTATCATGCGCCGCAACTGCGGGGGTGAGCCTGGGTACCAGGTCCCCGCGATCACCGAATGACGCACGGTTTCGCCTGCCATAGTCGTCCCTCCTTATCACTCCTGGGTCGTCTCCCCCGCGGCCGTTGACGGGGAATCTCACCGCTGAGTGCGCAAGCGTTTTATCCTTCTCTCGTCTTTCGCTCTGCGGGGAGACTACCCGCTCCTATAACCCGCAATACCCGCTAGCGGAACTGGCTCAACTCGCCCAGGAGGCGCTGCGCCTCCCTCCGTTCCGCATCAGAGCCAACAAGCGACAGATACACCTGCAGGTGGCGCGCCGCATCCTGATACTGACCGAGTCGCACGTAGGCCAGGGCAAGGTTCCAGTGCGCCTCGCCCCAGTCTTCGCGCAGGGCTACGGCTTTCTCAAAGGAACTGGCCGCGCCCGCGTAGTCCTGTTGGGCAAACTGCACGTAGCCCAGCATAAAATGGGCTTCGGCCGAATCGGGGCGCGCCTGCGCCGCCTGGGAGAAATCGGCCAGCGCGCCGTTCAGGTCGCCGGCGTCCAGGCGGTCGGCGCCCCGCTCCATGCGCACGGCGAAGGAATCCCTCTGCGCGCGCACGGCGGCCCCCGCGCCGACGACGAGCGCGACCAGCAGCGGCAGCGTGAGGAGCAGGCGGCGTTGGCGCGTGCGCGTGTTCACCACCTGCGCGGGCGTCCCCTGCACGTCGCGCACGATGCCGTAGTCGGGGCACAGCGCCCAGCCCAGCGCCACGCCCGCGACGAGGCCGCCCAGATGGCCGTGGTTGTCCACGCCCGGATACAAGAACCCGAAGGCCAGGTTGTACGCGGCCACCAACACGATGTTGACCAACTGCCGCCGCCCGGCCCGCCCCAGCAGGTTGCGGTAGCGCGCGAAGAAGTAGCCCAGCGCCCCGATCAACCCGAAAATCGCGCCCGATGCCCCCGCCGAAAGGTGATCGTTGAAAGCGAAACTGGCGACGACGCCCGCAGCGCCCGACAAGAGGTAGAGAACCGCGAACGGGATGTTGCCGAACAGGCGCTCCACCTCGGTGCCCAGCGCGAACAGCGCATACGAATTGAACGCCAGGTGCATGATGCCAATGTGGATGAACATCGGCGTGAAGAACCGCCAATACTCGCCCGCGGCGATGCGCCCGTTGACCTTGGCGCCGAACCGCACCAGGACATCGGTGTTCTCGGAGCCGCCGGCCAGGGTCATCGCCAGGAAGACCAGCAGGTTGATGGCGAGGATCGCCCACGTGAGGACGGGTCGGGCCACAGGCAGCGGCAGCGACACCGTCCGCGGCGGGCTTGGGGTCGTCTGAATGGGGTCTTCTGCGGGGGGCAGCATGGCAATCCTCACAGGCGCGCGCGTCGCGGTCGGGTGCGGCACTTCTCCGCCGTGATGATGGCCGCGATGGCGCGCACGGCGTCGTCCAGGTGGCAGTCCGAATTGACCACCACGTAGTCAAATTCCGGCAGATGCTTCATTTCCTCGCGAGCCGTCTCCATGCGCCTGCGGAGTTGTTCGGGGTCTTCGGTCTTGCGCATCCGCAGGCGGCGAAACAATTCTTCCTCGGAGGCGGCCGTGAGGAAGATGGTGATGGCGTCGGGAATCAGGCGGCGGACGGTCGCCGCTCCCTGCACGTCCAGGCGCAGGATGACATCCTTGCCGCTGGCCAGCGCCTCGCGGACGTGCGCCTTGGGGATTCCCTTGTACTGGCCGTACACGATGGCGTATTCCAGCAGTTCGTCCTTGCGGATCATCTCCTCAAACTCGGCGGTGGTTACGAAGTGGTAGTCGCGGCCGTCCACCTCGTTTTCGCGGCGGGGGCGGCTCGTCGCCGTAACCACGAAGTGGAACGGGTAGCCCAATTCGGCCATGCGGCGCACGACCGAGTCCTTGCCCACGCCCGACGGGCCGGAGATGACGACCAGCAGCGGCGGCGCCGATGGGGCCAACGCCTTGTTGGAGACCGGTTCGCCGCTCACTCCGCTTCCCTCTCCCGCTGCTGCCGCAAGCGCCCCACGATGGTATCGGGCTGGAGAGCCGCCAGCGCCAGATGGCCGGTGTCCAGCACGATGACCGACTTGGTGCGGCGGCCGTAGGTCATGTCAATGATGCGGCCGGCCTCGTTGGCCTCGCGGATCATCCGCTTGACCGGAGCCGAGTCGGGGCTGACGATGGCCAGGATGCGGTTGGCCGCCACGACCCCGCCAAAACCGATGTGTAGCATTTCTGCTCGCATGGAAACCTCCTACACGCGATGAAGACCCTGCCACGTGCGACGCCCCTCAGACGCGCGCCGCACGTGTGGTTTGGTGGCGCAATGCCAAGACACGTAGGGCGGCTTTCCATAGCCGCCGAAGGCAGAGGGCAGGTATGGAAACCTGCCCTACGCTCTGTGCGTTTAATGCTGCCGCTCATCGGTCTGACAAGGTTCCACCGAAATGTATACACTACCGCTCCCACTGCCCACTTTGCCTGCCGACGAACCTCTGTATAATATATGGGTCGCGGATGACACCCTGACGAATCCGGAGGGCCGTATGCCTATCTACGAGTACCGATGTGCCGATTGCAGACGGCGCGTCTCCATCTTGTGGCGAACCCTCGCCGAGGCGCAGACGGCAGAGGCCCGCTGCCCCCGCTGCGGGGGGACGCGCCTGACCCGACTGGTGTCGCGGGTGGCCGTGCTGCGGTCCGAAGAAGCGCGCCTGGATGCCCTCATGGACTCCGATAGCCTGGCAGACGTGGACGAGAACGACCCGAAAAGCATCGCCCGCTGGATGCGCAAGATGAGCAAAGAAATAGGCGAAGACGCAGGCGAAGAGTTTGAAGAGGTCGTGGACCGACTGGAAGCCGGCCAGACCCCCGAACAGATTGAGAAGGACATGCCCGAACTGGGACTGGGCGACGCGAGCGAGCCGTCCATAGACGCCAACTAGAACCTCGCCATCTGTTCCACGTTGACGACGAACACCGTGGCCCCGCCCACCTGCACCTCCACAGGCGTGGGCATGTACAATTCGCCTGGCTCCATGATCGGCGGCAGCGGGTTCACGAACTGGGTGCGCGTATGGCAGTTCTGGCGGACGGTGTCCAGCACTTCGGGGACTTTCTCGTCCTCCGTTACGACCAGGATCGTGGCGTTCCCCTCGCGCAAAAAGCCACCCGTGGTGCTGATGACGGTGGCGCGGTGGCCCTTGCGGAGCAGTTGATCCACGAGAGGCCGTGCGTCATCCGAGTTCACAATGCTGATGATGAGTTTCATCCCTTCCTCCTTGCCTACGATTGTGCGGCATGTACGTTCATGCCGACCCAGCCTCGCGGGTGTGGCGTAGGGAAACGGCCGATACCAACCTATTTCCGACTTTGCGGCAGGCCGCCGATGAGCCTGTCCACCTCGGCGCGGATGGCCGACTGGACAGCGTCAAAGTCCTGCGTCGCATCCAGAATGCGCCAGCGGGCCGGCTCCGCCTGCGCCATCTCCCGATAGCCGGCCCGAACCCGCTCGTGGTATTCGCGTTGGCGGCGCTCCATTCGGTTCCACTCGTTGGCGGCCTGCCCCCGCTTGCGCGCCAGCCCCACCTCCACGGGCACGTCCAGCAGGAACGTCAGGTCGGGCTGGAGGCCGCCGGTGGCGAAGGCCGTGATGACGCGAAGCGTCTGCAAATCCAGCCCCAGGCCGTACCCCTGGTAGGCCAGGGTGGAATCGGCGTAGCGGTCGCAGAGCACGATTTGCCCCTGGGCCAGCCGCGGGCGAATCTCCTGCCCCACCAATTGCGCGCGCGCCGCCGAGAAGAGCAGAATCTCCGCCGCGGGCTGCATCTCCGTGTGCTCCGGGTTCAGCACGATGTCCCGCACCAGGTCGCCGATGCGCGTGCCGCCGGGTTCGCGCGGGGCATACACGTGGAACCCACGGGCTTCCAGATGTCCCCGAAGCGCCTGCAATTGCGTCGTTTTGCCGGAACCCTCAGGCCCCTCAAAGGTGATGAACAGGCTCAATGCGCCCCTCCATCGTTGCGGAGGATGGTAACCCGCCGCCGAGGTTCGCGCCCCTGGCTGAACGAGATGAGGTTAGCCTCGCGCGCCAGTTGGTGCTGCCAGCGGCGCACGTCCGCGGACTGCGGGCGCAGTTCCACCATCTTGGCTCCGGCCAGCACCTTCTGGATGGCGTCCTGCGCCTCACGCATGGCCATGGCGAAAGGGTCGGCCTCCTCCGCCGTCAGGCCGAAGATGTCGGCCAGGCAGCCCTCCATCTGCGACACGGTGTTGCTGCGCAGGACGTAGATGGGGATGCCGCGGCTTTCTGCGTCGGCGATAGGCTGGGGGCGCTTGCGGTAGTAGTTGCGCAACGTGATGACCACGTCGGCGCTCTTCAGGTCGTCCACCAGCCGCACGGGCAGCGAGAGGTTCGTCGCGGCCTGGCGCAGTCGGTTCTGCCCGACGCCGTAGGCGTACACGCTCAGCGTCTCGCGCAACTGCGGCGCTTGGGGCGTTACGCGCACGGGGCGCTCCTCCAGCGTCAGCGCCGGCAGCGAGGCCTCTTCCACGTGAATCTCGCCGTTCTCGTCGCGGTAGCGGAGTTCGGCGGGCAGCGAGCGGCCGCGCAGGATGGCATCCACGGCGGCCCCCACGTCCTTGTGAATGGCCAGGCGCTGCCAGTCCTGGATTTCAATCACCACGTCAAAGGTGGGGGGCGCCTTGCGCTCCAGGATGGACTTCTGGGTGCCGCGCCGACGGGCCTCTTCGTCGCTCAGCGTTACCGACTGGATGCCGCCCACCAGGTCCGACAGGGTCGGGTTCAGCATCAGGTTGTCCAGCGTGTTGCCGTGGGCCGTGCCCACCAACTGCACGCCGCGCTCGGCGATGGTGCGCGCCGCGGCCGCCTCCAGTTCCGTGCCGATCTCGTCAATGATGATGACCTCGGGCATGTGGTTTTCCACCGCCTCAATCATCACGGCGTGCTGCAGGGTGGGCGTTTCCACCTGCATGCGCCGCGCCCGCCCGATGGCCGGGTGCGGGATGTCGCCATCCCCGCCGATTTCGTTGGACGTGTCCACGATGATGACGCGCTTGGTCTCGGCCAGGACGCGGGCCACCTCGCGGAGCATGGTGGTCTTGCCCACGCCAGGCCGCCCCAGGAGGAGGATGCTCTGCCCCGAATCCACGATGTCGCGGATGATGTCTATCGTGCCGTACACGGCGCGCCCCACGCGGCACGTCAGCCCCACGATGTCGCCCTTGCGGTTGCGGATGGCCGAGATGCGGTGCAACGTGCGCTCTATGCCGGCGCGGTTGTCGTCGCCGAAGTCGCCGATGAGGTTCACCACATGCTGGATGTCTTCCCGCGTTACCTCATGGTCCGAAAGTTTGACCTCGTGGTGGAGGAAGCGCGCCTCCGGAAGTCGTCCCAGGTCCAGCACCACCTCCAGGAGTTCGTCGGCGCGGTCTGCCTCGCGCAGCGCCTTCTGGATGTGCGGCGGAAGGACCGCGACCAGGGCTTCCAAATCGTCCGTAATCTTCTGTTGTTTCAGTCGCTCCACGCGTTCCATAGAATCGTTCTCATTCCTCTCAGCGCGGGAGGGCCTCTCCCGCGTCCATTATGTCAACACATCGTGCCGTGCGGCCGTGGGCGTGCGCGCCTCGGCCCGCTTCTCAAAGGCCACCGCCGGCGCCGTCTGGGCCTCCCGAACCGGCAGGGCGTTCTGGCGCACCAGCACCGACTGGCTGGTTACGAATCGGAACCCGGCGTCCTGCAAAGGCCCGCGCAGGTTCACCTGGTACGCCCGCGCGCTACAGTACACCGTCTGCGTGCGGCGGGGCAAGCGGCTCAACACATCCCGAATCACATCGGCGGCCCTGTCGGCATGGTCCGGGTGCATGAGCATCCGCACCCAGCAGACGCCGGAGCCGTGGGCGATGCTCACGTGGGCCAGGATGTCGCCGCCCTGCCTCCACACGTAGGAGACTTCGCCGGGCACAAACCCCGGGGCCGCGCCCGCGTTGGCCAGCCCTTCGGCCAGCCGCACGGCCTTCGGCGTGGCCGCCGCGTACAGCCGCCCGATGCCCCAGCGGCAGTCCTCATCCGCAGGCTCCAGCAGGCCGACCGCGCCCTGCGGCGATACCTGCCGAAGTTGGAACACATCCTCGCGCGTGTAGAGGACGAAGCCCGAATCCAGGAAGACCTGCGCCGCCTCCAACTCGTCGGACAGGCGGGCGAAGATGCGCTGCACGCCAAGCCGCGCCAGATGCACCCCAAGGCCCAACAGCAGGCTCCGCCAGATGCGTTCGGCCTCGGGCGCATCCAGCGTCGGGGCCAGGCGAACCAGGTCGGCTTCCTGCGCTCCGGGCCGCAACCTGGCCTGCGCGAACCCCTCCAGCGCGAAGTCGTCCGCAGGTTCCGTGAGCACCACCGTGCAGAACGGGCCTTCGGCCAGGGAGCCGTGCCCCAGGAGCGCGGCCCACAGCGGGCTACGCGCACGCATCAGCGCGTGCTCCAGGTCCAGCACCGTGCTGCCGCCCTGCAACCGATATAGGATTGGAATGTGTTGTAGCCCAAAGGGCCTTACGCTCATCATCGTACCCGCCGCTCCTTTACGCGGAGGCGGGGCATGCACGCGGCATGTGAGATGATGCAGCCGTGGCGCGAGCGAATGCTACGCCTTCGTCGCTTCTTCGGTCATCCGCAAGAAGTACCGGTGAAACCGCAGGTCGTCCGTGAGTTCCGGGTGGAACGCGGTCGCCAGCAAGTTCCCCTGGCGCGCCGCGACAATCGCCCCATCGGAAAGCCGAGCCAGCACCCGCACTTCAGGCCCGACCCGCTCAATCACAGGCGCTCGGATGAACACGGCCCTGAAGGGAGCGTCCCCGCCCAGTTCCGGCACATCCAGCCAGGTTTCAAAACTGTCCACCTGGCGGCCAAAGGCATTGCGCCGTATCACCACGTCCATGAGTCCGATGAGCGGCTGCGCGAGGCCGCCGATGTCCCTGGCCAGCAGGATCATCCCCGCGCACGTCCCCCACACGGGCCATCCGGCTGCGGCCCTCTCCCGAATCGGCCCGATCAGGCCGTAGGTTACGGCCAGTTTGCCGATGGTCGTGCTCTCCCCGCCGGGGATAATCAGGCCCGACAGGCCCTCCAGATGCTCCGGAAGGCGGACTTCGCGCGTGTCCACCCCAAGCCGTTCCAGCGCCTTGCGATGCTCAATGAATGCCCCTTGCAAAGCCAGAACGCCGATTGTCATATGCGATCCTCTGTGCGTTGTGTTCTGCGATGCGCCTACCAGCCGCGCCCCGCCAGGAGTTGCTCCTGGGGGATCGCGCCGATTTCCAAGCCGGGCATGGCCTCGCCCAGCCCCTTGGACACCTCGGCGATGATCTTCGGGTCGTTGTAGTGGGTGGTGGCCTCCACGATGGCCTTGGCGCGGCGGGCGGGGTCGCTGGACTTGAAGATGCCCGAGCCGACGAAGACGCCGTCCATGCCCAGTTGCATCATCAGGGCAGCGTCGGCCGGCGTCGCGATGCCCCCCGCGGCGAAGTTGACCACCGGAAGCCTGCCCAACTGCGCCACCTCTTTGACGAGTTCGTAGGGGGCGCCCATCTCCTTGGCGGCCTTCATCAGTTCCTCCGGCGCCATGGACTTCAGGCGGCGGATTTCGCCCATGACGGCGCGCGCGTGCCGCACGGCCTCCACCACGTTGCCGGTGCCGGCCTCGCCTTTGGTTCGGATCATGGCAGCGCCCTCGGCGATGCGGCGCAGCGCCTCGCCCAGGTTGCGGCACCCGCACACGAAGGGCACCTTGAACTGGTGCTTGTCAATGTGGTGTTCCTCGTCGGCGGGCGTCAGCACTTCGGACTCGTCAATGTAGTCCACGCCCAGCGCCTCCAGGACCTGGGCTTCCACAAAGTGCCCGATGCGGCATTTCGCCATCACCGGAATCGTTACGGCGTCCATGATTTTGAGGATCAACTCCGGGTCGCTCATGCGGGCCACGCCGCCGTGCGCCCGTATGTCGGCGGGCACACGCTCCAGCGCCATGACCGCCACCGCTCCGGCATCTTCGGCGATGCGAGCGTGCTCGGGCGTAACGACATCCATGATGACGCCGCCTTTGAGCATCTGCGCCAGGCCACGTTTTACTGCCACTGTGCCCGTATCTCTCGGCTCCATTTCGTCATACCTCCCTACGGCTAACGCTTGCTTTCGTTTCCAACCCATTCTATACGCTTTGAGCGGCGTTGACAAGTCCTTGCGGCGCGGCTCAACGGCATCTTGACGCGGCGGCACGTAGGGCGGCTTTCCGCAGCCGCGGAGGCCGGGCAGGTATGGAAGCCTGCCCTACGCTCGCTACGGGCCTCAGTTTCGTAGGGCGGCTTTCCATAGCCGCCGGACGCGGGGGCAGGTATGGAAACCTGCCCTACGCTCTCAGTGCGACGCACTTTCGGAAGGCAGTTTCGTAGGGCGGCTTTCCATAGCCGCCGGTGGCAGGCGGCAGGCGCGGAAACCCATCCCATGCTTCAGGGTGTCCGTGCGTGGCCCGCATGTCCACCTCACCCATCCCCACCCCGGCCCTCCCCTTCCTCTCCGCCGGCGGAGAGGAAGGGGAGGGTGCGGGAGGGGTTAGGTGAGGTCAAGTGTGTAGGGCGGCTTTCCGCAGCCGCCCGAGGCAAGCAGCAGGTATGGGAACCTGCCCTACGCGCGCTACGGGCCTCAGTAGGCCGGCTTTCCATAGCCGCCGCGTAGGTGCGACGCACTTTCGGAAGGCAGTTTCGTAGGGCGGCTTTCTATAGCCGCCGACCTACGCGCGCGAGAGGAAATTCTCACCGCCGAGAGCACCGAGAACGCGGAGATTTCGGGGCAAATCTCTGCGGTCTCCGCTTGCTCCGCGATGAATCTGGTTTCGTAAACCGCCCTCAACGGCGTTTTGACGCCGCAGTGCGCGCATGGTAAGATATTGACGCTTTCGGATTTGCTACACCTACACCTGCATGAAAGGAAGCGAACCGTGAACAAGCGACTTGCGCTGATTGCTACCGGTCTCCTGTTGGCCCTGCTGGCGGGTTGCCGGGCCCAGCCCACGCCGACGCCGCCCCCCACACCCACCCCCATGCCGACGGCGACGGCGCCCGCAGCCGCTCCTACCATGCCGCCGTCCGCATCTACCGAGGGCTGGCCCGTTTACGAGGTCCCCGACGAGCGGTTTGCCATCGCCCTGCCTCCAACATGGGGCAATGTGGACATGAACCCGGCGAACTTCCAGGCAAGCCTGACCGCCGTCCAGGAGAAGTACCCCGACGTGGCCGACCTGGTGCAGGGAGAAGCCGTCGCGCTGATCAACGCGGGCGTGTCGTTCTTCGGGTTTGACCCCACATCCGAGGCGCTGAAGGCAGGCGGGGCGACGGATGCCAGCGTCCAGCGCCAGCGCATGGGCACCAACGTTACGCTGGAACAGGTCCGCCAACTCGTCCTGACGCAACTGGAAAACACCGAGAGCATTCAGAAACCCGTGGCGACGCAGATCACGGACCTGGCGGCTGGCGGGCAGGCGCTGGAGGTCAGTTTCCGCGCCAACGTTACCGACAGGAACGGCGCGCCGCTGGAGTTGCAAGTCTTTCAGTACCTGGCCTTGCGCAAGACGGACTTGTACGTGGTTACCCTGTCCACCAACGCCGACATCGCCAGCCGGTACGCGGCGGTCTTTCGCGGCATCGGGACGAGTTTGAGGTTCATCCCGCCCCGGCGGTACGAGGTCAGCCTGGACGACGACCCGGTCAAGGGCTCGCCCGACGCCCCGGTAACCATTGTGGAGTTCAGCGAGTTCCAGTGCCCCTATTGCGGGTACTACGAGCGCGAGGTCTTCCCGCGGATTGACGAGGCTTACATCAAGACGGGCAAGGTGAAATACGTCTTCCGCGACTTCCCCCTGACGTCCATCCACCCCAACGCGCAGAAGGCCGCCGAGGCCGGGGGGTGCGCCGCCCAGCAGGGCAAGTTCTGGGAATATCACGACCTGCTATTCGCGCACCAGGACACCCTGGACGTGGCGTCGCTGAAGCAGTACGCCGCAGACCTGGGCCTGGACTCGGCCCAGTTTGACGCCTGCCTGGATTCCGGTGCGATGGCCGAGGAGGTGGCCGGGGACGTGGCCGATGGCCAAGCCTATGGCGTGAGCGGGACCCCCGCGTTCTTCGTCAACGGCATCAAACTGACCGGCGCGCAGCCGTTTGAGGCCTTCCAGGAACTGATTGAGGAAGAACTGGCGAAGAAGTAGCCGGCGACGAGCGAGGGACGCGCATGGCCGAGTTCCAGCCCAACGCCCCGCGATACACGATGGAGGACTCCTTCGCGGCGCTGCGAATCACGATTCCGGCGCGCCGCAACTGGCTCGTCATCCTGTTCCTGGGGTTCTGGCTGGGGGGCTGGGCGACGGGCGAACTCTTCGCGGGAGCCACGCTCGTGCGGGGCCTGGCCGCCATCCTGTCAGGGCGAGTGCCCGACATCGGCAGCGCGGCCGGCACGCTCTTCATCGGCATCTGGCTTGCGCTGTGGACCGTGGGCGGCGGGTTTGCTCTGCTCATCTGGCTGTGGAACCTGGCGGGCAAGGAAGTCGTCGTCATTGACGGCGAGTCGCTGACCATCCAGAAGACCGTGCTGGGTATCGGCCCGCGCAAGCAGTATGAGGCGGCCTACGTGGACCGCCTGCGCGTTTCCGAGGACTACGGCGGTTCCCAGGGGCCGTCGGCCGGCGCGCTGACGTTTGACTACGGCGGCAGCGCGGTGCGCTTCGGCGCTGGGTTGACGCCCGTTGAGGCCCGCGACGTGTTGGCGCGCATCGCCGACCGCTTCCCGTCGCTGACGCGGGGTTTGGAATGAAATCGCAGTGGAAAGAACGCGCCCGTGCGCTGGGCACGGAAGCCTACGCTCTGCTGTTGGCGTACAGGGATCCCAGAGTGCCCTGGTACGCCCGGGCCTTCGCGGCTTGCGTGGCCGCGTATGCGTTGAGTCCGGTGGACCTGGTTCCCGACTTCATCCCCGTGCTGGGCTACCTGGACGACCTCGTGCTGATTCCGCTGGGCGTGCGGTTGGCGCTGAAGATGATCCCCGAGTCCGTGATGTCCGAGTGCAGAAGCCAAGCGCGAGAGTCGCTGGAAGGCGGCAAGTCGGCCGGGTTGATTGCCGGGGCCGTTGTCGTTCTTCTGTGGGCGCTGGCGTTTGCGGCTGTCGCCTTGGCCATCGCCAGGGTACTGGAAAAGCGGTAACGCCCACGCTTACAGCGTTACCAGAGGCGGGTTTGCCCGGCAGAGCATCTCGCCCGTTTTGCAAACACTACTTCTTCAGCGCGTCGGCGGCCGCCTTCAGTTCCGCCGCTTTGCTCTTCGCCAGGTCCGCCAGGTTGTTGGCCGCGTCCTTGCCGCTCTGGATGATGCCGATGAGCGCGTGCATCGGGCCGGGGCCTGCGCCGATGACCAGGCCCGTAACGATCATGTCCAGCAGGCGCGGGGCCGGAGCCCCGATGATGTGCAGCATCCCCAGGTCGCCGAAGATGGCCACTCCCAACCCCACGACCAGGCCGGCCCAGATGCACAACGCGCGCTTCCAGGCGACGTATTCCGGTGCGGAGGTCCAGGCGCGCACGCGGGCCTCGGCCTGCGCCAGGCGCGATTCGGCGGCGGCCAGCCGGGCCAGCGCCTCGTCGGACGCTGCCTCCCCGACCGCGCTTGCCGCTGCCGCAGCCGCCTCGTATGCGGCCTGGTACTCGCGCCCGATCCAGTCCAGCGCCTCCTTGGGGGCCGCCAGCACATCGGCCACCGCCCGCGACGACTGCTCAAAGGCGTCAAATGCGGTCTCCAGGAGCCGCTCCACCGCCACCGACACGGCGAGCAGCGGCCCCAGCACGGTGGCGATGTCTCCGGCCACGGCTGCCGCGGGCACCACGGCGAACAGCCATGCCAGGCCGTTCGGTTCGGCAGCCGCCCGCAACGCCGCCATCGCCAACGCAATGAGCAGCAGCGTTCCCAGCAGGACGCGCATGTTCACCCGCCATCGCTTGCGGGCGGGCTGTTTCAGCAGGCGCTCCCTCTCCGCGGCGACTTCCTCCGGAGTCTTCGCGCCTTCCTCCACCAGGCGATCCAGCGTCTTGACTGCCTCCAACTTGGCGGCGGCCTGCGCCGTCCGCTCCATGGACGAACTGGATATGACCATGCCTCACCTCCTGGAATCTCGCGGGCCTCGCAGGCCCGAATGCAGGGCCACCGCGCGGCGGCCCTTCCCACGCAAACCGAAACCCTCATCGCTTGCGAGCGGCGCGCCGCAGAAGGTTCTTGAGTTTGGTGAGCAGCCTGCGGGAATAGGCGCGGGCGAAGTCGGTGGCTGCCTGCTCCATGGGAATCTCGCCGCCCGCCTCGCGCAGGTACCAACTGTGCTCAATGATCCACAGGTAGAGGTCGGCCTCGGTGCGGCCTGGGAACTCGTTCAGAATCTGGTGTTCGCGAATGATCTGCACCAGCGGCAGGTACACGTGATCGTACCACGACGCCACGGCCTCCTCGTAGGGCACGTCTCCGCCGCGCTCCTGGCCGAGAAACCAGCGGTGCACCTGGATATGCTCGGCGAGTTTCGCGTACTGGCCGGGGAGGGTCAGGCGCACATCCGCGTCCGGTCGTATTCTGTCCAGTCCGGTCTGCTGCAGGAAAATGGCCCGCTCCTGCTCCAGGATGAGGCTGTGCAAATCTGTGTCCGGGGTCAGGGGCACGGGCGTGGCCAGTTCGGTTACGTAGGCGTCCACGAACTCCTGGCCGCGCTCGCGGGCGACGGAAACGCGATGGTTGCCGTCGCGCACGAAGTAGATGTCGCCGATCTTGTACAGACTCACCGGTGGCAATTCCACCTGCTGGTAGTGCAGCCGATCAATGGTAACCCAGCGGTCGCGCGTGTGCGTCTGGCGCGGGAGGAAGGCGCGGTCAAAGTCGCGGTAGCGGCTCTCGCTGCCGACGATCTGGCGGATGGGCACGGCCTGAAGGCCGAGGTCGTGCTGCCCCTGGACGGGCAGGTGTGCCTTGACGGCGTCCAGTGGGAGCAAGTCGGTTTGTTCGCCCATGAGCCAGCCCACAATCCGATTCCAGAAGGCCTTGCTTCGGGCGCGCTGAAAGTCCTCTTGGGCCAGGTGGTCAAAGGTCATCGTGTGCCTCGCTTCTGGCGGCCGCCTGCGAGCCATGGCAGAGCAAGCCGCGTCGTAGGATGTCCCACTTCCGTCTCCCGATAGGGGTACGTGTTGATCACGCGCGTGGCGTGGAACTGCGTCTCCGTGGTCGTGCCCGAGCGGTACACGTGGCTGTGGCCGTGAAAGTGCACCGCGGGGCGAAAGGCCCGCACAAACCAGCGGAACGCCTTGATGCCGCGATGGGCGGGGTCGGGCTGGTCGTGAATCCCCCACGGCGGGGCGTGCGTTACGAAAACATCCAGGTAGCGGCCGTATCGGATGCGGTTGCGCAGGAGGGCCGGCACAAGGCGCAGCACGTGCCCCCACATCTCCATCTGCGTGTACTGGAACATCCCCCGATTGTAGCGCACGCTCCCCTCCACGCCCGCCATCAGCCACCCGCGGTAGTTGACGACGCGGCGATGCAGGTTCACGCCGCCATGCACAAGGGCGCGCTCGCCAGCCTCCGAGTATTCCACCACGCAGGTGTGATTGCCACGCACGAAGAACAGGGGCTTGTTCAGAACGCTCACCACGTATTCCAGGTACTCGTGCGGGAGGTCGCCGCAGCCGATGACGATATCCACGTCGCCGAAGCGTTCGCGCACGGCGGGGGATTGGATGGATTGCACCACCTCGTCGCTGAGGGTCAACACCCGCAGGGTTTTCGCCTCTCGCTTCATGCGTCTCACCGCCACCGCTGCACGATCGCGTCGCCGATGACCAGCCGCACCTCATCTACCCACAGCCAGATGCGCTGCTCCTCGGCGAAATCCTGCTTGGTCAGGCGAGCGTCCTCGTCCCAGTTGGGCGCGAGGGGGCGTTCCGCTTTGTCCAGGTGGAAGAACATCTCCAGTTTCCAGCCCTTGTCCTTGGCCCAAGCCGCCCACACCTGCGCCGTCTCGGGGTCCACGCGCGCCCACGCCGTCCACTGCGTCGTGCGCAGGCATGGGTGCGGGAACGGCTTGGGCTTTACGGCGATCTCTCGCAATCGTTGCCGTATGTCCGCGCTGGGCTGCGCTTGGCCTCCCTGGTCGGGCCAGGGGCCTGTGGTGATCCCCGAAGGCATCTGCGCGATGACTCGGAACGGGAGGCACTTCTTCTCGTCGGCCCGCACCGCGCCCTGCAAAGCAAGCGTGAAGGTGATGACGCCAGTGTCTCGGTTGTAGGTGGGGAAGTCCTTGCCGTCGTGAACCCACTCCGCGCGCGGCTGTTCTGCCTGAATTGCGCGCACGTACTCGGCGAAGCGGCTTTCCCACTGCGCGACGTCGGCAGCCTGCCGCGCCCGACATGCGGCGGCGGGTTCAAATGGCCCACAGTCGGCGGACGGCAGGGCGGGCCGCTGGTCCATCCACCCGTACAGGATGGCGGCCAACTCGTGCGTCGGGGCCTGGGCCTTGGCCGTGAGCGCGGAGGGCGGGCGCAAGCCGAGATACCCCGCGGCCACGGCGAGCAGGAGCGCCATGACGAGCGAGATGACGTAGAAGCCCACCTGCACGTAGTCGGGCTGCGCGGCATACCAGGCCGAGAAATGGCGCACCAAAGGCAGGCGCAGAACGGTCGCAGCCGAGGGGTGATGGCGCGCCCACATTCCCGCGAGCAACCTCCCCGCATCGTCCAGCGCGCTGGCAGCCTCATCCCGCCAGCGGCGGAGGACGTCCGTCCAGGCCGCGCCAGATACCAGCGCTCCGCTTGTGATTCTGATGGCGGTCCTATACGGGCCCCGCGCGACCGGTCGCCTCACGACGCACCCCCCTATGTATGCGTCCAAACCTGCGGGGGTATCGTAACACAGGTGCGCCGCGTTTGTCAATGGGGGAGACCCTTGGGCGCATCGCCGTCCTGGGGCGAGGATGGGGCGGTGTGCAGGGGCAGGTTTCCGTGCCTGGCCCTGCGTCCGGCGGGAATGGCAAGCCACCCTACGAACCTGTGTTGGGGGCCGAGTTGCGACGCACTTCGGAAGTGCGTCGCAACTTGGATACCTGCCCCCTCCCCCTGGCGGCTATGGAAACCCGCCCTGCGCGCTTGACCTCACCTAACCCCTCCCGCACCCTCCCCTTGCCGAGCAAGGTCGGCACTACGGTGTCCGCGCGTGGCCCGCATGTTCCACCTCACCTAACCCCTCCCACACCCTCCCCTTGCCGAGCAAGGTCGGCCCTACGGTGTCCGCGCGTGGCCCGCATGTTCTACCTCACCTAACCCCTCCTGCACCCTCCCCTTGCCGAGCAAGGTCGGCCCTACGGTGTCCGCACGTGGCCCGCATGTTCTACCTCACCTAACCCCTCCCGCACCCTCCCCTTCCCTCTCCGCCGGCGGAGAGGGAAGGGGAGGGCTGGGGTGGAGATGGGTGAGGTCAGGCCCCGCGAGCACAAAGACACAAGAGCAAAGGGGAGGGCTGAGGTGGAGATGGGTGAGGTCAGGCCCCGCGAGCGCAAAGACCCCCAAGGTCTTGCAGACCTTTGGTGTCTCCGTGGGGGATATTCTTCTCACACAAAGGCGCAAAGACACAAGAGGGAAGGGGAGGGCTGGGGTGGAGATGGGTGAGGTCAGGCCCCCGTGCATGCGAGCGAAAGGGGCCGAAGCAGCGCACAGATGCAAGGGAAACTTTACACATTTGAGGGTTTGGGATATAATATCCTTGAACCGCCCGCCACCGCATCCTGATAGGCAGGAGGACACTCCGTGCGATTCCGCAACGGGTTGCTGGTGCTTGGGTGCGCGGTGGCACTCTACGGTTGCAGCAGGGCTACGCCACCGGTTGCACCCTCGCCCGTTCCCGCGACCGCGCCGCCCCAACCGACCGCGCGCGTGGAGACGTTCGGGCCGTTCTTCAGTTCCTCGTCCCCGCCGGACGAAACGTGCGCCCGACAGACAACCTCATGGAGCAACGATTCCGGGCGGTGGGTTACCGGCCCGCGCTACTGCACCTACTGGCCTTCGGATTCCCGCGAGCCGGAGGCGTTCTCGCTGTGCGTCGGCGAGTGGGCGGACGTGATCGTGGAGGCCAACCTCCGCTACTACACCAGGCCGTCGCGCGTGGGCATCGTCGTCCGGGCGCTGAACCCCAACGACGCCTACGTGTTCGTCATCTCCCAGGCGGACGACCCGCAGTGCTACTGGCAGGTGCGGAGGGGCGGGAAGGACGCGCCCTTGCAATCGCCCGAACGCTGGAGCGACCCGATTTACCCGCGCCCGCTGGTCTTGCCGCGCGGCGACGGGACCCAGGCCATCGTGGCGCGGGTGCGGGTAGAGGCGCAAGGCTCGCGGCTTGTAGGCTATGTGAACGCCCTGGAGGCCAGCGTCCTGGAAGGCGCGCCTGTCCGCAAGGGGCGCGTGGGCCTCTACATGCACAACGACGGCACGGAACAGTCCTGGGCCGACGTGGTCATCCACGTGCCCTAGCCTGCCCATCCGAGATCGGTTTCGCCACCCAGGCCGCCGTGTGGTATAATGGAATCAGGGGGATAGGGTAAGGTTCCATGCCTCCTTTGCGGGTGTTGCTGGTAGATGAGGACCCTGAGGACCGCCGCGCGGCCATCCGAGAATTGGCGCGGGAATTCGCAGACCTGCAGCCGGTGGAAGTGGGCGACGAGGCTTCGTTTCGCGCTGCGCTGGACGGGGAGCGCGCGGACCTGGTCGTTACCGACAGCCAACTGACCTGGGCGACGGGGCTACAGGTTCTGGCGCGGGCGCGCGAACGCTGGCCGGATGTCCCCGTGGTCATGTTCACCGACACCGGCACCGAAGAGATGGCCGTGGACGCGATGAAGCAGGGGCTGGACGACTACGTCGTGAAGACCCCCGCGCAGTTCCACAGGCTGCCGGTGGCCGTCCGCGCCGCGCTGGAACGCAGCAAGGCGCGCGTGCAGGCCGCCGCCCTGGAGCAGCGCTACCAGCAACTGCTGGACACCGTGCCCGCCGTCATCTACATCGCCGGTCCGGAACTTCGCCTGCGCTACATCAGCCCATACGTCAGGCAGTTGCTCGGCTTCGGCGCTGACGAACTCATCGGCAAGAACCCCTTTGACCTCGCCCCGCGCGAGGACAGGCCGGGCCTCGTCCGCAAAATCCGCACGGCGCTGCGAACGGGCGCGCCTTTCGTCCTGGAGCACAGGCTGGTAGCGGCGGACGGTTCGGAGCGATGGGTGCGGAACCTGGGGACCGCCCTGGAAAGCCCGGAGTTCAAACAGCCGGTGATCCAGGGTGTCGTCCTGGACATCACCGACGCCGTGCTTGCGAGTCGGCGACAGATGGCCATCTCCGACGTCAGCCGCAAGATCGCCGAACTTCTCCCCGGCGAGCGGCTCCAGGGGGCGCTGGCCGCATTGCAGTCGTACATCCCGTTCTCCACGGGCATCCTCGGCGCCTGGCCCACGGGCCACATCGCCCACGGCCCTAAGGATGGCGAGCCTACGGCGACACGCCTGAAGGCTGCGGCTACGGTGTACGGCCCGAAGATGGAGCACATTCCGCCCAACAGCGTGCTGGGGCTGGCCTTCGCGCTTCGGGCGCCGGTTGTCCAGAATGACACCCTCGCCAACGCCTACGCCGAAGACGCGGCGATGGCGGGGCAGGGCGTCCGCAGCATCCTCGCGTACCCCCTCATCCTGCGCGACGACTTGCGCGTGGGGTTGCTCCTGCTGGCGGACGAGCCCAACGCCTTCCGCGATACCCACCTTGATCTTCTGGACCAGTTGGGGCCGGTGCTGGCGGCGGGCGGGGAATCCCATCTGCACTGGCGCGCGCTGCAAGAACTGAACGCGTCGCTAGAGGCGCGGGTGCAGGACCGCACCGCGGAGATCCAGGCCCTGTACGAACTGTCCCAGCGCCTGGGCTACAGCCTGCGCCCAGACGACCTGTTCGCGGCCATCGCCGAGTATCTGATGGGCATCCGCGGCGTGGAGGTGGCGGCTGTGGCGGTAACCCAGCCGGGCGGTGGGCTGTATCCCGTGGTGCTGCGCGCCAGCAGACCCCTTCCCGAGCCGCTGTCCCAGGCTCTCATGGACCAGACGTGCACGCATTTGGGCGGCGCCTTCGTTGAGGGCATGCACGCGGCGGATTTTCGGCATAGGGTCGCCTGGAACATAGAGCACCCTGACGAGCCTCCGCTGAGCGCGCTGGGTTCGCTGATCGTGGAACCCGCGGGCGCAGCCGACCAGCGGCTAGGCGGGCTGACCATCGCCTGCGAGGCGGAAAACGCCCTGGGCGACGATCAGCGACGCCTGTTGCGGGCCGCGGCCGGCCTGCTGGCCAATGCCTTGCAGCGCCTTCGCGCCCTGGCCCAGGCCGAGCGGACCCGCATGGAAGAAGCGTTGGAGGCCATGCAGGAGGGCGTGGTGCTGCTGGATCACCGGGACCGCCTTGTGGCGGCCAACCCTTCGGCGCGCAGGCTGTTGCCGCTCCTCGGCATCGCGGACCTGCGCGAGGGCGATGTGCTCCAGGAGTTGTGCGGGTTCGCGCTGGACGACCTGCGCGCCCGCACCGCCGAGGCAGGGCCGTCGGAGTGCATCATCGGCGAGGCGCAGCCCCGCCTGGTGGTGCAGTTGTCGGCCGTGTCCTACACCACGCCGACGGGCACCACGGGCACGGTGCTGACGATTCACGATTCCACCGAGCAGCACCAGGCCCGCGTGCGAATGGAACAGCAGGCACGCCTGGCTGCGCTGGGCCAACTGGCAGGGGGCATCGCCCACGACTTCAACAACATCCTCACCACCCTCATCGGGCTGGCGCAACTCAACCTGGGCGCGCCGAACCTCTCGCCGGAACTCCGCGCCGACCTGGAGCAGATTGTGCAGCAGGGGCAGCGGGCCGCCCACCTGGTGCGCCAGATTCTGGACTTCGGCCGGCGGTCCATCATGCAGAAAGCCCCGCTGCGGCTGGACACATTCCTCCGCGATCTGGTTCGGCTCCTGCGCCGCACGATTCCCGAGAGCATCGCCATCCGCACGGATTTCCCGCCCGACGACTATACCATCTTTGCCGACAGCACCCAGATTCAGCAACTGCTCATGAACCTGGTTTCCAACTCGCGCGACGCCATGCCCAACGGCGGCACACTGACCCTCGCTTTGCGCCGCATTTCCACGGATTCGGCGTTGCTGGCCCGCTATCCGATGATGCGGCCGGGGCCCTACGTGTACCTGCGGGTGGAAGACACCGGCCGCGGGATGTCCCCGGATGTGCTGGCCCATGCCTTTGAGCCGTTCTTCACGACGAAAGGCGTGGGCGAGGGGACGGGCCTGGGCCTGGCGCAAGCCTACGGCATCGTGAAGCAACACGAGGGCTACATCTTCCTGGAAAGCCAGGAGGGCGTGGGCACGCAGGTGCACATCTACTTCCCGCCGCAGCATGAGGAGGCCCAGCGGCCCGTGGTAGCCCCAAGCGTGGCTCGCCGGGGAAAGGGCCAGGTGGTCCTGGTGGCCGAGGATGAGGAGATGGTACGCGAACTGATGGAGCGGATGCTGGCGCGGCTGGGCTACCGCGCCATATTGGCCCGCAACGGGGCCGAGGCGCTCCGCATCTACGAGGCCCACGCGGGCGAAATCGCCGCGGTCGTGGCCGATATGATCATGCCGCGGATGGGCGGGCTGGAACTGTTTGAGCGGCTGCGGAAAATCACCCCGTCGTTGCCCGTCATCCTCACCACGGGCTACAGCGACACCGAAGAGGTAGAGCGCCTGCTCAAGCAAGGGCTGCTCGGAATCTTGCAGAAGCCTTTCCGCATGCAGGAGTTGGCCGACCTTCTGGGCGAAATCTAGGCGAACCCCCGGACGCGCCCCCTAGACGTTGAAGCGGATGTTCAGGATGTCGCCGTCCTGCACCACGTAGTCTCGCCCCTGTAGGCGGACAAGCCCCCGCTGCCTGGCCTCGGCCAGAGAGCCGGCTGCGATGAGGTCGTCGTAGGCCACCACCTCCGCGCGAATGAACCCGCGCGCCAGGTCTGTGTGGATGGCGGCCGCGGCTTGCAAAGCCGTGTCGCCCTTGCGGATAGTCCACGCGCGCACCTCGTCCTCGCCCACGGTGAAGAAGGAGTGCAGTCCGAGGAGGTCGTAGGACAGGCGGATCATGCGCCGCAAACTCGGCTCCGAAATACCGTACTCGGTCAGGAACAGTTCGGCGGCCTCGGCGTCCAACTGGGCGATTTCCTTCTCCAGCGCGCCGCGCAGGGCGATGACCGCCGAGCGGCGGTGCGGGTAGGTGAGAATGGCGGAGGGATCGGCCGGGCCTTCGTCGCCCACGTTCAGCACCACCAGCACGGGCTTGAGCGTCAGGAGGGCGAACCCGCGCACCAGCCGCTCTTCATCCGGCGTGAGGTCCAGGTCGCGCAGGGGAATCTCGTTCTCCAGGGCGTCCTTGAACCGCTGCATGAGGGCCATCTCGGCGCGGGCCGCATCGCCGACGGGGCCGCTGCGTCGCATGTCCTTCTCCAGGCGCTCCATGCGGCGCTCCACGATACCCAGGTCCGACAGGATGAGTTCCACATCCAGGTCGTGCAGGTCGCGGACGGGGTCCACCTTGCCCCGCGCGTGCGGCACCGAGTCGTCCTCAAAGGCGCGCACCACGTGGAGGAGGGCATCGTTGGCCGCGATGGCGTTGAGCAGGGGGCCGGCGAACCCGCCGGACTTGCCCGCGCCAGGGGTCAGCCCGGCGATGTCGTTGTACTGCACGCGGGCGCGCGTAACCTTGCGCGGGCGGAACATCGCCGCCAGGCGGTCCACGCGCGGGTCGGGCACGTCCACCACGGCGGAGTGGATTTCAAACTGCCCCGACGAGAACGGCGTTGTCTCCACGTTCTCGCGCGTGAGGGCGTCAAAGATGGTCGTCTTGGAACTATTGGGCAGGCCGATGATGCCGATCTGCATGGGAAGCGAACTCCTCACAATCCTGCGATTCGCAGGCAAGAGATAAGCGGCGCAAGCGCCGCCTGGCCCATTTTACCACGCCCGCGGCGGGATTCCAAATCACTATAGTTGACTTTTTCGCCAACCTGTGGTAATATACGGGCGCGGTTGGAAGGCTTTCGGGCCGGCCATGCAAATTGTATCGGCCCAACACAGGGGAGTGAGGAGGGCGTGAGGGCGATCCTTGCGCCTTTTATTTGCCAAGCCGGCGAAACAAGTGCCGGTTGGTTGTGAAAAACTCGTAACAGAGGTGCAGATAGATGAATCGGACAACAGAGTTGTTTTTCCCGCATCGGCTGCTGAGCCAGTTGCGCGATATTGCGGGGCCCCAGTGGCAAGCCCTGGTGGATCGCGTCGCGGCGCTCCCCCCGACGCACGAGGATAGCTTGGCGCTGACGCTGATGGTCATCCGAGCGGCGGGGTGCGTGGGCTGCGAGGCGGGGAGTTACCGCGCGGGCCTGGGGTGTGTGGTTTGCGCGCAACGGGCCATCCGGGCTATGAACGCGACGGATGCTACCCTCGTCCGGCGGTTCAAGCGCGCCCAGGCCGAGGTTCACAAGTTCCTGGAAGAAGCGCAGCAGACGCGCGTGGACGACAAGGCCGCCTAGCGCGAGGATATCGCCACGGAGAAAGGGAGCGGGATCTGCGTCCCGCTCCCTTTTTGCTTACCGCGCATTGGGCAGGCCGATCTCAATCTCCTCCAGCCGAGCGCCGCGCCGACGGGTAACGCGCAGTCGGATGCCCTTGTACTCGT
>Ga0272448_1001292_pt1 | contig 34247 bp, 28 predicted proteins | sample YNPCB0191_FD_202220 | JGI IMG/M metagenome (GOLD analysis project Ga0272448, IMG submission 202220) | Hot spring sediment microbial communities from Yellowstone National Park, WY, United States - YNP-CB-019-1 | ecosystem: Environmental > Aquatic > Thermal springs > Hot (42-90C) > Sediment...
TGCTCGCCACACTGCTGCGGATGTGTCTAAAGCTCGGCAAATTTTGGATTACCAACCGCAAGTATCTTTACCTTGGGGTTTAACCCAGCAATGGTACTGGATTAAATCTTTATATGCTTGAGTGAAATTTCCTGCAAAAAAAATAACGAATACATAGAACTTACAATTATGGTCATAGCAATTAATAAAACTGCAAATATCAAGAATTCTTACAGATCATATCAATTTAAACGCTTTCTTGACCTTCAATGGTCTGATATTAACTGTGATCTGCACGTGCATACAAATTGGACGGATGGAAAAGCCGGGGTTTTAGATATTCTGCAGTTATCTGTTCAGCAAGGTTTGAGTTACTTAGCTTTCACAGAGCATGTTCGCAAAAATACATCTTGGTTTTCAAAATTTGCCCAAGAAGTTAGATCGCATGCAAAAGCTTATCCTCAAATTCAGGTTTTCGTAGGTTGTGAAGCAAAGGCTCTCGATACCAAAGGTGGATTTGATATTTCCGAGGAAATTTTGGCGGAGTGTGATTTAGTTTTAGGTAGCGTTCATCGCTTTCCTAATGGACAGGGAGGGTATGTTAACGTATCAGAATTAACTGCAGAAGAATTTGCCCAAATTGAATTTGAACTTGCTTGTGGCTTGCTTGAATTTGCTCCTGTTGATGTGTTAGCTCATCCTGGTGGTATGTATTCTAGAGTTCACGGTGAATTTCCAGCAGAATTAATGCGCAAGTTGATGAAAGTTAGTCTGAAGCGAGAAATTGCCATAGAAATCAATACCTTTTATCTGCCCAATCTAGATAATTTCCTGCAGTTATGTGCAGAAATTAATCCTTACGTTTCTATTGGTTCTGATGTCCATCGTATAGAGCAGCTAGCTAATTGTCGAGAGCAATTGCGTCAATCAGGAGTTGGAGCGCCATGAAAGTCTTAGTAACCGGAGCAGGTGCTGTGTTGGGTCAGGGTATCATTAAGAGTTTGCGGATGGCTAATACTTCCTATTACATTATTGCCGTGGATCCAGATCCTCGTGCTGTTGGGCTTTATTGGGCAGATCGAGCATACTTAGTTCCCCTGGTAACGGATCCTTCTTATTTAGATGTAGTTTGCCACATTTTGCAATGCCAAAGACCTGATGTTTTGTTAATCGGTACAGATGTAGAACTTCCGATCTACGCTCAACATAAGTCTGAATTGGAATCTAGATATAAAACACGAATAATTGTTAGCCCTTTGGAGGTTATCGAGATTGCTAATGATAAATGGCTAACTTACGAGTTTTTATCCATGAATGGATTTCCTTGTCCAAAGTCAGCACTACCTGCTGACATATCTCAAATATTGTGGGAATGGAATTTTCCATTAATTGTTAAGCCTCGAATTGGTGCTCGTTCTGTTGGCGTTCACCTTGTGAAGAATGAACAACAATTGTATCAAGCATTAACTCGAGTAGAAAATCCTATTATTCAGGAATGTGTTGCCAACGCTAGTCAAGAATATACTAGCGGTGTAGTAGTAAACATGGAAGGAATTGCTACAGCAGTAGTTACCATGCGGCGCGAGCTACGAGATGGTAATACTTATCGCGCCTATGTTGAACCGGATGCTCCTTTCAATTTTCTACTAGCTAAAATTGCAGAAAATTTGGGTGGAATAGGACCATTAAATTTTCAATTCCGTGTTGAACAAGGAATCCCGAAAATTTTCGAGATCAATGCTCGTTTTTCTGGTACTACTCCTGTGCGTGCTTATGCTGGATTCAATGAGGTAGATTACTTAATCCAGCACTGCGTTTTAGGTACTTCTATTCCCGCACCTCAGGTGCGAGCGATCGCTGTTTTTAGGTATTGGCATGAAATTATAGTTGAACCAGAGCAACTCAAACAATTCACAAATAATTTTAAGCATGCAACTACAACCATCAACAAGCACAGCTAATGGGTGTTACACAAATGCTAGATGTTAACGAGCCTATTTTGTACTCAATGACAGAACAAGAGTTCGCCAACTGGCAAATACAACAGGGAAGGCGCGTTATTCACCACCAAGGTCGTTACTGGAAACAAACATTTACTGGCTTTTACGAACCCCTTCATTGGATTGCTCGCCTTACTCCTCAAGAAGCTACTTTTTCAACCCTTCTATCTTGGGGATTTCGAACAGCTTTGCACGACAAAAATGCCTCAGAAGCTAATAGTTCAATACCTGTTCACTTACTATCTAATCTTGCAAATTATGGTTTGCAAAATCTGTCAGCAAATCGTAGAAAACATCTGCGTCAGTGTCAAAAGAAAGTAAAAATTTTCCAGTTAACTTGTCCAAATTTGCTGCAACAGCAAGGATATGAAGTTGTTGTTTCTGCAGCTAAACGAACAGAATATTTCCCAGCTCTTTCCAAAACAAAGTATCTTGCTAGTTTGGTAAATTATGTACATTCCAAGCGTCGATTAATACTTGTAGGCATTGTTGGCAATAAGTTAGGTGGCTATATCTCAGGATATGCTGTGGATGGAACTGCTTATTTTGAACATCTTTATATTTCTACAGAAACAATAACAACTAATATTAATTTAGGATTAATATTTGAGTTTGTACAAGCCTGTCAACGCTCTGGTACCATCCATGAAATTGTCTATGGTTTACACGCACCAGAAGATGAAAAACTATGTATTTTTAAAAATTCAATTGGTTTTTCAGTTCATCATATTCCAGCCAGAGTACAAATTAATCCCGCGATCGCCCAATTAATTCGCTGGTGGTATCCATACAAATATTATCGCCTAACTGGACGGAAGTAAACAGAGATTTTTTTTAATCTTTACCATGAATGTTCAAGTAATTGATATCAACAATCCTTTGTGGCTAAAAATTCTAGCTCAACTTCGCTATGATATTTATCATTTACCCGAGTATTTATATTTAGAATCGAAAATTACCCGGTCAATTCCTGAAGCTATTCTGATATTAGACGCCGAAAAAATCTTTTTCTTACCTTATTTGTTACGTCGCTGTGATGATTTGTTTTCGGAAGATTTATCCACAGATTTTTTTGATATTGCTTCTCCCTACGGTTATCCTGGATTTTTATTAAATGAAGCAGCAGCGGCAGCACCAGAATTTTTAATTTTGGCAATAGATAAATTGAAAGAAGTGTTAAATAGCAAACAAATTTGTTCTGGATTTTTTAGACTACATCCTATACTTAATCAGAAGAACGAGCAGCTAAAAAATAATATTTGCAAAGTGCATGGCATGACTGTTGCTGTTGACTTGACCCTAGATTGTCAACAAATTTGGCATCAAACTCGACCATCACATCGTAATAAAATCAACCGCTGTCAACGTTCTGGTTTTACAGCAAAGATGATGCCTTTGTCCGAATATATCAATGAATTTCAAGAGATATATAAAGAAACAATGAAAAGAGTAGGATCTCGAAAATTTTACTCTTTTAATAAAGAGTACTTTGAAGATCTCGCTAATTTATTGGGAAATAAACTTCACCTTTGTGTAGTTGAATTTAATAAACAAATAGCCTGTGCAGGCTTATTTACTGAATGTTGCGGAATAGTTCAATACCATTTAGGCGGTACAAAAACAAGTTTTTTGAAAGATGCCCCTAGCAAGCTTATGTTCAACTATGTTAGATTCTGGGCAAAAGAACGCGGTAATCAAGTTTTTCATCTCGGTGGTGGATTGGGATGTTCTAGAGATAGTCTCTACTATTTCAAAGCCGGTTTTTCTAAAAAAAGCTACACCTTTTCAACATTACGCCTCATTATCAATGAAGAAAAGTATCGCTATTTAGTTAACTTACGGGCAAAAACTTTAAATATTCAAGCTGAAGAATTATTGAAATTAGATTTTTTTCCTGCTTATCGTTTTCAAGAAAAGGGGTAAGATGAAAAAACCAATTTTGCTTTCAACTCCTCATATAGGCGATCGCGAACTAGAATTCGTCAAACAAGCCTTCGAAACTAACTGGATTGCACCTGCAGGACCGCACATAGACGCTTTTGAACAGGAATTTTGTCAAGTCACTGGTGCTGGTTATGCTGCCGCCGTTAGTTCTGGTACAGCAGCAATTCACTTAGCATTGCAATTGGTTGGTGTAGAAGTTGGAGACGAAGTATTTTGCTCTACCCTAACCTTTGTTGCTAGTGCTAATCCTATTGTTTATTTGGGAGCAAAACCAGTATTTATTGATAGCGATCGCACTTCTTGGAACATGGATCCTCACTTGTTGCAGGAAGCCCTAGAAAAGCGCGCCCGTTACGGTAAATTACCCAAAGCAGTTATAGTTGTCCATCTGTACGGTCAAACTGCAGATCTCGATCCGATTATCAAAATTTGCAATCAATACGATATTCCTTTAATTGAAGATGCTGCAGAATCCTTAGGAGCCACCTATAAAGGATGTTTTTCAGGAACTTTCGGACGAATTGGTATTTACTCCTTCAACGGTAATAAAATCATTACTACTTCCGGTGGAGGAATGCTAGTTTCCGACGACTCGCAGTTAGTAGCAAAAGCGCGTTTCTTAGCAACACAAGCACGAGATCCAGCTCCTCATTACCAACACTCGCAAGTTGGTTACAACTATCGCCTCAGTAATGTTTCAGCTGGCATAGGACGCGGTCAGCTGTGTGTTTTGGAACAACGAATTGCATCCAGACAGCGCAACTTTAGAATTTACGCTTCTGGTTTAGGACGCTTACCAGGAATAGAATTTATGCCAGAACCTGATTATGGATGCGCAACTCGTTGGCTCACCTGCTTGACCATCGATCCTAAAGCCTTTGGCGCAGATAAAGAACAAGTCCGCCTCGCCCTTGCTAAAGAGCAAATAGAATCTCGTCCAGTTTGGAAACCTTTGCACCTGCAGCCTCTTTTTGCTGAATGTGAAAGTATAGGCGGTACAGTAGCAGAAGATTTGTTTGCACGTGGTCTTTGCTTACCTTCTGGTTCGAATCTCGCAACAGAGGATTTGCAACGAGTTATTGATGAAATTATTGCCGTTCACCGCTGTTCTCAAAAAAAAGAACTCTCATTGTTTATTTGAGTAATGAACTGAAAATTCCAGAGGAAAATTAATATGGAAATGCCGGAAAATACTTCATTACTTCTTAATTATTTCCACATTTTCAAACGTCGTTGGCTCCCAGCTTTAAGTGTTTTTTTACCTACTTTTGTTATTTCAGTTATAGCTTTATCTATCTGGAAAAAACCTACTTACTTAGCAGAAGGAAAGCTACGCTTCTACAGAACAAATTCCACATCCACCCTAACAGGCGTAGGAACAGAAATTAGCAAATTAGAGCCTGTTGGACACGATGCTCAAACCAATCCCCTCAAGACAGAAGCCGAAGTAATAACTTCTGTTCCAGTTATACAGAAAACTATCAGACAGCTGCAATTGCAAGACGACCGAGGAGCACCATTAAAACTAAAGGAATTTATGAAGCGGCTGACAGTTAAAGAAGTCAGAGGAGCTGACGTTATTCAAGTTTCTTATCAAGATATAAATCCAGAAATAGCTGCCAATGTAGTTAACCATTTGATGGAAAATTATTTGGAGAAAAATATCTCCTCTCTCAGATCTGAAGTAGCAGCAGCTCGCAAATTCATAGAAAAGCAACTACCCTCTGCAGAAGTTGTGGTTCGCAAAGCAGAAGCAGAACTAGCTAATTTTAAAGAGAAATACAAAGTAGTGTCCTTAGAAGAGGAAGCTACCAGAGCCGTCGAAATTATTGCCAAACTACAAGAAGAAATTAATACGGTTCAATCTCAATTTGCCAACATTAACGCACAATCTCAACAAATCCGCAAACAACTAGACATGAGCTCGCAGCAAGCTTTGGTCGCAGCTTCCCTCAGCCAAACAGCAGGAGTGCAAGATATCCTTAGAGAAATTCAACTGTTAGAATCGCAACTGGCATCTCGGCGTACTGTTTTGCGAGATACCCATCCGCAAATTATAGATCTAGGAGAAAAAATAGCATCTTTGCGTCAATTAATGCAAGAACGCATTAAACAAGTTGGAGGAACTGCTCAACTCCAGCCAAATACAAATTTGCAGCTAGGAGAATTGAAACAACAACTTTCTGCCAGACTCGCCGAATTAGAAGCAAATCGTTTGGGTTTAGCAAATCAAGCTGCTGCTTTAGAGAATTTACACACTGCTTACAAGCAACGATTGCACAACTTACCGAGATTGGAACAAATACAACGTCAGTTAGAACGTAAAGTAGAAGCAGCACAAACTACCTACTCGCTTTTATTGCGCAAACTGCAAGAAACTCGCATAGCTGAAAATCAGAATGTAGGTAACGCTAGTGTTATTACCAAGGCTGAAATTCCCCAAGAATCCGCATCTTCTCCTCTACTTTTGTATTTCAGTGCAGGATTGTTAGCTAGTTTGGCAGCAGCAGCAGCTGTATATATTTTGGAAGTTAAAGATAAATCCATCAGGACTGTTCAACAAGTCCAAAAGCTGTTTGGATTTACTTTATTAGGCGTTATTCCTTCCTTTCATAAGTTAAAAAAATCTACGACTAGCAAAAAAGAAGTGGATTTGTACAGCCAAAGACTTGTAGTTCGCAACACTCCTCGTTCACCCATCAGTGAAGCTTTTCGGATGCTGCGGGCGAACCTGAAGTTTATGAGTGCTGATAAGGAATTAAAAGCGATCGTTGTGACTAGTTCTGTACCAGCAGAAGGTAAATCAACAGTAGCCGCCAACTTAGCGATCGCAATGGCCCAAATGGAGCGTAAAGTCCTGCTTCTAGATGCAGATTTGCACCGTCCAGTTCAGCATCGCATTTGGGATTTGCCAAATCAAGAAGGTCTGAGCAATGTCATCGTTAAAGAAGCACAATTAACCACCGCAGTCAAAACCGTGATGCATAATTTAGATATTCTCACTGCTGGTGTTGTTCCTCCTTCTCCAGCTTCTCTTCTCGATTCTAAAAAAATGGCTGCATTAATAGAAACTTTTGCTAGCAACTACGATTTTATCATCGTTGATACTCCCTCACTCACAGTTGCTGCTGATGCTGCTACCTTGGGACATATGGCTGATGGAGTTTTGCTAGTGGCCCGCCCTGGAGTAGTTGATTGCGCCAGTGGTTTATTTGCTAAAGAATTTTTAGAAAAGTCCGGTCAAAATGTCTTAGGACTAGTAATTAACGGAGTTCACGCTCAAAATGAACCCTACAGCCGCTTGTATCTTGCCAATGAATTCTACTCTCAAAAACGGGAAATGCCAAAAGCTGTAAGAGTTAGCAATCTTTATCCTTCATAGATTAGTCTACCTGTTTCATCAACTTTACAAAACCTTCTTTTTACTCTCCATGACTGGTTTAAATATGTCAATAATCACTGTTATTTTCCGTAGATTTTTATCTTTGCCAGCTTCTCAGACAATTTACTAATCAAGTCTGCTTAGCCGTACAAATCACCCACGGTCGCAAAATTTGGGAATGCTCCTTCAACTAGCGTGCCGGAGGCATTCGCCTGTACTGGCTTACCCTCCTATTGACGTTGAATGGCAGTATATTTTTCTAATCCTGCAGTTTTTGGACAAACAGTTTGACTGATGTCAATCGGTTTGGGAATGACCTGCTGTTTGTACAGCCAGTCAGCACGAGTTTGAATATCAGCAATCACAGCTGGCGTCAAAGGCAGTAATTTCTCAACAAAGCGACGCTCTCCAAGTTTTTCTACAACAGGTGCTGCAAGCTGAGTGGAACTGCCAAAGACTTTAGCAGCATCTTTGCGATGGGTAGTTGCCCATTCCGCTTCTTGCTGGATCGCATCTAAGACCGATCGCACCAATCCTGGCTTTTGAATTAGAGTATTTCTGTTGACAACATAAATGCCATAGTGCGAAGCAGCTTCTCCAGAGGCAATGGGACGCAACTGATGTTCCACTTCGGCAATGGCAACGTTCGGATCCCAAACCGACCACGCATCGACATGTCCTTGGGTAACAGCACTAAGAGCATCGGTTGGACTCAGATAAACGCGCTCAACTTTTTCCTTGGGAACATTGGCTTTGGCCAAAACACGCAGTAACAAATGTTCACCCCAGCCACCGCGATTAACGGCCACTTTTTTGCCAATCAAATCTTTGGGAGACTGGATTGGAGAACGCGCGAGCACCAATATTGCTTCCGCTTCAGGAATTGGAGCTTGATAGGCAATAATGCAAACAGGAGTACCGCCCGCCAATCCTGAAATTCCGGGAATATCACCGCCAGCACTGATGTCCACCTCTTGGGCCCTAAATGCCTCCAGGACTGGCGCAAAAGCAGGAAAAGGACCAATCCATTTCACCTGAATATTTTGTTTGGCCAATTCTTTTTCCAAAGTTTTACGTTCTCTAACAATCGGTAGCAAGCCCCAGCGGACGTATCCAATTCGTATCGTTTCAGGTTTTGTAGATTGTTGAGAAGATGAGGAAGTGGCTGTTTGAGTTGAACAACTCGCTAGCAACGCACTGAACATCAACAACCCAACGAGTGATGAAATCAATTGTCTTACCAGTGTGAATCGAATGCTCATAATTCACCTTCTGTGGAGGTTAACAGTTGGAGCTGAAGATTTTGACCTGAGATTTTGTTACCATGCGGGCGTGCAAAATAAACCACTAGAAGCAACAAACGCTTCACAACTATGAGTGCACAGGCGTTTTTCGATTTCTGCTTTTGCAATCCTTAATCCCGCCAACTGTAAAGGTAGGATATTGCCAAAGGGTGGGGCTACTAGAATTTATTTGCCGATAGGGATAATTTACGAATAAAAATCGGGAGTAGGAAATTGATTGTTCAATACCCAATTACCGATGGTACGAATCTTATAATCAACTGGATCGTGCAGGGTAAAGATACGAAGATTGCGCCAGTAGCGATCGAACCCGTAGTGATTTGCTGTTGCTCGTGCTCCCATGACCTCAAAAATTCTGTTTGCAATCTCCAATCCCGTTTTTACCATCGAAGCTTTGGCCATCGCAATCGCAATGGCGCACTCTCCTCGCTCTGCAGCGGTTAAACTATAGCCTTTATCCCACGCTTGCTGCAACAGCTCTCCAGCTCGATCGGTAAGGGCGATCGCTGCTTGCAAATCAACCCACATCTCACCGTAATGGCGCAGTGTATAAAGATCTTCAGTAGCTTTCTCAACACCTGATGTCAGCCACGCTCTTCCTTGAGTTTTGGTGTAGCATGAAGCTGCAGCAAATGCTCCCAAGGCAATACCCAGATAGATGTTGGTAAAGGTAATTTGTGTAAGACAAGAACGAAAAGTTTTGAAAGTTTCACCTTCTGGCTCAGGAGTGAGAATTTCCTCAGCATTGACCAAAACATCGGTAAATGTAATACTACCACTATCAGTTTGGCGTTGACCAAAGTTGTCCCAATCCTGGTTAACTACGACTCCATCCCGACGGGTTGGAACAATAACAATTCGTAAGCCAGGAACCCCTGCTTGCACCGCTGTCACCGGAATCATGTCCGAATCTACAGAACCTGAACAAAAACTTTTTGTCCCATGCAAGCGGAACCGATCGCCATCGCTACTGAGAGTGACCCTGCGATCGAGCGGATTCAACGCATTGCACCAGAACCAGTTGTTTGCAGCAGTTTGCTTGTAGTACGTTTCTTTTTGGGAGCGACTGCCAAATATGTGAGGAACAACAACACCAAGATGGTGATAGGAAAACACGTGAGCGATCGAGCTATCAACTTCTGCAAAGGTGCGCGTAATCTGTAACACTGTTGTCCATCGTTCACCCAATCCACCGTATTCTTTGGGAATAATTAACTTCAGCAATCCACTTTCTCGTAAGCGATCGCGTTCCGCTTTGGGTGTACCGCCTTGTTTATCTCGCTCGATGGCAGTTTTTGCAAACTCTTTTGCCAGCTCGTTTGCCTGGGCAAGATAATCTTGAGTTTGATGAGTTTTTCTGGAAAGTAATTGCATAATTTTCACTTATTCAATACCTATCAGAATCTAGTAGTTAGATGTTCTGCTCTAACTGCTCAACAGTTGCAAACCGTGTCACCTCCAAAGAGTTCTCCACCTGCATCTATACCGCTATCCAATCGCCCCTCCCTCTGGAGCTACCAGAATACAGGCAAACAGTGAAGACATAATTTTTACTAACAGGCGATGGTGCTTTCACCAGCAACAGGAAAAATAGCTCGACCTGCAAATCCTGCAAATAAAGCTTTTAAGACAACTAGCTAGTCATACTTTGTTACGACTCTGGATGCGATCGCACCTCATGTTAGACATGTTAGACATGGTCCTATTCTTTATTTCCAGAAAATGGTTGACTGTAACTTCAGAGGTTGTACTGTTCGCGCTTTACTTTCCAACCAAATGCTTTAGACAAACGATTCGCAAAACTGAAGTGTGCTGCAATTTCTCCAGCTTCCAGAATCGCTTCATCAGATAATCCAACTTGACGCAGGGGAATTAAATCCTCTGGTGAAAGCTCCTGTGAGAGTTTGGTTAACTTCACCGCAAAATCCGCCAGCGCTCGCTCTTTTTGTGTTAAATTAGCGTTTATGTAATTATCTGCAACTGCAGCAGCAAATGCGGGATCGCCTGTTACATCTCGCAGTTGGGCTTGATGGGTGATTGCACATGTTTCGCAATCATTGGTAACTGACACCACAACCGCGATGATTTCTCGTTCTCGATGGGAAAGTTCGCCATTGCCATGTTGGAGAGCGTCGTAGTAATTAAACCAACGACGCAAACGATCGGGATTGAGGGAATATCCGACAAAGAAGGGATGAACAAAGCCGTAGCGATCGCGTTGCACCCTAAAAATAGCCTGAATATCATCAGGTAATGTTTCCTCTTGTGGAACTCGCAACCAAGAAATTTCCCCTCCCGTTGAATGAGATTGTTTTAATGCAGTAACGTTATTGACATTAATATTGTTTGCAACCATAAAAATTCTCCTTGAACTTAGCAATGCTTGCTGTCAATTGGCAAACCACAATTGCTTGCGCAGCGCTACCTACAGCTTCACAAGCGATATTTTCTGTTTTTGTCCGTATTAGCTACAAATTCACCAACCATTGAAATAGATACTGTCTGGTTAAATTTCATAATCTGTTTGTTAACTCTGTTAACTGAGCTATCAAATTCCCAATAAAATACGGTAAATCGATAAGTTTATCGTAATTTCTAGAAATTCATCATGCCATAGCTGTCTGAGCGATGCAAGCAGCAACACGAGAAAATATCTATTGAACAAACAAACGGCTGATTCAGTACTGTCTGCTCACCCAGCTAGTTGTGGTGGGATGGGGAAATGATGCGATCGCCAAGACTGCAGTAACTGTCTTGCCAGTTACCTAGATACTATAATCTGCCACATGCTCGCTGCCAATCCCACAATAGCTAAGTGTTGCCATAACAGTACGCGTAGTGGTTGGCGAGCAATTTTTTGAGTTAGCAGTATCGATGAAAAAACGGAGAAAATCAAGGTCGTTCCCTGTAAAAAGGCAATTACCGCTGGATGGGCAACAATAAAAGGTAGGTGTTCTCCATTCCAGCCAAAAGTAGCAAAAAAGACGGGTAATATGCGTCCTCCTTCCCGTAGACCCAAGCGCAGATAGTGAGCTAAATTACCTCCCAAGACCAAAGGTAAGTAGCCATAGGCAAGCTCTAAAAATGGTCGGGGTTTAATGCGATTTGGAATTTTTATTGCCGAGAACACAGAGTTAGCCACAAAAATGTTATTGTTCAACCAGCAGTAAAGCTTGAGCAATGCATATCCAACAAAGGGAATAGTTGCTGGTACCAACAAAGCTAGCAAAGATAATTCTAAGTGCGGTAAGAACTGAGTTAAATCTATCGATAATCCCAACCAAGATTGCAACTCCGGTAGGCGATGCAAATATATTCCGCTCAGTAATAAAAACAACAACGCTACCTCGTAACTGCGGGGTAAGTGAGTTGTCCACAATTCAATTCCAGGAGGACGTAAATTAAACTCCACAGAACGATGGGGACAAGCCTTCAAACAAGTCATACACAACACGCAGTCTCGGTTGTCTTCCAGCTGTGCTGGGTGAGAATACAAAGGACATCCATTTGTCTCCATTCCCTCACCCTTTTGCGGACCACCTTTGTAGCATTGATAGGTAGTGCAAGTAGCAGAACAGATACCCTGTTGCGCCCGTAATTCCGTCATCGAGAGTTTGGCATATAAACCATTCATTCCGCCAATGGGACACAAATAGCGACACCAAAATCGCCGTTCAAAAATAACAGAGAAAATCATCGCTCCAAAAGTGATGAGCAAAAGCAAACAAGCAGATAGATAAGCAGTATTTTCTAACTGCCACAGCTCTTCCCACAAAAAAATTAAGGTAAACATTGCAAATAAAAACCATCCGCCCCACTTTTCAGCTTTTTCTCGAGGCCAGGTTTTCAATTTTCTTGGAAACAGCCACATGGATAAATTTTGCGTAATTTCACCATAAATCATAAACGGGCAAACAGCGCACCATATCCGCCCCAAAAAGGGAAATAAAAATAGAAATCCAGGCCACCACCAAGCCCAAAACAGATTTAATGCAAAATTGCGATCGCGCGTTTGCGGTCCGACAAATAACACCGCGACAACAAAGGCAAAAGCTGCAGTTGTCAAGCCGTAATTTATGCGATCCGGCCACCACGGACTGCGAAGAAACTTGCGCAAAGCAGGATAGGTGTTTAAAAGATTCAACCGAAATCGCTTTTTCTTGTTTTCTGCTGCCCAAAAAACTTCTTCTGTTAACTCTTTTGCTTCCCCCGCTTGGACAATAGCTCTTTCTACCAAATCTTGCAACTCTTTTAAATTACCGGGGAAATCGTAGGACTGCAAGCGACGTAGAGCTTCTGGAGTTATACGTGGCTTGGGAATACCTCTGGAGCGGGTATAGAGACTGATGTAGTATTCAACTTGCGCTTGAATGTCTGCTTTTCGTACTCGTAAAGGTGGTACTTTGATAATTCGACCAACACAGCGTTCGATTTGCGGTTGAGCTTTTTCCGCAACTATTATAATTCGAGCTCTACAGGTGTGGGGCTCGGCTTGCAAACTATCGCCAGGACGACTCACAGGAGTATAGGTACCGTCTTGCAGTAGCTTGATAATTTGCGGTAACAGTTCCGCAGGAAGCTCTTGAATGTTATTGAGAACAACAGTACCTTCCCCCAACCATTCTAAAAGCCCAGGTTTACCACCAGCACGTCCGAACAGTTCTGCACCACTAGTTTGCAGAATTCCACAATTAATTTTGATAATCGGTTCTCGCCGCTGTTTGGAGCCAAAATGAATTAAGGCAGCAATGTTATCTTTGCCTAGTCCCGGTTCGCCAAAAATCAAAACAGATTTGCGATCGCTCGCACAAGCGCGAATTTGCTCGCGCAAACGCACCGCATAACGACTCGTCCCTACAATCCCCCGTGCTGCTTTGGTAACTAAATAAGGACGCAACGCCAAAGAACGTTCTTGTTCGTAGCTCAAAGCAGATGCTAGCTGTGCTAGTTCCTGTGCTAGCATGCGTGAGCCAACTTGGACAATTTCTGGATATTGAGCGATTAATTCTCGAAATTTCATAGCAGGTACAACCCAAAAGCGACATTCGCTCTTGGTGGTGATGGTACGCTGGGATAACTCATCTAAAAGTATTTCCCGCAGATGAATTACAGATCCTGGTAGAAAACCAACAGCTAAACTGGGATTAGTTTTATTGCTACTGCTGCTTTCAAGCTTACCTTCCAAAAGAATGTAAAGTGCTTGGGCAATAGTGCCTTCAGCAGCTATAGTATAATTTGCTGGAAAAACTTTTTCTTCAACAACTTGGGCGATCGCCTGTAAGGTTTCCGGTGAGAGAATTCCTAAAGCCGTGCGTTCCTGCAGCCAGATCACTATTTCCTGTGAGTCCATGGCAATCCCCTCTGTGCACTGCTTGCTGTATACAAAAAATTATCTCGTTGCCAGGTTCTCCAAGCAACTCCTATCTTCTGGGAGCACAAACAACCAGCTACATCTTTAGCTTATGAGTTCTGAAGACCTCCCTAATTTATGGGTTCCTTTGTTGCTGTTAGCTTTCATTATCATCGCCGCTGTATTTTTTAGTCGCACAAACTAACTCAGACGTAGGAGGAGTTAATTGCACAAGTAGGAGCAAATAATATTCTCCGGATCGTGCTAACTGTAAGTAATAATTTCGTTCAGCAACATTCGTTTTGTAAACAAACTTGCTTACTACTACAACATACCCTTATACATAGGCGCTTGCCGTTTTGCTGAGAACGCTTATCTTATCAAAACATTTAAAATTGTGCACGAAACGCTGGTGGATGTGAGTGTGTTTTGAGTGTGGAGGGTATTGCAGATGACGATCGCCTACAAAACCAAAATCACTTTGTGATAAACTACGGTAATAAAACCAATTTACCGTATATTATAAAAAAAGTGTCCCGCTATTATCTAGTACCACAGTATGCAAGCAAGCCAAGCTGAAAATGTCAATCTTGCCTGAGATGTAATTCCTAGTGACGTTAAGAAAACAGCGAAAAATAGGTCTTAGCTATCTCCAAAGTTTTAATATTTTGCAAGCACAAAAGAAATAACGACGCGATCGCCCAAGACGATTGCAACTTCCGACAACTTTGCATTCCTCAAAACTGCTGGAGTTGTAGATAAATTTAGAACTTGTGTGACTGAAAATCTTTGAAAAAGTTGAACTTACATTCGGAGGTAACAACTATGGCTCATGCTTGCTGCGGTCCTGGGTATGCTTCTCCACAAGCAGCGATGCAAGCAGAACATGAAAAAATACTGTACGCGATCGCCTTGTATACAGGAACAGGTATTCATGCGCCAGATTATCTTGCCACAATAGATGTTGACCCTAATTCTCCAACTTACTCCCAAGTTATCGCTCGCCTACCTATGCCATACATAGGTGACGAGTTACATCATTTCGGTTGGAATGCCTGTAGTTCTTGCTACGGTGACGTCTTCAAATCTCGACGCTTTTTAATTATTCCTGGACTGCGTTCCAGCCGAATTTATATCGTTGATACAGCAGATATTCGTGCTCCCAAACTATACAAAATCATCGAACCAGATGAAATCAAGCAAAAAACAAACCTCACAGCACCCCACACCGTACACTGTCTAGCAGACGGTCACGTGATGATTTCCATGTTGGGCGATAGCGAAGGTAAAGGTCCCGGTGGTTTCCTACTACTAGATGAAAATTTGAATATTGCAGGACGCTGGGAACGCCAAACCCAACCCATGCGCTTTAACTACGACTTTTGGTACCAACCGCGACATAACGTCATGGTAAGTAGCGAATGGGGCGCACCGGAAACATTCTACCCCGGCTTTGACCTCAATGACGTTGCTGCCGGAAAATACGGACATCATTTACACTTCTGGGACTGGTCAAAACGTGAAATTATGGAAAGTTTTGATTTAGGCGAGCAAGGAATTATACCCTTAGAAGTGCGTTTTCACCACAATCCCGACAGCACCCACGGTTTTGTTGGCGCTGCACTCAGCAGTAACATTTGGCATTGGTACAAGTCCAACGGACACTGGAAAATAGAAAAAGTTATTGATGTTCCATCAATAGAAGTAGAAGGCTGGTCTTTTCCCGTACCATCTTTAATTACGGATATTTTAATTTCCATGGACGATCGGTTTTTGTACTTCTCGAACTGGTTGCACGGCGATATTCGTCAGTACGACATCACGGACCCCTCCCAACCAAAACTTACCGGTCAAGTTTGGTGTGGCGGTTTACTCGGTCAAGGCGCCCAAGTTCAAGGCCAAAAATTGGCTGGTGGACCCCAAATGCTACAACTCAGTCTGGATGGTAAGCGCCTTTATGTCACAAATTCTCTGTTTAGCAGTTGGGATAATCAGTTTTACCCGGAACTATCCCAAACAGGTTCTTATCTGTTACAAATTGACTGCGATACTGACAAAGGCGGCATGAAAATTAACGAGAATTTCTATGTTAATTTTGGTCGAGAACCAGCAGGTCCGGCTCGCGCCCATGAAATGCGTTATCCCAACGGCGATTGCACCTCTGATATCTGGGTGTAGGCAATGGATGGACTAGTTAGCTAGTAGGGGATTTTTGGAATTGTCACCATATATACAATTAATTAGAGTAGGAAAATAGTTTCTGTTGAGCGGTTAATTGCCAGCTAGCAGGAAGGAGCCTACTTTGCAATTTTATGAACAATCAAGAACTTACAGCCAAGTTGCAAAATCCCGAGTTGCCTCGGCTATAGTACAAAACAATTCCGAGCAACAAGTCAGCGTCTTCATCCAACCAGATTTACCTGCTCCTGGTCTAGATGTCAGTCCCATTTCTGCAAAAGGCATAACATTTAATTACTTTCAAACTGGCTAAAAATTTTTCTACTGCTTGCTTGGGTTAGAAATTGAATCTGCCAAAGCTACAAAGAAAGTTTTTTGTTTTTGGTAATACTCAACTAAAGTAAAGCTTTTTGTTTTGCACGCCGGACAGCGATCGCTTGGACTGCAACCGTAGTCGTGCTTACCGAAAAAACTAAATGTATTGCTAGGGAAGCAAAATTTTGCATTTTCCGAATACTTGTGTAAAGTTTATACAGAACTATCCTGGAAATAAGGAAGGAGCAAGTCTAAGTTTATAGAAACTGCTGTCTAGTTTGTGCACGTTAACTGAAAATTTGAAATCAAGTTCATGGAGCAAAGTCAACACGAGCAGCGTCGCGCTGCTGCTAAAGAGTTTCAACAATCTCTGGATGAACTGGAGCATATATTGCAAGAAAACTCTCCTCAGCAAGAAGAAACCTCAAAATTGTCAGATGATAGCACTCAAAAGAAGCACCGATTTACTGATAACGTCTCGGTAGTTGATTTAGCTGCGTGGGAGGATGCAGTTGCTGATATCGAGCAATATTTCCAGCAAAAAGAAAAAGCTGATAGCTAATCGTCAGCAATTTTCTGCTGTTTTCTGGCGTTGGGCTTCATACAAGATTAACGCCGCAGCGATCGCTACGTTTAAGGATTCTACTCCACCCTGAAGGGGTATTTTTACCTGTAGGTCTGCCATAGCTGCTAGCGCTGGAGATAAACCAGCACCTTCATTTCCCAACAAAATCAAACTTGATCGACGCCAATCTACCTGCCAGTAAGTTAAGGCTGCATCCGGCAAAGTTGCAACTACTTGCATTCCTGCTTGCTTGGCTTGCTGTACAATTGCTTTTAAATTTGCAGTTACTGACATCGGTAAGCGAAACCATTGTCCTGCTGTAGCGCGCAGTACTTTGGGATTGTCTAAATCGACACTGTCTGCACTCAACCACACTCCAGAGGCGCCAGTCGCAGCTGCAGTGCGAATTATCGTTCCTAAATTACCCGGATCTTGAATTTTTTCCAAGGCTAGTACTATACCGGTAAACGATACTGAAGTTTGACGCTCACCTCGTTTTGCCGTTGCCAGTACCCCGTCCGGTTGCACCGTAGTAGCGATCGCTGCCATTACTTCTTCGCTAACAATTTCGGCGCGTTCGCATAGCTGTTGAACTTGCTGCCACAGTTGTAAATGAGCTGTTTGCCATTGTGGAGTACAACAGGCTGCAACCAATGGATAACCCACTGCACAAGCTTCCTCTACAAGATGCGTTCCTTCCAGCAACAAAAGCTGTTGTTTGTGCCGCTCCTGAGCAGAGTGGAGTTTCCTAATCTGTTTTACCAAAGGATTATGTAAACTAGTAAGCACAATAATAGATTTTAGATGAATCCAAAATCCTAAACTTATTTACATGCGGAACCCGGGACTTGAACCCGGAAGCCTTGCGGCACTAGAACCTGAATCTAGCGCGTCTGCCAATTCCGCCAGTTCCGCTTGCCAAGACTTTTATCGACCGTTTTCTATTATTACGTAATACTTCTTTTGGCGTCAACCAATAGTTCCATGCAATTTAGCAGCCAGACGCATTTGTCTCTAGACAAAGTAGAATTACGGAGTGTGTAATTTAACGAGATGTTTACCTGCTTCTTCTGGAACCTGGAAATTCAAAACTTCGCCTCTAGCAAGGATTTTGCCGGGTGAGAACCATCCTCTAAGAATCAGAAAACCTATGGCGCCCACAGATGTGATGCAATAATGTAGACAAATTAAATCTTTACTGTAGAATCAAAACCAACTTAAAGTTTGTAAAATTTATAGTTTTTGGGAGGGTAGGCTTATTAATCCTTCTAGCGGTTTGGTGGATGCCAAGTTTTCACCAATGGCAGACTCCTCAGTCTTGCATATCTGGGGCGGGCATCGTTTACAAGGACATGTCAAAATAAGTGGAGCCAAAAATTCCGCACTGGCCATTATGGCCGGATCTTTACTTTGTTCTGGGGACTGTCGCATCCATAACGTACCCTTATTGGTAGATGTGGAGCGCATGGGTCAAGTCTTGTCTGCTTTAGGCGTTCGTCTACAAAGACACGGAGATATTTTAGACATCAATGCCAGCGATTTAACATCATCTAAAGCTCCTTACGAACTAGTTACCCAGTTACGGGCGAGTTTTTTTGCCATCGGTCCAATTTTGGCGCGTCTGGGAGTAGCGCAAATGCCCCTTCCCGGTGGTTGCGCCATTGGAGCAAGACCCGTGGACCTTCACGTTCGGGGATTGCAAGCAATGGGAGCAGAAGTACAGGTTGAGCACGGCATTTGTAATGCTTATGTACCTGGAAGTAGCCGACGATTGCAGGGAGCAAAAATTTACCTGGATATCCCTAGCGTAGGAGCAACAGAAACCCTAATGATGGCGGCCACTTTAGCAGAAGGGGAAACAATAATTGAAAACGCAGCCCGAGAACCAGAGGTCGTCGATTTAGCAAACTTCTGCATCGCTATGGGAGCTAAGATTCACGGTGCCGGAACTAGTAAGATTTCGATTCAGGGAGTTTCCAAACTACACTCTACCGAATATACTATCATTCCCGACCGCATCGAAGCAGGAACTTTTTTAGTGGTAGGAGCTATCACCCGTTCCGATTTGATGCTATCGCCAGTAGCACCAGAGCATTTGGTACCAGTGATTGCCAAGCTGCGGGATATAGGTGTAACTGTTATTGAAGAAGCACCCGACTGCTTGCACGTTCTCCCAGCAGAAAGACTTATAGCAACAGACATAGAAACCCTTCCCCATCCAGGCTTTCCTACTGATATGCAAGCGCCGTTTATGGCCTTGCTATCCATAGCAGAAGGTGATAGCGTCATTAACGAAACCGTGTTTGAGAACCGCTTGCGCCACGCTTCCGAGTTAAATCGCCTCGGAGCAGATATTCGCGTCAAAGGTAATACCGCCTTTGTGCGTGGAGTGCCAATGTTATCCGGTGCACCCGTCATCGGTACCGACCTGCGAGCAGCTGCAGCTTTGGTCGTCGCTGGTTTGGCAGCTAATGGTAAAACCACCATTCAGGGACTGCATTATTTGGATCGGGGCTACGATCGCCTGGACTTCAAATTGCAACAGTTAGGAGCAAAAATTCAGCGCGTCAAAGGTTCGGTGCTGGATTCTCAAGAAACTGGAAGCATCACCAACTCGGAACCATCTATAGTTCCGAAAAAATAAATCTACAAAACGCGTTAGTGGTTAACGGCTCTTTCCCTATCTGTATCAAAGCTTAACCACTAACAGTCTTGTTTTGTTTGTTCTAGCTATACTAGCTTTGTAGGGTCAGCAAGATGGCTAACCCGAAGCAAAAATATTACTTTTAACTTGCTTTGTCATGTACTCTTCCAAAATCCGGCTGATTGGTCTAAAAGCAGACTCGTTTCGTCATCCCCTAGACCTAGAAGCAACCAAAGCGCTCAAGCAGATTCCCGGTATAGATACCCTGGTGCGGAATCTGTTAGGACCCGTGGCGGAGCAGGTTTTTTATGTGGAAAATATCGCATCCAGTATTTTAGTAAGTGAAAAACAACTGCCACACTTACACAAACTACTACTAGAAGCCTGCCAAATCCTGGATATGGAGCCACCTCAACTTTATATCAAGCAGCATCCGGCTCCTAATGCCTACACTTTTGCCATGCGAGGCAAACAGCCTTTTATTGTGGTACATACTTCCCTGATTGACATGCTCACGCCCGAGGAAACTCAAGCAGTCATAGCTCATGAATTAGGACATCTCAAATGTGACCACAGCGTTTACTTAACACCAGTAAACATACTCATATTGGCGGCAGCAACTTTGCCTAACATTGGCGCCCTCATTGCCCAAGCCATTCAAGCACAACTTTTAGAATGGGTACGCTGTGCCGAATTCACTTGCGATCGCGCTGCCTTGTTGGCAACTCAAGACCCAAAAGTTGTCATGTCTGTATTGATGAAACTGACAGGTGGCTCCCCTACCCTCGCACCACAACTCAACCTGGATGCCTTTGTAGACCAAGCTCGCGCCTACGACGACATTAGCAAAACTGAATTGGGCGAAATGGTTAAAGCCGCTCGTACTGCTCAGCTAACTCATCCAGTACCAGTACTGCGAGCCCGAGAAATCGATCGCTGGGCAAGCAGCAAAGAATATGAAAATTTGTTGTTGCAAAACCAAAAAATTAATTATAATAATGAAGTTGTTAACCAGGGCGGGTGGCGAAACTGGTAGACGCACCACACTCAAAATGTGGCGGGCTTGCGCCCATAGGAGTTCGATTCTCCTCCTGCCCAGTAGTTTGTCCCATACCCAACAACGAAAACAGCGATCGCCTTTGTTACCGAGTTGAAGCGATCGCTGTTTTTACTAAGTCCTCCTAAACCGAAATCTCAGGAGCTACTTTCGGCTGAATTTCACAAACAACTTCGTAAAAAGAAGTAGTAGGAGCCTTAGCAAATAAAGGACTCATCTTTTGTAAAATTTTCTGCTGCGCTTCGCTGTGATTTGCTTCCATATCACCCATATTTTCCCAAAAAATAACCGCAATACCCCTGTCGGTCCCCGGTTCCTGCAACAAGTACGCTTTCTGAAAGCCCGTAGTGTACATCGAAACAGCCTGCTCGTAAAGCCGCTTGGCTTCCTCAAATTTACCCGGTTTAAATTCTCCTACAGCAACGTAAGCATACTTATGTTTGAGACAATCGTGAAAATCTGACATTTTTCTTCCTCATCAAGGCTAATCGATAAACTCTAAACTTTTTTGCCACAAAGGTCAGCAGTCCCCAATCAAGTATCTCTTTTTTCAACCTTGTCAATCAATCGCTGTGCCATCTCAATTGCCAGGACAATTAAATCTTGCTCCTGTACTCCTTGAGCTAAATCCTCAGAAACTTGAGCGTAAATGTGAGGATTGGCAAGCATACCAGCTAGCAACTGAGTTGCTATTTGCTTGATTTCAGTTGTTTTAGCGTCCATTTCCATTCACCTTAATACACTCACAAAGGGGTTTCCCAGAAACAGAGCTCCGAATCGCTCTCTTTGTGGGGGTCCTCCTTCCAGTTGCGACAAAGGATTCATTCTTTTGCCGAGCTATCAAAATTAGGAATTTGAGCCATGGAAACAGGACGGAATAAATGTTTAACCGCTGTCTGTTTACCAAATGAATACAAAATTAGTTGTTGTACTTTTGAAAATCAACTCTTTATCCTCAGGGAAAAGCAAACAAGGTATGAAGCTAGCCTGTAATTACAAAAGGTAAATCCTTTATCAAGTTCTTTTCTGAGATTAGGAAAAATTTTCCAGGAAGTTACAAGAAAGTAAACAAATATTTGCAAATAATTACTTCATGACACATTTGCTGACATTAAAAACGTGATTAAATGTCAATCAGTATTTTTTCCTATCGAGACTTGATGAGCAAATTTTTAGTGCTTCTACTGAAAAATAAGGTTGACAAAAAAGCAGTTGTTGAGAAACAGAGAATTTATTTTTTCTTTCCCTGTTTTAGTTTTGCTGCTTTAGCTTTCTTTTTTAGTTTCTTTTGCTGCTTATCCATCGACTCTGGTGGATCGTTAAAATAATAACGATAGGCAAGTTTATCCTCTTGTGAAAGGGAGCAGAACATTTGTCGCAACTCTGCATTGAAGCCATTTGGATAGTGAAATTTTAATAATCTTCTAAAATGTAAATATCCCGCCCAATTTCTTGAGCCAACCATAAGTTTCATTGCTTGCAATAACTCTTGTTTGGTTGGTTGCTCCATAGCATCTAAGCCAAGAAAAGTAGTTAACTTGTCAATTTAGCGAGTTAAAGTTATTTTTAATAGCAGCAAATCATGCGGTTTATTTGTGTCTGAAAACACTGACCAAAACAGTATTTAGACCAGCAAAAACCGTGCATAGCTTGTGCTCGATAATTTTTGATGTTGCCAGGAGTTGGGGAATTAGCCCAGTAAAATTACTTAGCCACTTCGACCTTCACCTTGTTACTACCTTTGGAAAGATACTCTTGAAATTGCAGGCTGTCAATTAATGTAGGAGTACTAGGAGCAGCAGTGTTGTTTTGCTTGTTTGGTACTTTTTTGCCAAGAGCTTATAGCGCTACAAGTTGCGATTCAATCTCCGCAGAATTAATTTGGCGACCAATAAAAACCAAACGAGTTTGCTTTGCTTCTTGAGCTTGCCAAGGGCGATCGTAAAATTGTTCAAAACGATTTCCCACTCCTTGCATGACTAAACGCATAGGTTTGTTAGGTACGGCGACGAAACCCTTAATACGGTAAATTTCTTGCTCTTTTACTAGCTTTTGCAATTGTTGTTGCAACTTTTGAGGTTCGAAACAACGATCTAAGATTAAATGAGTTGCAGTTATCTGTTCATCGTGCTCGTGGTCTTCTTCCATATCGTGGTTAGTGGGACGAGCATCTAGATTTTCTTCAACTGCAGCTTGCAATCCCAACAGTACAGAGGGAGCAAGTTTTCCTTGATAGCTGTCAACAATTTTCACAACTCGAGGTAACTTTTGTTTGACTAGTTCCTCTACTTTTACTTTTGTCTGTTTATCCACCAAGTCGATTTTATTTAAAACCACCAGATCTGCGCAGGCTAGTTGGTCTTCAAAAAGTTCTTGTAAAGGTGTTTGATGTTCTAGACTATCATCTGCTTGCCTTTGCGCTTCCACTGCTTCTGGGTTGCTAGCAAATGTTCCTGCTGCTACTGCAGCACAATCTACCACAGCAATCACAGCATCTACCGTAGCACCAACACGAATTTCCGGCCAGCGAAAAGCTGTGACCAGTGGCTTTGGTAAAGCTAAACCAGAAGTTTCGATTAAGATACAATCAATGCGATCGCGCCGCTTGATTAGCTGTTGCATTGCCGGTAAAAACTCTTTTTGCACGGTACAGCACAAGCAGCCATTTGTTAATTCCACGATATTATTTGCGCTTTCATCATCTTCTGGGCAAATTTGACAGGATTTCAATAATTCTCCATCTATACCAAGCTCACCAAATTCATTTACTAAAACAGCAATACGGAGTCCTTGGTTGTTTTGTAGGAGGTGGCGAATCAGGGTAGTTTTACCACTACCTAAAAATCCGGTAATCACAGTGACAGGAATTTTTGTAGCCATTGTTCAACTTCACAAGCACAGAAAATGATATGAATAACTGGAATTGATTTTCCCACGCGAGCAACAAACATGCCAAACTGCTTGTGAGTGTTTGCAACCGAAGGTGACAAGCTGCTTTTTGAACTTTTTTGCTGCTTGTAGTCAAAAGCAACGAAGCGACACCATATTGCCTTGTACTTTACAGACTAAAGAAGGTAAAACAATAGGGGCAACATCCCTTAGAAAGTCCTGTTTCAATAGAACCGTCCCAGGGGTGGTACCCCTACAATTTCTAATAATATTGGCTGGTTAGGGTTTATTCAGCAGTGGCTAATTCCGTGCTACCGCGACTGCGACGACGGGTAATGCTGTTGAATAGCATTTGTCCGATCGCTTTGATCAAGTTTCCTTCTAATTCCTCAAACATTTTCATATTCATGGCAAAAGCTGCGTTAGCTTCATCTACAATGCGATCTGCTGTAGCATCATCTATCGGTAATTCGTCTAATGCCTGACGATACTTGTTTTTGAATGCTTTCTCATCAGGAATATCCTCAAATTCATAAAAGGCAGTTCCCTTTCCATTCAAATTCATTGCTGTTTGAGCAATTCCTTTGAGAATTTGTCCCCCTGATAAGTCGCCAAGATAGCGGGTGTAGGAGTGAGCAATTAATAATTCTGGTTCTTGGTTGGAGACTTGGCGGATACGCTGTACGTATGCTTCTCCAGCAGGCGTAAGTTGAATTTGTTCCCGCCAATTGCCACCGTAGTAATAGCTCAGGTCTTTTTCTAAACTACGCTGCCTGTATAGTTCTTTAAAATTAATTTTAGAAACAAGGGGATGATTTTTGTGCCGGTCCATTTCTTCTTCCATTGCACTGTAGACGAAGTAGAGATTGGCAACAAGCTTGCGGTACGAATTTTTCTCTACTACCCCTTTGAGAAAGCACTTGACAAAACCAACGTTTTCTGCCATCGTGTGGGCTTTTTTTGTACCTACACGTAATTTGGTCGCTAAATTACTGCTCATGCTAAATTTCTCAACTTTAAGAAGTCTACTACCCGAGTTTTGATTCGATTGTGGCTATACAAGCCACTAAAACGTTACAGTAGAGCTATTTGATGAGAATTTCTATTAAAAATCTTTAAGTTGAGACGTTTTCTGGGAGTGGGAAAAACCAAGTTAATTTCATTACAAAGCTATTTGAGCAATTTTGTTTTCCTAACCAAGTTGTAAAAAATCATTACATTTTGGAAGCTGTGAAAATAAACGATATTAGAAAATTTTATACATAGAAAAACGGAGACCAACAAAGATAAAACCTACCTACGGAGAATTGTTGATTCTAATTTAAAGTGTTATCCTCCAGGGTGTTGGTGTGGAGTGTTTCAAAATTATGGTCTCATCTATAACTCGGTCTCAGGACAACGGTTGGAACGGTGCTCTGGAATCTGATAGTTCGCAACAAGCGATCGCTCCTTTATTCGGGTTTAATAGTAACATATTACTACCAAGTACTTCCTTGTTTGGCACCGACGGAATTCGCGGACGAGTAGGGGAATTGCTCAGTGCACCTTTAGCATTACAAGTAGGTTACTGGTCAGGAATTGTACTGCGCTCTCATGCAGCAACATTCCACCCGGGTCCGGTTATTGTCGGACAAGACTCAAGAAACTCCAGCGATATGCTGGGAATGGCCTTGAGCGCAGGATTAACAGCAGCAGGTTTGGAAGTTTGGTATCTAGGATTGTGTCCCACTCCTTGCGTGGCTTACTTGACAAGCGTCAGTGAAGCAATCGGCGGAGTTATGATTTCTGCTAGCCACAATCCCCCAGAAGATAATGGCATTAAGATTTTTGGTGCCGATGGTTTGAAATTATCCCATCAGTTACAGGCAGAAATTGAAGCTGGATTACGCGGTATAGCGCCAGCTAGTACCACCATCAGCAAATGTGGTAGGTATTACTCCCGTCCAGAGTTAGTGGATGACTACGCCCAAGCTTTGAAACAACCTTTGCAGGGTATTGATTTTAAAGGCATCAAGATTGTTCTAGACTTAGCATGGGGGGCAGCAGTTAATTTGGCACCATCAGTATTTCAATCCCTAGGAGCAGAAGTCATTTGTCTGCACAACCAAGCAGATGGCGATCGCATCAACGTTAACTGCGGTTCTACCCACCTTGAAACTTTACAAGCAGCAGTCAAAGAACACAATGCCCATTTAGGCTTTGCCTTCGATGGCGACGCCGATCGCGTCTTAGCAGTGGATAACAGAGGACGGCAAGTCAACGGCGATTACATCCTTTATCTGTGGGGACGCCACCTCCAACAAAAGCAACAACTACCAAACAACTTAATTGTATCCACAGTCATGGCTAACTTGGGCTTTGAAAAGGCGTGGAAACAACTTGGCGGCCAGTTAATTCGCACACCGGTAGGCGACCAATACGTCCAAGCAGAAATGCATCGCACAGGAGCAATGTTAGGCGGCGAACAATCCGGTCATATACTCTGCCGACATTATGGCATCACAGGCGACGGTCTACTCACAGCTGTGCACTTAACAGCTTTGGTACAGCAAGCAGGGGTTCCCCTTGCAGAACTGGTGGATCGAAGCTTTCAAACCTATCCCCAACTATTGCGCAACGTGCGCGTAGAAGACCGTACCAAGCGCATGACCTGGAAAGAATATCAACCTTTGCAACAAGCCATCCAAACTGCAGAAGCAACAATGGGTGATACAGGTAGAATTTTAGTCCGCGCCTCCGGTACCGAACCAGTAATTCGAGTTATGGTAGAAGCACAAGCAGCTGAAGTTGCTAATTATTGGACAAACGAACTAGTGTTGCAGCTGCAAAAATATATAGCGGTTTGACAAGCCACTTTTTTTACGCCCCCATTCCCGAATAATGCTTTAATCCCAGTCGCCACAGCCAGCGATTCAAAAACAAAAACAATACAATCCATCCCACTGTTGCCAAAAATCCCCTTGTCAAATCCACAGGTAGCCCCACTAAAATTCCAGCAGGAAAATTAATCAAGTAGGGAAAAGGCGTAAAAAGCACTATTGTTTTGATCGGTTCCGGGAAAACATCTAAAGGGGCAATCATCCCGGACAAAAATAAATAAAATAAAAACCAAAAGTTTTCTATAGCACTAGCTCTTTCTGTCCAAAAAGTAAACAAAGCAAACGTATATTGAATGATAAAACGTAATGCAAACGCCAAAACCCCAGCTAAAAGAAATAAAAAAATAGCTTGAAAAGTCGGTATCCACACAGCTTGGGGATAAAGTATAAAAAATAATCCTATTAAAAGTAATGTAAAAGGAATGCGAGCTGCTCTTTCACCCAAATGAGATGCAACGTGATGCCATCCCGGATCTAGCGGTTGCAATAATCGGTTGGAAAGTTTGCCTTCCAAAACCTCCTTTTCGAAATCCCAAATTACCCAAACAACTGTTAGTTGTCTCACCAGGAAAACCGCAAGAAAGTAACGAGCAAAATCAATAGATGTTAAACCAAAATTTCCCCCTTGCGCCGCTTGTGTCCACACTCCCATAAGAATAATAGGCAAAGAACCAGACAAAACCCATAAAATTAATTCTGCCCGATACTCAACCATGTAGGCGTAGTACACGCAAAGTAACGTCCAAGCTATTCTCCAAATGCGCTTCATTGTTTTTTGATAGTAGGTAGAGCGTGCACGTCAATATTTAACAGATAATGGGTAGTTAGTAGTTGGTTTTTTACCTGCTCTGAAAAGCTGTAGGGAAAGTCTCTATCTACCAATTACTATCCACTAATTACTCCTTCTAAAAAGACTCGTCCTATCACTTGTTCTACTGGCGGTTCTGTCACCTGGAAATCGGTTACCTCTAACTCTGCTAAAATTCGAGATACCGTGCGTGTCAGGTCTTCTTGCTGCACCATAAAGCAGACTATCCGTCCGTCTATGTGTTGAATATCACCGTAAAGTGCTAGTTTTTCTTTTGGTAAAGGATGGGCTAATTCTACGTGAACTTCTCGGTAGGGCGCAAATCTTTCCAGCAATCCATCCAAGCTACCGTCATACATTAATTTTCCTTGGTGAATCAACAATACCCGTTCGCATAAAGCTGTGATGTCAGCCATGTAATGACTGGTTAACAATACTGTAGCTTGGTAACGTCGATTGTATTCGCGCAAAAAATCTCGCACCCCTACTTGGGCGTTAACATCTAGTCCTAAAGTTGGTTCATCTAAAAACAACACCTTGGGACGATGCAAAAGCGCTGCTAACAGTTCCGCTTTCATCCGTTCTCCCAAGGATAACTTTCGCACGGGTTGGCTGAGCTTGCCTTCTAAAGACAGCATTTCTGTTAATTCTCCTACCCGGTGATAAAACTCACGCTCTGGGATGTTGTATACTGCAGCGTTAATTTTTAAAGAGTCCATTGCTGGTAGGTCCCAAAGCAGCTGTTGTTTTTGTCCCATGACTAAGGTAATTTTTTGTAAAAACGCTTCTTGGCGACGAAAGGGAATGTGACCAGCTACTTTCACTTTCCCACCAGAGGGATGGATCAACCCCGTCAGCATTTTCAGGGTAGTAGTTTTACCAGCACCGTTGGGACCTAAAAAGCCTACTACTTCACCAGCTGCTATTTCAAAGGAAATATCCTGAACTGCTTTAATTTGGCGGTAAGTGCGGCGAAAAAAATGGGTGATTGTCCCTTTGATTCCCGGTTCTTTTATAGCTACAGGATAAATTTTGCTCAGGTTTTGAGCTTCGATAACAGGCATATATTATAGTTTTGTTTTTTTGCTAGTTAGTAATTATTTCTTAATCATTTTTTAACGCAAACGACCCGATCGCAAAATACTGGTAATGAGCCACAAACCCAACAAGCTTGCAGTAGCAAAGAGCACATTGCTCAAAAAAGATAGTTCCGGTGCCCGCGCGTTACTAGAAATAATTGCTGCACCCATAATCAGCGAACCTACTAGGATGCTAAAGGAAATTCGATTAGCAGCATCATCTGCTGTGCGGCGCAAGCCATCTAGACCCCGTAAAGAGAGATTCCACTGTAAAGTTTCGGATGTAACTCTGTCTAAAAGTAATTCAATTTGCCGGGGCGATTGTAAAGACAAACTTTTGATATCCAGCGCGGTTCGAAGCAGCGATCGCACGGGAGATTCCCCGAATAGCTGGCGGCGAAATAAATCTGTTAGCAATGGCTGAACTTCGTCGAGAAAATTAACCTCTGGGTTGAACGAACGGGCTACTCCCTCTAAATTAGCTAAAGTTTTGGCGTACAAACCCATATTGCTCGGTAAGCGAATTTTGTTATTTCGAGCAATTTGTAGCAGCTCATAAATAATTTGGCTGAAATTAATCTCCGCCAAGCTTAAGTTGTAATATTTTCGCAGCATGCGATCGTAATCATTTTCCAGGCGAGACAAGATCACCGGTTGGCCGGAATTTGATAACTGTAAAGTTAACTGAGCACACCTTTGAGCATCGAGGTCAACAATTGCCAATAACATCTCTGTTAAGATACGTTGGGTACGCGGGTCAAGTCGACCGATCATACCGCAATCAAGTAAAGCCACTCGACCATCTTTAAGATAAAATAAATTGCCCGGATGGGGATCGGCATGAAAGAAGCCGTCTATATAAAGCTGTTGAAAAAAAACCCGAAACAGCAAGGTAGTAATTCTTTGCCGTTCTGTTGCAGCAGTTTTGCCATTTTGGTCGCTAGCAAGATTTGCCGACAACAAGGGTACGCCATCCAACCATTCCATTACCAGTAATTTCGCACTGGTCAGCTCCCAATCAATTTTCGCAACTACCACTTGGTTGGGATCGAACCAGCGACCCTGGGATAAATTGCGTCGCAGTTGCTCGGTGTAACTGGCTTCACGTGTAAAATCTAATTCTGCTTCTAGCGCCTTGGTAAATTCTTCGGCAATTGATTTAATTTCATAAGTTTGCCCGAATTCCGTACGTGCTACTAAATCAGCAATACCTTGAATTATGGCAATATCTTGGCTAACAATAATATCTATTCCCGGGCGTTGAACCTTAAGGGCCACTTCTCGACCATCTTTGAGTGTAGCTCGATGTGTCTGAGCAATAGAGCCAGCTGCCACCGGAACGGGATTAATTGTGGTGAAAGTTTCTTCCAAAGGTCTTTGTAATTGTTTGCGAATTACCACTTCTATCTCCGACCAGGAAACAGGCGGTACTTCATCTTGCAAAGTTGATAGCTCTTCAATATAAGGCGCACTCAACAAATCGGGACGGGTAGACATTAACTGACCCAATTTGACGTAAACTGGTCCTAAATCTACCAGAATGTTTTTCAAAACTGCTGGTGTAGGAAGCTGAGGTTCATCGGCTTTTCCACCGGTAAGCAACCTTCGCATGTAGTCCCAGCCATGGCGGAACAAAACTTCGATAATTTCTCGTTGACGGGGAACGGTCTGGGTAAGGAACATAGTTTTTAAATAACCCCCATCAAATGGGGGGAACACGAAAAAAGCTAATAATTAAAGAGGTATGCAACAAGGAATGACAATACATCTAAAGTTGTTTTGAGTATTTTGAGAATTTCTGGTAGCAAGAATCTTGCTAGCACGAGCGCAGTCCTGGAATCTTTGTAAAGATAATTGTACGGCTTGTGATAAGCTTTGCTCCCTCAGTATCCTTTTCACGTATTGCGAACACGAGTCTCCTCCGTATGCCAGACGATGGGGGCAAGAAAATCCTTTGTGTGGGGAAATATAATTTTGATAGGTGGTAATAGAGCTAATTGCTGTTTTCTGAGCAAAAAGCTCCCAACTGCTGTTTGCCATACTCACGATAGAAAAGATCTAACATTCAAGTTATAGCGGAAAATCTGCCCTAACAGCCTCTGTCAGGGGTTAGGGACCGTGGAATGAAATTTGGCAATGGTTTTCCAGCTGTCAATTTTTTTATAGCAATTGTGCAAATCGAGGATCGCTTTGAAGAATTTGCAGTACTTGTTTGATTTGTTGAGTGCGGTCTTTTTTGACAATTAAAGTTACATTGCAATCGCGCACGATAACCACATCTTCCAAGCCAATGGTAACAACGACGTTCTCGGGATCGCGATCGTAAATAATTGCTCCCTGGGTATCCAATCCCACGTGGTTACCTAACTCGACATTAACAGTACCTTCTTTTTTTAGCAAACGCTCGATGGCATTCCAATCTCCCAAATCGTCCCAACCAAATTCTGCCGGAATCACACAGGCCGAGGTTGTCTTTTCCATAAGGGCATAGTCTATACTCATTTTAGGGAGTTGCGGATAAATATCAGGGCCGTGTTTTTCTAACGGTTCAATAATATCCGGAGCATGGATATGCAGTTCCTCAAGAACAACACCCGCCCGAAAAATAAACATGCCGCTATTCCAGCTAAAACTTCCTGCAGATAAAAACTTTTCAGCCGTCTGACGGTTAGGCTTTTCAGTAAAGCGGTTGACGTGATAAGCTGGCAAGTCATTAAAGCAACCAATATTTGCTCCTTGTTCTATATAGCCGTAACCGGTTGATGGAAAGGCAGGTTTGATCCCCAAAGTGACAAGCACTGCTAAGTCTGCTGCTACTTCGGCTGCTGCATTTAATGTATTAGCAAAAGCTTGGAGATCGCCAATCCAGTGATCGGCCGGGAAAAAGCCAATAACAGCGTCATCACCGTAACGCTTTTTCATTTCCAAACTCGTCCAAGCAACGGCAGCTGCTGTATCTCGTCCTTGTAATTCAATTAATAAGTTATGAAGTGGAAGTTGAGGTAGTTGTTCTTTCACTTGGGGAGCAATCTGACTAGAAGTTATTACCCACAAGTTATCCCAATTACCTGCAACTAGTAGCAGGCGATCGGCAGTTGCTTGTAGGAGACTTTTACCACTACCGTCTAAATCTAAAAATTGTTTGGGACGGTTCTGGCGGCTTAAAGGCCAAAAGCGCTCGCCTTTACCACCAGCAAGAATTACGGGGAACAATGGTCGGATCATGGGGTCATGGAAACTTAATTCAAGAACATTACAAGTGTACAGTGGCATTTTTAACTAGCAACAAAAGTAGCTAGGATTGACATGATATTTAGGGAGTGGTTCAGTGGGGAGAAAATTGTGGTTAAACAAGCAGAACGATCAAACAATCAAAAAGTGCAAAATTCGGCTCGAAATAGCAGCAGTTCACAACAGCAAATAGAAGCAAATTCTAAGTTCGTTAACTCCGTCAGTTCCATCCCCAGCCAGCTGTATCGGAGGATGGGCTTAGCTATTCCCCGATGGCTATTTTGGCTGTTGACAATCGTGGTGGGGATCACCTTGTCAGGATTGTTAGTGTCCACTTTGGCACTTTGGACTCCTTTGTGGAGTGACATAGATCGAACAGATGAAGAATTGGGTATGGGTGAAGTGGATGCCCAAAAAACTCCATTACCCGCGGAGATTTGGAGCAATATTTCCCAATATAAACTCATACGCCCGATGAATATTTTAGTGATGGGCATCGAACCAGTTCCGGGAGCTATAGATGGCTCACCAGAAAGTTTTGCTGGTAAAAGCGATTCCATGCTGCTAATCAGGTTGAATCCTGAGGACAAAACATTACGGGTGCTTTCGATTCCCAGGGATACGATGATAGCAATTCCAGAATCTAAGGGATTGACAAAAGTATCACAAGCCAATCTTCAAGGCGGACCAGTATTAGCAGCGCGGGTAATTAGCCGTACCTTAAGCAATGCGCCTATAGACCGTTACATACGTATCTCTACAAGTGGTTTACGACAGCTGGTGGACGAATTGGGTGGAGTAGAGGTCTTTGTTCCCAAAGCTATGGAATACAAAGACTCGGCTGGTAAATTCTCAGTTAATCTCGTTAGTGGTTGGCAAACTCTCAATGGCGAACAAGCAGAACAATTTGTGCGTTTTCGGGGTACTGATATTGGCGATCTCGAAAGGATACAACGCCAGCAGGCATTTCTGATGGGGTTGCGAGAACGCCTGTTTAGTCCCACTGTGTTGCCCAAACTACCGCAATTAGTTCGGATTGTCGGCAAATACTTTGACACCAATCTTAAAGTAGAAGAAATGATGGCAATAGTCAACTTCACTCTGAATTTAGACAGAGAAAATTTCCAAATGACTATTTTGCCAGGTATTTTCAGCCGTTTAAGTGCAGATCCTAATAGTTACTGGCTGGATCTGACAGGAAAAGTGGATTTGCTAACTAATTATGCAGGAGTAAGTATAGCTGGTCTCAAACCAGACGGGCGACCTGTCACCAGCTTGAAAATTGCTATTCAAAATTCTTCCGGTCAGAGTGGATTAACTGAAAAAGTTATTAGTTTTCTTAAACAAAAAGGCTTTACCAATGTTTATGCTGCTCCCGATTGGTCCGATCGCCACAGCGAAACCAAAATCATCGCCCAAAAAGGTAATTTTCTGGCGGCACAAAAGCTGCAACAATTACTGGGTCTGGGAACTGTTGAGGTTTCAGGAACTGGTGATTTAGAATCCGATCTCACCGTTCGCATTGGTAAGGATTGGAAACAGTAATTTTTATTACTTACCACCAGAACTGCAGCTATAGTAGTTATGAAAAAATTTCTACTGCGCTTGTTTGGTTTGATAGCAATTTTGATTTTGGCTTGGTTGTGGGTATTGCTGAGTGCCAAACCAGCTAGCTGTGGTTCAACTGGAAACAGTAACTACTAAAAGTCAGGGACTATTTCTTGTAGTCCCTTGGCTAAAAAAATTATGACAAAGTTTGAGATTTCCGGTTAAATGTTCTCACAGATAATATGGCTGTTGCGATATTTTTCGGATACTGTTTGTGACACAACAACAAAAAGCTTCTCGCTCTCTAGCTGGAATTGCTGGAATCCTCGCTGCTGGGACTTTAGTTAGCAAAGTTTTTGGTTTGCTCCGGCAGCAAGTTATTGCTGCTGCTTTTGGCTTGGGACCTGCAGCTGATGCTTTTAACTATGCCTATACAATCCCTGGTTTTTTATTAGTATTGCTAGGAGGAATTAACGGACCTTTTTATAGCGCTGTTGTTAGCGTTTTAGCCAAACGCAAGCAAGAAGAAGCAGCGCCTTTGGTGGAAACTATCACTACACTGGTGGGAGGAATACTGCTGGTAGTTACGGTTTTTTTAGTGATTTGGGCGCCAAGTTTGATTGATTTGTTTGCGCCTGGTCTCAAGGTACCGGGAAAAGAATTAGTAAGGGCGATCGCCATTGTCCAACTTCAAATTATGGCACCAATGGCTGTGTTAGCAGGATTAATTGGCATTGGTTTTGGCGTTCTCAATGCTGCCAATCAATTCTGGTTACCTTCGATTAGTCCCTTATTTTCCAGCATCACCGTTATTGTTGGTATTGCTGCTGTTGCTGTGAAATTGAAAAGCAACATTAGCAAACCCGAATACGCGATGCTGGGGGGAATAGTTTTAGCCGCCAGCGTGTTAGCAGGAGCCTTTCTGCAATGGATAGTGCAGCTAGTGGCCCAAGCTAAAGCCAAAATGGGTGGATTGAAACTGCGATTTGATTTTCGTCACCCTGGTGTTGGTGAAGTGATGAAAATTATGCTACCTGCAACTTTTTCTTCCGGAATGCTGCAAATTAATCTTTATACAGATTTGTTTTTTGCTTC
>Ga0272448_1001293_pt1 | contig 34241 bp, 32 predicted proteins | sample YNPCB0191_FD_202220 | JGI IMG/M metagenome (GOLD analysis project Ga0272448, IMG submission 202220) | Hot spring sediment microbial communities from Yellowstone National Park, WY, United States - YNP-CB-019-1 | ecosystem: Environmental > Aquatic > Thermal springs > Hot (42-90C) > Sediment...
AAGTACCTCCAGACCAGCCTGCTCAACTGCCCGGTTGTAGACCTCAGGCAGAAGCTCTTTTAAAACCTCCTCCTGGATAAAAGAGGCATAGCTTCTCTCCAATATATCCCGGGGCACATGCCCTGGCCTAAAGCCCTTAACCTTGGCCTCTTTAGCCAGACGGGCGTATACCTGTTCAAACTTCTGGGTGATTAGTTCTCCCTCTTCCTTAACATGAAGCTCTCTTTTTATTCCATCCAATTTTTTTACTTCAACCTTCATCTTTTCCCCCGCTGTTGTGTAGATTAGTTGTCACATCCTGAATTTCTCGCCTAGATATATCTGTCTTGCCTTAGGGTCATCTATAAGTTCCTGCGCCGTACCAGAGATAAGAATTCTACCCTCCGCTATAAGATAAGCCCTGTCAGTTATTGCTAAAGTCTCGCGAACATTATGGTCGGTCAAAAGTATACCCAACCCTCTTTCTCTTAGGTCCTTAATAATATCCTGGGCCTCGGCTACTACTATTGGGTCTATCCCGGAAAATGGCTCATCCAGAAGAATAAAAGAGGGGTTGGTTACCAATGCCCGGGTAATCTCCAAGCGTCTCCTCTCTCCACCAGATAAGGTAAAGGCCTTCTGCCTTGCCAGATGGGAAATTCTTAACTCCTCTAAAAGCTGTTGTAATCTTTTGTTTCTTTCCCTACGCGACAAAGGCATAGTCTCAAGTATCGCCGTAATATTTTCTTCCACCGTCAACTTCCGAAAAATCGATGGCTCCTGGGCAAGATAACCAATACCCAAACGCGCCCGCTGGTGGATGGCCAAAGAGGTAATATCCTGGTTATCAAAGACGATAGAGCCTTTATCCGGGGGAATAATCCCTACAATCATATAGAAGGTCGTGGTCTTTCCTGCACCATTAGGGCCTAAAAGACCCACAACCTCGCCCCGCTTGACCAACAAATCCACCCCCTTAACCACCTCTAAACCGTCGTAAGACTTACTCAACCCGCGGGCTTCTAAAAGATGCATAGCCTCTCCTAATTACTCGGATAACGCCTTAAGTTCTTGCGTAGAATAAATAATCAACTTGGGTCTTCCAGTAAGAACTATCTTGCCATCGCTTGCAGTATAGGTTGCCTCTTCACAATAAGAAATATTCTCGCCCCTTAAAATACGCACATTGCCCTGACAGACCAATTTTTCTATGGAGGAACCCATAAAAGGCTGATTAAGAACTGCTGATGCTACCTGGCCTTTATTTTCAGAGTTTGCCTCTTTATTATCCCGGCGAAAATACAACTCCATCGTATCGCAGTATATCTGCGCATCTTTGTAATCCACCTTTACGGAATTATTAAACCTAGCCAGGTTTAGCTGATAGTTTATCTCCAATGGACCATCGCAACTTATAACTACCTCTGTATCCTTATTAGCATCGGAGGTTTTTGGAGAAAAAAGTTTAACCACTGGCTCTTTCTCTAATTTTAAGCTATTTAAATCCGGTTGGCCTTCTGCCCCTATAGCAGTAGTAACCAGGTTATCCTTTTCGATATTCACCTTATCCTTTGTAGAAACCAACTGTTTGTTTCTGTCCCATTCCAAGGAATTGGTAATCAACCTGGCGCCGGAGGAAGTAGTAATAACCACATCCTCTTCAAGCCGCATCTTACCCTCGTTTTTATCAAATTCGCCCCTGCGGGCGGTAAGGGTAATGTTTTCCTTTTCCTGAAAAAGGTTTCCAGTGATATCCTGAAGTTTTACCACGCTCTCAAAGATATCGGCGGTCTTTCCGTGGATATCCCAAGTCTTTCTGCCTTTTTCTCCATAGCCCGCCAGAGAAAAATCATTTATCTGTTGCTCAGGGTTCAGTCCTGCTTTATCATTTCCCGCTGGCTTGACTGCCCCTCTGGCTTCAGCTATATTTGTTGGGTAAGGACTGAGCAATAAAAATAAAAGCGCAACCAATATTAATCCTTTATACATCGTAGATTTTGAGCACATCCTGCCACTTCCCTTGGGATTTTAAAATTATCTCCGCCACCTCGCGTACTGCGCCCCGGCCTCCGGAACGCAAGGTTATATAACTGGCCAACTGCTTTATCTCAGGCGCAGCATTAAATACTGCTACAGGAAATCCCACCCGCCTCATCAGGGATAGGTCCACCAGGTCATCTCCTACAAAACAAATCTCATCTATTCCTACGGAGTATTTTTGCATAATTTTATCTAACACGCTGCTTTTCGGAAATACATTCGCATAAATCTCAGCTACATGCATATCCCTTGCCCGGGGCCTAATTGAACGCGACCCCTTAGCAGTAATTAATATAGTTGGTATCCCAGCCCTATAGAGAAGATACACTCCTAGACCATCATGGACATCAAAAAATTTAGAATCCCTACCTTTGGAATCATAAATAATCCTGCCATCGGTAAGCACTCCGTCCACATCCAGAAGCAACAATTTTACCCGGCTTGCCTTTTTGGCTGTTAGCTCATCCATATTTTCAACTAATACTTACCCCTTAAACAATCCCAGCCTGCAGTATATCCTGCACATCCAAAAGTCCTATGGGGCGGTTTGCCTTATCCACAACCGGCAACTCATCAATCTTTTTATCTTTAAAGATACGCATTGCCTCTGCTGCCAGCATATCTGGTCTAACGGTAACAGGGTTCTTGGTCATTACCTCTTTTACCCGACGCATAAGAAGCTGGGGGTCTATCTCGATATTACGCCTCAGGTCACCATCAGTAAAAATACCTACTAGTCTTCCTTTTTTATCTACCACTGTTGCACTTCCCGCCCTAGCCTGAGTAATCTGTAGCAATACCTCAGAAATCAACTTATCCTCCTGCACAATGGGATTGTTCCTGCCTTTCCGCATTATATCAGCCACATTAAGAAGAAGCCTCTTGCCCAAGGCCCCGCCAGGATGATAAAAGGCAAAGTCCTTTTCCTTAAAACCCTTCAATTCTAAAAGACAAACTGCAATACAGTCCGCCATGGCTAAGGTTGCAGTGGTTGAGGCTGTAGGGGCTAACCCTAAAGGGCAGGCCTCTTTCTCAACCGAGACATCCAGAACTACATCACTGTACTCGGCTAAAGGAGAATTCCTATTACCTGTTAAGGCAATAATTGGAGAACCTATTTTTTTCAAAAGCGGCAAAAGCTGCCTTATCTCTTGGCCAGCTCCACTATTAGACAATACAATAACCACATCATCAGAGGTAACCTTGCCTAAATCACCGTGAATTGCCTCAGCAGTATGCAAAAATAAACTTGGCGTGCCAGTGGAAGATAGGGTGGCGGAAAACTTCTGGGCAATGATTCCAGTTTTACCCATTCCGCTTACTACAACCCGACCCTTACAGGCTATTATCATATCCAAGGACCGCTTGAAATCCTTTCCCAAACGCTCCTTCAAGGCAACTATCGCCTTGGCCTCGATATCCAAAACCTGCCTTGCCCTCTTTATCACATCTATTTTCATAAGACCGATACTATCCTTTTTACCTGTCTCAAAATCGCCTCGAGCTCCTTAGGATCAACCATATTAGGGCCATCACAAGGGGCTAAATCCGGACGGGGATGAACCTCTAAAAAAATGCCATCGCAGCCAAAGGCAACCGCTGCCCGCGTAAGCCCAGCTACAAACTCCCTCTGGCCACCTGAACAAGATCCCTTACCCCCCGGCATCTGCACGCTATGCGTGGCATCAAAAATAACCGGATAACCAAATTGCCGCATTATCTGCAAGGCCCGAAAATCCGTGACTAAGTTGTTATACCCAAAAGAAACGCCCCTCTCAGTAATAATAACCTTGCAGTTACCTGTGGATTCAATCTTTTTAATTATGGGCGCAATATCCCAAGGGGCCAAAAACTGCCCCTTCTTTATATTTACCGGCTTGCCTGTCTTAGCTGCAGCCACTACTATATCTGTCTGGCGACACAGAAAAGCCGGTATCTGGATGATATCCAATACCTCCTTGGCTTCATTAATCTCGCCTTGGCAATGCACATCGCTCAAGATAGGAACACCTAATTTTTGTTTTACCCTCCAAAGTATCTCCAGTCCCTTTTTAAGACCAGGCCCCCGATACGAATCAATGGAAAGCCGATTTGCCTTATCAAAGCTGGACTTAAAAATGTAAGGTATTGCTAACTTAGTTGTGATTTCTTTAATCCGCGCTCCTAAGGAGAGGCACATCGCCTCGGATTCTATCACACAAGGCCCGGCAATCAAAACCAAAGGGGTTCTGCCTCCAACCTTAACCTTGCCCACTAATATCTGGCGGGTAATTACCTTTTCCATTTAAAGAATTCTACCTTTGAGCCAAAATCCTTCTAACCTTCTCCAAATCCTCAGGCGTATCCACACCGACACTGTCAAACTCCGTCTCAATTACCTTAATCCTGTAGCCCTCTTCCAACACCCTAAGTTGTTCAAGTTTTTCAGTTAACTCTAATTTCGATACCGGCAAATTCTTATACACAAAAAGAAAATCCTTGGTAAATGCATACAGGCCAATGTGTTTATAAAAAATTGGGTTTTCCACCTCGGAGCTTACAACATGAAACGGTATGGCTGCCCGCGAAAAATAAAGCGCATAATCATTTTTATCTTTAACCAGCTTTACCACATTGGGGTCTTCCAATTCTTTTTTATCGGTTATCCTTTTGGCTACTGTTGCCATAACCAACTTAGGGTTATCGAGCATCGTCTGGGTAAGGCTATCAATAGTAACAGGGTTAATCAATGGTTCATCTGCTTGGATATTTACGACAATCCTTACCTCCAAGGGATTAATTACCTCAATAATCCTATCTGTTCCACTTATATGGCCCTTGGCAGTCAAAACCGCCTTGGCCCCAAAATCCTTAGCTACCCTAAGGATCCTCTCATCATCGCAGGCAATAACCACATCATCCAAGACCTTGGCCTCTTTAGCCCTCTCCCAGACATACTGAATCATTGGTTTACCGGCAATATCCGCCAAGACCTTACCCTCGAAACGACTCGAACAGTAGCGTGCGGGAATAACCCCTATTGCCTCCATATATTATCCCTGCCTTATTCTATTTAATAATTCTTCCCGATTTGTTACAGCTGTGCCAATTTTACCCACCACTATACCCGCAGCAAAATTCGCCAAGGTTGCCGCCTCAACCTTATCTGCCCCGCAGGCCAAGGCAAGCGTAAAAGTGGCAATTACTGTATCACCTGCGCCTGAGACATCATAGACCTCCTGGGCTACTGCAGGAATATGCTGAGGAGATTTCAAACCCCTTTCAAAAAGGAGCATCCCCTGCTCACCCAAGGTTACTAAAAGCGACTCCAGCCTCAGATACCTCATCACCTGATGGGCAGCGTTATCAATATCCTCATCGGTCTTCAGGCGGTCGGTGTAGGCCTTGAACCGATTAGTAGAATCACTGATGCGCAGGTTGCGCACTGCATTTTCCAGCTCCTTACGATTGGGTGTAATCGAGGTTACTCCTTGATAAAACTTAAAATGCTCTTCTTTTGGGTCAACGGTTACTATCTTCTTAACTTTGCGGGTTAGCTTAAAAATTCCCTCTAGTAGATGTTTATTTATAACTCCCTTGCCATAATCCTCAATAATTATGGCATCAATTTCACCAAGCCAGCCTTTGATTCGTCGCAGAATCTCCCTATTTGCCCCCTCATCCAAACAACCAACATCCTCCCAATCAACACGCACCACCTGTTGATGCCCAGCAATTATCCTTGTTTTCACCGTGGTGTGCCTTTTGGTATCCACAATTACGCCCGATAAAGAAATACCTTTTTTCTTAAGTTCAGAAAACAGGGTATCGGCATTCTTATCCTTGCCAACTACACCGATTAGACGCACATCTGCACCAAAAGACCTAATATTGTTAGCCACATTTGCTGCCCCGCCAGGGACAAAACTACGCCTTGTAGCCCAGACCACTGGTACTGGTGCCTCAGGAGAAATCCTCTCTACTGTGCCCCAGATATATTCATCCAAAATCAAGTCCCCTACTACCAAAACCCTGGCCTTAGGAAAAAGGGAGATTATCTGTTCCAGACGTCTCATAATTCCTCAATAATTGCCTGAGCCAAAAGTGGCAGCAGGATCTCATGGTGGCCTAAAATATAAAAACCTTTACCGCCGCTCATCACTGGTCGCTCCACCACATTGCGGCTAGGCCGATACTGATACAACATATCCAAGGCCAAGGTAGTAAAGTCCTTGACTTTATTGCCCAGGTTACGACTTAGATTTAAGGCCTTGAGAAAAACCTCTGGTAATATAACTGCCGAACCGCAATTTATAACTACCCCGCCTTGGTTTAGATTACTGAGCTCCTCCACTAATGTGTAAAAATCCCTCAGACTTGCCTCAGCTGCGCTAGCAACATCAAAAGAAGGATGTTGATGGATAATATCCGTACCCACTGCCACAAATACCAAAACTGGAACCTTAAGCCTAAAGGCATTCCATAATACACTAAGTGAGTTATGCTTCAGGTTTGCCTTATCCATCTGTTCTGCCACTGCCCAACCAAACCCCTTGCCCTCAGCCGCACCTAATCTAACCGCCTTATTGATAAAATCAGCTGTCTCGCGGCCCATGCCGAACTTACCTGTCTTAAGATTCTCTCCTACATCCTCAGAGGTCTTACCTAAAAAGGCAAACTCAAAATCATGAATTACACCCGCACCGTTTAAACATACTGTAGTAATAACTCTTTTGCGCATAAGTTCAATCACAACTGGTGAAAGCCCGCATTTAATCACATGCGCACCCATCATAAAAATAACGGATTTCTTATGCCTTTGGGCATATACCACAGCCTTAACCACCTGGCGCAATTCTTTGGCCTTTAATATATCCGGCAGGCCAGTAAAAAAGTCCCGAAAACTCCTGCCCTTACAAGGAGGTTGGGCAAAATCTGCAGACCTAACCTTGCTACCCCTTACCCTTATGGAATAAGTTTTTAATCTCTTGAGCTCTATCATAGGAAAAGGTGATTTTAGCACAAATTTTAGCTATTGCAAATTGTATTTTTAACCACCTCAGGAAGCCTTAGGAAGGGTAAATTTAAATCTACTTCCTTTTCCTACCTCGCTCTCTACCCAAATCTTACCGCCATGTAACTCTACAATCTCCTTAGCTACTGTTAGCCCGATTCCAGTCCCAGCTACATCAGTACGCACCTGGCCAGGAACCTGATAGAAACGTTCAAAAACCTTAGGGAGCACCTCTTCCGGTATACCCACACCAGTATCCTCGACGCTAATTTCAACAAAACCCTCTTGTGGACTCAACTGCGCCGCTAGGGTTATCCTGCCACCCTGGGGGGTAAATTTCAGGGAGTTACTCACTAGATTATTAATTACCTGTATGAGGCGGTTGAAATCCGCCTTTACCGAAGGCAGGTCTACGCTACATCTTTTATCCAAGGTAACGCCCTTAGCCTGAGCCCAAGCCCCAAACATCTGCACAGCCTCATCAATGATTTTGGTTACAGAAATTTCCTCTTGGATAATCTGCATCTTGCCTGCCTCTATCTTGGCCAAATCTAAAAGGTCATTTATCAAGGCCTGCAGGCGCTTGGCATTGCGACTTATACTCTCAATAAAACCCTGCTGGTCAAGATTCAGTTGCCCAGCCACTCCGCTCAAAATAACCTGAAGCGACTTATCCATAGCTACCAAGGGACTGCGTAACTCATGGGTAACCTTGGCAAAATATTCCAATTTCTGGCGGTCAATCTCCTTCTGTTTAGCCACATCCTGCAAAACTGAAAGCAACCCCACCATCTTTCCCTGGCTATCCTCTACCACCGCAGTGCTTGAACGCAAGGTATGCATAGTTGTCTCGTCAGCGCTAAATAGCTCCAACTCCTTATGCCACGATTCACCCCCAGAAGAAACCTTTTTTAATATGGTCAAAAGGTGTTCCCGGCGTATAACCTCACGCATCCTCTTACCCAAGGCCTGCTGGGCAGATAGACCAAGGATATTCTCAGCCACAGGATTTATCATCAATATCTTCTCATCCGAATCAACTACCACCACTCCATCAGTAATATTTAAGAGAATACCTTCTATCCTTTGTTTCTCAGCCTCAACAACCTTAGCCATCTCCTTGAGCGTCTGAAGTTGATTTACCTGCTCAGCATGAGCTGCCTCTAAGCTCCGCAGGCTATCCCTTAGGCGTTTGTTCTCTTCAACTAACTCTGCTGACACTCCAGCATTAGATGTGTAATCCTTGGTTTTCTCTAAAAGCCTTTCTTTTTCTTGGAGTTGCTGCTGTAACTGTTCTACTTTGGCCTGCAAGTCCTTCAGCTCCTGTTCTAAATCAGCCGATTCAATTTTTACCAGCCGCCTCCTTGGTTTAGCCTCAGACAAAATAAAATCTTTCTCTAACCTGTCAACAAATCTATCCACCTGCTCACCGGCAGCGCCTGAATTTAACAAGCTATTTCTTAACTGTGCCAAATCATAACCCTTGGCCTTCATAAGTTTTTTAACCAGGCCCTTGGTTTCTCCTTTAATCTTACCCGTTTGCTTAAACTCATCCAGGGCAATCCGCAGAAGTTCGTTTTGGGTTTCCTCTATTTCTTTTTCATCTTTAATCTTTTCGGATAAAATATCTTTTATCTTGTCCTTCAGCTTAACCAACCCTGAAAGGTCTTTACCAACCAAAAGCCCCTCTTCTCCCTTTTTTACCTTGATATAAGAAAACTGGCTCGCCTTTATATGGAAAAGACCACGTTCGGTAAATACCTTAGCTAAGTCTCCTAACCGCCTTATTTCAACCGCATCCAAAAGCATAATCTTGATTAATCCCGCCAACTCCTCTTTAGTCACCCCGACCTCAAAACTCAAATTTTCAAGCCCACATTTTTTCAGATGGGTTATATTCTGTTTAATAACTTCTCCCTTATCCTCTAGGGACTCACCATCAATAATGATTTTATTATCCGGTGTAATATCCATACTCAGGACATTCTTCTCCTTTAATAAATTAGTAAGCTCATCATATAAAGTAGCAACAGCAGCCACAACGCTGGGATGGTGTTCAGGATAAAATGAGGCACGGCGCAGGGTGGTAATAAAATCTACCACAAATTTGCTCAAGGCTGGCTTTAAGTTTTGATTTCCCATTTTTACATCATCCCCTTAAAAAAGATAATTGTTAATCTCAGCTGGCTTAAAATATCGCGGAGGCTTAAGGAATTAGCTAAATAAAACTCATTTGGGAAAGATGTAATATTATTATAACAGAAAAATCCTACCAAAGATATAAAAAATACCAAAAATATCACCGCGCCTCAAATCGGGATTCAGCCATAGGTAATTGATTTTCTTTTAACAACTCTCCGTCGCAAGATATAATAATATTTTCCTTTGGCCCGTAGTAAACTGTCTCATCTTTTTTGAAAATCCCCTCCTCAAATTCAAAAGGAAATACCTGCCTAACGGAATCAACGCCTTCTTCTGATAAATTCTCAGGTTTCGGCTGAGAAGAAATAATCGGCTCTTCTCCCGCTAAGACCTCAGTCAATTCCTGCCTTCCCAACTCTTCAGACTCATTAGATAACGCTTGGTCTAAAGTGCTTTTTATTGATTGTAGCTGTAAATTTTCAGGTTGGCTGCTGACCTCTTCCCGAGAAGGAGCTGATAATTGCTCCACATTCTCTTTTTCTGGTTGGATATCCTGGCCCGAAGCCTTCTGACCAATTTCCTCAGTGATAATCTCCTCTATCATATCCATAAAATAAATTGCTACCCCAAAATCCCTTTTTATCTGCACATAGCTCGGCGTCCTTTTAACTATCTCTCCCTGGACCCTCTCCCCTGTCTTAAGGACAATTGTGGCTGCCGGCAGGCACTTATATAAAACAAAAATCATTATCCACAAGCCCAATAAAACTAAAATTATCCTTCTCATAAGCCTACCTTTTATAAAGTTAACCCCTGAGTATCTGTTCGGCTATATCCAAAACCTCCTCAGGCGTAATTGCCTTAAGGCAGGCAAAATCGTTCTTACAATTATGGGCCAGGCATTGAAGACAGCTCACATCCTTATGAATAACCCTATCCAGCGGCCCTAAAGGCCCCCATCTCCTCGGACTAAGCCCAGCCTGGTTTCTGCCAAATATAGATATGACCGGGGTGCCTACGCCTGTAGAAATATGCACTGGACCAGAGTCGCAGGAGATAAAAAGCTTGCAACGACCAAGGACCGCAGCCAACTGTATCAGGGATAATCGGCCAGCAAGGTTAAAGGCCTTATTTTTCATCTGGCCCAAAACCGCCTCCACCCTTTTAATATCCTTAGGCCCGCAGACAAATAACACTAAACACCCATAATCAGAGATAAGCCTATCTGCAACAGCTGCAAATCGCTCCGATGGCCAAACTTTGGACGGACAACTTGCCCCAGGATGAATAGCAACGAGGGTTTTATTAGAATCAATGCCTTCTTGCAAAAAAATCCTTGCTGCCTCCTTTTTGGCTTCTTCGGTTAAAGGGATAGTAATCTTTTTATCCTGTGGCTCAACCCCTAAATGCCGCACTATATCCAAGGTATAATCCAACTCGTGCCTCAGGCCCTCCTGCTTAAGATGGGCAATCCTATCAGTAAGCAGGAAACCTAACTTACGATTATAGCCAACCCTGCGTTTTATACCAGCAAAGAAAGTAACCAGATGAACCCGGTTTGTCGGATGAAGAATCAAGGCCAAGTCAAACCTGTATCTTTTTAATTTTTGACTAAACAAAAATGAGGCCAGCCAACTTTTCTGCTTATCATCCTTATCATACACAATTACTTCATCCAAATAAGGATTCCCTTCTACGAGTTCCCGGGTCAAAGGGCTGACCATCATTGCTATATAGGCATTAGGCCAGGCCTGCCTTGCCGCAGTTATTACAGGTGTTGATAAAATTACATCTCCTATCCGGTCAGTGCGTACAATGAGAATGCGCTTGTATATATCTTTTGGCTTTGGGGCACCGAGTGTCTGCTTATCCTCCAAAATAGAGCCTAAACGGCTCAAGACATCCTCAACCTTAACCAGTTTCATACAATCTAAAGTATTGTATCTGCACCTTGCCTCCTGACAGGGGCGACAAAAAACCTCCTTCTTTACTACCACTGACCCCTCTGACCAAGGTCCATATTTTTCTTCGCTACTTGGACCAAAGATAGCCACCACCTTAACCCCCAGATAACTTGCCAGATGCAATACCCCGCTATCATTACTAACTACAACCTTCACCCTTTTTAAAAGCGCAGCCAGTTGCAAAAGAGTAGTCTGCCCAACGAGATTGATAATCTCGATATTCAATTTATCCATTAAAAATTTAGCAATAGAAATATCGTTTTTGTCTCCTACCAATACTATCTTGACGCCATAGTCCTTAAGCAATCTCTCAATTAACAAGACAAACCTTTCAACAGGCCAACGCTTGGTATGACTCTTTGCCCCTGCAGCCACTGCAACCACTATATCATTTTTTTTAAACCTGAATTTTTCCCAGACCTCATCAACCCATGCCTCTTGCTTTTGGCTGAGGCAGAACATTCTCGGAGTCAGAGAATCAGGCAGACTAATTGGCGAAAAGGCCCTACGGGTAATATATAAGTTTCTATCCCGCATATGCCTTATAGACGCAGGCAAAAAAACAAAACTCAAAGGCGTAGTTTTGTATCGGCAGGCTAAACATACGCCAAAGAGACTATTGCGCAGGTCTACAACTGCATCAAAACGCTCTTTTTTAAGCTGCCACAAAAGCGAAAGTTTCTGCCGGAAGCTGGCTCTCTTATCAAAGATTATCGTCTTAGATACTGCCCTGTTTTGAAGAAACAATTCCTTAGGCCCATCTGCTACGACCACTGTAATATCGCTTTGGGCAAAGGCACTTTTTAACAAATCCAAGGCCGGCAGGGTAAGCACAGCATCACCTATATTGCTTAAGCTCACAAAGAGGATTTTTTTTATCTCATCCATTGATAAGACCCCTTATCTTATCCATTACCCACTGCGGGGTAATCGCCTTCATACAGCGATTATCTAAACAGCCAAGTTGATAGCATGGGATTTTACAGCCACTTGTATTTTGTAAAATCAATACATTCTTTGTTGGATACGGCCCAGTAATAGCAGGGTCAGTTGGGCCAAAGAGGGCAAGGATATTTTTTGTGCCTACAGCATTGGCGATATGCAATGGCCCAGTGTCTGCGCTCACAAATAGGCTTAACCTTTTACATAACGCCCCAAACTGTTTAAGATTAAATATCCCGGTAACCACCAATGGTCTATTGAGCATTGCCTGAGTTATCTCCTTAACCAGATATATATCCTCAGGGCCTCCAGTAAAAAAAACCTCGGCCTTAAGTTCAATAATCAAATTATCCGCAAGCCTCGCCCAGTATTCCTTTGACCAACGTTTAAGCGCCCAGTTGCCACCCGGGTTCAATCCTATCCAAGGCCCTGCCTTGGACTTTACCTTCTGACTTAGAAATTCGTCCACAAAACGCTCATCCTCATCGCTGACAAAAAAATCCAGGAACCTATCCTCAACCCTTAATCCTACCCCTGAAAGAATATTCAAATAGTAATCAATGCGGTGCAGGCTATCCAAGGCAGGTGGCTTAAGGCGCTGGGTCAGAAGAAACCATCTTTTTTTAGTAGTATAACCAATACGCCTGGGGATTGCCGCCAGCCAACAGATAAGGGCGCGGGTCATTGAACGATGCAAAAGAAAAACCGCATCGAAACGCTTCCTTTTTAACTGCTGGATAAACCTGAGTTTATCCCTAAAACTTTTATGATGCTGCCTCTCATCAAAAATGATAACTTCATCTAAATAGGGATTCCCTTTTAAAACTGGATAACAGCGGCTAGGAACCACGCAGCAAATATATGCAGATGGAAAGTTATAACGCAGATTTCTAATTACAGCTGTAGAAAACAATACGTCTCCCAGCCAGTTTACATTAAAAATTAAAATCCTCTGCGCCTTTTTTAGCATAGTTAAATCAAGACGGTTTTTTACACTGGTTATAAACTTTTTCAGTTTTATCCAACATATCCTTCAAAGAAAAATTGCGATTTATGAATTCCCTGGCCTGAAGACCTAAACTTTTTCTTTTCTCAGCATTTTTTAAAAGCCCCAAAATAGCCTCAGCCAAACCGACGCTATCCTTAGGCTCAACCAATATGCCGTTAGTATTATGTTGAATTAAATCTTCTATCCCGCCGACGCGCGAACCAACCACAGGCAAACCACAAGCCATTGCCTCCATAAGGCCCAATCCCAAGCCCTCATTAAGAGAGGGTAGCACAAACACGTCAATTGCCTCTAGAACCATTTGGGTATTATCAACATTAGGAAGAAAAATAACATTCTGAATAATTCCTAATTCCTGCGCCAGGCAAACCAAATCTGTCTTTAGACTGCCCTCGCCAGCAATCAAAAGTTGCGCCTCAGGAATCTGTTTCAAAACCTCTGCCATAGCCTCAATTAGATAGCGATGACCTTTTACAGGAGAGAGCCGGGCAACTATACCAACTACTGGTCCATCGCCAAGTCCAAATTTACGAAAGCGGCCTTTTGCAGCAGTCTTGGTTAAATCATCTGCGCAAGACTCCCCAGTCAACTGCACCCCATGGGGTATAAATTCAACCCTATCGCCACTCAGGTGAAAATCATTTAAGAGATGTCTTTCAACAGCCGAGCTTATGGCAATGACCTTTTTGCCCCAACAGGGGAATAGCCGACGGTGAAAACTATTCCTAAAAAAACCGTGACAGGTAGAGATATAAGGAATACCTGTGTATTTATTTAACCATGCTGCCAAAACCTGCGTAACCCGACTATTGGCATGAAGGATATCAATGCCTAATCTCTTAAGCTCAGGCAATAATCTAAACCAACTAAGCACAAGCTTCGGGCTGGCCTCGGATTTTGTCCGAATAGGGATAATAATGCAACCTACACCTTCGGATTCAAAACGGGATAACATCCTGCCTCCTGCTGAGGCAACATAAACCCGATGACTCCTCTTCTTCATCCCTTTGGCCAAGGTGAAGATATAACTACTTATACCGCCTACATCCAAATGCGTAGCCAGATACAATATATTCATACCTTATCAAGATTTAATAAACTCTCCACTGCCTTAACCACCTCTTCCGGAGTAATTGTATTCAGACATCGGGAATTGCTGCATCTTGGCCTGTAGCAAGGCCGACAACTCAGTTTTTTTTCTAAAACTATATAACGCTGGGCTGGCGGTAGATGCCGCTTAGAATCCGTAGGGCCAAAAAGGGCAACAAAAGGAGTTTTCACACTTGCTGCTATATGTAACGGCGCAGAATCTGTTGAGACATAAACATTGCAACGCCGGATTAAACAGGCAAGCTGATTAATCGTAGTTTTCCCGCAGGCATTGATAGGAGCTAGGCCCTTAACCTGGCTTACTACTAAATGCGCCTTAACCGTAGCATCACCGCTTCCAGTAAGCACTACCCTTATATCCCGACGACCCAACTCTAAACAAAACCTGACGATATAATCCAAAGGCCAATTTTTGGTCTGCCAGCGGCTGCTAGAGGAAACATTTATACCTACCAATTTCTCCTTTGGGCTAAGCCACTGGCTGGCTAAAAACCCTTCGACGTAAAGCTCATCCTGCGAAGAAGGCCACATCTGAAGCTCGTCATTTTTAAATTCAATACCCAACATTTTCAATACCCTGAATTGATGCTCTACCGGCGCAAGTCCTTTAACATCGTCGGCAATACCGCGGTTAAGTAAAAAACCTAACTTATTATTAAGATACCCATAACGCTCAGGGATAGCACTCAACCAGCCTAACATATGACTAACACGGTTATTTTGAAAATCAATCGAGATAGAAAAACTTTTTTTTCTTAACTCTGAGGCAATCCTCAACAACCCCAAGATGCCTCTATCTTTACCCTTGGTATCAATAACTATCAGCTCCTCAATATAAGGGCAACGCATCAATATATCCTTGGCCTGGCGGGATACCAGAACACTAATCCGGGGGCTGTTTTGAAAATGCCTATGTAATGCCTTAAGGGCAGCTGTAGCAAGGATAACATCCCCCAGAGAGCTCATCTTTATCACCAGAATCCTCAAATCCCGCAAGGCCTCTTCATATACCTGTAATGTTGCCCTGACCATGCGCTCTAAGGTATAGTTTTCCTTGATTCTCTCTAAGGCGTTCTCTGCCAGACGCTCACTAAAAGATAAATCCTGAAAAATCCTTATAACTGCCTTAGCCATTACCTCAGCATCACCAGCAGGGACAAGCAGGCCATTTATGCCATCATCAATTATGTCAACCACTCCGCCCACGCGGGTAGCCACAACTGGAACTCCTGCTGCCTGCGCCTCAATAATCACCCGACCAAATGCCTCTTGGGTTGTGGTTGCCAACACTAAAAGGTCAAGGTGATTAAGTATCTCAGGGATATTTCTCTGGACCCCTAAGAATTCTACTGAATTAGCTAATCCTAAGCGTTTGGCTAAAATCTTCAACTCCTCTTTGTAGTCCTGTTTGGAAGCAGGCGCATCTCCAACTATCCATATTTTAAGCTGAGGTACTACCTGCGCAACCTTGGCCATGGCCTGGATAAATATCCTATGACCCTTCAAGGGAGTAATCCTACCGATTATACCTACATTAAAGGTATCTTTTCTTTTCTGACCGGGATGGATAAAGGTAAACCTTGCTAAATCTACGCTACGGGGGATAAGCCTTATCCTTTCATGCGGCACGCCAAAATCCTCAATCATATGCCTGCCAATGGCATTACTTAAAACTATCACCCTTTTACCCCAGCCCATTACCGCACTAAAAGGGCTCATACTATAATAACCGTGGCAAGTAGTGATAAATACCTTGCGGGTTTTACGTGCAGCAAAGAATGCCGGCCAGGCCGGAACCCGCGAACGGGCGTGGACAATGTCAATGCCTTCCTTCTCGATTATCTGGGACAAAGGCCCTACCATTCTCAGCATCGAAAAAGGAGATTTTTTATGCACAGGCAATTTGTAGTGAATTACCCCAGCCTGCCTTAACTCATCAACCAACTTGCCACCAGCAGAAACCACAACTACCTTGTGGCCCAACTTTACCAACTCCCGCGAAAGGTCTAATGTCCCGGTCTCAACCCCACCCAACTCCATCTGCGGTAAAACCTGCATTATATTCATAACAACCCCTTCAATGCGTTCTGGATAAGACCAACGTTATCTGGAAAAACCATCTTTGGCTTAGCCTTTAAAACCCAAGCCAACTGCTCACCCAGCTTATCCGCCTCACCGAAATAAATATAACCCCTCTGGTTAAAATCGCGAACAAATCTACGGTGTTTAGCAGAAAGTCCTCTGCAACCAAATGTTACTACATAGCGTGCTGCCTGCACTGCCTCAGAAATCATCGAGATACTTTCCGGAGAAACTACCACTGCTGAACTCAAAGACAATATTCCACCCACTGCCTCAGGTATATTCTTTTCATTGGCAATTACAAGTAGCCTAGTACTACTAAAGCTACCCAACTCTTCTTTTACTATCGCCTCTATTGTTGGTGAGGTCCGACGAGAGGTAGTAACTAAAAGCCCAAGGCCTAACTGCTGCGAAACCATCTTCAACTGCCAAATAACCTTTCTTACTGTATCTGGGGATAGCCTGAAATTCTTGGTATCCCCTCCTAAAAGTAATCCCAAGAATTGCTGGTCATCCTCATTTTTCACCCCCAGCCTCTGCCTCAGGGCTTGGCCATGCTGATTTAGGTAGTCAGCTGGGGTAAAACTCAACGCCCCATCTATAACCAAAACATTTCTCTTTCGGAGCGGATAATCATGACGGGGAATAATAACCAAGTCAAACCTACGGAACCCAAGAAACGCTGGTCGCATAATCACCAAAGATTTGGCTAAATTTTCTCTTGCCAGAATGAAATTCACCGCCGCCAAAGAGGAACCGCAAGAGATTATACAGTCAGGGGTTTGTTTTAACAACTCACAAGAAACTTGAGAAGATAAAAATCTTCTCAGGCACCCCAGACAACCCTGACAGCTGTATCTTCCGGCAAAAAAACTTAAAAAAAGAAAGGCAAGCCGGGAAAAACCATTTTTAAAATCTATCTGCTGCACCGTAATCTCAGCATCCTGCATCTTTTGCTGGTAGACCTGCTGAACTATCCTGGCCAGTGCTTCTGATTGTCGAATATGTCCAGCCTTACCATCGCTAAGAATTAGTATGTGTTTCACTCTACCGTATTTCCAAATCTTATAGGTCCAAAGGTAATCCTCGGGATACTGATAGATAAATTTCTCGTATACAGCTTTTAATCCCTGAAGGTTAAAGATAAGGTCGTTACGAAAATCTCCGCTTCTAGTAAAACCAAAAGGTGGCAAAATGATAATTTTAAGATATGGGCCGCGGATGCGCTGATAATAAGCAGGAATAACTGGAATACCATGGCGTAAGGCTAACTTTACTGCCCCTGTAGCTAGAGAGGATTCGCCTCCTAAAAAATTTACCCTCAATCCTCCCTGGCCACCCTGATCCAGGGTCATCCCTACTGCCTCATTATTCCTAAAGGCCAAAAGTAGGTTACGCAGTCCATTCTCCCTTTGAATTATCTTGGCGCCTTTTTGCTGGCGTATGCGATTTAAAAAATTTCCCAAACGGCCAAACCCTTGTTGACGCACAAAAAGATTAAAAGAAAAACCTAAATTTGCGCAGATTACATTGGAAAGCTCCCAGCTTCCTCCGTGCACCCCTAAAAGAATCAATCCTTTTCCTTTAACCAAGGCCTTAGATATGTGCTCTAAACCCTCAATTTCAACATACCTTTTAATATAATCCTTGTCTATCCGTTCAATAAGTAATACCTCTAAGATATTCTGGCCTAAATTGCGATAAAATTTACGAGTTACCTTGCGCAGATTTAAATCTGGCCTAACCCTAACCAGCGCCCGCCTGATATTGGCATATGCCAGACAGCGGTGCCGCAGGTCAAAAAGATAAAGCAACTCACCCACTGTCTGCCCTATACAATAGTAGACCCTGACCGGTAAAAAGCGCAAAACAATCTCAAGACATCTAAATACGATATAAGCTATGTAATCGCTGATAAAATTCCTCTTCATTTTTGGTAATCTTAAGGCGAATGCACAAAACTAATGTCCTCAACGGCAAAGTTATCCCCCTAAGCCGCATTGCATCCTTTTGCGTGGTTAAAAGGGTGGTGATTTTTTTATCCCTGGCCAAAGCCACAATATCCTCTATATCCCGGGGGCTAAAATTATGGTGGTCGGGAAAACTAAAATAAAACCCAATCTCCAAGCCTAACTTAGCCACTAACCGCTCAAAGGAATCCGGATCTCCTATGCCTGAAAAAAGCCCCACCCTTTCTCCCTTTAATGAGTCCGGAGTAAGTAAAGGACTATCCCCTTGACCTATCTGGTAAAAACCTAATGGCTCATGGGCAGTATTAATGATAAGCGCAGAGGGATTAATCTTGCGCAAGGTCTGGATTAAATCCAGGGCAACCGGATAAAGATTGGTCTTGGTAATGGCAAAAATATGGGCCCGGGATAAAGTAGAAATCGGCTGACGCAGTATCCCCCGTGGAATTAGATATCCATTACCTAACGGGTAACGACAGTCAATAGTTACAATCTCTAAGTCCTTCTTTATCCGCCACTGCTGAAAACCATCATCCAAAAGCAGGGTATCTACGCCAAACTCTTTAATAGCGCGGCGGCCAGAGCGGATACGGTCAGGGTCTATTAAAACCTCAACCCCAGGGAGTCTTTTTTTAAGCATCAGCGGCTCATCAGGGAGAAATTTTTCTCCTTGGCCAAGAGACTGATTTGATCTACGACAGTAACCCCGGCTTAATATCGCAACTCTATGCCCTTGCCTCTGTAGATAAGAGGCAATAAATTCAGCCAGGGTGGTCTTTCCTGTACCGCCCCAGGTGATATTGCCAATGCTTATTACTTTGCAACTGAAACACAAAGGCCTTAGAGCATAAAACCAGATTAGAAATCTCACCAACCCACCATAGAGAAAGGAAAGAAGGGTTAGGATAAATTTTAAAGGCGCCAAAGCCAAACCCTTCTTTTTATCGGTTGCCAGATTATAGAAAAATCTTTCTATCCCCATGCCTTTTAAGGAGAAACTAAACTATAGGCCAAATAAAAAATTAAAATAACCCTAAATACAATATTATACCGCGAAAATAAAAAATAAAAAATAATTTTACCTTTGCGGGATTTGCTTTGGGTAGTTTTTAATATAAGGTTAAACGCGGGGTAATTCCTTAAGTGAACTGCTTATCTCTTTTTTAGGAAGGGCATAATTGATAAGTTCGCCTTTTAGGTACTTCTCATAGGCTGAAAGGTCTAAAAGACCGTGTCCGCTAAAATTAAACACAATACAAGCCCCTTTCTTGGCCTTCTTGGCAATATCCACTACTGCCTTTACAGCATGGGCAGTCTCTGGTGCAGGCACAATACCTTCGGTCTGGGCAAATAAAACCGCGGCCTTAAAGACCTCTTTTTGGGGATAGGCCAAGGCCTGAATCAAACCGTGTTTATGCAATGCACTGACAATAGGCGCCATACCGTGGTAACGCAAGCCACCGGCATGAATACCCGCAGGGATAAAATTATGCCCCAGGGTAAACATTAAAAGCAGAGGCGTAAGGCAGGCAGTATCTCCAAAATCATAGAGGTACTTGCCTTTGGTTAAACTCGGACAGGCAGTTGGCTCAACTGCAATAATGTTAAGGTTCCTTCTTTTTAACTTATCAGGGATAAAAGGCAAAACCAGGCCGCCAAAATTACTTCCCCCTCCTACGCAGGCAATCAAATAATCAGGCTCCTCTCCTGCCAGGCGCAGTTGTCTTTTGGTCTCCAGGCCAATTACTGTCTGGTGCAAAAGCACATGATTCAAAACGCTTCCTAAAGAATAATTGGTATCCTTGTTTTTGGCTGCATCCTCAACTGCCTCAGAGATGGCAATCCCTAAACTTCCCTGGCAGTGCGGGTCTTTGGCTAAAATCTTTCTACCGGATTCAGTAAGCTCAGATGGCGAGGCAACTACCTCAGCGCCCCAAAGATGCATCAGAGTCTTGCGTAATGGCTTCTGATGGTAACTAACCTTTACCATATATACCCTGCATTCAAGCCCAAACTTTTGGCAGGCAAAACTCAAGGCCGAGCCCCACTGACCAGCGCCAGTTTCCGTAGCAATACGCCTAATCCCAGCCTTTTGGTTAAAATAGGCCTGGGCTACAGCAGTGTTGGTTTTATGGCTTCCAGTAGGAGAGCTACTCTCGTCCTTAAAGTAAATCCTGGCCTTGGTCTTTAAGGCCTTCTCTAAATTCCTTGCCCGACGTAACGGGGTTGGCCGCCACAACCTATAGATATCCCAGACCTGGCGCGGTATATCAACCCAACGCTCAAGACTCATCTCCTGATTAATCAAATCAGAAGGAAATATTGCGCTTAGGTCCTCTTTCTTGAGTGGCTGTTTAGTTGCAGGGTGTATAGGAGGAGGAAGCCTAAAAGGAAGATCAGTTGCAACATTATACCAGGCCTCAGGTATATCCTTCTCTTGCAAAATTATTTTTTGTTCTGGCATAGCGGCTATTATAACAAAAGGCGAACAAATTGCAATATAAATTTGTCACCTCTCTACCTTTCATTATTCCTTATTCGCTTAATGCATATCTTGCCTATACAACATCTAAGTTTGCCCTATAAGGGTAACAACTATCTGGCGTTGCCGGGGCCGGGTATCAAACTCTGCCAAAACCACCTGCTGCCAGGTACCTAAGGATAACTTGCCTTTTTCAAAAGGGATAACCAAAGACTGCCCTTGGAATGCAGCCCGCAGGTGGCTAAAACCATTTGCATCGCCCCAGGTCTCATCGTGGTGATAATGAACCTGGGAGGAAAAAAGCCGCTCATAGGCCAAACGCATATCCTCAATAAGCCCAGGCTCAAATTCAAAGGTAGTTAGGCCACAGGTTGAACCAACAGCAAATACAACCAAGACCCCTTGGTCCAGTTTAGATTTCTTAAGTATTTTTTCCAGCTCAACAGTCAAATCCTTAAAATCGCCACTACCTTTAGTAGCCACCTCAAGCCTTTCGGTAACTACCTGCACAACAACCCTCCTTTAGTTTCTTGCGGATAAAGGAAATCTGCTGGCGTATAGCCTTTCTTATCCCCCGGCACTGATTTGGCTTCAATAACTCTAATACCTTCTGGTATGCCGATACTGCGCCCTGATAATCGCCGAGGTTAAAAAGGGCATCAGCAAGATTATCATAGGTTACTGCCCGATTTGGTTCTAAACTGAGGGCCTTTTTGAAACAGCTGACTGCCTCGGTATGCCTGCCGATGTTATTCAATAACCAACCCTTATTGTGATATATGGTAGCAAAGTCCGGCTCCACCTCAATACCCTTTTCAAAATAACCCAAGGCATCGTCAATAAAACCTAATTCCACAAGACACAAGGCCCAATCGTTATAAGCAGCCCCATCCTTAGGGTTATGCCCAACCGCAACCTTAAAACACTCAATTGCCCCGGCATAATTTTCGGCAATTAACTCTAGTTGGCCTTGAAAATAGGCAACCTCACCCGTAAGATTTTCTTTCTTAGCCAAACGCAATCCTTGCAAGGCAATCCTTCTGGCCTGGCTCTTGGTCCCATAGGTAATTGCCTCCTCCAAACGCAGCCGCAGATTCAAAAGTATGCCACCTTTACTCATCAGCCATCCCTACTATTCTTTTTATAATTTTCAAATTTTTTGCAGTAGCCCCTTGGTATTCATATATCAACTGCCGAGCCTTTTTACCCAATAACTCTGCCTGTTGGGGATGCTCTAAAAGAAAAACCAACTTCAAGTATAGTTCCTGACTATTCTCTACCTTCAAGGCAGCTTTCTTTTCTAAAAAAAGACTGGCGATATCCCGAAAATTAAACATATGCGGCCCAAAGATTACTGGCTTGGCAAAAAAGGCAGGCTCTAAAATATTATGCCCTCCTTTTCTTACCAGACTTCCACCCACAAAGACAATATCTGCAAGGGAGTAAAACTTATTTAATTCTCCAATAGTATCCAGGATAAAAATTGCCTTTTTATCCGGCAAAGGCCCTAATCCTTTTAATCCGGATAAAAAAATAGCCCTAAAACCAAACTTCTCTGCAATCCTCGAAACCTGCTTGGCCCTCTGGGGATGGCGGGGTGCAACAAAAAGATGGGTAAAAGGATAGTCTCTATGCAGTCTCAAGAAAGAGCCTATCACTAACTCCTCTTCGTTATGATGGGTACTGCCGGCAACAATAAGTTTATCATTATCCGTCAATCCCAAATCACTACGTTTACAACCCAAATTGAGTGGCGGTTCAGCAAGGATGTCAAACTTCATATTTCCACTTACCACTATCTTATCCTCGCTTACCCCTAAGGCAACCAATCTTGCTTTATCTGTATCTGTCTGCACGGAAAAAAAGTTTATCTTCTTTAAAAGCGGTGAGAATAAAAATCTGGCTAAACGGTAACCGTAAAACGAGGCATCAGATACCCTGCCATTTACTACTATCACAGGGATCCTCTGGCGATGAAGAGAAAAGATAAGATTAGGCCACAGCTCTGTCTCGGCAAGGATGAAAAGTACAGGCCTTACTACCGAAATTACCCTGCGCACTATGAAACTAAAGTCAAGGGGAAGATAGGTAACGTAATCTGTATCCTTGCCTAACCTCTGGGCAATGCGATTGCCAGTAGGAGTAACTGTTGAGATAACCAGTTGTCTATGAGGGAAGGCCTCATGCAATTTTGCTATAAGGGGCTGCATCATTATCGCCTCGCCAACACTTACAGCATGAATCCAAATAGGACTGTCTAGTTTTAATCCCCTATAACCCAGGCCAAACCTCCTGCCTATTCCTTTATGGATCTTACCGCGGAGGATGTATATAGGCAAAGAAAGGGAAAAGATAATTAAAAAAATAAAGTCGTAGATTAACCACATTTTCCCAACCGCCTTCTCTCAGGCGCGGGGATGCGCCTTATCGTAAACACTCTTCAGTCTCTCGGTTGTAAGATGGGTGTAAATCTGAGTGGTAGAAAGATTAGCATGACCCAGCAATTCCTGGACACTACGCAGGTCTGCCCCGCGATTCAAAAGATGGGTGGCAAAGGAGTGCCTTAAGGTATGCACAGACACCCCTTGTCTTAAACTGGCCATACGGATATACTTGGCCACCACTCCCCGCACACCCCTATCCGTAATTCTTTTGCCCCGGTTATTTAAAAATACCTCTTCGCTCTTTTTCTTCCTTTTCTGTATGTACTCCTTAATCGCCAAAAGTGCATGCTCCCCAATTGGAACCATACGCTCCTTCTTGCCCTTGCCTTTGACCTTAACCACTCCGCCTATAAAATCAATATCATCTAAATTAAGCCTGACGAGTTCCGATACACGCATACCGGTAGAATAAAAAGTCTCCACGATGGCCCGGTCACGTAAACCCAATTCACCCTTAGGAACACAAAACTCAATTAGACGGCTCACTTCCTCTTCGGTCAAAAACTGCGGCAGGTGTGTATCCAGCTTCGGAGTGGAAACCAATAAAATAGGGTTATTCTTTAGTAGTCCTTCCCGAGTCAAAAAGCGAAAGAACGAACGCAGGCTCGATAAATGCCGGGCAATGGACCTTGGCCTAAACGACTTCTCCTTTAAGGTAACCAAATACTTTCTTAACAGAAGATAATCAACCTTTTCTAAGGGGGTATCACCCAAGAAGTTTTTAAAATCGGAGAGGTCTAAATGGTAATTAAGGATAGTGTGTTGCGAATAGTTCTTCTCTATCTGAAGGTAGCGGATAAATTTCTCAATATAACGCTCCATTATGGGTTAGTTTCCTACTCTTTTTTCTCTGGCAGGGTCTTTGAGGCAAACTTACATTTGGGATAATTGGAGCAACCAAAAAAGAACCCCCGGCGCGAACGCCTCTCAACCAAATAACCCCCACAGCCCGGCTCAGGGCAGTTGACCCCGCTGGAGATGGATTTAGAGTTCTTACATTTAGGATAATCGGAGCAGCTTAAAAACCTTCCCTTTTTGCCCCATTTGACAACCATAGGCTTACCGCATTTATCACAGAGCTCTTCAGTAACAACTACCTCTTTCTTTATATTCGCCTGGGCATAATCAACGCTATCTTTAAAAGGAGGGTAGAAATCTGATAAGACCTTCACCTTATCAACCTTCCCCTCTTCAATCCCATCCAACTCCTCTTCCATCTGGGCAGTAAACTTGATATCCATAATATTAGGAAAATATTTTACCAATAGGTCATTTATCTTACAGCCCAGCTCAGTAGGATAAAGATAGCCTTTTATCCGACGGACATAATCCCGCGTAAGCAATGTAGCAATGGTCGGGGCATAGGTAGAAGGCCTTCCGATACCCTCTTCCTCCATAGCCTTAACCAAGGAGCTGTCCGAATATCTCGGCGGTGGCTTGGTAAAATGCTGCGAGGGCAACAACTCTACTAGTTCTAAAACCTCATCTTTTTTAAGGGAAGGTAGCGACTTTTTCTCCTGGTTTTCCTCGCCATTTTCCTGGCGGTTATAAACCTTGGTAAAGCCATCAAAAAGCAATCTGCTGCCGCTGGCAGTAAAAAGATACCTATCAGCTGAAATCTCCACTGTCGTCACCAGATACCTTGCTGGCTTCATCTGGCTGGCAAGGAAACGATTGTAAATCAACTCGTACAATTTATACTCATCAGGGCTCAAAAAATCCTTCAGGCTTTCCGGAGGGCGGTCAATAAGGGTAGGCCGGATTGCCTCATGGGCCTGTTGGGCAAGTTTCTTTACCTTAAACTCATTAGGCGAATCCGGAAGATAATCCTGGCCAAATCGATTGAGGATAATCTGGCGCAACTGCTGGATGGCCTCAGGTGCAACCCGGGGAGAGTCAGTACGCATATAGGTAATAAGACCCACTGGGTTACTCTCGCCTATATCCACGCCTTCATAAAGCCGCTGGGCTATTATCATCGTCTTGGTGGCGTTGTAACGAAAACGATTAAAAGCCTCCTGCTGCAAGGTGCTGGTAATAAATGGCGGGTCGGGATAACGGCTTTTCTCCTTTTCAGTTACCTGCGCAACCAAAAAATTCTTATTTTTTAAGTCTTCAACTATCCCTTCAGCATCCTTAAGCGTCTTTATCTCAGGCTTCTGGCCATCAATCTTAGCCAGCTTGCAGGTAAAGTCCTGTTGAGTATCTTTCTTCTTTAAGTTCGCCTCTATCTCCCAGTATTCGGTTAGGACAAAACTGGCAATTGAGCGTTCCCTATCCACAATCAACCGTAAGGCAACTGACTGCACCCGACCAGCACTCAAACCCCGGCTAACCTTTCGCCACAAAAGCGGGCTTAAAAAATAACCTACTATTCTATCCATTATACGGCGGCCTGTCTGGGCCTCAACCATATGTAAATCAAAATCCCTGGCCTGGCCAAAGGCTTCCTTTACTGCTGAAGGAGTAATCTCATGAAAGACCACCCGCAGAACCTTTCTTTTGGGGAAAACGTGCTCCTTTAAATGCCAGCCGATTGCCTCGCCTTCCCGATCAGGGTCAGTAGCAATATAAATCAGCTCTTTGTCCTTGGCCTCTTTTTTAAGCATAGCAATAATCTTGCTTCTTCCGGGAATCACCACATAATAAGGCCTAAATCCCTGTTCTATCTCAACCCCCAATTCTTTCTGCGGCAGGTCAATCACATGCCCCATACAAGAAACCACTGAAAAATCTGGCCCTAAAATTTTGCCTATGGTCTTGGCCTTGGTAGGAGACTCTACTATTACCAAATATCTGCCAGACATAATAATCCTTTCTCGAGTTATTTTTATCCGTCGCTCAACCTTAGCTTTTAGACTTAAAGTATAGCAAAAAAATTTTTATTTTCTATATTTCTTTTTAGGCCTTATTTTTCAATAGGGCCTGATACCCTATTGGTTAATCTGCATAAAGGTATCAGCTGCAGCACGCCTTATATATTTTCGTAATTCCAGGCTTGTTAAAACCTCTAAGGCCAGGCCAGCGGGCAAGCCTACCAACTCCACTATTTCCTCAAAAGGTAGCGGTCCTCCAGCCAAAAGATTATAAATCCTGGCCTCATCAACTGATAGACCAGGCCTATCTGAATTCTTTTTATTCTCATCAGTAAATCCCTGTCTAAACTCTTTAACCTTATCTTGTAAGAGGGGCGCCAACTCCTCAATTATATCATCAACATCCTCAACTAACTTCGCTCCCTCCTTAAGAAGTTGGTTTGTGCCTTTGCTGGTAAAAGTGTCTACCTTACCCGGGATACTAAAGACCTCCCGGCCCTGCTGTAAGGCATGATTCACAGTAATCAAGGCGCCACTTTTTTGCGGGGCCTCAATCACCACCACACCCAAAGATAAACCACTAATTATTCTATTTCTACGGGGAAAATTCTTTTTATCCGGAGGCACGCCTAAAGGAAACTCCGATATCAAAGCCCCATTTTTGCAGATTTGGGAAAAAAGCTCCCTATTCTCAGGAGGATACACAATATCTAAACCACAACCCAAAACTGCCAATGTCCTTCCTTTAGCCTTCAGGCAGGCCTGGTGGCTAAAGGTATCTATACCACGGGCACCCCCACTAACCACTGTAATTCCATACTCTGCCAGACCTTGGCTTATCTTCTGGGCCATCGCCTGGCCGTAGAAAGAGGCCATGCGCGTGCCGACAACTGCGATTGAAAAGTAATCTTGAGGAATAATCTCACCTTTAACAAAAAGGACAAGTGGCGGGTCGTAAATCTCCCTAAGGTTTACTGGATACTCCTGACTATCCCAAGGGATGATTCTCACATCCAATCTTTCCATTAAATCAAGGCATCGGCCCCAATCTGCCTTTGAGCCTTCCTCTACTATTTTTAAGGCAAGCTCCTTACCTATATTATCAACCTCGGCAAGCTTATCTACTGGCGCCTCTAATATTGCCCTAGGGCTTTTAAAATGGCTCAAAAGTAACTTTGCCCTGTGCGGCCCAATAACCGAAATCAGGCTCAAGCGCAACCAACTTATTAAGTCTTGGTCTGGCATTAGAATATCTTATTAAAACTAACCCTTAACTCTCCTGCGTATCTTCTTAGGCCTTGCCCTCTTGGAACCACCAGTCGCAGCTTTTCTTTTTTTAGGAAAAAGCAAGGCCATTATCTTATCCACCGCCTCGGCTACCGACAAGCTGGAGGTATCTACAGTATAGTCTGCCTGGGCATAATAGGGTGCGCGCATCTTTAAAAGAAATTCTATCTTTTCCCTTGGGTTAGCTACATTCAAAAGCGGCCGATGACTAAAGCCTTCAGCCCTTTTTAAAATTACCTCTGGGCAGGCACACAGGCAAATCATCTTACCTGTCTTTTTCATCACCTTGATATTATCCGCATCCAAAACTATCCCACCGCCACAGGCAACCACAAAACCATCCTCTTTGGCTACCTCCTGCAAAACCCTCTTTTCTACGCGGCGAAAATAAGGCTCGCCCTCTTGGGCAAAGATTTGGCTTATCGTCCTTCTTTCTTTCAACTCAATCAATTCATCCAAATCTGCAAACTGCCATTTCTTCTTTTTAGCCAACTCCTTACCAACAGTAGTCTTTCCTGTAGCCATAAAGCCCACAAGATAGATATTGCCCATTGCCATCACCCCTTAAAAACATCAAATTTTAACTGGCCACCGCCATGCCCATTAATTCCTTAAGACGGCCCTGCCTTCAGTTAAAACCCTGCTAACCGTAGGCCAGGACCGTCTTAAAACTCACTCGGTATAGGCAGCCAATACTGCTTCAGTAAGGCTTTTTTTGGCCTCATCAGTTGCCGGATAAAAAGAGTTGTACCATTTTCCATCCTTGGCCTGCTGTTGGGGCATAGCCAAAAATAAACCCTTCTTACCCTCAACTATCCTCAGTCCTTTAATGATGTAATCCCCTACTGCAATATCAGCAAAGGCCTTGGTTTTTGAACCTCCGTCAAAACGATGCAACCGCACCACCTTGATATCGTTAATCATCTGCCTCACCCCCTTCTAATCTTAATAGACGAAGAGGGCGGCAAAATCTAACCTATAAAAATAGCTACCTAAGACTAACTCTAATCTTGGCAAAATTTATCTGATGCGCCGGCAATAAAATTTGTAGGCCTTCTTGATATCAGCAAGGTTATCCTGTCCGAACTTCTCCAAAAAGGCATCAGCCAAAACCAAGGCCAATGCCCCTTCTGCTACCACTGCTGCTGCCTCTACCACACAGGTATCTGACCGCTCCACCGCAGCCCGGGCAACCTTCTTGGTCTCAATGTTAACTGATTCCAAGGGATTCATCAGTGTGGCTATTGGCTTCATACAGGCGCGCAAGACAATCGGCTCACCGTTGGAAACCCCACCTTCAATCCCACCACAATTATTACTCTTGTGTCTAAACCCTGCTTTGGCCTGATAAAATATCTCATCATGCACCTGCGAGCCAAATTTATCAGCATAACCAAATCCCAAGCCTACCTCTACTGCCTTTATGCCAGGTATAGCCATAATTGCCTGTGCCAGCCTTCCGTCGAGACGGCGGTCGTAATGGACATAACTACCCAGACCAGCAACTACTCCTTCTGCCACTACCTCAAATATTCCACCCACGGTATCCTTTCTGGCCATCGCCTCGGATATCTTACTACGCATCTGGGCCAAGGAGGTCTGTCCAGCAATAGATACTACTCGACTAATAACTTTAACACCAAACTCCCTCAAAAATTCCTTACAAACCGCGCCCACTGCTACTGTGCAGGCAGTGCTGCGCGCCGATGCCCGTTCCAAGACCTGGCGGCAATCGGAAAATCCATACTTTAATAAACCTGCCAAATCCGCATGGCCTGGCCTGGGACAAGAAACCTTTGGCAATTTTTCAATACTATTATCTTTATTGGTAATAACCAAGCCAATGGGGCTGCCCAAGGTAATCTGGCCCTTCAATCCGGAAATTATCTTGGCAGTATCCTTCTCAAGCTGCATCCTTGGGCCCCGGCCAAAACCCTGCTGCCGGCGTTTCAATTCCAGATTAATTCTTTTTAGGTCCAATCTCAAACCTGCTGGAACCCCCTCTATAATCGCTACTAAGCCCCAACCATGAGACTCGCCTGCAGTTAAATAACGCAACATAATTTCCTCCTATTCCAATAAGGTATCATCCCCTTATTCCTTAAAAAACACTAAGCTACCTCCACAGCCCACGCCTGTTTTCTCTTGCCTCCTGGTATAACTGACGAAATAAATCCGCGTACTTCACATTCGGAGGAATAGTCATAAGGCTGGCGTAACCCTGTTTGATAATCTCGGCATTAACAAAGGTGCCGTCCTTTAAAAAGGCATAGGCCAAAAGCCGGCCGTATCTATCGTGTCGCTCTAAATCAAATTCCAAACGCAGACGTTTACCCTCGACTAAATTCCTGGTAAATTCGTAGGCCTGCCTGCCCATACGTTGAATAGTAGAAACATCCTTTCGCGCACGTTGACTATCCCTCCTGAGTTTATCCGACATATGCAGCTCAGGGGTATCAATACCAATTAAGCGCAACCTCTCGCCATTTTCTAATACAAAGGTATCTCCGTCTATTACCCGTTTCACCAGGATATCAGAATAATTGTACGAACGGCCAAAGGGAATATTAAGCTCAGCTGCAGATAATAATGCGGCAGACAACAATAGAATAGTAAAAATAGCTCCCCCGAAAAAAAGGCCAATCCTTTCTCTTTTAATAATCTCACCAAAAATCTTGGGCATAAAAACCTCCTTTATCTTGGGCTTATTTTACCTTTTTTGCCCAGATAAATCAACCATTTTACTAAAGGTAGATGTCTCTATCTCAACTCAACTACCCAATTGATTACAAAAGACCATCCCTGCTCAAAGATTAACTTAACTGAACATCCTAATTTGATTTTACGCGTAGTCCTTTCCAAAGTTACAGGCAGGCTAAGAAAATTAGAATTACTAGACAAGAGGTTTAAAAAGCAATCTTATCTTAGTCTACTTTTTAGAATTAACTAATTAAACATCTTTTACTATGGATATTTAAAAGCAGGAAACGATAGTGGTATTATGATTATTTGAAAAGATTTGTGGCTGAAGAAAAACTTGGGGCGCCCTGCAGATAGTAAGGCGCCCCAAAAACACACAAAAAGTTTAAAATTTATATTTAGCAGCAAAGCTCATTGCAGTTTCATCTACAAATCTACCTTCAAGGTTTAAGCTCCAGCTGTCGTTTAACTTATAGTCGGTCCCTAAAAATACTCCAAAAAAAAGCTGGTCTAATTGGTCCTCATGTTCCTTCTCTAAGACATCTCTTCTTGAATGAATAATACAGGAGCTGATTAGACCTTTTTGCTGGAGTTTTAAAATAGCGTCAGAGATATTTGCAGTGCTGGAGACAACAGGGCTACCTTTCTTTAAAGGGACAGCCATTGCCATAACTACTATATCGGGCTTAAACTCTCTAATCTTGGGAATTGCTCTTTCTGAGAATAAATAAATTTCGCCTTAATCCGTATCTTTGCGGTTGCAGTCATATCATCCAAAGGTATAAAGGGCGGATTTGGATTTGGGTCTTCAATAAAAAGGGCCTTGGCCTGGATAATGCGCTCGCCTATCTCCTCTGCCTTTGCCTGCCAGGGCCAACAAGGCGGGCTCTTTTTTTCTAACAACTCAGTTATCCGTTTGACTATTGAATCCAAACGCACGGGCTTTATAAAAAACCCATCCACGCCCAATTCTTTTGCCTTATCCTGGTAGGTATCCGCAAAACCGGTAATAACTAAAATCCTGGTTTTGGGTGAGTTCTTTTTTGCCTCTTGAATTACCCTTAGACCATCGACCTTGGCCATATTCATATCTAAAAGCATAAGGTCAATGGCATTTTTAGATAACACTGCAATAGCCTCTTCCCCATCTAAAGAAGAAAAACCTTAAAGCCTCTATTTGTGAAGATTTCAGTTAAGGTTTCATTTATCTCTTTTTCATCGTCAACCACTAAAATATTTTTTATCTCAGACATCACCTCTCCTTTTTAGCAATATTACCTTTAGATTGGGATATGCTCTAATTTACAATCGGGCAACAGAACAATCAGTGAAAATTAAAACTACATTAATCTTATAAATCCCCTTCGCCTAAATCCAGCGGTCTTTGCTACAAGTCCAAACCCTAAATGTTTTGCTGGATAACCTCATCTAAAACCGACATCAAAATCGGCTTGGTTAAAAATACCTTAACGCCTAAGGCCTCTGCCTCTTTTTTTACTGTCTCCTCAAGTATACCGGTCAAAAAAATAACTGGCACTGAAGAATTAATCTGCCGCAGTTTTTTTACCAGATCCAGCCCAGTCATTTCCTTGGCTAACTTGTAATCCAAGAGTATCAAATCCGGCAACTCCTTCTCTAAAGCAGCCACGACATCCTCTCCTGAGTAAAAGCTAGAAATTTGAAAATCCCTTTTTTGAAAATGGGATTTAAGGATATCCACAATTTCAACTTCATCATCAACGATATATATTTTCTTTGCGCCTTCCATTTTAAAATCTTTAAGACCCGCGGTTTGAATTTGCTATCTCTTTAGTTGCTTCAGCAAGATAATCCTTCAATACTGGCCAGGGGAGTGGCTTAGTCAAAAAGTAGTCTGCGCCTAAACCTAAGGCCTTCTGGCGAGTGGTTTCCACATCGAATCCGGTCAAGACAATAACGCAAGTTTTTGGAGAATCTGCCTTGGCCTCCTGTAATACCTTTAGGCCGGACATATCGTTTAGATACAAATCCAAAAGGATAATCTGGGGTTTTTCTTTATGCACCAACTCCAGCGCCTCTTTTCCGCTGAAGGCCCGCAATACCGTATAACCCTGCGCCTCTAAAAGCTCTTCTAAGCCTTCGGCAATGCCCTTCTGGTCTTCAACAATGAGTATCTTAAACATTGTTTGCTCCCTTTTTCTTGGCCAAAGGTAGCTCTATGGTAAAGGTTGTGCCTTGGCCATAGGTCGAGTTAAAGTAAATCTTACCCTTATGGGCAAGGATGAGCCTTCTTACAGTAAAAAGCCCTATACCATGGCCTCCTGGGCCATAGCCTTTTACGGAGGTGGGTTTAGTGGTAAAGAATCCGGCAAAGAGCCTTTTTTTGTGCTCCTCTCTTATGCCTAAGCCGTTATCAGTTATATCGATGACTAAGTAGTTATCCTTAATAGAGGTAGTTATATCTATCCTGGGGTTGTAGGGCTGGCTTGAGTTAGATGTTAACTCAGGGTCGTTTTGTTTTAGTTTTTGGTCCTTGGCGTAGATGGCGTCATAGGCATTGTCAATGAGATTAAAGAGGCAGTCGCGGATTTGGGCGCTTGAGCCAAAGACTAAAGGCAGGCTCTCGGGAATGTGTTTCTGGATTAAAACCGCGGGTTGGTTAGCCTCTGCCTTATCCCGGGAATGCTTCATCTCAACCAGGTCTAAGCAGGAGTTAATCAAGGCAAGGGGGTCAAATTCGCTAAAGTTATTTGAAGAGGAACTACCAGTAAGGCTCATCAGCCCAGCAGTAATCTGGCCGCCGAATTGGCACTCATCAGATATTTTTTTAAACTTGGCGACTGCCTTTTTGAGGTTCTCCTTTAGCTCCTCAGGGCTAAGTAGGTTTAGGTCCTTGTCTGAGAGGGGTTCAAGGAAGCTATCGGCAGTCATAGATATGGCATAGAGGCGGTTGTTAAACTGGTGTCCTGCGCCAAAGGAGACTGCCTGGGAGGCGTCTTCGCGGGATTCTTCAATAAGGCGCTCCTGCTCCTTTTGCCAAAAGAGGCTGTTTTCAATGGCTAAGGCAGCCTGGTTGGAGAGGACCTGCAGGACACTGATATCCTCTTGGGTTAATACCTCTTGGTTCCTTGATTCTCCTAAGATAAGAAAACCCATCAGCTGAAACCTTAAAAATGTAGGGATGACGATGTGGGCCTTAAGCAAGGTTAGCTCCTCTAAGAGATAATGCCAGCTGCTATTATTGCTGGCCTCAGCTGCCCTATGTTTTATCTGCTCAAGCTCTAGGGCAGTTTTGGTACGGGTAAGCTCTTTGACTAAGGCAGAATCAAAAGGAATGCCCAGAGGCAAGGCTAATTTTTGCGGCAGGCCATAGGAGGAGATGAGATTATACTGTTTGGGTTTATTGGGGTCTACTTCTAAAAGATAAAGTGCGGCATGTTTTAATTGTAGAATCTTTAAGACATTATGCACTATAAGGGAGCTTAAGAGCTTAAGCCGGGTAAAGCGCATCATATAAGAAGAGAGCTGTCTAAGTTTATCCTGGCGTAAGCGCCTCTGTTTAAGGAGGCGGGATTCGGCTCGGCGCTGGAGAAAAAGAAAAATAAAGGGGCCTGCGGTGGCAAGGACAATAGCTAAGATTATTGGTGCCCAGTACCAATTTAAGCCGAATACCCCCTGAAGCCAAACCTTACCCCAACCAGCTAATCCTAAGGGAATACCCAAGACTAAGAGATAAACTATTACAAATATTCCAACGCGGGTGAGGGCAAGGTTGATGTCGAGGAGACGATAACGAAAAATGGCATATGCAACAATTCCTATATAAAGACTAATTGTAATATTTAGATATGGTGGCAAATGAATGTTGTACCACATTGGCCAATTTGTTGCACCGCCAGCGAAACCTAACAAAGCAGATATTGCAAAATATTTAACTTGTTCTCGTTTTATGCCAGTGTATAACCTTAGACCTTTTAGTAACCAGTAAAAGCCATAGAGACATTGCCAGAACCAAAAAATTAAATAAATATGGAAAAGTATAGTTGGAACAGGCCAAAAACCTAAATTATATCGTTGTTCAAGATGAGTATAAAGATTTGAGGATAAGTTTAACCCAATGAATATAAAATTTATAAATGTGAGCGCTCTAAGTAATTTTCTTTTTTTATCTATTAATCCAAGAAAATGAAAAACGAAATAGAGATAGGTAATATTAATTAAGATTATCCCTATCGTAAGGATTTTAAACCAGAATAATGCTTGATTTTCTGTTTTCGCTAATTGCCAAAAAAAATAACCAAA